>Ga0306920_100008724_pt1 | contig 13476 bp, 11 predicted proteins | sample flu12Cox44000170_FD_204666 | JGI IMG/M metagenome (GOLD analysis project Ga0306920, IMG submission 204666) | Lab enrichment of tropical soil microbial communities from Luquillo Experimental Forest, Puerto Rico - flux4day.12C.oxic.44.000.170 (v2)... | ecosystem: Environmental > Terrestrial >... | reverse complement strand
GGTCATGTATGCGCTGGTAAAGCGCTTCGCGCGGAGGATTGAGACCAACTTTGAGAATGGTCCAACCGGTCAGCGGCGTTCGTCCCGCGCGGTGCACTTCCGTGAGCGGCATTCCCGCGAGCAAACAGATTTCGAGAGCGCGGATGAGCTTCTGCTCGTCAGCGGAGGCAATCTGTCTGGCCGCTGCTGGATCGATACGCAGAAGCATGCGATGCAGATGCCCTGCGCCGTGCCGGGTTGCGGAAGAGCGCAGGCGTTGGCGCAGCTCCTCCGATCGCTGCGGCAGATCGGCGAGACCTTCCAGGAGGGCGCGGAGGTAGAGGCCGGTGCCCGCCGTGAGCAACGGCAGGCGCGAACGGGCGCGCAGGTCGTCGAGAACGCATAGCGCACGTTCGCGGTAGCCTCCAGCGCTCGATTCCTCTGTTGCGTCAAGAACGTCGAGCAGATGGTGGGGAACGCCGCCGCGCTGGGCGGCCGAGGGTTTGCCGGTGCCGATGTCGAAGCCGCGATAGAGCTGCGTCGAATCGCAGGCGACAACTTCGCCGCAATATCGCCTGGCCAGAAAGACGCCGAGAGCGGACTTCCCCGAAGCTGTCGGGCCCACAATGGCGACCAGAGGAGGGGGCGCGGAGGCAATCATGGGAAAAAGAATACGCCAGGCACGAAGCGCAAAGAAAACCAGCACGGCGGCGGCGAGGAGAGACTCGCGGAGCGCGCAGGCGGCCGGGTCTTCCCGCCAGAAAGGATGGCGTTACTGGTAAGCGGCGTCGACGGGAAGATTGTAAAGGAAAATAAAGCGCAGACGGATTTCGGGACCGCTGAAAGCCGACGGCAGGTGGTCGAAGGGGTTCGACGAACGGATCGCCGAAATAGCCGCACGATCAAGGGGCTCCTTGCCTGAGCCGCGCAGTTTGTCCGGCTCATTTCCGGGAACACTACCGTCACGGTGAATGCTGAATTCCAGAACCACGATGCCCTTGTCGCCGAGTTGCGCTGATTCGGGCATGACGGCGTACCAGTTGCGTCGCACGCTGGCAATAACACGCTGGATATAGTCGTTAAAATCGACGCCCTCCGTCGGCGTCAGAATCTGGACCGGGCCCATGCCAATGCCCGGGCCTCCCGCTCCCTGGTGGCCCCCGCCAGCTCCGGGGGGAAGGCCGCCGCGCGGATCGGGTGCGTAGGTGCCATTGCCCCGGTTGGCGGCGCTCCGGGACAGATCCTGCAGAGTGTCGCGCAAGGTGCCCGAGGAAGACTTGGGCAGCGTCAGGTTTGGATGCGCAACCGGCGCGTCGGGGGTTTCAAGTTTCGGTGCAGCCGCGACTTCCTGTTTTGGTGTTGGTGCCGGAGGAGGGGGCGCGGCGTTCGGCTGCGGTACCGGTGCGCTCGGAAGCTCCTTCGGATCGACCCTTGGCTGAACAGGCGGCGGCGCCGGTTCAGGCGGAGCAATCTTCCGCAAGATGCGAGGATCCACTTTGACTTTAGGTGGTGGCGTGACGACGCGCGGCTCCGGTCGAGACGATTCAAACGCTCCGGGAGGCAGCAAGAGCACCATCTGCTTTCGCGCAATCTCCTGTTCGGCGGCCGTAGGCGGGCGGCGGCTGAAAAGCCTCGGCTGATAAATCAGAAGCGCGATCAGCGCCGCATGGATCACGATCGAGTAAGCGCGATCCTTTAGATTCTTTCTGGCCTGCTTCTCGCGGACCTCCTCGTTGGCCAGAAACTTGACTTCGCCGGTCAGGAAAACGTCCTTTTCGACGAGTTCGTCGGAAGCCGGAGCCGGAGGAGGAACTATTTCCGGCGAAGCGGCGCCAAGCGGAACAGTGATGCGTTCGTCGAGGTCAGAGGGCTGCGGCGGAAGCGTGGAAACTTCTTCTACCTGATAGGCTTCGGGCTTTACGTCGCGCGGAACGACAAACCGTACAGCGATCGATTCGAGGGGAAGATTCGCAGGAATGTTGGTTTTGGTTTCGAGCGGGGTGGGCGTCAGGCCTGCGGGGACCAGCGTGCGATCATCGAGGGAGGAGGGACGGCGCCGGGCGCTCGGTTCGAGCGTGGATGGGCGGGCATCAAACGGCACAAGAGACCGTGGAATCATCAGCCCTCTTTTCTCAGATGATGAAAGGCAAGCGGATCCACACCCGGATCGCCGCCAGTTGGTTGGACGCGTGCGGCGTGGTCCTGGATGCACGCCATCACCCGAGTAGCCAACCTAAGCGCTTCGCGCCCGGCGGCGCCGTTGGTCTTGGGTTCCTTGCGGCTGCGAACGGAATCGAAAAAGGCTTGAAGCTCCGCGAGCAGCGGTTCCACGCCCGCGGCAGGCAGTTTTTCAAAGGCAAATTCAGGCTGACCGCCCGTTTCTGTTGCCGGCCGCTTTACGCTGACCCGCAAGGCATCGCGCCGTGCGTAATCGAGCGAAATGTATTCCTGCTGCTGGAAGAAGCGCACCTTGCGCACGCGCTCGGTGGAAACCCGGCTGGCGGTGACGTTCGCGACCGCGCCTCCGGCGAATTCCAGCCGCGCATGCGCGATGTCCACCTTGCCGCTGAGCACGGGAATGCCCACCGCCTTTACGTCCGCAACAGGTTCGCCGACCAGCGCCAGCAGAATGTCCAGATCGTGAATCATCAGGTCGTAGATCACGTCCACGTCCAGGCTGCGTGGCGTGAACACGCCAAGGCGGTGAACTTCGAAAAACAGGGGGCGGTTGATGATCGGCTCTACCGCCAGCACAGCCGGATTGAAACGCTCGACATGCCCGACTTGCAGTATCCGCGAGTGCCGGTGCGCCGCAGCGAGCAGGGCGTCAGCATCAGCGAGATCCTTGGCTATGGGCTTCTCGACAAGCACATCGATACCGAGTTGCATGAGTCTGCAGCCGACTTCCGCATGCGCGATTGTGGGCACCGCGACCGTAGCGGCGTCCACCTGACCCTGCATCGCCTCCAGAGAAGAGAACGCGCGAGTCTGGAATTCTTTCGCAAATGCAGCGGCGCGATCGGGATCGGTGTCGAATACCCCAGTCAGCTGCGCCGATTCTATTTTGCGGCAAACACGGGCGTGATTACGGCCGAATTCGCCGCATCCTACGACGGCCACACGAATGCGCTGGTTTCCCGCCGTCGTCATTTTCTCTCTATTCCCTTCGCCGGAGAGTTTGGTTCCCCGCGGCCGTCCGGAGTAACGGCTTGAATGGCGATGCCGGCCTCATCGGCGGCGGCGATCAGCGCGGCGCGGTCGAAGAAAAGAGTGCGCCGCGCGTCCACGGCCAGGGCGGTGGCGGCCGACGTTTTCATCGTCGCGATGGTGGGCAAGCCGACCACCGGCACGTCGAAGCGCATATCCTGCTTGGGCTTGCTGACCTTCACCACCACCAGGGGTTTGCCAGCAGCGATGTGCGCCGCGCGCATGATGGTTTCGTCGGTACCTTCCATGGCTTCGACCGCCACGCATGCCTGATCCGAGATGACCACGGTCTGGCCGATGTCCATGTCGGCGATGTGGCGGGCCACGCCAAGACCGTAGGCAATGTCCGCGGCTTCGTGCGCGCTCGGGGCCCGCCGAGTTAGCACTCCCGGCTCGGGGACCAAAGGCTTTAGAAAAAGCGTTGAGTCCACGAGCTGGATGCCTTCTTCTTCGAGGACTTTAGCCACGGCGCCGATCAGCGCATCGGTATTCTTCCGTGGCAGCGCGAACAGCAGCTTCGCCAGCTTCCAATCGGGCCGAATCGAGCTGAAAATCTTGTTGTGCTTTACTTGCCCGGCCATGACCGCCCGACCGACACCTTCCTGGTGCAGCAGATCGATCGTTTTGGAGAGCTCGCCAAGGCTGACCCAGTGCAAGCGTCCGGCGTGCGCCACGAGATTCGGATCAGCTTCTTCTTTGATGGCAATCACCGCCATGTCAATACCCTGGCTTCGCGCGCCTTCCAGCACTAGGAACGGAAAGCGCCCGTTGCCGGCGATGAGTCCCCAGCCGTTGCTTTTGGAACTACCTGTGCTCATCAATCGAAAGGGCCTGCCTATTTCACAATGCCGCGCTCGGCGGACTCTATGAATTTGACGAGTTCGCGGACGTCTTCGGATGCACCAAGTCTCTCACGCATTTCGGCCAGCGCCTGCGATGTGTTCAACTTCGAGCGTGACAGCAGGCGGAAAGCGTCCTGCAACACCTTGATTCTTTCCGGTGAAAAGCCCTTGCGTTCCAGCCCGATCGTGTTCGCTCCGAACGACTTGGTCTCGCGTTCGGTCACAATACGGGAAAACGGGGGAACGTCCTGGGTAATCACGGTCGAAGCACCGATGTAGGCGTACCGCCCGACGCGGCAAAACTGGTGCACCGGCGAGAGCGCTCCGACGGTCGCGAAATCCTCGATGGTCACATGACCAGCGAGCGTCGCGGCATTGACGAACAGGTTGTTACTGCCGATCTGGCAATCGTGTCCGATGTGTGAGTACGCCAGCAAGAAATTCTCGCTTCCCAGGCGGGTGATGCCCCCGCCCTTCTTTGTCCCGCGGCTGACGCTCACATACTCCCTAAAAATGTTTCTCTCGCCGGCGACCAGTTCCGTAATCTCGCCCGCAAACGAATAGTCCTGCGGGTCGCCACCGACCGCGCAAAAGGAATAAAAGACATTGCCTTTTCCGAACTGCGACGGCCCGCAAACAACGGCGTGCGGGTGCACTACACAGCCTTCGCCCAACTCCACGCCTTCACCAACGACCGCGTGTGCTCCCACCTTGACGCCGCACGCGAGCTTCGCCGATTCCGCGACCGTGGCGCTCGGATGGATTTCCGGAGCGCTCATTTTCCCGTGTCTTTCGCTTTCTGACCCGGCTCCCGATCTACCATCTTGCACATGAGCGTCGCTTCCGCGGCAAGCTGCCCGTCCACAAAAGCTTTGCCCTCCAGCTTGCAAAAATCTCCGCGCCAGTTGAGCACCGTCATCTCAATCTTCAGCTGCTCGCCGGGAACTACCGGACGCCGGAATCGCGCGCCGTCCACCGCCGCAAAAAAGAGCAGCTTGTTTTCCCGGTCGGGAACTTCCATCAGAAGCAACAAGCCGCCAGTCTGCGCCATCGACTCGATGATCAGCACACCGGGCATCACCGGTTTGCCTGGAAAATGCCCCTGAAAGTATGACTCGTTGATGCTGACGTTCTTCACACCTACGATCCGCTTCAACCGCTCCATTTCCAAAATCCCGTCGACCAGAAGGAAAGGATGGCGATGCGGCAGATATTTCTGGATCTCCAACACGTCCATGATCATCCGAGGCTCTCCGTCGCGCTGACCGTTCCCGGTGTCTTACCCGGCACTCCGCCAAAACTACTATTATACGGGATGCCCAGGCGGTTCCGATGAGCGGATTGTGCCGTCAACGGCACGATCGGGGCATTTGCAGCGTTTTGGCGGGATTGGTAGCATCGGCGAACCGTGAATCAAGCCTGCCAACCCATAAGCATCCTGAACGCCCTGAAACCGAGATTTCCGGTCATGCTCGAAACGTTGCGGGCTTTCGTCTCCGCAGAATCGCCGAGCACGGAAAAGGCGGCTGCGGACCGCTGCGCCCGCCTGATCGCGCGCACCTGGAAACAGCGCGGCCTGCTGGTCGAACTGCTCGAGCAGAAGCATCGCGGGGCCCATGTGCGTATCACCTACGAGCGGCAGCACCAGACGCGGCGTGGGCAGCTCCTCGTCCTTGGCCATTACGACACGGTCTACGCCGTCGGAACGCTCGACCGCATGCCCTTTCGTGTCGCTCACGGCCGTATCTTCGGTCCCGGCGTATTCGACATGAAAGCCGGGATCGTGCAAGCCCTCTTCGCGCTGCGGTTGTTGCAACAGCTGAGCGACACGCTCCTGAAGAAAATCGTCTTCCTGTGGACCTCCGATGAAGAGGTCGGCAGCGGGTCCGCACGCAAGCTGCTGGAATTAGAGGCCAAGCGCAGCGAAGCGGTGTTCGTGCTCGAACCCTCGCTCGGCCCTCAGGGCCTGCTCAAAACCGCACGCAAGGGCGTAGGCGAAGCAGAACTCATCGTCCACGGCAAGGCCTCGCACGCCGGCCTGGCTCCCGAGAAGGGCGTCAACGCGGTTCACGAGCTGGCGCTGCAGCTCGGTCAAATCGACACTTGGAACGACCTGCGCCGCGGCATTTCCATTAACGCTGGGATCATCGCCGGGGGAACGCGCACCAACGTGATTCCGGAACAGGCCAAAGCCGTGCTCGATTTGCGTGCATTGCGCGTCGCCGACATGCGCCTCATCGAGAAGCGCCTGCGCGGCCTCAAGCCCATCCTGCCGGGAGCGAAACTCGAGATTCGCGGCGGCTTCGAGCGCGCCCCGCTCGAACACCGGCACAGTGCCGTCCTTTATGAGCGTGCCTCGTCGCTCGCCAAACAGATGAGACTGCGCATTGGCGAAGGCACGGCGGGGGGCGCCTCGGACGGCAATTTCACGGCCGCCTTGGGCATTCCCACCCTGGACGGCTTGGGCGCGGTCGGCGACGGCGCTCACTCGCCCCGCGAATTTGTCGTCGCGAGCAAGATGCCGGAACGCGCCGCGTTGCTGGCCGCCCTACTTCTGAACAGCTAGGAGCCCGCAGTCAGCGCCGCCCGGGAGCGAGCCGCGGCAGAGCGAAATCCGTCAATTCCCTGCTTGGCGCCGCGACCTGCAATCTCCGCGGGAGCTTTGCCGTATGCTCGTTCAGGCTGCGGACATAGATCCCGAAATCAGTGGCCATAGTTTCTGCGCAAATACTCCACCGTTTCGCTGCTCAAGTCCGCGTAGCCACTGCCAATCACCGCTCTGGTGGCAGCCTCCGGCGACTCTCCAGCCGCCAGCCGGTCCAAAATCCGTTCCAGGTCGCTCATTCCGCCGACGCTGATGATGCATTCCACGTTCGCCAGCGCCCAGGCGTAGGCAGCCGCAGCCGCATCGTTGGACATTTTCATCCAGTCGCCTCGGAAGTGCGCCGCCACCTGATCCGGCGCTGCGCCGTACATGCGAACGAGCGCTTCGGCGGCTGCGTCGCTGCGTTTGCCTTCCATCCACTGCGCCAAACCTTCTTGGATCCACGTAGGCGCACGTCCGCGCGTCTTCTGCTGGATGAAGCTGTGCGTCAGCTCGTGTTTCAGCACCCGCGACAACTCCGGCGTCACCCCGTCCAGCCCCTGCACGGGCACGCGGATTCTGCCGTCGTTGAGCGCCCCGACCCACGCCGGTGCCTCGGTAATGTCCGCAAAAGCCTGTTGCGTGTAAAGAATCACGCCAATAGCATCCGGCGGTGAATAGCTCAGCTCCGACTCCACCGCATCAAAGTGGCGCTCGAGGGTGCGCAAAACGTCATGCGCCAGCGAGGGTTCGGCGGCTCCGCTATAACGGAGCATGAAGTGGCTGCTCTCGTTTTCCTTGTACCGTTCTTCTTCCTGCTTGTCGCGCAGCGCCTTGGCCAGGGCGGCTTCGACCTCGGCGTCCGGCCGCAGCGCCAGCGCATGCTTCCATTCCGCGACCGCCTGATCGAGCTTGTTCAATCCGTAGTACGCCCAGCCGGTCAGCTTGGCGAGGTCCGGATCCTCCGGTACCACGCGCCTGGCGCGTTCCAGGTAATCGAGCGACTGCGTATACTCGCTGCGCCGGAGGTACAAGTACGCGACGTTCATAAGAAACACCGGCTGTTCCGGCGCGTAGGTCAGCGCCCGGCGCTCGTCCTCCAGCGCCAAATCCGTTTCATTGTGGGCCATCTCAAATTGGGCCGCGGAGTGATGGGCTGCCGCAGCGTTCCAATTGGCCAGAGAACTCCCGGAACTCGCGCGGTTCTCGATCTCCGCCATATACTCGCGGTCCACTTGTCCTTCGCGGATAACCCGCCCTTCCACGGCGCCCTTGCCGGAGGCAAGCTTTCCATCCTCTGCATGGGTTTCGGGAGGTTTCAGAGACAGGGTATCCGCACTGCCTACTCCTGCTGCGTCGGAGCCACCGCCCCGCTCGATGTGATCCACAATTGCCATGGGCAGCGTCAGGGTCCCGGCCGCAGTCTCGTAACGGATCTTGTCGCCGTCCGCGGTAACGCTCAGCGCAGCGATCCGCCGGCCATTTTTCAACACGATGGTATCGGCTTGCGCGCTTGCTGCAGCCAGCAGCAAAGCGGGCACCAACACCCATCCCCGGCCGTCACCGCTCCATCGGCGCATTCGTTTAATGTACTACTGCGCACATAACTGTTCCGGGCAACCTTGCCCCGCAATGTCCTATCTGAATACACTGCCGGCATGCATCACCGGGCCCTCATTTTCGCTACCTTAGGCGTGCTTTGCGGGACTCGCATTCCTGCGCAGCAAGCGCCGCCCCGCGAACCGCGCGAAATCCTCGTGGCCCTGAACCGGCTTCAGCCGGACCCTGCCGCCACCTACAAAATCGATCCGGCCCAGCGCATCGAGCTCCGCCGCGGCGACGCCAAACTGCTGTTTGGAGAAGGCGTGCTGGCGTTCTTCGCGCCCCTCGACGGGAAAATTACCGGCGCCGTTTATTCCGGGCACGGTCACATTCTGGCCACCCCGCGCGATCCGGTGGAAAAACAGCAATTGGCCTATTTCCTCGGCGCACCGGTACTGGACGAAGACTTCGCCACGGTATATATGCGCTTTACCGAAGACACGGCCGCCGATCTCCTGCACCAGCTGCAAACGGCACAGGTCGCACCAGAAAGCGATCCGAACTTTGCCGAGCGGTGGCAAACTGTGGTGGCGGCCCGCAATCCCGCCCATGCCCTGCGGTTCCTCTACGAGTCGCTGGCCGGTTCCCCGCATCCCTATTTCGCCGCCGCTCTCGGCGGCGTGCGGAGCGGGCCTTTCGACTTCCTGTACGACGAAAGCCGCGAAGAGCCTGAAATGCTCGGGCAGGCCCAAAAAACCGACCGGGGCGAGTTCTACGACATCTGGAGTTCCTCGCGCCCAGCGGGAACCAGGCCCCCTGCAGCGTCCTTTCATGCGCTTCGGTACCGCATTGAAGCCACGATTCATCCGGACAACTCCCTCTCCGGTGAAGCCACCGTTCGCCTGCGCGCCGGCGAGCACGGCGACCGCTGGGTCGGCTTCGAGTTCTCACACCTGCTCAGCGTGGATTCGGCAACCCTGGCCGGCGAAGCGCTCTTCACCTATCCCAACGATGCGACCACTTCGGACGAACGTAAGGCCCGCGGAGGCGACACTTTGCTCGTCGTCCTGCCGCGGCGGCCCAAGAAGGACGAAGAGCTGGAAATTACCTTCCGCTATCATGGCGACGTCATCAGCGACGCCGGCAATCGGGTGCTGTTCGTCAGCGCCCGCGAAGGCTGGTTTCCGCGCTTCGGCGACACCGCCGAGTTCTCCGACTATGAGCTGACCCTGCATTGGCCGCGCAAATTGCGTCTCGCCGCCACCGGCACCAAAATCAGCGAACGAGAAGATGGCGATCAGCGCACCGGTCATTGGCGCACGGAAAACCCGGCAACTGTCGCCGGCTTCAACCTCGGCGACTACGCCTTCGCCTCTCTCGCGGGCAACGGCCACTCCGTCGATGTCTATGCCAACCGGCAGTTGGAGCAGGCGCTTCTCAGTCGGCTGCGGGTCACGGATGATGATGCCCTCCATGCGCAGCAGCGTCCCTTTTCCGCCGAGGCACGCGCCGGCGAACACCTCGGCATGCCCATGCCCGACCCTAGCCCCGCCGACGCCCTGAAAGGGCTGGCCCGCGATATCGAGTCTTCCATTCGTTTTTATGAGACCTATTCCGGTCCGCTGCCGGTCCGCCAGCTAAGCGTCTCTCAGATCCCCGGCAGCTTTGGCCAGGGCTGGCCCGGGTTGCTGTACCTTTCCACTTATTCCTACCTGCCCGCCGCGGCTCAGGAGCGCGCGGGTCTCTCCCCCACCGGTCAGGAACACTTTCACGATCTGGTTCCCTTCCATGAAGTCGCCCATCAGTGGTGGGGCAACGTCGTGAGTTGGTCAAGTTATCGCGACCAGTGGATCGACGAGGCTCTCGCTAACTATCTTTCGATCCTCTTCGCCGACAGCCAGAAATCTCCCGACCACAAATTGCATGTCTGGCTCGACCGTTACCGCAAGCGTATGGTCGAAAAGGGTAGCGCGGAGCTTGCTCCCGCCGATATCGGCGCCCTGACGCTTGGCAGTCGCCTGGATTCCTCCCGCGCACCGAATGGTTTCGACCAGTTGGTCTACGGCAAAGGCGCCTGGATCATCCACATGATTCACGAAATGCTCCGCGAACCTAAGTCCAGGAATCCCGACGCCCGCTTTATCGCGCTTCTGCAGAATCTGCAGAAGAAATACGCCTATCGCTCCCTGTCGACCGACGATTTGCAGCGCGAACTGGAGGCCGTGATGACTCCCGCCATGGCCATCGAGGGCGGCCAGTCCATGGAATGGTTCTTCGCCGACTGGGTGCGCGGCACAGGCATTCCACACTACAAGCTGCAATATTCCACGCGGCGCTCGGAGAAGGGATTTGTCGTGAAGGGCAAGTTGCTGCAGACCGGCGTACCGGACTCCTTCGTCGCTCCCGTGCCGCTTTACGGCAGCGGGGGCGCTTACCTCGGCCGCGTCATCGCCGGCGGACCGGAAACGTCCTTCCATTTTGTCTCGGAGCGCGACCCCGGGAAACTGGTCATTGATCCGCAAATGACGCTGCTCTGCGCCACCGAACGTTAAGGCTTGGCCACAACCCGCCTCTATAACGGCCGGCGGTAAACGGTTTGCTGCTTGAACAGCGGGCTGTGCTCTGAGAGGTGCGCTTTCCCGTCGCTCCCGATCACGTAAGCGTAGCCCGCCGGATCGAGCGGCTCTCCACCCAGCAAGCCCGCTTGAATCATCTCGTTCAGACTGTGCGGCAGACGACCGGCCCGCGCTAGATATTTCCCCGCGATTTCATTGAGGTGATCGATGTCCTCATCGGCGCGCAGCAGTTGCAAGTTGATGCGTGCATTTTCCCTGAGTGCGTCTTCCGTACTCGATTGATATATCTCGCTCCACAGCATTACCGCCGTTTCGCGCGATTCGCCCGCGAGGAAACGCGCCGCCATCACCTTCATCCACGGCGCCGCGCCCGGCTTTTTGCTTCCCTCGAGGTAGGCTTGTCCCGCCTTGGCGTAGTCCTTGAGATCGAGATAGTACACATTGCCCAGATCCTGACTGAGGCGCCAAGCCACGGGATTCGCCGCGAGCCCGCGCTCGAGCAGTTTCACGGCGAGATCGGGACGCCCCGCCCCGCGCGGCTCCGGTTCGCTCAGAAACGTTGCTCCGAAGCGATACGCCGGAAGCAGATTCGGATCGAGCGTGGTCGCCAAATTAAGCAGGGGCCACAAGCTCTCGAGATTGGTATCTTGTCCGAGCCGCTTGTTGCCGTAATATTGCACGGCCCGCGTCCAATAAACGTCCGCCGCCAGCGCGCTATATTCTGAGGTCAGCAGCCTCATCAGGCTAGGCGAACGCAGCAACACTTCGTCCTGCTCCTGATGCATCGCGTCGCGCACCGTGTTGATTCTGCGCTGCAATCGCCACACGCAGGCGAATGCCGCAGCGAGCAGTAGCGACAGCAGCACAGCCACAGCTTTGCCGTTCTTCACTTCAGGTCCTTGCGCGAAAAGACGGCCGCCGCGGCCGCGAGCAGGATGGCGCAATAGAGAAGGGTATAAAGCGTGTTGTAGAGGACCAGGTTTCCTGCAATGCTGCGGCCATGAGCGGCCGCACCCATCACGTCATAATTTCCAAAATTCGGCAGCACGTAGGAGACGACCGCAAAAAACTTCTGCATTTGCGGCGTAAGGTTGGTGGCCTCGAGGCTTCGCAACTCGGAGACAAAGAGCCCCGCGATGTACAGCCCTCCGGTGAACAATATCGCCAGCAAGGGCGACGTAAAACACGAAAACAGCATCGCCAGCGCTACTACCAGCATCAGCTTCAGCAGAATGAAGTAAACTGCCACCAGCACGGCCGAATCGCCCCGCGCCAATGAATGTTTTACAAACAGCAGAGCCGAAAACAGTCCCGCCGCCATCGCCGCGGTATTCACCGCCAGTGTCAGCGTCAGCCCCAGGAATTTCCCCAGCAGGAACTCCCAGCGGCGCAGTGGCTTCGCCAGCACGGCATGCAGCGTCCGCTTGTCGATCTCTTTCGATACCAGCCCGACTCCAGTGAACAGGGCAATCAGCAGTCCGATCAGCGAAATCGCGCTCAGCCCCAGGCTGATCATCACTACGGTCTCGATGTCCATGGAGATCTGGCCCACGACCACCGCCGAAGCGATCATCAGCAGGGCAAAAACCACCAGGTTGTACAGCACCCGGTCCCGCACCGCTTCGCGAAACGTGTTGCGGGCGACGATCAGCACGCGGTTCATCTCCCGCTGACCTCGACAGCCGCCGCCTGCGCGCGGTCCTTGCCCACCAGCTCCATAAAGAAATCTTCCAGCGTCGGCTTGATCTGCGTGACGGAAAGGATTTTCCCGCCGGCACCGCGCAACTCCTCGAGTGCCGCGTACAGTTCGTTCTCTCCAACACCCAGCCGGTAGCCCGTTCCGGACTTGGCAGCCTTCGCGCAAATCTTCTCCGCCCCAGCGTTGCTCTCGGGCAGCTCGAACAGGATCTCCATTCCCACGGTTTTCATCGTTACGATTGCGTCGGGTGCTCCCACCCCGCGCAGCCTCCCGCCGGCGATAACGCCCACACGGTCGCAGAGCACCTCCGCGTCCGGCAGGATGTGCGTCGAGAACAGGATGGTTTTTCCCCCATTCTTCAGTTCCAGAATGATGTCGCGCACTTCCCGCCGCCCCACCGGATCCAAACCGGACATCGGCTCGTCCAGAATAACCAGCTTCGGATCGTGCAAGATGGCCTGCGCCAGCCCCACACGCTGCAGCATTCCTTTCGAATACTTGCGCAGTTGAATCTTCCCCGCTGTTTCAAGTCCGACTTTTTTCAACATTCTTGCGACGCGCTGGGCGCGTTCCACGTGGCCATATCCATGAAAACGCGCGAAATAGTCCAGCACCTCCGACGCTGTCAGGTAGTCGTAGAAATACGGCTGCTCCGGCAAATATCCGATATGGTGATGCATGGCCACATCGCTCACCGACTTGCCGAGCATCCGTGCCCGGCCGGATGTCGGAAAAATAATCCCCATGAGCAGCTTGATGGTGGTGCTTTTGCCCGCGCCGTTTGGACCGAGTAAACCAAACACTTCGCCGTCCTCGACCTGCATGGTCAGGCCTTCGAGCGAAGTTTTCTTTTTCAGGTGAAGAAAGCCGTACGGGTACTGTTTGGCGAGATTTTCCGTTTCGATTGCGGGGGCAGGCATTCTTCTATTCTTGCAAGCCTGCTCCTTCCGTCAACGCGCCTTGCGGCAAGTTGTGCAGAATCCCGCAACGCCAAAAACAAAAAACGCCTGGATCCGCCGCAGGCCCTCCCGCTGACCAGTCCGAACA
>Ga0306920_100008723_pt1 | contig 13476 bp, 14 predicted proteins | sample flu12Cox44000170_FD_204666 | JGI IMG/M metagenome (GOLD analysis project Ga0306920, IMG submission 204666) | Lab enrichment of tropical soil microbial communities from Luquillo Experimental Forest, Puerto Rico - flux4day.12C.oxic.44.000.170 (v2)... | ecosystem: Environmental > Terrestrial >... | reverse complement strand
CGCATCCCTTTCGTGAAGCAGGCTCAACAGGGTCAGCCTAATCGTCCTAAGCGCGGTTAGGCCAGCAAAGAGGCGAGTCAAGAAATAATCTGCAAAGCGAAGCCCCGATCCCGGTGTCGGGGCTTCGTGCTACAGAACGGCGGTACCCGGCCGGTTCTTGTGGCGATCGCGGGAGGGACGCTCATTACTGCCGGACTCAAGAGTAGCGGTCAGCTTGCATCGCGCCGCGGCCAATACTGTCGGATCGCAGACGGCGGCAAAATCGCACTATCCTCTCCCTGATAACCGCGCGGAGTCGCTCGCCTGCCATGCCCGAAACCAGCCTCGTTGTCGTCGATCCCGGTCATTTCCATGCCACGCTGGTGCAGCAGCAGATGTATCCAGAGTTATCGCCGGTCGTGCGGGTTTATGCGCCGCTCGGCCCTGACCTGATCGACTACCTGAGCCGGATCGCCAGGTACAACCGCAGACCGCAAGCGGCTACCGATTGGCGGCTCGATGTGCATGCCGGCCCCGATTTCTCGATCGGATAAGGGATGAGCCGCCGGGCGGGGTCGCCATCTTCTCTGGCCGCAACCGCGGCAAGATCGATCGGATCATCGCCGCGCTCGAAGCCGGCCTGCACGTGCTCGCCGACAAGCCCGCGATCATCGAGCCTGCGGATCTGCCGCGGCTGGAGGCGGCTCTTACGATGGCGAACGAACAGCAGCTCGTGTTGGCCGACATGATGACCGGGCGACACAACACGCTCGTCCGGCTCTTGCAGGCTTTGCGATGCGATCCCGAGGTGTTTGGGGATCCGATCGCGGGCACCGGCGATGAGCCAGGCGTCCTGCTGAGCGGCGTGCATTATTTGCGCAAAGTCGTCGCCGGCCTGCCGAACCCGCGTCCGGCCTGGTATTTCGATGTCACTTAGCAGGGCGAGGGTTTGGCCGATACCGGGGTGCATCTGGTGGATCGGGGACACGAGATGCTGTTTCCTGAGCAGCCGCTTGACTGGCAGCAGGACATCGAGATCCTCGCGGCGAGCCGCTGGCCCACCCCGGTGAGCCTGTCGCAATTTCGGGAACTAACCGGCGAGGGCAAATGGCCCGACGACCTCGCACCGTGGATCGGCGGCGATGTGCTGGAGTATTTGTGCAATGGACGGGTCGATTATCGGGTGCGCGGCATTTACGTCCGGCTGGAGGTGCGCTGGGATTGGCAGGCCGAGCAGGGCGACGATACGCATCACGCGCTTTACCGCGGTACCCGCTGCCGGCTTGCGGTGCGACAGGGTCCCGCAGAACGCTTTCGGCCGGAGCTATACGTCCTGCCGGATGAGAATATCGGTGCGGCGCTGCAGCGGCGCATTACTGAGTTGCAGTCGAGCCACCCCGGGATTGCCGTGGAGACTCTTGGATCGGAATGGCGGATCGCGATACCCGACGCGATACGGATCAGCCATGACGCCACTTTCGGGGCCTTTACCCGTCGCTTTCTCGCGTGTGTCACCGATCCGGCGTCGCTGCCGGCGCGAGAGAGATCCAATCTACTCGCAAAATACCGGGTGACGACCGGCGCTGTCGCGATTAGCCGCCGCTGATCATCCCGTGCCAGCGTCCGGCTCTACCACCTGCCGCCGAACGCGTGGCAGATTGCCGTGACTGCCCACGTCCACCGAATTGCGACCGGAGCCTGCACCATGCTGTACCGCGGAATGGACCGTGCCCAGCTCGATGCCGCCTACAACAACTCCGCGGCGGTCCCGGAGCGCGACGCTATTGTCGCCGATTGGGCGGCACGCAGTGCCAGGTTGCGGCGCGAAAACCCCGGACGTCTCGACCTCGCTTACGGCGACACCCCGCGCGAGCGGCTCGATCTGTTTCTCGCCGCCGATCCGAAAGCGCCGACGCTTGCGTTTATCCACGGCGGCTACTGGCAGATGAACGACAAGGAGAGTTTCGCCTTTTTCGCCGAGGGCCTGCTGCCTCTCGGGATCAATCTCGCAGTTATCGAATACACGCTGGCTCCGGCGGCCCGGCTCGATCGCATCGTTGCCGAGGTACGCCGCGCCGGGCGGTGGCTGGCCGAACATCTCGCCGATTACGGGGCCGACCCGAACCGGCTATACGTCGCCGGACATTCGGCCGGCGGTCATCTGACGGCAATGGCGATGCCGCTCCCCGAGGTGCGCGGCGGAATTGCGATCAGTGGCATTTACGATCTGGAGCCGATACGGCTCAGCTACCTGAACGAGAAGCTGGGGCTCGATACGGCCGAGGCCGAACGCAACAGCCCGATCCGGCATTTGCCGGCGACGGCCGCAGAGCTGGTGGTGGCTTACGGCACCCGGGAATTGCCCGAATTGTGCCGCCAGTCGATCGAGTATGCCCGGCCGTGGACCGAACGGGGTCTTCCGGGACGCCTGCTGCCGGTGGACGGCGCTGACCACTTCACGATTCTGGACGCGCTGGCGCGACCGGAAGGCGTTCTGACGCGAGCGCTTCTGGCGATGCTCGGCCGCTAGTCGCCGGCAGGTCATTAACCTAGGCTGTCCCCACAGTGGCCATGCCTTGGGGCGGCGCTAACACAGCGGCGAGGAGAACATGGCGGAGGACAAGCGATTTGATCCGGCACGGCTCGAACAAATTGAGCGCCGATTAAAAGCGCTGGAGGACGCGGAGGCGATCCGCAACCTGAAAGCGCGCTATGCCGCGTTGTGCGACAACCAGTACGACGCCGACGGGATCGCGAGTTTGTTCACCAAGGACGCGGTTTGGGAAAGCCCCGCGCTCGGCCGCTTCGAGGGGCGCGAGGCGATCCGGAGTTTCTTCCAAACAGCGGCGGGGCATCTTCTCCTTCGCGATCCATTACAGCCTGAATGGCCACATCGAGGTGGAAGGCGATACCGCGCGAGCCCGCTGGTATCTGTTCATGCCGTGCACGGTGGCCGCCGGAAATCAAGCGATGTGGCGCGCCGGTATCGATCACGAGACCTACGCCCGGGTGGCTGGAATCTGGATGTTCCGCCACAAGCGGTCGGAGCCGCTGATGAGCGTCCCGTTCGAGACCGGCTGGGCCACGGCGCGTTTCGCGTGACCGGCGCGACCGTGTACGGTTCTTGAATGAAATCAGCATTGGTCGGCTGCAAACCAGGAGAACGCGACATGAGTGCGAGTGGTACGCATAACCCGCCCGAGTTCAAGCACGCCGCCGACGTGGAATGGGAAATGGGACGATTTGGCAATGTCACCAAATTTCTGTTTCACCCACGCCAGGAACGCCCGACGGAGCCCAATGCGGGATTTTTGAAATACGCGCCCGGCGCGTTCTTTCCGCTGCACCGGCACGACTTCGCGCAGGTCTGGTACATCATCGAGGGCGAATTCACTTTTGCCGGAAACCTCTACGGCCCCGGCACGATCGCTTTTATGCCGGACCCGCATTTCGAGCATGAAATGCACACGGCGACCGGCGGGACCATCTTCTTCGTGCAATATTCCGGGTCCGACCACCGGTGCGCCACCGATCTATGACGGCCGCATGAACCTGAAAGAGGCGCCGCCGCTGGCGCAGAACGACCTGGAGCACTGACGCGTGAGCGAGCAAGAAGTTCGGCAAGACGGCGAGCAATAGCGGATGGCATGGCAGATCGGGGTCGATGTCGGTGGCACGTTCACCGACCTGCTGGCGCTCGATCCGGAACGCGGTGTGTTCCGCGTCGCCAAGGTTCCTTCGACCCCCGAGGACCAGTCGGTCGGCGTCATCGATGGGCTGGCAGTGCTCGAAGCCGATCTCGCCGCGGTAGCCGCGCTGGTCCACGGCACCACGGTCGCTACCAATGCCGTACTCGAACGCAAGGGAGCGCGCTGCGGGCTGATTACCACGGCCGGGTTTCGCGACGTTCTCGAGCTCGGCCGCCGTACTCGTCCCAACCCATACGGCATGACCGGAAGCTTCGAGGCATTGATCCGGCGCGATCTGCGGGCCGAGGTGCCCGAGCGCATCGATGCCGCCGGCCGGATCCTGACGCCGCTCGACGAGGCAGCGGTGCGCCAGGAAGTGCGTCGCTTACGCGAGCGCCGGGCCGATGCATTGGTGATCCATTTCATCCATGCTTACGCCAACCCGGCGCATGAGCAGCGGTGCGCCGAGATCGCGCGGGAGATCTGGCCCAACCGGTTTGTGACATTGGGCAGCGACATCTTGCGCGAGGTGCGTGAATTCGAACGCGGCGGTTTCGACAATCGCACCACCGGCTCCAGCAAGCGATCGCGGTGCTCTCTTCAGCCGGGGATGACTTCCGTCCCCATCACGTTTTTTAGACCGCAAAATCGCGGCGCGGTTATTTAGGCGTTGCCCGCGGACAGTTGACGCGAGAAGAATGCCAGATTCTTACGTTTCCTCAATGGGTTCTGTCTTTACAGAGACCGGATAACCGCCAGCCAGCGCGTGACGCGCCTGGGCGGGGTCCTCGCGAGGCGGCGGCCGCCAAGCGCCTCGCCGTCGAGTCGTCGAATGCCCGAACCGAACACCGGTGATCGGAACAGCTATGGCTCCCGTCTCTATGAATTTCGGACCGCAAAATTGCGGCGCGGTTCCCGGGACGTCTGCCCAAGACCAGGTACAGCGAGGATGATCGAAGATTATTACGATTTTCCAATGGGTTCTGATTTCTGAGCAGTCGGTCAATCACCGACGCGAACCGCGATGGTGGCCGCAAATTGGCGCGGCTGCGAAGTGCCGTGATGCTGTCGCCAATAAGCCTGGTTAACCGTCGGGTACGGGAGGCCAGCGGGGTTCCCTTTTCCTCGTCCTTCTCGTCCGTCCCCCTCTGGTCCGGACTCTACCTCCTCATGGCTGATTTTTCGCGGAGCACGTCATGGGGCTCAAGTTTTTGAGAGGATCGAGGACCTCGGCCGGTCTTGGACGTGCGCGGCCGACCGAGGCCACTCCTGGGTTTGAGGCTTGCTGTCACCCGCAGAAAGCCCGATCAGCCAACGGGGACTAATCTCCACTGTTGATTGGGCCCCCCGTTGAACTGAAACTGTTGGATAATCACTCCGTCGCCAGCGGCGAACCCCGGCACATCCAGCACCTTCTGGCTCGCTTCGGACATGATATAGAATGCTCCGTTTCCAGCGGGAAGTAGCTGCCAATGCTGATTAGTCCCGCCGTTATCCGTGAACTGCTGAATCTGGACGCCGTTATCCAGGGAGCCGCCTGGAACGTCCAACACCTTTTCGCTCGCTTCTGACGCGATCTTGTAGAAGCCGTTTCCGACTGGGATGAATTCCCATTTTTGATTAGTCCCGCCGTTGTCTGTGAATTGCTGGATCTGAACGCCGTCACCCAACTGGCCAGCAGGTACATCCAGTACCTTGCCACTCGACACGGATATCACCTTGTAGGTTTGAGCGTCATCAGCAACATGAATCAGCTGCCATTGCTGATTCCGGCCCCCATTGAACTGAAACTGTTGTATAATGACGCCGTCGCCCGTAGCGAAACCAGGCACGTCCAATACCTTCTGACTCGACTCAGAGGCGATATAGAAGCTGCCGTTACCGGCCGAAAGTAGCTGCCAATGTTGGTTCGTCCCGCCATTGTCCATGTATTGTTGAATCTGAACGCCGTTGTCCAGCGAGCCGCCGGGTACATCCAGTACCTTCTGGCTTGACTCAGATTCGATCTTGTAGAAACCCATGCTTACTGGAGTAAACTCCCAATGCTGATTAGTGCCTCCATTATATTGGAATTGTTGAATCTGAACGCCGTTATCCAGCGACCCACCCGGTACGTCCAGTACCTTGCCGCTCCAAGCAGAACGAACTAGGTATGTATCCATCTTTACGCGCCCTTTCCTGATGAAGGCTGATCGCGAGTGATCGAAGCCTTCTCCGTTGATGCTGTAGGTACAGGCCTGGCGACTTTAGGCCCCCCGTTCCAGCCACGCAGCCTGGCTAACGAGTATTTAATATCGATTGATAAGCTCTTCTATCGATCTTTGGATCGTATAGGGATCTAATCCCTTCGACTAGGGTACGGGACAGTCGACACCCATAGATCGTCTCGGTCGGCCTCGAAGACGAGCTGCGGGGCGATGGCCCGCGACAGCAGGAGGTCAATCAACCTCATCAAGCCGGCCGGTGATGCCGAGGGTGCCGCGAGGTCAGCAGCCACTCGATAGTGTCAAGTGAACGGCGGCTAGTATCGGCGCCGGCAAGAATCTCGAGTGGCGCAATACCTCGCGGACCCAAAAGGAGATTTGACCGCGACGTTGCAACTCTAGTTTTCCGAGCAGATTGTGAACATGCGATTTTGTCGTCGCAACTTCTATGTTAAGGCGCCGCGCGATGTCCTTATTACTGAGTCCTGCATCAATCAGCTGAACAATCTGCTTTTCGCGCGCGGTGAGCATGTGTAAGAGCGCCACTTCGACCCGAGGATCGTCGGAGCGTTTCACGTCCGCAACCCGGCGGAACAGACCGGCCGCTGCGCGTCCGGAACAGGGTTGCTCCCCTCGCATGATGGCCGCGAGAAAGGACGCAAGATCGGTGAGGGCGGTACCATTTGGAATGTAGCCAGACGCTCCTGCTTCCGCCCAAGAGACAATCTCCTCTTCGGTCTCCGCGACAGCGAGAACTATCACCCGAGCTCGGGGCGCGACTTGCCGAATTCGGCCGACTACGTTGACGCCGTCCGGAAACGCCGCATCAAGAAGGACGATGTCGGGCTGTCGGTCGGATGCGATCGACAGCGCCTGCTCGACATCGCCGGAAAGCGCTGAGATTGAGAAGGCGCGTTTCGGTGTTATAACCTCGCCCACCGCTTCGCGCAGGAATCGGACTGGAGAAATAACGAGAACGTTGAAACAACGCTCGGCGCCGGCGGCGGCCGCCACCACCCCCCCCTTTAGGATATCTGGGTTCATGGTGTACCTCCCTCAACGCGGCAACATGCTGGCTGCGTCTCTTGTGCCGCCCGACCGTGTGGCAGGCGTGGGCGATTATTCCCTTTGACCCCCCATGCGGTGCCCTTTAACCGAACGAGCCGTCCGGTTGGGATGTGCATTACCCGGTAACGCTGTTTACACCGAGCGGCAAAACTCTCCCGGAGTACTTTGGATGCCGATTTTTATAACGTTGAAATCGTTAGCCATTTGATAATCCTCCATCTCGAGTGGTGAAGGATATGCCCGCCTGGCTATTAACCAGTGTGAGGTACATCACATCGCGTCATTTTCAAACCAAAAAGCTCGATCTGACCGAGTTTGATCAGATCTTATCACTTATCTACGGGCGGCCCAACGGACATAAACCCTGAGTTCCGGCTCATGTGCTAAGTACAATACTCTCATGATGTCATGTAAGCCTCGGTCGACCTAAAATTAAAATTTGATCATTACGCGCAAGTAGCTGCTCAAAATAATAATCTATGCCAAGATCGATTTGACGACCGTCTCGTACTTCGATGATACGAGCACAGATTAATTTCCCTATCCGGTTAGAGCAGGTAGGGCTCCGTTGATTGAGCGCCGTGTACAAGCTGGCGGTAGGTGATGGTTGGCCGGGTGGCGGCTCGGCGGAGCAGGAAATCGGTCAGATCGGCGATGCGTCGGCGGCGATTGAAGCGGTAGTTCCACTCGCGCGCGTAGCGCGGCAGATGCTTGGCGCTGACGCCGTGGAAGGTGCCGTTGAGCCAGGTCTTCACGTTGCTGAACAGGACCGAAACGGCGGCGACATGGTCGGGCGACGCTTCGCATGGTCGACCCAAACGTGGCGTTTACCGCGGTCCGCGCCTCGCGCGGCAAGATGGTGCGGGCCGAACCGGTGGCGGCGCTCTACCAGCAGGGCCGCGTCCATCACATCGGCACCTTCCCGCAACTCAAAGACCAGATGACAAATTTTACGTCGGATATCGACCGGGCCGCGGCGGGATATTCGCCGGACCGCGTTGATGCCTTGGTCTGTGCGTTCAGCGAATTGCTAGTCGAGCCGATGAAGGGCGAAGGTATATTTGAGTTGTACCACCGGCACGCCGAAGCCTGAGGCCGCGGTAGCAGCCTATTTCGCGGACCGAGCCGAGCAAATGCCGCTGCAGACGATTTGCGCTACGGTTTGAAGGCCGGCGAGAGCCTCGCCGCCGAGTTCGTCGAATGTCTAAACCGAGCAGCAGAGATCGGCGCAGCCGTGGATCCCTCTCGTAAGACTTTTTAGACCCGCAAAATTGCGGTGCGGTTGCCCACGCTTTAGCCGCGACAGGTAGAGTAGAGGATGATCGGAAATTATCGCGATCCCACAATGGTTTCTATCTTCAGGGGGACCGATCAACCACCTATGCGGAGCGCGCTGCTGACTGCAAATTGGCGCGGCTGAGGGCGTTGCCCAGGGTCTTTCGACTCGCGACTTGGCCGCAGACCCGTATCGGCGTATGGCCTGCTATCTTCTACCATCTTTCTGGGAGGCTGTAGTCATGGCCAACGCCACGCGGCTGCTGATCAAGAACGGGACCTTGATCGATGGGTCAGGCGGCGATCCGGTCCCGAACAGGCTCCTCGTCGTCGAGGGAGACCGAATCACACTTGTCGGCGAAACCGACGGCTCGATGTGGCCGGAGACCCCGGACGACAAAGTCATCGATGCCGTGGGCAAGTTCATCCTGCCCGGTCTGATCGACGCGCATTGCCACATCTCGCTTCACCAGGGTGCGTTGCCCGGCATGAAATACACTTCGACGGCCGAGTTCTGCACCCTCTGGGCGGCGCATGCGATCGGGCGCGTGTTGCGCGCCGGGGTGACCAGCATTGCCGTGCCTGGGGGCAAATGGTTTACCGATGTGACAGTGCGTGAGGCGGTCGAGGGCGGGTTGCTCGAGGGCCCACGCATGGTCGTCGCGGGCAGGGCCCTCAGCAATTACGGTGGCATTTTTGATCCCGATCCGTACCCAGCCTTCGAAGGCACTCCGGCCGATACGGCCGGCGTCTTGTGCAATACCCGAGACGAGTTCATTCGCGAGACCCGCAAACAATGCAAGCGGGGAGTTGATTTGATCAAAATCGCCGACTCGACTTGGGGCGATGTGCAGACGGTCGCCGATGACGAGATCACCGCTGTTGTCGATGAGGCTCACCGACACAACGTCAAAGTCACGATCCACTCGCGCGGTTCGACTTCGACCCGCGCCGCTGCCAAAGCCGGTGTCGGTCTGATCTACCACGCCGATCTGGCGACGCAGGCGGATCTCGACATCATCGCCAAGGTCGGGATGCCGATCGCGCCAGTGTTGACCTCGCCCTGGATCGGGGCCGAGCACGGCGGTGCCGGCAGGGTTTGGGTGATCGGGTGCGGGATCGCTTGCGCGCAGCTCGACACCTCCTTCCAGATGCTTCGTAATGCGCGGGAGCGCGGCATACCGGTGATGAGCGGCAGCGACACCGGCAACGCTTCGGCCTTCAGCCATGGGCGTTGGCACGGCAAGGAAGCGGAGTTATTCGTCAAGGAGGTCGGCATGCCGGCGATGGAGGCAATCGTCGCCAACACGAGCCGCAATGCCTGGCTCGTGGGCCTCGAAGGCGAGGTCGGCGTGATTGCACCCGGCAAGCTCGCTGACATCGTGATTTGGAACAGCGACCCGATTGCCGACATTACGGTGCTACAGCGGCCGAGTGAAATTTCGACCATCATCAAGGACGGTCTGGTCATCGATCGCGAAGCGGGCGGCTTCCATCAGCTGGCTGACGAGCTACCCCGTGCCCGTGCGTCGATATCGGGTTAGGCCCGCGTGACAGTTCGGGTGCTGGTTGCCAATGGGGGACCGACGGTTCAATCCTGCTTCCTCCAGCGACGAGTCAGTGGCGAACTCCCGTTCGGAACTGTGACCATTCATGGGTGCTGATAACGGAGTTTGACGCGCGGCCTCGCGACCATCTGTTTGGACCACTTATCGCTCGCATCTGATTGTGATTTTCCGGATACACGACGATTGAGACCGTTACTTCGCCGATCCTTTGTGAGACACGCGTCGTATGATCGAGCGGTATAGCGACCACGCAGCGAACGAGCGGACATTCCTCGCTTGGGTGCGCACTGCGATCGCCATTATGGCGTTCGGTTTTCTCGTCCAGAAATTCGACCTGTTCTTGAAGATCGCGAGCGCGTCCCTCACCGCACGAACCCTGCCGGAGAGAAGTCACGTTGTCGGTGACATCGCCGGATTGTTGCTGATCGTACTGGGTGGCGCGATGATGGTACTTGCTGCAATCAGGTTCCGCAAAACTGCGCTCGACATCGACGCCAGGGAGATGCGGCCGGGGCCGGGGACACTGCTGGATATTACCCTCGCGACTCTGCTATTCCTGCTGGGCGCGATTCTGTTCGTATATCTGTCGTACACAGTGATCAGTGCGCTCTGAGGACTCGAGGAGCTCTTCTTTCCAGGCGGGCTTCCTCTCGCACGCCGTGATGGAAATCTGGTGCTTGACAGGGGTTTCGTGCACGTGTTCGTAGCCGGGGGCGTGTTTGCGAAGCTGGTGTCGCCTGCAAACGACGCCTCAAGATTCACTGAGAAGATCGCCTGCGAGGAACAGTCGAGACGAGCTAATTCGCCCGGCGACGACAAGCAATCGGGAAGCGGCTCACGGCGATTCGTGTTGCCTGTTGATCTCCATCTTTGCGGCTTTTGCGATCGAGATGGGTTGGGGGAACTATTTCTGTTCGGCAGGGGTCGAAGTGGCGGGGCCTTCGCCGACGATTTCTAGTACAGTGTCGCCCTCCTTGGCGCCATCGTAATGGACTTGTGTGCCGAAATGAGTGACAAAGCTACCCGCTGGCATCGGCACCGTCGCTGCGGGAACAAATTTGGTCCCCGTGCCAACCCACCAAGTCCCCGAGATGACCGTGATGAAACGGTCGTTGGGATGGAAGTGCGGGTGGCTCATGTGGCCGGCATGCCACTTGACCAAGACGATATAGAGACCGGGCTTTGACGGATCGCCGTAGAGGACGGCATCGGCGTTGCCCGCAGTCGCGCTTTCCTTCCAGTTGATTTGATCGGGCAACTTAAAAACAACGGCTGCCTGGTCGAGTTCGGCAGCACCCGTGCCGGCTGGCGACAACAGCGCCAACAGCGTGGCCATGACCGCCCCTCGGCATTCCAACCGCTCATCCACTACTCCTCTTCGCTCAGCATCCGTCAGTCCGGCACATTGAGATCGGGGGGTTGGGCCGCTTCGTCCAGATGGTGGGTGTCGGCCGGCGCGGCGGGATCGAGAAGACAAGCTTGATCTCGCTGATAGGAGGAGAGGAGGGCGCGGCCACATATGGCCCGAACACAGCGCCGCCGGATCGCAGGCCCAAGCGACTGGACACAGCGGAAGGAGCGGTGCGATTCTCCATGAGAACATATAAAGAACACGATGGCAGCGAGCTCGAAGCTGATGATAGTAGAGGCTGAGCGGCGGTTCCCGGTCCGCATACGGATCGGTGCGCCACCTCGAGGACTTGGCGCCCGGCTCGATCAGATGGGGGCGTGGCTCGACGAGAATTGCGGCGCAGACGGCTGGGCGTTGACGCCGTTAGGGGTGCGGCGCGTGCTCAACGACGCGATGTCGATCTACTTCGCCGATGCAATGCTCGCCAGCGCGTTCGTCGCACGGTGGCGCATCGGGTCGAAGGCCGAGACCATGGGCGGTGTATTTCAGGTGCGTGAGGATGAGCCAACGCCGCGGATCGGCGGGGGGCTGCACCGAACGCCGTAAGCCGAGCTGTCGGACCGACTGTAAGCTCAGCTGCGCGCCGGTTTGCTTGCCTGAGCCGTCTAGCCACCAGCATCTGCCCCAAGTTGGACCTGCCGGCGGCAGACCGGGGAAGATCTCCGTCAGCTGGTGGTCGATGAGGCGCAGGTGGCGCTCAAGGATGACGGCAAGCGCGGTACGGTAGTCCGTGGTGACGGCGAGGTCGCGGCCCTGGTAGAGCTGAGCCGTCGCGAGGCCGGGCCAGTCGCCGTAGATGCGGCGACCAGACGCCTTCGCCCAGCACCCAGATGATGTTTCCGTGGCCATGGTCGCTGTAGTCTCTAATCTATAGAGCAGAATCCCATGTGCCAACGTGCCCGTTTAGTGCCACCGGCCGGCGAACGGGCGACCGCGCGAGATCAACTCAAGGGGCCGCGTTATCCTGGCCGGGCCTCAGCGCGCTGCTCACGTTTCGACTGAAGCACTTCCGCGCGGCTGGACCCGCAGCTTGCGAAGCAGCAACCAGCTAATGGCCCCAATGGCGCCAACGGCGAGGAATTCGAGAATGCCAGCATCCTTCAGAACGCCGATGAAGATCTCGACGCCTATAGCCGTCAGGAACGCGAGGACCGGGCTAAGCACGGCAGCCGCGATAATCGACCACATGGCCCAGGTTGGGAGACTGTTCATGTCGGTCCCGCCCGGTGACACCGACCTCGGCTATGTAGCACCGCTGCAGTCAACACCCCGTCCGGCCGCCTCACTCTGAGACGCCGCCCAGTTCGTTGCTTGCTAGCTCACGTCCCGACTGAGGCTTCGTCGCCGGGCACGGCCAAAGCGTGCGTCGCAGGAACCAACCGATGCCGTCAGCAATCCCGAAAATGAACATGGGAGTAAGTGCAATTCCTGCTGCGACAAACCAGAATTGCGTCTCTGAAAGACTGCGCATCGGAATGATGTCCCACTTTGACCAGAACCGTCGAGAGAAATTGAGTGGTGGAGCTATATTTAACACTCAGCGTCCTGATAGCGTCGTCTCTAGCGTCACAAACACATCCGATTGTTCTTTTTTTTAGCGAGTGTTTGATATAGATTTGAGAGAAATGCTGAGCATCGCACACCGATATTAACGGAGGGAGGCCGCTCGGCCTACTGAACTGGCTGCCTCTTGGCCACCTCTCGATCTCTGCTAATGAGACGCGGTAGATCACCAGTCGCGCCTCTCGGAGATCGGCCTCGTCGAGCAGCACCTCGCGAAGCCCGGCTCCTCGCAAGTTGGCCTTGCGTAGGTCGGCCCGCGTTAGCACGGCACGGTCAAGCTGGGCCCCGCTCATATCAGCCTCGCATAGGCAGGCGCCCCGTAGCACCGCTTTGGCCATCAGCGCGAACTCCATCTCGGCCTTGGCGAGGCACGCGTTCTCAAAGCTTGCCGAAACCAGATTAGCGCCACTCAGGCGCGCCCCGGACAAATCCGATCGGTCGAGGCGCGCCCGCTGCAGGGTCGCGCCGATCAGATTCGCAGCGCGCAGATCGGCTCCTATGAAGTTGGCCCCGCGGAGCAAGGCGCGGTCCATCTTGATCCCACGCAGATCGAGCCCCGCGAAATCAAACCTAGTCAGGTCTGCCGAAGAAAAGTCCGCGCGGTGGCCTTCGTGATATTCCGTCTTCAGATAGAGCTGGTGCGATGCCAGCTTCTGCTTGATCTCACCGGCCGAAAGCACGCGGACGGGCTTCTGGGCTGAAAGATCAACCATTGCCGC
>Ga0306920_100008722_pt1 | contig 13477 bp, 11 predicted proteins | sample flu12Cox44000170_FD_204666 | JGI IMG/M metagenome (GOLD analysis project Ga0306920, IMG submission 204666) | Lab enrichment of tropical soil microbial communities from Luquillo Experimental Forest, Puerto Rico - flux4day.12C.oxic.44.000.170 (v2)... | ecosystem: Environmental > Terrestrial >... | reverse complement strand
GCCGGCGCGCCGCGTCAGGCGCTGGCGGTCGAGGTATTCGAGCAGGGGAATAGCGTATTTGCGCGTGCTGCCGATCAGTTCCTTGAACGCGGGAACGCCGATACGCTCGCCCTTTGCCTTTTTATAATTTTGCAGCAGAGCTGGTAAACGCTCGAGCGCGCTGCGGTGAAAAACCAGTTCCGCACTGACGCGTACGAGGATCTTATCCCGCAGGAGAATCTGCAGGATTTTTTCGGCGCGGCGGCTTTCGACCGCAAGTTCGGCCAGGACCTCCTTCACGGACGGCACCGCCAATCCCGCCCTTCGGAAGGCTTGCTCGATCTGCTCCTTGGCTTTTGCTTCTTCCAGTGTGAGGCTGATTCCGCCGCCCGGCTTCTTGACCAGTTCCCCTGACAGCTCGAGCTTTTTCAGCCGCCCGAGCTCTTCGAGTGCGCTTCGAAAGGATTCCGGCCTCACGCGCCGTCCCAAGCTCGCGCGCAGTTCTTCCCGTGGTATGCCTGGCAGTAGGGTATTGTCCTGATGAAATTTCTCGACGCGTTCCTGAAGCTTTCGGCAGATTTCCGCGAAAAATGGTGCCGCCAAAATGATGAGTGGTTCGCTCGCGACGATGTGGACGGCCTTTGCTCGAGTCAGTTCGCCGACGGCGGCCGCAATTTCGCCCGACTGCCATCCGGTTCGTCCAATGATCTCTTCCGCGCGCGCCCCGAGAACGTTCCGTTCGACGATAGCGCGAAGAATTTCTCGACGGTCACCGCGCTCCATGGTCTCGAGGAAGGCCACGCGGCCGATGTCTTTCCGTGTAACGCGTGCGGCGAGCGGGTCGAGCACCATCCCACCGCCGATCGTGATTACCGGCGAGAACTGCCGAATGATGAAACGGTCAGCGTGAGCCGCCACGACCCCTTCACGAAAACGCAGATGCGCAAGCACTCGCTCTCCAGGGTGGAGTTCGCCCTTTCCGAATAGCTGAACCTCTCCAATCGTCTCGCTGGTTCCGAGATGAAAGTGCACTTGCGCGCGCTGCTTCAGTTTTTGTGCGCTCGGCAACAATTCGAGGCGGACATCGGCGCGCTTCGTCGAGCGAAAGCGTCCTGGCGCGGCCAAAACCATGCCGCGCCGAATCGCGGAATGCTCGATTCCCGCGAGATTGACGGCCGTGCGTTGACCGGCTTCGGCCCGTCGAACGCTCTTTCCGCCGGTCTCGAGACCGCGTACGCGCAGAAGTTGTTTCACCGGGAGCAGTTCCACTTCCTGCCCTGCGGCAACGTGGCCGGAAATCAAGGTGCCCGTTACCACCGTTCCGAATCCCTTGATCGCGAAGGAACGGTCAATCGGCAGGCGGAAATAGCGGTCGGTCTCGCGCCCGAGAACTTCATCGGCGGCCTGACCGAGCGCCTGTTTGAGTTGCGGCAGTCCCGCACCGGTTGTTGCGCTCACTGGCACGATCGGGGCCTTCTCGAGAAACGAGCCCTTCACAAATTCTTCGATCTCGAGCCGCACGAGCTCTAGCGTGTCCCCGTCCACCAGGTCGCTTTTGGTCAGGGCAATCACACCGCGCTCGACGCCGAGCAGCCGGCAAATATCAAAGTGCTCGCGAGTTTGCGGCTTGATTGCTTCGTCGGCTGCGATCACCAGCAACACCAGATCAATCCCCGAGGTGCCGGCCAGCATGTTTTTTACAAAACGCTCGTGACCGGGCACGTCGACGAAACCGAAGCGCACGCCGTCTTCTTCCAAGAATGCGAAGCCAAGATCGATTGTGATTCCGCGCCGCTTCTCCTCCTCGAGGCGATCTGGATGCGTGCCGGTCAAGGCCTCGACGAGTGTCGACTTTCCGTGATCGATGTGACCCGCGGTGCCGACGATGACGTTCTTGGGGTTACTCATGGTGGGAAAGATGCCATAGTCCCAAAGTCAAGGGAGCTTCCTCGCTAGGCTTGGAGCCAGGGCTCCGTTCAGGCTCATGATTTGGCCGCAGCGATCTCGTCGACGATTTCTTTGATGGCCGATTTTGGGTCCAGAGCCATCAGGATTGGCCGGCCAACCACGATGAAATCCGCGCCAGCTTTGATGGCCTCGCGCGGGGTCGTGGTGCGCGCCTGGTCGTCTTTCTTGCCGTCGAAGCTTTTGTCGTTCGGGCGCACGCCCGGCGTCACAATCAAAAATTCCCGTCCACAGGCTTTACGAATGGCTTTCGCTTCCTCGACCGATGCCACGACGCCGTCAACACCCGCCGATTGCGCCAGCTTCGCGAGTTTCGCCGCCCGCGATTTCGGCGGACCGCCAATGCCCACCTCGCGGATGGCTTTTTGGTCCATGCTGGTTAATATTGTGACCGCAAGAAGTCGTGTGCGATCCGCACCCATCGGAACCCCCGCGCTGACGGCCTGCGCAGCGGCGCGCATCATCGCTGTGCCTCCGAGCGCGTGTACATTTACGAGTTGAACTCCGGGCATTGCCGCGGAAGCGAGCACGGCCCCGGCAACCGTATTCGGAATGTCGTGAAATTTCAGGTCGAGGAAAATGTCCGTGCCCAGTTGAGCGACCTGGCGGACCGCGTCGGGGCCCGCGCTTGTAAACAGTTGGCTACCGATCTTGAACATCCCGACGAGACCGCTCACCTGCCTTGCAAAATTTAGCGCCGTGGATAAAGAATCAAAATCGAGCGCGACGATCAGACTGCTGCGTGGATGGGCGTCGAAGGTCGTCAAGGTTCGGGGCAAGCCCGAAGAGCTTCACTGCTGGCTCGCGTCAGGGCGGGTATGTCTCGGCGCCGGCAGCTCCATCAGTTCCAGCCGCACCTGGCTCACTCCCAAACCGACGAGGCCAATCTTTCGGGCTACCCGATAGGATACATCAATTTCGCGCCCTTCCTGGTAGGGGCCCCGGTCATTAATGCGCACAAGCTCAAACTTGCCATTTCGGGTGTTGACGATCCGCACCCAGGAGCCAAAGGGTAGATTGGGATGCGCTGCGGTGAGGCTCTCGGCGTTATAGCGCTCGCCGTTGGCGGTTTTGCGGCCGTTGAAGCCCGGGCCGTACCAGCTCGCGTTACCCACCCACACCTTGATCGGCTTCACAGGATCACTGAGATGCGCCACAAGGGGAGCTTCCATAGCCGGGCTTATGAGGAACATCAGCGGCACCCAGCGAATCGCAGCCCAAGTCATGAAGAGAGGTCGTCGCATAGTGTGGTCAATTAGCTACAAATTCCTAAAAAGTGTAGCAAAAAAGATGCATTATGTCAACTGTTTTCTCTTGACAGCTTGTCCCTTATCTCACTGAAAGAAAATATGTTAGCCCTAGCTAGGGCCCTTGGTAGCTTGACCACAATCTCTTCACTGGCCCTCGGGTCAGTGAAGCTGGCCGTCCCAACCTGTACGGCGGACGCGCCGACAGCCATGTATTCGAGCACGTCCTCCGCCGTTTCAATGCCGCCGAGGCCCAGGATCGGAATATTCACGACTTTCCTCACCTCCCAGACGAGCCTCAATGTGATGGGTTTGATCGCCGGTCCCGACAACCCACCGGTCATATTGCCCAAGCGCGATCTACCGATTCTAAAGTCAACTGCCATAGCAGGATACGTATTTGCCACCGTGAGGGCATCCGCTCCTGCGGACGCGGCGGCCTGCGCAATCGCACCGATGTCCGTGACCAAGGGCATAAGTTTGACCCAGAGCGGCCGTGCCACGGCCGCATTTTTAGCCGCAGCGACGACTTCGGCCGCTGAGACTGGGTCGCTCCCAAACTGCATACCGCCCTTGCGTACATTGGGGCAGGAAATATTAAGCTCGTATGCGGAAATTCCGTCTGCGTCTTCGAGATGCCGAATGACCTCGACGTACTCCTCCAACGAGTGACCGAAGACGTTCGCGAAGACTTGAGTGTTGCATTTTAGCAACAGCGGCAGCTTGCTTCTGACGAATTCCCGAACCCCGACGTTTTGCAGGCCGACCGCATTCAGCATCCCCGAGGCTGTCTCGCAGAGCCTCGGAGCTGGCGCACCCTCGATCGGTTCGAGCGAGAGGCCTTTGGTAACGAACCCCCCTAGGTTTCCGAGGTCGACCAAGTGGGCAAACTCGGCGCCGTAACCGAAGGTACCGCTTGCCGCAATGACGGGATTCCTGAGGCGCAGAGCGCCAACCTGAACACTCAAGTCAACGCGATCGGGGGGTGTCACACTGAGGATGAGGATACCATGAAGCTTTGCCGGGCCCGTCCAGAATCAGGGTGTGGACTGTCTATTTCGAGGGCGTTTCTCGAGCGCTTCGGACAGCACGCGTCCATCGCTTATGGCAAGGGTAACCCCGGTTAGCGCGCTTAAGGTTGGTGCGATATCGGCCGGAGTTACCCCTTCGAAGTACTCACCTCGCTCGATACCGAATCCCATAAAGAAAACGGGCACGCGCTGGTCATAGGAATACGGTGTACCGTGGCCTGTTCCGGTGTAGCGCTTCGAACCTTCCGCGGAGCTTTCCGTGAGCCAATAGGGTCTTTGCAAGATGTAGAGATCGCCGCTGCGTCCAGGAAAGTAGTTCAGTTCGACCGCCCTGCGGGTTTCGAAAAGAGTTTTGTTGCCGCCACTCAATTCCTCCGCTCGATAAACGGCCGCAACCCCTGGCATGTTCTGCGCCGCTTCGATTACGGCTTTCATTGCCGCGGGATCCTGCTTTAACTGTCCGTACAGGCCTTCGGAGAAGTACAGTTCGTTGCCTAGGATGCGCGCAACTGCCGGTTTCGCGTAGTTAAAAGCTTCGAGCGCCTTCTCTAAGCGATCCTTTAATTCGGCGAGGTTGAGAACGCCGGCATCGAAACCTGTCTTTTGCATGTCGGCAGGAATGGGGGCAACGCCGTGGTCTGCCGTCAGCACGGCGACGTAATTTCCCTTGCCGACCTTCTGATCAAGGTGCGTGAACAGTTCCTGCAAATCCTTATCGAGCCGCGCGAGGATGTCTTGGATCTCCCAGCTTCTTGGCCCGAAGGTGTGCCCGACATAATCGACCGAAGAATAGCCGACACCCAGGTAGTCGGTTCCACCACCCTTCCCTAAACCGAGCGAATCGACGGCCGTTTCGGCCAATTTGGTGAGGTAGGAATCGGCAAACGGGCTGGTGCTCCATTCCGCAAAAAAGGCCGCGTCGGGCGAGGAGCTCTCTTCTTTCCCACGGAGCGGATGGGGAAACGTCGTACTCCAACCGTCTATCGTAGCTGCTCCCGCGGCGTTTTGGTCGTACAAGTAGGCGCTTTCCGCGAGTGACGGCGACCAGGTCTTACCGTAGTCCTCTGCCGCAGGATGCTTTTTCACGTATTCTTCAACGAACGGCATCGTACCGTAAGGAGCGGAGGTGACCCACGACCCCGAGCTGGTATCAAACCAGGTAACCGCGTCGGCTTTGTGTCCCGCCAGAGTGATCGCCGAACGAGCCTTCAGAGAGAACGTAACCACGCGCGAAGCGCCGCCCGTCTGAAACTTCAGCTCTTCCGCAAAGGAGGGCAACTGCATGCGCCAAGCAGAGTCTCCACCCTTGGTCGTGCCTCCGGCGTAGGCCGTGTTTGTCACATTGGGATCACTGGTGCAAGTGACCATTTGCTGCCGGTCGCGGTCCCACCAGGCGTTTGCCACCATGCCGTGGCTCGCGGGAAAGGCTCCCGTCGAAATCGTGGCATGTCCGACACAGGTTTCGGTCGATGCATAAGGATAGGCGGCTGCGCGGAACCATGCGCCTTCATCGAGCAAGCGCTTCAGTCCGCCGTTCCACTGTCCGCGGAACTTGTCCACATAATCGGCACGCATCTGGTCAACCACGAGGACAACCACGAGCTTTGGCCGCGCGGCGGTTGTGGCCTTTCGCGCCGCCGTCGCTTTCGGCGCCTGGGCAGCTAACCCCGTCGTCCAGAGAAGCGACGTCGCGCCGACGAACAAGAACTGCAGCATTTGACGCGCTCTGTTTTGGAGCGGTACTCGCACACTTTTCCCCCAACTTGTCTTGCGGAGTCTAACACGCTCCCGTGAACTCCCCGTGACGCCTCCTGGGTTTTCGCGCGTGCCTCGTCCCAGTTTTCTTTCGGGAAGTTATGCTACGATTACGCGACCATGCGCCTTATCGAAAAGCAGCAGTTAATGTCCGCAGCGGAAATTGACCGGACATTGCAGCGCCTTGCGCACCAGATTGTGGAAAAGACCGATGGCACACGCCACCTGGCCCTGATTGGCATTCGCCGCCGCGGCGTGCCTTTGGCTCAGCGGATCGCCCGGGCCATGCGGGGTATCGATGGAGTGGAAGTTCCCGTGGGAACCCTAGACATCACCCTCTACCGCGACGACCTTTCCAAGGTAGCGCCGCAGGCCGTGCTGCAGTCCTCGCACATTGCCTTTCCTGTCGACAGTCTCGATCTGGTCCTCGTCGATGATGTGCTTTATACCGGCCGGACCATTCGCGCGGCTATGAACGGCTTGTTCGACCTCGGCCGGCCCAAGCGCGTTTCCCTCTGCGTCCTGATCGATCGCGGTCATCGCGAAATGCCGATCGAAGCGCAGTATGTCGGACGCACGATACAGACGAGCACGACCGAAATCATCGAGGTGCGCCTCCAGGAAATCGACAACGAAGAACGCGTTGTCCTTGTGGACCGCGTGGATTCCTGATGCTTTCGCGCCCGGAAGCTTTTGCGTCGCACTGCTTCGCTCTGTAAAATATCTTCCGGGAGAAGCGCAGTTCCCCTCCTCGCCGTGAGTGCAAATTTGAACTACCGCTTCCGTGATTTGCTGGCGCTTGAACCGCTTACCGCGGACGAAATCACTTTCATTCTCGATCAGGCCAAACCGTTCCAGCAGATTCAGCGTAATCCCCTGAAAAAACTCGCCACGTTGCGGGGCAAAACCGTGGTTCTCGCGTTTTTCGAAAACTCCACGCGCACACGGCTCAGCTTCGGGACGGCTGCTTCCCGGCTGGGGGCCGATACCATGAACCTGCAGGCCGAAGCCTCGAGCCTCAAAAAGGGCGAGACGCTTCTCGACACGGCCAACAACTTGAACGCCATGAAGCCGGATTGTTTCGTGATGCGCCACTCTTCGTCGGGGGCGGCCGATTTTGTCGCGCGTCACCTCGAAATTCCGGTGGTCAATGCGGGAGACGGCACGCACGAACATCCGTCACAGGGGCTGCTAGACGCACTGACGATTCGGGACCGCAAAGGCGGATTAAACGGCCTGAATGTCACGATCCTTGGCGATATTGCACATTCGCGCGTGGCCCGATCCAACATCCATCTACTCGGAAAATTCGGCTGTCGCTTCACCCTGTGCGGCCCCGCAATGTGGGTTCCCCGTGAGCTCGAGCATATCGGTCCTCCCGGCACGCCCATCCGTTGCGTCTACCGCGTCGAAGAGGCGCTCGACCATGCGGACGTGATCATCGTCCTGCGAGTGCAGACAGAGCGTCTGTACGAGCCTTCTCTTTCACAGAACGACTACATACTTCTGTACCAGCTCAATTCCGAGCGCATGAGGCTCGCCAAGCCCGACGCGCTGATTCTTCATCCTGGACCCATTAATCGAGGGATAGAGATTACTCCGGATGTCGCGGATGGGCCGCGCTCCGCGGTTCTCGAGCAGGTCACAAACGGGGTTTCCGTGCGCATGGCGATCCTTTACCTGCTGATGACCGGGGCTTCGGAAGGAACTCACCCGGCTTTTGAAAGCAAATCTGAAGCATCACCGAAGGAATCTGCCCATGCTTCTGATTAAGAACGGGCGCGTCGTCGATCCCGCGTCCCAGACCGATGCCCGGCGCGATATTCTGCTTGACGGCGACCGCATTGCGGAAATTGCGCCTACCGGGGAAATCGCGGAAGCCAACGGGGCCGAGACTTTTGATGCCGCCGGCTTCGTTGTGGCGCCCGGCTTCATCGACCTGCACGCCCATCTGCGCGAGCCGGGCCAGGAAAATTCCGAAACCATCGAAACCGGAACGCACGCCGCGGCGCGCGGCGGCTTCACGGCCGTGTGCTCGATGCCCAATACCAAGCCGGTGAACGATAATGCCTCCATCACCCGCTTCATCGTTGATCGCGCTAAGGCCTATGGACACGTGCGCGTTTGGCCGATTGGCGCGGCCAGCATCGGCAGCAAGGGTGAAGCCATCGCGGATATTGCCGCCATGCGCGATGCCGGGATCGTTGCCGTCTCCGATGACGGCAAGCCGATCTCGAGCGCAAAGCTGGCCCGGCAGATCATGGATTATTGCCGCACTCTTGAGCTACCCGTAATTGAACATGCCGAAGACGTTTCGCTGGCCGCGGGAGCGGTGATGCGCGAGGGCATTGCCTCCACCCGGCTCGGCCTTCCCGGCATGCCCGCAGCGGCGGAGTCGGTCTGCGTGGCGCGCGATGTGCAAGTCGCCGAACTTACGGGGGCGCGGCTGCACATTGCGCACCTGTCCGCCAAGGCTTCCCTCGCGCAGGTGCGCTTTGCGAAGCAGCAGGGACTGCCTGTAACGTGCGAGGTGACGCCGCACCACTTCACTCTGATCGATGAGGACGTTACTTACGACTCGCGCTACAAAATGAATCCGCCGCTCGCGGCTCGTGAAGACCGTCAGGCGCTACGGGAAGGCCTGGCGGACGGCACGGTCGATGCCATAGCTACCGACCATGCGCCTCACGAGCCGGCCTTGAAGGACGTTGAGTTCGATAAGGCGCCCTTCGGCATTCTCGGGTTTGAGACCGCCGTAGCTCTCGCCCTTGAGCAGCTCGTCGATACCGGTCACATTTCCCTTATGCGCATGGTGGAGCTTTTTACGACCGGGCCGGCACGCGTTTTAGGTAAAGACCGCCGGCTCGCGGTCGGCGAACCGGGGGACATCACGATTTTTTCGCCGGATCGACCGTGGACTTATCGGGTGACGGAGAGCCCGAGCAAATCGCGCAACTCCCCGTTCGACGGGCGTTCCTTCAGGGGCGGGCCTGTAGCCACAATTGTGGGGGGCAAAATCGCGTACAAAGCCTGACTGCTCGTTTCCCCTCCGGTTGGTCTGCACGGTTGCTTCGTACCGGCAATCGCTTCTTCGTCCGCGGCGCCGGGCTCGGGTGGCAGTGGAGCGAGTGGAGGTTCGGGGGCGGAGGAGGCGGCGGCGGTTAGTAACCGGAGGAAGCGGAACCTCAGTCGAACCTGGTCACTAGCGCGTTGCGATTCTTTGTACGCGGAAGGGGTCGCCGCGCGGCCAGGTCACGTGGTTTTTCATTTTGCAGTAAGGGCAAATGGCCTTCCGGTCGACCTCCTTTCCGAGCCCGGTGGATCCAACGATCCTCATTCCGCGCCGACAGTCTTTGCAACGGAAGATTTTTTGCATGGTCCCTCCTCGCGGTAAGCTTGCTTGCTTGGAAGGTATTCCCTCCTGAATCGAAATTTCCTCCTTCCCTAGTCTTAATGTGCGGCCGGCTCGGCGGCAGGATGCAACCCGTGCTGGGGGACTTCGTGGGTGCCGCGGGCCAGCGGTTCTATTTTCATACGATAGAAATGGTCGAGCGGCAAGCGCCCTTTTCCGACCGGATAGGCCTTCTCAATGGCTTTCATAACATACGCCTTAGCGAGGGTGGTGGCTTCGAGAAGCGATCGGCCCGCCGCAAGTTGCGCTGTGATGGCCGACGCGAATGTACAACCCGTGCCGTGGGTATGTTCGACCTTTACCTTGTCGCCCCCCAGTTGATGGATCTCGTTGCCGTCAAAGAGCACATCGATGGCTTTCTCCATGTGGCCGCCTTTGACGATTACGGCCCGCGCCCCCATCTCGGCGATCTTGCGCGCGGCCGTTTCCATATCGGTCACCTCCCTGATGCTCATACCCGTAAGGATTTCGGCTTCGGCGACGTTCGGGGTGATGACGCTCGAGCGCTTCAGCATTTCACTCGAAAGAAACTTGATGCCCCCGGATTCCAAGAGTTCGGAGTTGCTCGAAGATTTCATCACCGGGTCGTGCACGACGTGCGCGAATTTGTGCGCGTCGAGAAATTCAGCCACGACCACCGCATTGCCCCGGTTTCCGAGCATGCCCACCTTCACGGCGGCAATTTCGCAGTCCTTCGAGAGAATTTCGAGTTGCTCGCGCAATTCCGCGCTCGGAGTATTGTGCACCGCTTCAACGCCCTGGGTGTTCTGCACGGTCAGCGAGGTCATCGCAGCCACGCCGTAGCACCCGTAGGCCGCGAAGGTTTTCAGATCAGCGGCAATTCCGGCACCGCAACTCGGATCAAATCCGGCGACGGTCAAAAGAATGGGAGGCGCGACTATTCCTTGCGAATGCAAATGGCTCATGATCGGTGGTTTTTCGCCTCGTTTGGTGAACAAAATAGCCGGATACGCTTCGCCGGTGCGAGCTTTTTTCCCGATCGCACCGGAAAACGCCCGGCATCTGCGAATGTACGCGCACTAAATTGTCTCTGCAAGGAATTTCTGTGAAGAAAAGATGCGCTTAGTCCTAGGTCTCGGTGGCTTCGCTCCCGAGCTTCCGCAAAGTGAACCCGCGCTCAGAAGAATTTTCCGAGCCGCGTGACTCTCGGCCCGTTACGGTTCAGGGGAACAGGCCGCGGACGAGCGTGGCCTCGGCGACGCGGCTGACAGCGACGGTCATGGCAGCGGCGCGCGGCGGCACGTGATGCTTGCGCATGGCCTCGATCATGTCGTGGAACGCGCGCGCCATGATTCTCTGCAGGCGCACGTTCACTTCGTCGGAATCCCACAGCAGGCCTTCCTGGTTTTGCACCCATTCGAAGTAGCTCACGGTCACCCCGCCGGCATTTGCCAGAATGTCGGGCAACACCGTAATTCCTCGGCGCGCCAGGATTTCATCGGCGTGCGGCGTGGTCGGACCGTTGGCCGCTTCGGCGACAATGCGCGCCTTCACCGACTCCGCGTTCTGGAGCGTAATCATGTTTTCGAGAGCCGCGGGGATCAGGATGTCGCACTTCATGGTGAGCAAATCTTCATTGGAGATTCGCGAGGCTCCGGGCATGCCAACAACGGTGCCGGAACGCTCCTTGTAACGGAACGCCTTGAGCGGGTCGATGCCGCGCGAATTGGTGACTCCTCCGCGGGTATCGCTTAGCGCAATAATCTTCGCTTTCTTGTCCGCCAGGAGCCGAGCGGCGGTCGCTCCCGCATTTCCAAAACCCTGGATGGCCACGGTTGCGCCGCGCAGCGAAATCTTTTTCACCTTACAGGCTTCTTCCACGACGTACACAAGGCCCTGTGCCGTCGCTTCGCCGCGCCCGAGCGAACCTCCGATCGAAATCGGCTTGCCGGTTACCACGCCCGGCACGGTGTGGCCCACCATCATGGAATAGGTGTCCATGATCCAGGCCATGGTTTGCGCGTCGGTGTACACATCGGGCGCGGGAATATCCTGGTCGGGGCCGATCAAGGGCAAAATCTCGCTGGCGTATCGCCGCGTCAGGCGCTCCAATTCGCTTTTCGACATGCGCTTCGGGTCGCAGATGACTCCACCCTTCGCGCCGCCAAATGGAACATTCACGACCGCGGTTTTCCAGGTCATCCACGCGGCCAAGGCTTTTACTTCATCGAGCGTCACATTGGGGTGAAAGCGAATGCCTCCCTTGCCCGGACCGCGAGCCACGTTGTGCTGAACGCGGTAGCCGGTCAAGACTTTGACTTGGCCGTTGTCCATCTTGGTCGGCAGAGACACTTCGAGGATGCGTTTCGGCGTGCGCAGCACCTGGCGCAAGCCCGGGTCCAGTTTCAACACCTCCGCGGCCATATCGAATTGAATCTGCGCGATGCGAAACGGATTTAGCTCCTCGCGCGGGGCGATGCGCGGCACCAGCGGTGGAGCGGGTACCGTACGGCTCGGAACTGGGGGTTTTGCGACCGTGGCCATTAGGTTCGGTCCTTTCCGTTGCGCTGGATTTTCCCTAACTCTGTGCTACAGGGCCCGACGTCCTAATCATTCACAGCAAGACGACTCGAAGCTAACCGTTCGCGGCAAATTTTTTCGACCCGCTCAGATACTTTTCGCGACACTCGGCTGAACAGAAATGCACAATCTCGGTGCCTTCGCGCAACGGTAGCGCAAGAGCTTCGGCCACATGCATCCCGCAAACCGGATCCCGAACCAGTTTTCCCGGGGCCGCGTCGTTCGGCGCGCCTCCCGGTTGCTCGGCTTCGGTCCCTCCCTGCCCCATCCGAGCCACAATGCGGCGCAGGATGGAAGCGGACCAGGAAACGACCAGCAGCCAAAACACCAAGCGTAATAAGCGCGCCAGAAACGCCATAAAGTTTATCGGGCCCGGAACGATACTGCCTATCTCATGCTGCCACAGAGATGAGCCGAGTGTATGCAGGGCGTTTCGGGGAGTCAAACGAAAAGCTGTGATTTCAACGGGTTGCGCAGCTTAACGATCGACGGGCCAGGCGGCCGAAGTCTCTTAAGTTTAACATATTACAAGGTTTAACCCGATCTCCCCCGGGCTCAACGGTTGGAAGCAGGAATGTGGTCCTGGCCCATATACGGCCTGAGAACCTCCGGAATCAGGATTGAGCCATCCGCCTGCTGGTAGTTCTCAATCATGGCGATCCAGGTGCGGCCTACGGCTAGTCCCGAGCCGTTCAGCGTGTGCACAAATTCACTTTTCCCGCCGCCCCTCGGCTTGAATCGTATACCCGCCCGGCGCGCCTGAAATGCTTCGCAATTTGAGCACGAGGAAATCTCGCGAAATTCTTTGCTCGAGGGCAGCCACACCTCGATGTCGTAGGTTTTCGCCGAAGCAAATCCCATGTCTCCCGTGCACAGCAGAACGGTGCGGTAGTGCAGGCCCAGTTTCTGAAGAATCGTTTCGGCGTTGCGCACGAGCGCCTCGTGTTCCTCGTAACTCTTGTCAGGATGCGTGAATTTGAAGAGTTCGACCTTCTGGAACTGGTGCTGTCTCAAAATCCCACGTGTGTCTTTGCCAGCCGCGCCCGCTTCGGACCGAAAGCAGGCGGTCCAGGCGGTAACATGGATCGGGAGCTGGTCTTCTCGAAGCGTTGTATCGCGGTAGAGATTGTGCAGTTCCACTTCGGAGGTGGGCGTAAGCCAGAAGTCCGTGTCTTGTACCTTGAACAGGTCAGCGGCAAATTTCGGTAATTGGCCAGCGCCCAGGAGAGATGCCGAGTTGACCAAAAACGGCGGGAGAATTTCCGCGTAGCCGTGTTCGCGCGTGTGAACATCGAGAAAGAAGTTCGCGAGGGCCCGCTCAAGGCGTGCGCCCCAACCCTTATAAACGGCAAAGCGCGCTCCGGTAACGCGCGCGGCGGCTTCGAGGTCCAATATGCCCGCTTTTTCGCCCACTTCCCAGTGCGGCTTGGGCTCGAAATCAAACTTCGGCGGGCTGCCCCATCGGCGCACTTCCTGATTGCCATCGGCTCCGCTGCCGTACGGAACGCTGCTGTGGGGAACATTGGGGATCGTCAGCAAGAACTCAC
>Ga0306920_100008721_pt1 | contig 13478 bp, 16 predicted proteins | sample flu12Cox44000170_FD_204666 | JGI IMG/M metagenome (GOLD analysis project Ga0306920, IMG submission 204666) | Lab enrichment of tropical soil microbial communities from Luquillo Experimental Forest, Puerto Rico - flux4day.12C.oxic.44.000.170 (v2)... | ecosystem: Environmental > Terrestrial >... | reverse complement strand
ACGTGATCAGATATGCGGTATAAACCCTGAGGTGGACCCCTGTTGTGAGACAGTCGGAGCCGCGTCTTAAGGTGTAGCCCCGCCGGTTCCGATATCGGCTCCGATCGCAGTCAGCGCGACGGCTGGTGCAACGATTTTACCTTTGACCTCGTCAATATCAAATCCTCTGTTGGCTGTGGCGCCTGTGGGTATGTGGGCGAAGGCGAGCATTCCCCGCTTTCCGAGTTCGCTCGGAAAGCGGGGAAAGCCGGCCGGTCGGCAACGCCGATCGTCCACATATCCACAGGCCTTGTTCGTAAATTTGCCGCGGCGTCCGATAACCAAGGCTCTGGTGCTGGCGCTCCTCGTTGTAGAAAACGAGCCAGCCGCCAATGCCAGCCCTGGCCTCGCCTACCGTCGCATAGGCGTGGAGGTAGACCTCCTCGTATTTGAGGCTGCGCCACAGCCGCTCGACAAAGATGTTGTCCATGCAGCGACCCTTGCCGTCCATGCTGATCATGATCTCATGGGCCTTCAGAACGCCGGTGAAGTCCTCGCTGGTGAACTGGCTACCCTGGTCGGTATTGACGATCTCGGGTCGGCCGTGGCAGTCGAGCGCTTCCTCAAGCGCCTCGACGCAAAAATCGGCGCCGAGCGTGTTCGACAGCCGCCATGCCAGCACCGCCCGGCTCACCCAGTCCATAATGACCACCAGATAGAGAAAGCCCTTGGCCATCGGGATGTAGGTGACGTCCGAGCACCATACCTGATTGACCCGCTCGATCGCGAGCCGCCCAGCAGGTAGGGGTAGACCTTGTGCGTCGCCGCGGCCTTGCTCGTGTTGGGCCGCTGGTAGATCGCCGCCAGCCCCATCACCCGCATCAGCCGCCGGACCCGCTTGCGGTTGACCCGGTGACCCTGGGTCGCCAGCCACGCCGCCATCCGGCGCGAGCCATAATAGGGCCGCGCCAGATATTGGCGGTCGATCAGCGCCATGATCGCAAGCTCCTCCGCGCTGACCGCGGCCGGCCGACGGTAGACCGCCGAGCGCGACACCGCCAGCAACCGGCATTGCCGTGCAATCGGCAGCACCGGGTTCTCGCGCTCGACCAGAGCGCGCCGTTCCGCTCGGCTCATTTGCCGAGCCTTCGTGCCAAAAAATCGTTTTCGACCTTCAGCTGGCCGATCTGCCGGTACAGAAGATCAACCTGCGCCTCGCTGGCCGTTCCCTCTGCGGCCGCGCCGCCTCCCTCGAAGACGCTCGGCGCTCCGTCGAGCAGCTGCTTCTTCCAGTGGTAGATCTGGTTCGGATGACCCCAAACTCGCTCGCGAGCTCGGCAATCGTCCGGTCGCCCTTGATTGCCGCCAGCGCCACCTTGGCCTTGAACGCCGCGTTGTGCTTCTTGCGTGTCCTCTTCATGTCCTGCTCCTGCGCTATCCGCGCTTTCTAGGGGCAGGGCTCCACCTTAGCCACCTGTCTCATTTTCGGGGTCCAGCTCAAAGATCCCGAAATGGCGCGCGTGTTACACTCCGCGAAAGCAGCCGAGTGTTGGGGAAAGAGCGGCTCGGTTGTTGCGATAATGACGATCTTAAAATTGCCTTGTTTTCATGGCATAGGCGATGGCGGATACTGAATGGGCCGCCAGTCGGGAACACGGAGGTGCCGATGTTTGATGGGCTTCGCTAAAAGCGCTGCTGCTGGCACCGGGCTGATCGAGCATTTCAGCCTTGAGGCGAGATTTTGGCGCAGATCCGCAGCAGATGAAGCCACGAGCGATCGCTGACACAATTTGTGATTGCGGCTCACGGCAACCGGGGCGCCCCTCAGCTCGGTTCGGGCCGCAACACAATCGTACTCAGCGATACGTCTCCAACAACACCCTGATAATCGTTGATCACCATAAGAATGCAGGTTTAGATACGATCCGTGCTCCGTTCATGCGCGAGATCTTTCGAGACCCGAACGGGTGGGCAATGTGAGAGGCACCGATGGTGAGATGTGCATTAGTGTGCGGGGCCGGCGGGTTCATCGGCGGCCATCTTGTCACTCGATTGAAGCGCGACGGGTTCTGGGTACGCGGGCTGGACTTGAAATTTCATGAATTCTCGGAGACGGAAGCCGATGATTTCGTAGTGGGCGACCTGCGGGATCAAGGCTTTTGTCGGGCAGTTGTCGACCGCCGCTTCGACGAGGTCTATCAGCTTGCCGCCGACATGGGCGGCGCCGGCTACATCTTTACCGGCGAGCACGACGCCGACCTGATGCATAATTCGGCAACTATCAACTTGAACATGCTCGACGCCTGCTACAAGCGCAGCGTCAGAAAGGTTTTTTACTCATCTTCTGCCTGCATGTATCCGGCGTACAACCAGGAAGATCCACTCAATCCGAAATGTGCGGAGGACTCGGCGTATCCGGCGGCGCCGGATAGCGAATACGGGTGGGAGAAGCTGTTCAGCGAGCGCCTATACTTGGCTTATCGCCGGAATTACGGGATGCAGACCTATATCGCTCGGTACCACAATATATTCGGGCCGAAGGGGACCTGGAGCGGAGGCCGCGAAAAGGCGCCCGCCGCCATCTGCCGCAAGATGGCCCTGGCGCGCGACGGCGAGGACATAGAAGTGTGGGGCGACGGTGAGCAGACGCGCTCTTTTCTCTATATCGACGAGTGCGTCGAAGGCACGGTGCGGCTGCTTCGATCAAACTTCGCCGGCCCGGTCAATATCGGGTCGCAGGAGATGGTCACCATCAACCAACTCGTCGATCTCGTGGCGAAGATCGCCGGCAAGCGGATCGGCAAGAAGCACATTTCCGGGCCGCTGGGTGTGCGCGGGCGCAATTCCGATAATCGGCTCATCAAAGTAAAATTAGGTTGGGAGCCGAATCAGCCGTTGCGGGCCGGTCTCGAACCGACCTACCGCTGGATTGAGACCCAGGTCATGAGGAACTCCACTTAACCTATCGAGCCGGCGCGGTCGGGATCAAGCGAGAGTGTTGGAGAGCAGACGGTTGGTCTCAGCAAGCCCCGCGAAGGAGCCGATTTCGTGGAAGCGGTGCGTCATCTCATAGCGGGCGAGCCGACCGGAATTTGACAATTCTTCATAGAGTTCGGCCAGATCCCGAGGCTCGCCCATCGGCCAGGCCGCAACGGCGCGGGCCTTCAGCATGCCGAGCCCCCAATCAATATGGTGCATTTCCGGCACTCGGACCTTCTTGGAATAACGGCGAATAATGCCGTTCTCGAACTGGACGTTACTCGCGTCCCAGCGGTTCTCATTGCGGTAAACGCACATGAGGGCGGGCTGGCCGCTGGCCCGAAACGCCTCGACCGCCGGCGCATAAGGCGCATCGAGCCAGCTATCGCAATAGGTCACCAGAAACTCCGGTGCCAGACGGTCGAGAGCGTGGCGAACCGCGCCGCCCGTGCCGAGCAGCGTTGGCCCGTCGACGATGTAATCGACGTTTACGCCGAACAGGCCGCCGTCGCCGACAAAATCCTCTATCTGCTCCCAGCAATGACCGACTAGAAGCTTGACGTCTGCAATGCCTTCTCGGGCAAAGAGCCGCAGCTGATGTGCAACAAATGGTTCGCCGGCGACTTCGAGAAGCGCCTTCGGCAACTGCTCAGTCAGCGGCCACATCCGCTTGGCGAGCCCGCCAGCGAGCACCGCGATCGGCGGCATCGCGGTCATTGGATCATCGTTTTGGAGCCCTCGAAATCAAAACGGATGCGCACCTCTTCTAGTCCTTGCTCGAGCATCGCATGCAGCAGCCGTCGCTTGTTCTCCGTGTAGAACATCAGGAAGCCGCCGCCGCCGGCGCCAATTAATTTGCCGCCAAGCGCGCCGTTGTGCTTGGCGATTTCATACCACTCGTCGATCCGGCTATTCGAAATATCGCCCGATCGCTTTTTCTTTTGCTGCCAATGCTCGTCCATGAGCTCGGCAAACCGCGGCAGGTCGCCCTGCAAAAGGGCTGCGTGGCTTCGTCGGCCAAGGTCCTTTATGTAATGCAAGTTGTCGATCACTGACTCGTCTTTTGCCTTCGATTTGTCGTCCTGGTCCTTCAGGATAGCCGACGCTGCCCGTGAATAGCCTGTGAAGAAAAGACACAACCCATCCTCGAGATTGTCGACCACCTCGTTGCTAATGGCCGCCGCACTAACGACAACGCTATCATCGTTGTTGAATTCGAAACAAGTAACACCTCCGTATGCGGCGATGAACTGGTCTTGCTTGCCGACCGGTTGGTGGAGCAAATCAATCTCAATGTGGCAGGCTTGCTCGGCAAGTGAATGCGGGCTGATGACGTTGCGCTGGCGTGTGTGTAGAGCGCGCAGCAATGCGGTCGTAAAACTGCCCGACGAACCGAGACCGGTGCCGGCCGGGACGTCGGCCATACTCGCGATCTCCATGCGGTCATGCGCGCCGACGAGCTTGAGAGCGGCGCGTACGATCGGATGTCTGATCTCGCCGGCCCGCTCGACCCGTTCCAGCTCGGAATATTTGATGATGTAGCCGGGCTGGAAGGTTTTGTGCAAAGTGTGTCGATGGCCGCAGCGACGAGAAACCCGCCATAGTCCCGGTAGTAGGAGGGAAGATCGGTACCGCCCCCACCCAAAGTAATGCGCAATGGACTACGGACAATAATCATGTTCGAATTCCTTGGTAAACGCGTTCGATGACTGCCATGCTCGCCATCGCTTCCGGGGCATCGCCGATCGGTCGCCGGCCTTCGTGGATCGCAGCAATGAACTCAGCGGTCTCGGTATCCCACGATTGGTCCACGAATGGGTATTCCCAGCGCGTCGTTTCGGGCGGACCCATCTCGGGCAACATGCGGTAGAAGGTCAGGCTTTCGACCCCGTAAGAGCCGCCGAGCCCGTTGATCTCGAGCTTGCCCTGCCGGCCGAAGATCTCGAAAGAGAACAAGTTCTTCCACTCGCTCCAACTCGCGTGCAGCCAAGCGATCCGCCCTTCGGCTGTCGAAAGCGTCAAAAACGCATTGTCCTCGACCTCGGCATCCCAGAAAAAGGTCCTGAGTGCGCCTGTTACATCGATGAATTCACCGAGGAACCACTGTGCGAGGTCAATCAGATGCGAACCCTGGTCGATCAGCTCGCCGCCGCCCGAGATCGCGCGTTCCAACCGCCATTCCCTTTCGTAGCCGGGCCTGCCACCGTGACCGTAGCGCCCGCGGACAAACATCAACTGCCCGAGCTCTCCGCGATCGACGATCTCCCGCGCCTTCCGCATCGCCGGATGGAAGCGGTGGTTGTAGCCGACCTTTACGACCCGCCTGGCGGTATCGGCGGCTTTCGCTACGGCGGACACCTCGGCGAGGTTGCGTCCGGCTGGCTTTTCGACGAGCACATGCTTGCCAGTCTCCAGGCAGGCTGTGGCGATCGTTGATAGTTCGGCATGAGGGGTGGCGACCACAACCGCGTCGATATCGGTCGCTTCGGCTGCGGCACGGAAGTCGGTCGCCGAATGCGCGCCAAACGGCTCGGCCAATGCAACAGCGCGGTCTTCCGCTCGATCGACGGCAAGGACCGTCCTATGGCCCAGTCTGGCGATCGCCCTTGCTCGCTTCTGCCCGATAAGGCCGCATCCGACAATTGCGAACTGCATGTTACTCATCCAAGCTCAAATTTCACTCCTGCGGCAAGATTCGGCGTAGCGTGAAAACATCTGCGTGCGCGACCACCTCGGGATGACGATGGAGGCAGTCCCACCGGTCCCAGACGGCGCTGATCAGTTTGCTGGTGACATCGCGGCCCTCGCCCAGCGCCAAATAGACGACAAGCCGGGCCGCTTCCTCGGCGTTTACCGTATCGTCGCCTGTCCAGCAGCTTCTGCGCCGCCGCGGCCTCAGCCGCGCCCGCTTTTTCAGCCGCCGCGTGCACCGCTGTGGTCATGTTCGACGCGAAGGCGCCCGGCGACACCGCGTTGACGCGGATGCCGTAGCCCGCCGTCTCGATCGCGAGCGTCTCGGTGAAGCGGACGAGAGCCGTCTTCGCTGCCGCGTATGCTGTGAACATCGGCCTCGGGGAGGTCGCTCCTCCGCCGGAAATATTGATGATCCAACCACGGCCCTTCGCTTTCATGCTCGGGATGACGGCGCGGCACAGCGCAATCGGAACAAGGAGATCAAAGCGGAGAGCCTGTTCGAACTCGGTCCATGGCACTTCCCAGGCGGGCCCAATCGGTCCCTGAACCGCGGCATTGTTAACGAGAATGTCGGCCGGTCCTAGCCGATCGGCGGCCTCGCGCACATACCGTGGAGCCTCTGGATCACTGAGATCGCGGGCTAGGGTCGTTACTCGACGTCTCGGGCACTTCGCTCTTATCTCGCTGGCGACATCGGCGAGCGCCACCTGATCGCGCCCGACGAGCAACAAGTCGGCGCCATGTGCGGCAAGCTCGAAGGCACAAAGCCGACCTAGGCCGCGGCTTGCTCCAGTGACGACGGCCAGCATGCTCGCTCAGTGGCGTTTAGCGAACACCCAGCGATTGGTAGCCAGCCAATCGACCGTGAGTTCTACGGCCTCTCTGATGCTTTTCTTTGGCTGCCAGCCGAGCCCGCGAATGCGGGAGGTATCGAGGTAAATCAGTGGATTGTCGCCGACCCATCCCTGCCGTCCCCCGGAGAAACTCAATTGCGGCGAAAGCTTCAGCCGCCCGAGAATCCAATCGACGCTGTCGAGCACCTGACAGACCTCATCCGTGCCCAGGTTGAAAATGCCAATGCGCTCGTCACCCGCATCGAGGGCGAGCAACATCGCCTCGATGCAATCGTCGACGTGGAGGTAGGATTTACGCTGGCTGCCGTCGCCGAGGATGTGCAACCGATTCGGATTTTTTGCAAGCTGCCTCATGAAATCAAAAACGTGTCCATGGCTGTAGCGCTGCCCGAGGATTGACACGAAACGAAATATGCGGGCCTTAATGCCGTAGCCCTCGGCGTAGGCTGCAATCATTCCCTCGCAGGCGAGCTTCGACGCGCCGTAGAGCGAGGTCTGCACCGGAAAGGGCGCATTCTCGGGGGTCGGCACAACAGCTGCCTCACCATAGATCGAGCCGGTCGAAGAGAAGGCAATCTCCCTCACATTATTGGCGCGCATTGCTTCCAGTACATTGAATGTCGCGATGGTGTTTTGCTCGAGGTCCTTGCGCGGATAGGCGAGCCCGAAGCGCACGTCCGCGTTCGCCGCAAGATGCACTACGCGGCTTGCCCCGCGCATCGCTTCGCCCAAGCAGCGCGTATCGAGAAGATCGCCCTGCACAAAGGTGAAATTTCGATGTCGGGTTGCAGATGCGATAAATTCCGGCATGCCAGTGCTGAGGTTGTCATAAGCGACAACTTCTTCGCCATCACCCAACAACCGGTCGACCAAATTACTACCGATGAATCCGGCTGCGCCTGTCACAAAGTTATTCAAGATGACGCCCGTTGCTACCGCGATTACGCAAGCGTCGGCGCGACGGTGACCGGCCAGTTACGCAATTGAAAAAGAGGTAGTTCAGGTACGCCCGAAATAGAGCCTCCCCTCGACTCAGAGAGCAAATCCTGCGGCCTTTCCGTCCTCGTAGAACATTTTGACAGTTTCGAGGGAGTAGTCGCCGAGATCCTTACCGACCAGAGCTAGCTTTTTCAGAATATCATTTGTCACGGTAATGACATGGCAGCCGATCGCGTCCGCCTGGAAAATATTGAGCAGCTCGCGCGGGCTCGCCCAGATGAGTTCGGTATTAGGCGCAGCGGCGAGGCGGTGCACCGCCTCCGCCATCAGCGGTACAGGGTCGAGGCCGGTATCAGCGATGCGACCGGCGAAGACCGACACATAGGTCGGCGCGCCCCACTTTACAGCGTCGACCACCGCCTGCACCTGTTCCAGCGTAAAGAGCGCCGTAACGTTGAGCGGAATGCCTTCCTGCGTCAGCTGCCTACACAGCCGCACGGCGCTCTCGCGGCGCGTGTTGGTAATTGGAATCTTAACGCGAATGTTCTTTCCCCAGGTCGCGATCTTACGCGCCTGCCTTGCCATATCGGTAAAGTCGTCGGCGAATACCTCGAAGGATATCGGCCGATCAGGGATCTCTTGCAGAATCTCGCGGGCGAAACTCTCGTAATCACTGACGCCGGCTTTGCGCATCAATGTCGGATTGGTCGTAAAGCCCTTGATATACGGCTTGGCGTACATTTCGAGCATGCCCGCCTTCTCCGCCCCATCCGCGAAGACGGCGACCTTCAGGTCACTGATCGTTTTCATTTGATCCACGGTCGAGCCTACTCTGTTGAGTGATCCAGGATGCTACTCCCGATAGAGAAGCGAGCTTGATGGTTGGCGCACTGGGAAAGCTTTCGCCGTAGCCATCACCAGTCAAGATGGTGCGACAACCAGCTCGTCGACCAGCCTCTATATCACGCCAACGATCACCCACCATGAAGCTACCCGCAAGATCCACGCCAAACTTCTCCCGGGCGCGCAAAATCATACCGGGTTTTGGCTTGCGACAGTCGCACTGCTCCTTGTCGTCGTGCTCGCAAACCTCGATCGTGTTCAGCGGCAAAATGGCGGCGAGCTGGGCATTGATCTTGTCGACATCGGCGCGTTTCACTTTGCCGCGCGCGATATCAGGTTGGTTAGTGACAACAATCAGCAGAAAGCCTTCGCGCTTCAATTCCTCGAGAGCCGCCCGGGCGCCTTGTGCGATGACGAACTCGCTCAGGTCGCGTGGCGGGTAGGGCTTGCCGTTGAGGACAATTGCTTCGTTTAACACACCGTCACGATCAAAAAAGACGGCAGGCTTGGTCGGCCGCACCATTAATGCGTCCCTTCCCACTTCGTTTGTTGAACCTTAAGAAGCGGATGGGTGACGAGCAGATGCCAGATCACCGCTTGAAAGGCTTCTGAATGCGGCGTTACAGCCTCGGGATTAACCGTCGGAACAATCAAAACGGCGTCGCCGACTTTTGCCGTGTAACCTCCGTCCCGGCCGACGACACCGAGCACTTTTGCGCCAATCTCTTTGGCGTACTGCAACGCACGCACTAGATTGGGACTGACATTCTTTTCCAGGCTGCCGCCGCCGACTGAAAAAATGAAGAGCGCGTCGATCGCCTTGAGCCTGCTAGTCTTCAGCCACTCAACAAACACCGTTTCCCAGCCTTCGTCATTGGTCCGTGCAGTCAGCTCGGAAACGTTATCGGTTGGCGCATAGGACTCGATGCCGACAATCTTGCGGAAGTCGTTGACCGCATGCCCGCAATTGCCGGCGCTGCCGCCAACGCCGAGGAAAAATAGGCGTCCGCCTGCATCACGCAGCTGGACGAGTATGGCAACCATGCATTCGATTTTAGCAACATCGATTGCGTCGATGATTTCCCGCGCTTCCTGAAGGTGACGCTCGGAGAAGGTCATAACCCACCGCGCCGTTTGGCAAGCAAAGATAGCATACGGCTTCCGATGCTCCAAGCGCAAGAAAATCGAATTTCTTGGAGGTGGTCATCATGTAAGGTTAATATTGGCTATAGGCTTCCACCTCAGCGCAATTTTGATAGGACTGCGTGCAAACTGCAGTTTGGCCAGAACCGCGTGATCCTGCGATTCGAGGAAGATCACTCCGAATTTGGTCCTGGGCGGGAGACGCGGGGATGAGCCTGGTTCCGCGGGAGGGATGATTGATCACCAAGGGGACGTCGGTGGAGCGACGCCAGATACGGCCAATCGCGAGCCCGCCGCAGAGCGCTCCAAGCGCCGACCCCGTGAACTTCACGATCGACGGATGCCGCCCCGGCGAAAAGTGCCGAGGTACTCTAAGATTCCAGTGTATACGCAAAGGGTGTCGATAATCCGGACGACACATTGGCTTGGACCATAGCCCACCATCGCGATCGCCGCCATCGCGGCATGGGCGACAAAATGCTCAAGTGAGCCGGGCCGATGGTTCGCAACATCTGCATCGCGGGCAACAACGACAGGGTGGCAAGCGCTTTCCCCTCAACAATGATAGGACCGTAAGAAGAATAATACAGCACCATGTAAGAACCCGAAATGATCTGATGAAGAGGCTGGCGAGCATTTGCTGATGTTTATCGACGGAGGGATCTGGCAGCACGTTTGGGTATAAGTGTGATGGCCGTTGACGAGGCCCGCTCTCTAAAACATTGTCTGAACGAAGCCCCGGAATGCTCGCTATGCACCTGACGCGAAATCGAGGATCTCGGGCAGAACGACCGAGCGAACATCCATTGTGCGACCTGCCATCACGTCGCGCTGCTCACCCAGGGGCGCCGCTGAAGCTGGGGCTGATCCCTGACATGTTGCGGAAGCCAGCTTGACGATCGAATCCGGAAACCGGTCGAGCCAGTTCCGCGGCAACGAATCGGCGGTCAGGCTATCACGGATCTCTCGCAAGCCTCTGAGCCTTACCGATTAAAACGATGGCGGCTCTCCGGCATAATACAGAAAAGCTTCAGATTGTTAACCTGGACGAACGCTTGCATATTCTCGATGCTCGTGTACTCTTACGCGCGACCACCACTTCGGTTAACAACACGACCAAGCTCTAGGACACAGAGGATTTAATGCGAGCGCAAGCCAATCCCTCAAGGGGATCCTTCGCCCGCGAAACGGCCACCGAAGAAGAGTTATACTGCTCGCCCATGTCTTCTGGTCAACTGCAGGTATGGTTCGTGGAACAACTCGCGAAAGGGATCGCGGTAAACAATTTATTTTTCGGAGTGCACCTAGATGGCGATTTGAATTTGGAGGTACTCGATTTGAGCCTCAAAGTCGTTGTCGATCGCCATGAAGCCTTCAGGACAACTTTCGATACACTCGATGGCGAGCCGGTCCAGTTGATAGGCCGGGCTCGTCTTCCAACAATAGCGCTGATCGATCTGAGCGGGCGGCCGCCATCAGATCTGGCGCATGAGGCCTACGCCGTCGCCCGCCGGGAGGTAAATGACCTCTTCGATCTGACGAGGGGGCCCCTAGTCCGCCTGGTTCTGCTGAGGCTTGCCCCCCAAAACCACATAATGCTCGCCATCTTGCACCACATCATCTGCGACGGATGGTCTCTTGGTCTGTTCGCCATGAGCTTGCCACGTGTTACGCAGCCTTTTGCAACGGTGCAAGCCCCGCGCTGACGCCCGTGCATCTTCAATATAGCGACTACGCGACGTGGCAACGGAAGTGTCTCGACAGTCAAGATTTCGAACGTCAGCTCTCCTATTGGATTCGTAGACTTGACGGCGCCGATCCGCTGCTTGACCTGTCGGCCACCGGCGTACGACCGATCGAGCCGTCCTTCGCGGGTAATCGTCAGACGCGTCGGCTGTCGGAAGATCTGGTCCATCAGCTGCAGGCTGTCGCAAAAAGGTACGACGCGACGCCGTTCGCTTTATTGCTGACGGTCTTCCAGATTGTGCTCTACCAATACAGCGGCAAAGCAGATGTTATTGTCGGTACGCCCGTTGCGGGCCGCAATAGTGTCGAGTTGGAGGACGTTATTGGCCTCTTTGCAAATTTGCTAGTGATCCGAACGAATCTGTCGAGAGATCCTGCCTTTGCCGAGCTACTACGCGAGGTTCGAAACGCGATCATCGATGCGCTTACAAACCAGGATGTCCCCTTCGAGCGGCTAGTGGAGGCCGTTCACCCCTCTCGCAGTCTCGCTCAAAATCCAATCTTTCAGGTTTTGTTTGCTTCGGTCGAGGCGGCGCCTTGGGAAAACTTCGGCGACCTGAAGGCAAGCCCGTATATCGTCCAGGCTTCGGCAGCACTTTTCGATCTGAGCGTGAGCAGTATCAAGGAGTCACCCGACACCTGGTGGATCTGCGCCGACTATCGTACCGAACTCTTTACGCATGATCAGATAGATTACTTACTCGATCATTATGTTCAGCTGCTGAGGAGTGTGGTTGGATGCCCGGAGGTGCATCTTTCCCAACTGGACTCGCCAACTGGCTGGCCGGTTACAAGGGGCACGGGTAACCGACTGGCTGCATGCGAAGCGGTGACGACATTTCCGAGTCCGAATGCGTTGCCGATCGAGATTAAGCCGCCGCTAAGGACTCAGGGTGTGCGTCAAGAATCGAGCGATTTCACCGAAGATGTTCTGGCGGACATCTGGGCCAAGGTGCTGGGCAAACGACCTCCGGCCGCAAACTCGAACTTCTTTGACATCGGCGGCCATTCTCTGCTGGCGGTCTATCTAGCATCCGAGATTAGTAGCGTGTACGGGACCAATTTCCCGGTTTCTCTGATCTTTCAGGAACCCACGATAGAGGCGATGGCGCGACGTCTTCGAGTGAGCATCGATGCGACATCATCTGTGGTCTCGGTCCATGACGGTGGATCGTTGCCGCCATTTTTCTGCGGGGGTTCGATGCGTGAATTTTTGGATCTGAGCCGGGCCCTCGGGTCCGACCAGCCGTTCTTTCAACTAGACGTCTTTGCCCTGCAGCAGCAGCGCCTATTTACCGATCGACCACTCTATACATCGGTGCCGGACCTCGCCGCCCGGTTCTTGCAAGACATTCTGTCCATCCAGCCGCGCGGGCCCTATTTTCTCGGCGGGATGTGTGAAGGCGGCATCATCGCGCTTGAGATTGCGCTCCAGTTGCAAGCCGCAGGTCGTGAAGTGGCCCTGTTGGCAGTTTGATACGCCTGTCAACGGGTATTGGCGTAAGCGCCCCGTCGACTGGGTAATGCACGGCGCATCGCTAATTTATACGCGACGCCTAGTGCCAAGGATGCGCGAACGTCGACGTGCCCGCTTGGCTCCCCGCGTCGGAATGAGACCAGAAGAAGAAACCTATGGACACATTTTCAAGGTAACGTGGCAGGTGATCCGCGCCTATCGCCCAGCACGAAAGTTTCAAGGCGAGATTCAAATATTCCTTGCCCCACCGCCACCGCCGCCTAAGTGGTTTCGCGAAGACGCGGTTGCGGGTTGGCAGGCCCGGGCTTCCCGGGGGATCCGGGTTCATGATGTCGTCGGCGACCATGTAAAGCTCTTCTGTGAGCCGCTCAGCCAACGCATCATCGCGAGCGTCCTCGAGCGGGCTCAACATGGTGTCGTGTCGAAGTGAGATCCGCCGAATTTAAGCCAGACGTCCAAAGCGTGTACGAAGGCGGGTTCGTCGCGCCCCACCGGCCGGTCCAAGTCATCCGCCCGGTTCGCTCGGCGAGCGAGATCATCGTCGGTGGCATGCGGTCGTTGGTCCAGTCGGCGGGTCTCCTTCGGTCGATGACAGTAACTCACCTGAAGATGCGTTATCGATACTCATTTCTTGGGTGGTTTTGGGCATTGCTACAGCCCGTGGTGCTGATGGTATTGTATACGCTGATATTTTCACGCCTAGTAAGGTACAGCGACAATTCATTCCCATACGCTCTGTTTGTCTTCGCTGGGCTGATTCCTTGGACGTTCTGCTCGACCTCGATTAGCACGGCAGCCGCCGGTATGCTAAACCACCGGTCTCT
>Ga0306920_100008719_pt1 | contig 13479 bp, 10 predicted proteins | sample flu12Cox44000170_FD_204666 | JGI IMG/M metagenome (GOLD analysis project Ga0306920, IMG submission 204666) | Lab enrichment of tropical soil microbial communities from Luquillo Experimental Forest, Puerto Rico - flux4day.12C.oxic.44.000.170 (v2)... | ecosystem: Environmental > Terrestrial >... | reverse complement strand
GCCCGATCTTCGGCCACTACGCCAGGCAGGTCATCGCCAACCTCGAGACGCTCGAACGCAGCCCGTCTCCTCATCAGATGGCCCGTCGGCCTAGCGGCAGGCAATCCGCGGGCCAAGGCGCCTGATCAGCGAACCCGAACCGCCAGTTCTGCGTGCAACACTCGTCGCGTGCCAAGGAGCCGCTAGACCTGCTATCGGCGGCTCGGCGCGCGTTATTCACAGTCTTTGCTGTCCGGTCGGCGGGCGGCCGGCCTCCCCGCGAAAGAGCCAATCCAAGAGCCAACGCAGACCGATTTCAGGCGGCGCCCAGCGACGCCAGGCGATTGTCAAGCCTGGTCAAGTGCCCACTGACCGACACTGAGCGACGCCTGGCGACGCCCGGAACGTGACTGGGGGTCAAGGGGTCGCCGGTTCAAATCCGGCCGTCCCGACTGGCAACAAGGCTTTTTCGAATATATTTACTGCCTCACCAGAGCCTGCAAAAGAGTCATCTCCATGCGGAATGGCCCTTTCAGAGGCGTGGCACCGATCGCGTGCTACCGCGTCCCATCAGGGCATCTATCATGATCGGACTCACCCGGCGAGACCTCTTACGGGACCGTGACCGGTTGTCACGATTGCCACTCCGGCCGGGGCCAGGCGTTTCATCACTTCTCTTAACGCGGATCACTGGGCGGCCTGGCCGCCGTGCAGGGCTTGCTGGAGTACCTGCTCATCGTGCCTGGACAGGGAGGTCTTCAGCACGGTGCCGCCGTACCTGCTCAACGCCTCCACCACCTTGTCCGGGGTCACTTTCTCCAGCATCAAGAACAGCGCCGAGGTGCCCGGCTGAAGCATGCCGCGCACCTGCTCCTGGAACTCCTGGTCCAGGCTGGACTTCGCCAGCTTGCCCATGACCGCGCCCAAGCCCGCGCCCGCGGCCAGGCCGAAGACCGGGATGAACAGCAGCAGCCCGAACAAGAATCCCCAGAACATGCCCCAGACTGCACCGGCGCCAACCGCGTGATGGGTGGTGTGGACGTGGTAGCCGCCGTCCTTGTCGCGCGCGACCACCGCGATCGCATCCGGCTGGATGATCAGGTCACCGGCCAGCCGCCGTGCCTCATCCGCAGCGGCTTCCGCAGTCGTCTCATCCGGGTAGCCGATGGCGATCAGATCAGCCATGGCAGGGCCCTTTTCTCTTTGCCGTTTCCGCGTTGCCGGAGAGGAGGCATTGGGGAGCTAATGCTAGCCGAGGGCGACGGCGAGGATCGCCTTGATCGTGCGGGTCCAGGAATTCGACGATTCGGCGCTTAAACGCAGCAGTAACAGCCGGACCCACCAAATGAGGTGCTGAAGCTGACGGGCCCGGCGGACCGCCAGACCGCGGTGAGCGAACGCCCGCTCTTGAGGGCTGCGAGCCAGAAGCCGGGCCGCGCCTAGCGAATCCCCCAAACGGCGCGGCCCATCCGTTTGCACGGCCGGGACGGAACGGCTAATGCGTTGAGCGGGTGGATGGTCTCTTTACTCGGATGAAGGGGGTGGGGCGGGCTCGCTTGGTGTTCTCGCGGGCGGTTGCCCCCTGCCGGTGCTGTGGTAGTACTGCCGGTAGATGATCTTGTAGAGGGGGATCCAGCGGGGGATACGGTTGATGACCGGGATCCAAGGGGCGAACATCGGCAGCAGGAACCCGAGCAAGATCATGAGCAGGCCGACGTCCAGATCGAGGTTGGAGTTGTTGGCGGCGTTCATCACGGGGACCTGGTACATCCCGGCGTACAGCCAGAGCCAGACCTGGCCGGGGAAGTTCCACAGCTCGTTCATGACACCCCACTGGTCGCCGGCGACGCCCTGGGCTTCGGCGATGTTGCCCCACAGGCTGCCGTCGCTGTAGAACATGGTCGCGTTGGTGGTGTTGGTGCTCAGTTGCTGCTGGCTGCCCTGGAAGTAGCCATCCAGGCTGCCGTTGTGCGCGATGGTGAGCTCGGCCTGGATGATCACCGGGACCGGCCCGTAGTTGCCGGAGGGCACAGTGACCGAGGTGGGGGTGAACTTGGCGCTCGACCCGGCCAGCGCCTTGGCGTAGTTGTTGAGCCACATGGCCTGCTGGGCCGAGGGGACTTGGGAGCCCGGCACGCCGGGCGCAAGGTCGCCGCCGGCCGCCTTGTACCGGCTGACCGCCGCGGCGACGGCCGGCCTGGAGGGGGCGGCGAGCTGGGAGACCGGGGCCAGGACGAAGTCGTTGGCGGTGTTGATCGGCAGGGTTAGGCCGAAGATCGACTTGGCGATCTCCGCCGGTTTGATCCCGAGGAACTCCTGCGATGCGTCGGGGGTGGTGTTGAACGGCGGCCCGTACCCGGCGGTGCCGCTGGCGCCGAGCAGCTCTTGCACGGCTGTCTGGGCCAGGTCTGAGGAGTCGCTAGTGTCCCAGTACTTGGCGCTGAATGCCTGCCCGGCCGGGGATGTGGGGCCTTTGGGGTAGGTGAGGCCGCCGTTGGGGGATGCCCACAGGATCGAGGCGACGATGCACAGTACGGCGACGAAGACAACCGCGATGGTGCCCTCGGCGAGCAGGTCATAGCGGCGCTCGGGGCCGGTCCAGGTGGCGAGCGGGTGGCGCTTGGCCCGCGGGGTGGTGCGCGTCTTGGCAGGCGCTGCCATTGTCGCCTCCTCAGCCCGCCGCGCGGACCTGATCGTCGGGGACTTCCAGTGCTTCGGCACCGGGCGGCGGCGCCACGCCGCGGCGCCGGATCAGGCCGATGTGCACCGAGACGATGAACAGCAGCAGGCCGACCGTGAAGACCACATGCAAGGTGAACTGCTGGCCCGCGTTCATCACGTTCCAGATCGCGCCGATGCCCAGCGCGTTGAACGCGTCTTTGGCTTGCTGGCCGATCCACTGGCTGTCCCAGTTGGTCATCATCAAAAAGCCGGTGAAGGCGGTCAGGATGCTCACGATGAACGCGAGCACACCGGTGATCCAGGTCCAGCCGCGCCCGCCTCGCCAGCCCATGGTGAAGAAGTTGGTGATGAAGTGCACGGCCATGAACAAGAACATGGCCTGCACACTCCAGAAGTGAATGCTGTTCATAAACGCGCCGAAGGAGTTCGTGTGCCAGAACGACACCCCGCCCAGCGCGATGATCGCGCCACTGATGATCGCAACGATCAGCGCCGCGAGCGTCAGCACGCCCATCGTGTACAGAATCGAGGAGACATACGCCGGTTCCCGGTCGGGCAGCAGCTTGCGCAGCGGGTAGTTCCGCACCAGATAGCCCCGCAGCCACGGGCTGGGCCGAGCCAGCGAGAACTGCTCGTCCCCGGTGGCATTGGTGACCGGGTCCGGGACCGGTTGCGCCGGGGCGGCGCCGTCGGCGCTCACTGGACGCCACGCAGGGCGAGGCTGCACGCCGCGGCGGCCGGGCCGGTCATCGCCGGTCTCCCGGCGTCTCCGCCTTCCCGCCGGGAAGGTTGATGAACATCCCGACCACGAAGATCAGCACCACCAGGATCATCTCGATGACGTTGCCGATCTTGAGGAAGAACCAGCTGAAAGTCCAAGCGGTGAAGCCGCCGTCTCCCACCAGGTCAAACAGCGGGCCCCATAGCTGATGGATCATGCCCCACCTACCCCTGACGCAGCTATCCGGCGCCAGCCTGCCGGGGCGCAAGCCGACAAGCATCACCCATGACGGGTGGCAATTGCTGGCCTGGGACTGAACCCAGAAGCGCCCCGGTACCGCCACCAGAGCCATTTACATAACGGAGGCCTGACCATCGTCGATCTTGCACCGCGCCACCCGCCGAGCGCCAGGGAACTAAGGTAACGAAAGGGCAAATTTAATAGAGTCTGAGCTGAGCGAGCAGCAGAAACACGACGCGATCCCGTAAAGGGGCGTGGTTGGCCCGGCGGCCGCTGCCGGGTCCGGCCCGGTTGACCTTTCCTGACCATGCGGACAGGGGCCGGTGGCGCAGAGGTGCGCCTAGCGTCGCGGCGGCGGTAGCGCGCCGGCGAGGTGTCAGTTGGCAGTCATGAGCGGCGGCTTGCGGCCCTGTGTCAGGGCTGGCTGGTCCCTTGCGGGCCGGTTGCCCACCGCTCGGTGTCCCACGCGCCGAGCCGCCTTCTGGTCAGCGCCCGGCGGGCCAGTGCGGCGGCGCACCGGAGGCACAAGCTAACGGCGGCGGCGGCCATCGCGGCTACGACGATCGCCTCGACAATGATCAGGCCGCGCGGTTGCGGGGTGCGGACCGGCCGGCCCGAGGCATCCACCCACACCTTCACCCGGCGGCCGGCCGGGGTGTCGGCGGGCGCAACGATCCGGCCTACGCGCTGTGTCCCGTCCGGGGCCGTCCATATTCCCGGCGTCGCCGCCTGGTACCCCGCGTCCCAGGGATCGGGGGCGGCGGCCAGCAAGACGTGGGGAACCCGGTGCCAGGAGACCTGCTGGGCGCGCTCAGCGCGCTATCCCGAGCGCCGGGTGGATCTCGACCTGGCCGAGACCCGCACCTTCAGCTCCAGAGTCGTCTACCCCTGCTGCCGCATGGCCCGCTGGCCCGTTCGTCCGCCGAGCCCTAGCGACACGGCAAATGCCTTGTTGTAAATGAAGTGCGCATGCCGAATAGGCGCGGAGCTGCATCCCAGTTTCTCGTTGCTGCGGCGGAACCGATTATCCGGTTATGTGCCGGGCGCTGCTCTGGTACAGCCAGGGCTGCGCCGGGTTTCTGATGAGGCTCAAGCTGGCTGGTACTTGCTGGCGAGCGACGAGTTGACTGCCGTCAGCAGGAGGGACTCACCGGCGAGCCGATAGCGTCGACCATTCCCAGTTTGCTAAGGCCACGGAGGCAGATACCCTCGCTGAGTCGTAGGTCCGGCCAGAGCGGCGCCCCCGGAGCGCGTCTTCAGGGTTTGTGTGATGCGCTGGTGGTGTTGTGAGCTTCCGTGGATGGGCTAACGGTGGTGGCTGGCTCGGCGGCGAGGCGGGCCGACGCTGCCGCTTTCTCGGGGAGGAAGCGAGCGAGGCGCTTTATGTTGAGCAGGTGTGTATAGGTGACGTTGTCAGTCGTGGAGTTGCCGCCGTAGGTGCCGCAGCCAAGTGTGGCGGTGAGTATCAGGCCCGTGGTCATGCCGGTAATGCCCTGGGCGGCTGGCGAGTTGACGAGGATTCGGCTCGCGGGGATCTGCTCGGCGAATCGGCTGATGGTGGGCTCGTCGCTGGTGTGGATCGAGGCGGTGTGGCCGGCGCCAGCGATCGCAAGCAGCCTCTTGCAAGCGGTAATGCCTGCCTCTTCGTCGGCCACCCGGAAGAGGCTCAGCAGGGGCGCGAGTTTTTCGTGAGCATAGGGGTTATCTGGGCTGATATCGCTCGAAGGGATGATCAGGAGCTTGATCGGGAACGTTCGCTTGATCCCTCCGAGCTGGGCGATGAGTGATGCGGGCTGGCCGACAATGTCCCCTCGAATCCGGTTCGTGTCGGGGTTGATAAGGAGTGCGCTGAGACCTGCGGCTTCTTCCGGCGAGAGGACGGCGGCGCCTTGGCGCTCTGCCTCGGTCACGAACGCGTCATAGATCGCGTCAACGACGACCAGGCTGTTTTCTGAACCGCAAATCACGCCATTGTCGAAGGTCTTGCTAAGGAGGATCATCCCCAGGGTAAAGGGAAGGTCGGCATCAGCGCAGACGAGCGCAGGGGCGTTGCCGGGACCAACGCCGATCGCTGGCGTGCCGGAACTGTAGGCGGCCTTGACCATTTTCTGGCCACCGGTCGCGAGCACCAGCGCGACGTCTGGATGCTCCATGAACTGAACCGTCTTCGCCCGGCTCGCGCGCGAGCGGACACACTGGATGAGGTCCGCTGGTGCACCATGAGCCTCGAGCGCGCCGCGGAGGAGTCCCTCTACCCGCAGCGAGACGTTCCGTGCCATATGGTGCGGGCTCAGCACGAGCGCATTCCGGCTCTTTACGCAGATCAGAGCCTTGAAGACGAGGGTCGAAACCGGATTGGTCACCGGTCCAAGCCCGAAGACGACCCCTACCGGGCTCGCGAGCTCTGTCAGCCCTAGACCCGGATCGGTTGCCACGACCCCTGCTGCGCGGCGACCCGCGAGATACGCGTAGGCGCCGAGGCTGAGCATGCGAATCTTTGCGATCTTGCTCTCGACGTCGCCGAAACCTGCCTCCTCGACATTCGCCCGGGCGAGTTCCTCGGCGTGATCCGCGACCGCGGTCGCCATCGACCGCAGCAGCTCGTCGACCGCGTCCTCGCTCCAACCCAGAAACGAGCCCTGCGCCGCGGCCGCACGGGCGACGGTGCTGTTGACATCCGGGTCGCCTTCCGCACCGGGCTCCTGCACCGGGACCGGGACGGCCAGCCGCTTCGTCAGTCGCCGTAGCCTAAGAGCCGCGGCTCTGCCCAGGGCAGAGTAGAGGGCCACCGCCAGCACAGGATGCGTTCGCGTGAACTCGTCGAGAACAGTTGCATCGATCCGGCGGGCGCGCACATCGGTGTATGCGTATGCGCTCGCCGAGCGCGGTAGGTGATCGAGGAGCGCGAGCTCGCCCAGCAGTTCACCTGCCTCGACGTAGGCAAGTGCGGTCTCATCGTCGATCTCCGAGTCACTAGGGAGTTCGCTACGGTCGACGTCGATGCGGACTACGCCTGAGTCGATTACGAAGCAGCAGTCGCCAATCGTCCCGGCCCCGAAGATGTAGCTCCCGGCGGGGAACTCGACCGGCACGGCCCGCTGGGCGAGAACCGCCGCGTCATCGGGCGTAAGGCGGTCGAACGGTGGCGGCAGGCTTGTCGGGGGCGACTGCGGTATCCCATCGCCGCGCTTCCCCTCGGACACATACGAACCATACCCTGGACCCCAGCCACACAACAGCCAGCTGACCTTCCACGACGCCTGCCTGTGCACCACAGCCCAACCCGGTCTCGGAATGCTGTATGCCTCGCCCATGCCGCCAGCACATCGCCGCGCGCATAGCGGAATCAGGCTGGGACATAAGGCGCTCTGATCCACAAGGCGATAACTGGAGCTACTGCAGTGCTCAGGTGACGAAGCGGTCAGCAAGCTTGGAATTTGCCAAAGTGTCAGCTGCGTACCGGTAGCCGGCTTCGATCAGCGCTACCCCGCTCTTGAAATCCAATGCGCCAAGCGCCGCAATGGGTGGGTGCAGCAAAAAGTCAATGCCGTCTCTGGCGAGCGCCGCGCGCCGCTGCCGAATTTGCGACAGCCCGGTCGACCGGCTGAGGATGTCTGCCACATTCGGAACCGGTCGCGGCACGCCGGATGGATTGAAGTGAGTCTTCAGCACCTGCCAGCCCGACAGGCCATGCTCGAAGGGAACGGTGTTAAGGGATTCCACATCTGGAGACACGTCGACGGCGACGACGCAGCCGCTGCCCAGCCGATCCCGCATGACGTCCACCGGCAGGTTATTCAAGGCCGCGCCGTCGACCAGCAAGTCCCCCGCGGCGTAGACGGGCGGAAAGATTCCCGGCAAGGACAGGCTAGCCCGCACCGCGGGCCACAGCGGCCCGCGCTCGTGGATGACCTCTTCGGCCCGGGTCAGGCTGGCTGAGACGCAAAAGTAACCGAGCGGCAGGTCCTCGATGTTGACCGACCCAAGATGCTCTGCCAGCAGTCGGTCCACCCGGCGGCCCGACGAAAGCGCGACCAAGGGAAGGGTGGGGCTGACAAGCCGCCCGCTGCGAGTGAAGGCCGTGACCGCCCGTTCAACCCGTTCTGCGTGGTCCATGCCCAGGGCGTAAAGCGCTCCCATGACCGCCCCGACGCTGGTGCCGCCGACGGCGTCGATGGGCACGCCGGCTTCCTCTAGCGCTCGCAGCACTCCCAGATGGGCGAATCCCCTTGGGCCACCGCCGCCCAGCACTAGGCCGCAGCCGGTACCGGTGACCAACCGGGCCAGCCGGGCCATGTCCTCCGGTCGTTCTCCGTAGAGGTGGTGACAGGCGGCCACCAGCCGGTGCTTGAGCCACTTGGCAGTCGCCGACGGCTTGCCCGGCTCCACCAGAGCCAGTTCGCAGCGTAGTGAGTCCGTTGCCAGCGCCCGTGCTTCCACCTGTCCGGGCGAAGGGTCGTCGCTCGCAGCGGCGGCCAGCAGCACCACGTCCGACTGGCTCAAACAGAGCCGGGTCCAGGCGGTGTCATCTGCATCAGGCTGATAGACCACGTAATGATTGCTGCGCTCTACGGCATGGAGCCATCCGATCAGCTCGGCCCGGCCAGGATCTTCTGGTTCCCGCTGAGCGGCACCCGGGCCCAGATGGCGCGCGACCACCCCGGAGTCCATGTAGAAAGCCGACCCGGCGCGTGCGAGCTGGGCTGCGAGCCGTTCAGCGACCATGGTTGCCGCGTTGACGCTCTTCCCCGCGGCGGCCACGGCGATAGCGTGGCGGGCGGGAGAAGCTTCCTGTGGCCGGTCCACGGCCAGCAGCCGGTCGATCAGCAACTGCGCCATGGCGGCAAGCACGGCCGGGCTCCGCTCGGCGAGGGACCTGAAGGCGGGCGCGCGTAGCAGCAGCAGGTCACTGTCTCGCACAGCGCGGACCGTCGCCGACCTTGGGCGGTCGCTGAGGAGCGCGATCTCCCCGACGGTCGAGCCACGGCCAAGGTCGTGCAGGACACGCTCCGTTCCGCGAGCCGTCACCGAGACCCGCAGGCGGCCGCTGACCACCAGGAAAAGCCCGTCCCCCATTTCACCCTGCGCCATGATCACTTCTCCGGCGGCCACATGTACAGGCTCGAACTGGGTGGCAAGCTGAAGCCGGGCGGTCTCATCCAGAGCAGAGAAGAACGGAACGCTAGCGAGGAACGCGTCCAGTTCGGCCGGGTAGCGTTTGCCGCTCACGTGAGCCAGCATGCCAGTGGCCGCGCCGCTGGTCACTCCCCCAAAGGGCGGCGGCCAAACACTCGGATGGCGATTGGGCCGGGCCGGCAATGCAAGGTGGAGCTAGCGCTGCTGCGGGCGTTCGGCGAAAATCCTGCCGACTCGGCCCTGGGAGGCCGGCGGACCTGCGATGCCCCGCGGCGCGGGGTGAGGGCGCCGCGGGGTCTCGTCGCAGACCGGGGGGGTGGGCTCATCCACCGCTTGGCAGTTGGCCGAGGTGGTCCACGATGGCGCGCTTGAGCACCACTTCGCCCATCGCCTTTCCGTGTAGGCTGCCGTCGTTCTCCCCCATCCACAGCAGGCTGCGGGGGTGGAAGATCCAGATAGGACCGTTCGGGTCGTAGGTCTCCCGGTAGGGCACGCCGGGTGCTGGCGACTGGATCACCTTCCTGGCGAACTGGACGCCGATACCGGACCGGCCGAGGATGTCGGTGACGTACGGAACCACCCGCACACCCGGGATCAGCGCCGCCGCACGGTACAGCGCGGCACTGATGTCCGGCGGTGCGACCGCTTCCCTCAGCATGTCCCCGATTGTGGTGAATGCCTCTTGGTCGGGGCTCTGCCCCGCTCCCTTGGTCGCTGCGTAGATCATGTTCAGCAGGGTGCGCGGGTCGGTCGGCAGTGACTGCAGGAACCGGTACGTGGGATCGCCCCAGCCTCCCCGGTTCGGGCAGGAGGAGCCGACGCCACCGTTCAGTTTCGTTGCGGGGCCGGGGGATGGGTCGATAAGCAGCCCGGGCTTGCACAGATTCGACACCGACAGCCAGATCTCCCGCTTGTGCAGCGGTCCCACAACGGTCCGCTGGCCCCCGCCGGACACGTAGGTCGAACTCCAGCGGTCCTCGCTGGCGATGTACATGTATTGGTCGTCGCGCACGGTCAGGCGGGGCTGGCTGGCTGCCACCGCGGCGATCTTGTCCAGCAACCGGGCGGCGGCGGTATTCCCGGCCGGAAGGTCACCGGTACCCGGGCCGTGGTGCCCGGACAGTGCGGTCAGCGTCAGGCCGGCCGCGGCGACCACGGCAGCCGCGATGGTGGCGGTCAGCGCGATCAGCCGCCGGCGGCCGCCCGCCCGCTCGCGGTGGACTTCGCTGTGATCGGCTTGGCGCAGTTCGGTCATCAGGTGCTCCTTGAGGGTTTCCTGACGGCCCGCGGGCAGGTCCCGTTCCGCCGGAACCGGCAGCGATTCCGCCAGTTCGGCGATCAGCCGCTGGTCACTGACGCGACTGTGGGGGTTCATGGGGACCTCTCCTTATCGGGCCGCGCCGCGGTTGGGCGGCCACCCTCTTCCTGTACCGAGCGGCATCCGGGTTCCCGGTTCGGCCCGGCGGGATGTGCTCGAACCTGATCCGCCGCGGCGAGCTTCGCCAGCTTGGCGCGTGCCCTGGATAGCCGGGAGCGCACCGTGCCGACCGGGACGCCGAGCGCCTCCGCCGCGGCGGTGTAGTCCAGTCCGGACCACACGCACAGTGCGAGAACCTCCTGCTCCCCGCGGCGCAACCGGGCAACGGCGGACCTGACCGCCATCAGCCGGGCGGCGTCGTCAATCCGCCCGGCCAGGTCATCGGCGAAGTCGGGAATCACCGGCGCCGGCGGCAGCCTGCCCAAGGCGGCCTGGTGCCGCCGGGACGCCCGGGCGGCGTTCCTGGCCACGTTGACTGCGATGCCGAGCAGCCAGGGCCGCAGCGATCCGCCCGCCTGCTGGACCGTGCCACGCAGCCGCCACGCCTCCAGAAAGGTCAGCGACACCACCTCTTCGGCGGCTGACCAGTTCCCGGTCATCCGGAACGCCAGGTTGTACACCGCGCGGGCGCACTCGTCGAACAGCACCCCAAACGCGTCGGGGTCACCAGCACGCACCCGGGCGCGCAGACTCGGTTCCACATCCTGTGCTGTCCGCAGCCGCCGATTGGTTCCCGGGTTTCTTCCCACGGGAGCGGCCGCCGGCCGCGGCGGGCTCGTGCCCGCCGCGGCACCCTGGGCCGGACGTCGCCGACGGCGCGAGATGCTCACACCGCTAGTGTGCGAGTTCCAGCGGCCTCCCCGCACCGCTGCCACCGCGCGGCCGTGAGCCTTCTCGCGATGGCTTCGGCGGTGGGTCGGAGCGATCAGGACCCGCGCCCGTGACCGTTGTGACTCGGGCGCGGAAGGTCGAGCGCCGGGTTGCCATCGAAGAACCCGTCCGGCACCAGCTGGAACCCGACCTTGGCCACCGTCATGACCGGCCACTCCTCGACCCTGGGCACATGGTGGGTCCCGACCACATACCAAACCACGACATCCGTGCATTCGATGCTACGGTCGGCGCGCGTCCACCTCGGCAAGCCGTCCGGCCCCGGGTTCTGCCATGGGTAGTCGCCTGCGGCATACCGCTCTTTGGGATCGTACGGAGTCACCCACAGGTGCTTGGTGGCGAACAGGGCTCGGCGACGCATCGGGGAGTCGTCATGCATGAAGGGACCGACGTTGGCGCCTGGGAGCAGGCGATAGGACACCGGGTCGCCCATCTCGTTCAGTCGTGCGGGGTTCGTGATCCGCCAAAACCGTCCGCTGTCTGGATTAACCGTCCGCTGTGCAGCCTGCTCGACGAGCAGTGGGGTCTCCATCGCAACCCAGGCAGTGCCGTAAGGATTCTCCGGCCCAAGCGGGGTTACCTCGGAGTTGACCTCCACGACGGTATTCGCCTGCCCGTCGATGTCAGTGTCCAGTCGGACGCAGAAGAAATGCTGGTGGTTCGGCCCATAGAGTCCAGGTGCCACCGCGGTCCCGTGCCTTGGCTTCTCGCCAGGACGGTACGCGCCCGTCGAGAGCACGCCGGTGAGCTTCACCTCAAACTCGATGCTGCCGTCCTGGTAGAGGTACCAGAAGAAGCCGTACTCGTAGTTCGATAGGTTGATGATCGAAGAGATCACGAGCCGGCGCATTCGCCGCACCTCGGTGGTTTCCCGTTTGTAGTCGAAGTGCTTCCACGCGATGCCGACGTCTTCCTCGTGCATGCAGATCGCATTGGGCAGCACCAGCGGGTTCCCGTCCTGGTCTACGCCAAGGGCGTCGAAGTAGTGGATTTCGCCCAGGCAGTCGCAACCGAGGGTCAGTGGCGTGACAAGCAAGCCCAGCCCAGCCTCGCCCTCGTCGAAGGCGAGCTTGTGCCCATGCGTCGGCGCCGGATCGCCGTAAGGCACCACCATCTCCGAAACCGACGCTCTGTAGAGAACCGGGCGCAGTTCCCCGCGGTCGTCGTAGCGCACGTCAAACAGCACGACGCCCTCGCGCGGCGTCCAGCCAAGGACAAGCCGCCATTTCTGCCAGGTCACTCGGTGTCCGTCGATACTCCAGCTCGGGCCCTCCGGCTGGGTGATGTGGATCGGCTGAACACCGTCGCGGACGCCTGCAAACCGCGGTCGGTTTCGCTCGCCCGCACTAGTCATCAGTTCGGGGATGTACTCACCCTGGAACTCCGGGATGGGCACTACACCGTGGTCAAAGACCTCGACCACTTCCATGCGGTCGAAGTCGACCACGGTGATCAGGCCCTCAACTGGACGGGCGTAGGGATGTCCGTTCTCGACCGCCGGGCGGAGCCAGGTCAGTGCCCGGCAGACCCGGCGGTCACCGGGGTCGGATTCGGACAGCCAGGCGCCAGGCCAGGGATCGATGTGCGTGAGTGACAGGTCGGTGATGCCACGACGTCGCATCGCCTCCCGCCATCGCGGGTCCGCCACGATGACTTCGGTTACAGCGAAGACCTCCTCGAGGAGGTAAGACGGCATCGCTCCAGGGATCGGCTCGCAGCGCACCACGTCTCGACGGGTGATGGACACGACCGCCTCGTAAAGCTGTCGGCCATCCCGGTCGTAAATGACGGCGAACGCCTCGCGGTCCAAGCGCGCCACACCGTCCCAAGCGAGCACCGCCTCTTTGGGCGGCTCGTGCAGGGAGACCGAGACAAAACGTGACCCACCCGCGATCCGGTCCGAGGCGGTGAGGATCTCGGTCGCCGCCTGGACCTCGTCGGCGGTCAGGGGCGCCAGTGGGTGCGTGGTCGTTGGGGTGATGGAAGAAGTCATCGGTTGTCCTTACCGTGACGATCGTGAGGCTGAGCGAACTGGAGATGAGGCCGCAGCGCGGTCCCCGACCGCCACCCAGCCGAGTTGTCTCCGTTCTTGGCTGGTACCTATCGCGGAAGGGTGCCGCTCGATCCGCTGCCCAATGACGACTCCTTAACCTTTATCGGTGCCGGATCAGTGAACTCAGCTGATAGGCCTGCCGTCGCGAGCCGGCATCGGAGTCGCCTTTCAGCTGCGTGCCCCGCGGATCGCTGGGGGAATGTTGTGGTTGAACCGGAATCGGTTGGCTGGGTCGTGCTTGCCCTTCACGGCAACGAGCCGCTCATACCTTTCCGGCCCCCACGCCGCGCGGACGGCATCATCGTCAGCGTCCGCCATGAAGTTGGAGTAGGCGCTGCCGGTGGCGTGGCTGGCGAGCGCAGACCAGTGTTCCTGTGCCCAGGCCCGGCAGTCGGTGAAGCCGGTCTCGTCCTCGCACACCCCGCCGATCACGACGGCGTAGCGGGCCTTGCGGTGGTC
>Ga0306920_100008718_pt1 | contig 13479 bp, 11 predicted proteins | sample flu12Cox44000170_FD_204666 | JGI IMG/M metagenome (GOLD analysis project Ga0306920, IMG submission 204666) | Lab enrichment of tropical soil microbial communities from Luquillo Experimental Forest, Puerto Rico - flux4day.12C.oxic.44.000.170 (v2)... | ecosystem: Environmental > Terrestrial >... | reverse complement strand
CCCGACAAACACGGGAACATCCGAACCGCAAAGTTCGGCGGTGTACAGCGCATTTCGCGCCGCCTGCCGCACGCCGACATTTCCGGCGACCGCCGTAATCGCAAGCACGCGAACATGCGGCGAGCGCAGCGCCATGATCAGAGCCACGGCGTCGTCCGAAGCGGTATCCGTGTCGATGAGGAAGGATTTCACGTCGCGCTAGCATAACAAATACGCGCGAACGCCGTCTGCGACCCAACCCTGGTTTCACGCCGGCAGATTAACGCTTTTCCGGCAAAGCTTGATCGCTTGCCAACCGACCACGAACACCCACAAGCAATACGAAACCACAATGAGCCGATTGGCCCATCCGTCCAATCCAAACACCCCGGGCGGCAAGGACTTCGGCGCGTGCTGAGGTAGGTGGCCGCCATCTGGCCTTGGCAGGAACCAAGCTGGCCGCCAACAGCAGGACGCTTATCCAACTCAGATTCGCGATCCACATCAGCGCCTTTTTCGCGCCACTCCAGGCTTCGGTGCGGCCAAGGCTTACGCTTAGAAGTAAGGCTGCAACGAGAAAACCCACAATCGCCCGGTGCCACGATTCTCTGCTCTGTCGGGCTACGGCATTTTACCGAAGCCTCGCTGCCTGGTTAAGGCGTATGATGGATGCGCCTAAGCCGAAATTCTGGTATCTTCTCGAGCGCTGGATTTGTTCCCGCCGGAGAAGCTCATGAACATCAATCTCGCGATCAACGGGAAAAGCTATTCCCAAGACGTCGAACCACGCTTGCTGCTCATCCATTTCCTGCGCGACGTCGCGGGTCTGACGGGCACGCATATGGGGTGCGAAACGTCGCTCTGTGGCGCGTGCACCGTGGAGCTGAACGGCAAGGCTATCAAAAGTTGCACGATGTTTGCGGTGCAAGCCAACGGCGGGGAGATCGTGACGGTAGAAGGCCTGGCAAGCGACGGCAAGCTCAATCCTGTGCAAGAAGCGTTCTGGAACGAGCACGGCCTCCAGTGCGGGTTCTGCACTCCGGGAATGATCATGGCCTCAAAGCAGATCATTGACCGTAACCCCGCACCGACCGAAGACGAGATTCGCCACGGTCTCGAAGGCAATGTTTGCCGCTGCACCGGATACCAGCACATCGTCAACGCCGTGAAGGCCGCCGCAGCCGGCGCGGGCAAGTAGGGAGGCAGCATGGCCACTACGACCACCAAAACCGAAACTTTTGTTGGCAAGCGCATCCGGCGTCGCGAAGACCCGCGGCTCATTACCGGCACGGCCACCTATGTGGAAGACATCCAGATGCCGGGAATGCACTACGCCGTAATTCTACGCAGCCCGCACGCCGCGGCGCGCATTCGGTCGATCAATATCAAGCCAGCACAAGCCGCTCCCGGTGTCGTGTGCGTTTTCACCGGCAAGGACACCCAAGGCGTCGGCGTTGTCCCGTGCGGCGTTGCCATGCCCGATTTACGTGTGCCGCAACATACCATCCTAGCCACGGAACGGGTCTACTTTGTCGGCCATCCCGTCGCCGTGGTTGTGGCACGCGACCGCTACCTCGCGAGCGATGCTGCGGATCTCATCGAAGTGGATTATGAGGTTCTGCCCGCAGTGGCCGATCCTGAGAAGGCGCTCGCGAAGGGTGCGCCGGCCGTGCATCCCCAATGGCCGGATAACATCGCGTTCACCTATCACCAGGATGGCGGCAATGTGGACAAGGCCTTTGCCGAAGCCAATGTGGTCGTGAAACAGCGCATCGTCAGCCAGCGGCTCGTGCCCATGGCCATGGAAACGCGTGGCGTGGTGGCCGAGTGGCGCGGCGCAGATCGCCAGCTCAACCTGTACACCTCGACACAAATTCCTCACCTGGTGCGCACGCTTGTCGCCGGGATGCTGGGCTTAGAGGAAAATCGTATGCGGGTGATCGCACCAGAAGTGGGCGGGGGATTCGGCAGCAAGCTCAACGTCTACGCCGAAGAGGCCTTGATGGGCTTCGTCTCGATGAAGCTTCACAAGCCTGTCAAGTGGATTGAGTCGCGCCGCGAGAATTTCACCTGCACCATCCACGGGCGCGGCCACGTGGATTACTACGAAATCGCTGCCAAGAGCGACGGCACCATCCTGGGCATCAAGCTGAAGCTCATTCAGGACGTTGGCGCCTATCACCAGTTGTTGACGCCACTGATTCCGCAGCTGAGCGTGCTGATGATGCCCGGGCTCTACAACACTCAAAATATCCGCGCCGACATCGTCGGGGTGTTTACGAATTGCGTACCCACCGATGCCTATCGCGGCGCGGGGAGGCCTGAAGCCACACATGGCATCGAACGCATGGTGGATATTCTCGCGGCCGAACTGAAAATGGATCCTGCCGAACTTCGTATGAAGAATTTCGTCACCAAGGACAAATTCCCGTACCCCACAGCCACGGGACTGACGTACGACTCTGGCGACTACGCAACGCCGCTGAAAAAGGCGCTCGACCTGGTCGGCTACGTCAGCCTCCGACAGGAACAGGCCGATTTGCGCAAACAAGGCAAGCACATGGGCATCGGGATTTCGACTTACGGAGAAATTTGCGCCATCGGCCCCTCGCCAGCCACGCCCGCAGGCGGCTGGGAAAGCGCCACGGTAAAAATTGAACCGACCGGCAAAGTCACCATCATGACCGGCGCATGTCCGCATGGCCAGGGCGAAGAAACCACCTTCGCGCAGATTGCCGCGGACGAACTTGGCGTCGGTCTTGACGACATCCTGGTGATTCGCGGCGACACCGCCGTCGTGCAATATGGGATTGGGACCTTTGGCAGCCGCGCCACGGCGGTTGGGGGCACGGCGCTTTACTATGCGCTCGGGGACTTGAAAGCGAAGATCAAGAAGTTCGGCGCGATGCTGCTCGAGTCCGATGACGTCACGCTGCTGAGCGGGCAAGTCGTCTGCAACAAGACCGGGAAAGCGAAAACGTTCCAGGAAATTGCCGGCGCGAGTTATCGCGCGCTGAAGCTGCCTCCGAACACGGAGCCCGGGCTCATCGCCACGCGCTTCTGGGAGCCGCCGAACTTCACGTTTCCGTTTGGCGCGCACATCGTGGTTAGCGACATTGACAACGAAACCGGCCAAATCAAAATCCGCCGTTACGTCGCGGTAGATGATTGCGGCAACATCCTGAACCCGCTGATCGTGGACGGCCAGGTGCACGGCGGCGTAGCACAAGGACTGGGCCAGGCACTGTGGGAGCAGGCCGTGTATGACGACAATGGCCAGCTCATCACCGGCGAACTGATGGACTACGCTCTCCCGCGGGCGCACCTTATGCCGTGGATTGAAAGCCATCATACTTGCACGCCCTCGCCTGTAAATCCGCTCGGCGTGAAGGGCGTCGGCGAAGCGGGCACCATCGGATGCTCGCCCGCAGTGGTCAACTCGGTGGTGGATGCGCTCTCGCCCCTGGGGGTTCGCCACATTGACATGCCGCTGACGCCAGAAAAAATCTGGAAACTGCTAGCGACAAAGCACTGAGCTCTAGGAACTGAAGGAGGAGCCAGCAACATGATCGCCCAGAAATTCGAATACACCGTTCCGAAATCGCTCGATGAAGCTTTGCATCTGCTCGCCAGCGGCGCCAAGCCGCTCGCCGGCGGCATGAGCCTCATCCCCATGATGAAGCTGCGGCTTGCCGCTCCCGGACATCTTGTGGATTTGCGCGCGCTGAAAGACCTGAACTACATTCGCGAAGCTGGTGGCCAGCTGCACATCGGCGCCACGGCCTCGCATTACGAAATCGAGAGCTCCGCCCTGCTACGGCAGAAATGTCCATTGCTCACCGAAACCGCGGCTTCCATCGGCGACGTGCAAGTACGCAACATGGGAACGATCGGCGGCAGCGTCGCGCACGCCGATCCCGCAGCGGACTACCCCGCTGCGCTCGAAGCGCTCGAAGCAAAGTTCGTCTTGAAGGGAGCAAAAGCGGAGCGCACGGTAAGCGCCGCCGATTTCTTCGTTGAAGCCTTCACTACGGCACTCGAACCGGGCGAGATTCTCCGCGAAGTGATCGTGCCCATCGACGACGCGCGCACGGGCACGAGCTACCAGAAGATGGCGCAGCCCGCCAGCGGCTTCGCGATTGTGGGCGTCGCCACGCGGGTACGGCAAAACGCCGGGAAGGTTTCCTTCGTGCGCATTGGCGTCACCGGCCTTTCCAACCACGCATATCGCGCCACGGCTGCGGAAAAAGCGCTCGAAGGCAAGCCGGCGTCGCCCAACGATATTCAGAACGCGGCGGCGCTTGCCGCCCAGGGCGTTGACGCCAACTCTGACCTGCACGCTTCCGCCGATTACCGGAAGCATCTCGCGATCGTTCACGCGGCGCGCGCGCTGAAGACCGCGATTTCGAGAATTACGTGAAAATATCAGGCTCCTATACTTTGCCGGTGGCACTTGAGCGCGCCTATCACATCCTTCAGGACCCCGCGACCCTCGGGCAGGCCATGCCCGGGTGCGAAAGCCTGGAAAAAATCGGTCCCGACGAATACCGCATGAAGATGAAAGTGCTTCTGGCGGCGCTTTCCGGACAATTTGAAGGCAAAGTGCGCATCGCCGAGCCGGCGCCGCCGACGAGTTTTCGCCTCATTGTCGAGGGCTCAGGCCGCATGGGCTTCCTGAAAGGCGACGGCCTGTTGAAACTCTCACCGGCGGCAACGGTCGGCGTTCCGCCCGCGGCTCCCTCGGGGCATCCTTCAACCGTCGTTTCCTACGAAGGCGAGGCCCAAGTCGGTGGCACCATGGCGGCCGTCGGCCAGCGCCTCATCGACGGCACCGCCAAAATGATGATCAAAAAGTTTTTCGACAAGCTCGCGTCTTTGGCCACCGATGCGCGTGACCCCTGATTCGGGATTTTGTGAGTCGCGACGGGCGGAAAGATGAGTATCCGCGCACACTTCTGCAGCCGGAGGAGGACGGGTCGCGTGCCTACATCGCACCCTAATGTTGCGGTTGGAAACACGAAGAGGAATTTCTCGCGTCGCTCGAAATTGACGATTCCGCCAGGTAGGATTTGAGCCCTCCGGAGACGGCCGCAAGGTTCCGGGAATAGAAACTTTAGTCCAAGGCGGGGACAGACGGACGCTCCGCGCGGCGGCGGTGCAGATAGCGCAAGGCGATATTTAGAAAGATGTCGCCGCAGGAGGTCTCGATGCAAATGACCAGCGCTTCGGTGTCCGCGCTGCCGGCCAAGCCCGCCTCGTTCATGTGCACTTCGGGTGGAAACACCTTGAAACGAAAGCCCTGGTCGTTGAGCAGGGTCACGGAATTGCCGATGACCATGTTCGCGAGTTCGCAGACCGTTTCACGCACAACTTGCTGGCTGGCTTCCATTTCCGTGCCCGCGAGCAGGCTGGCCACCTTGACCGCGACTTCTGGCGCAATGTCCAGGATCACGCGGCCTTCGATGTCCCCCTTGATGAAAATCAGCGCCGCCACGCCTTTCCGGCGATAGGCCTCCTCGTCCATTTCTACGCCCACGATTTTCGTCGGACCTTGCAGGGATTCGGCAAAAACCGCATCCGCGGCATTGATAAAGGGCTGAATCAGTTCCATTCTCATGAGCGGCTCTCCCCGGCCAGCGCCACCGGTACGCCCGCCGCCATGGGATCGTCGCTGAGCACGTAGCGGAGGATTTCGTACAACACCTCCGGCTTCACCGGCTTTTGCACGAAATGCTTCGCGCCCTTTTGCAGAGCGGCGAGAATGTTTTCCTGGTATCCCACCGACGACACCATGACGATGCGCGCCTCGGCGTGCTGGCGCACGATGCGCTCGACCGCCTCGATGCCTTCCATCTGCGGCATGGTGATGTCCATGAGCACGATGTCCGGTTTGATGCGGTTGTACTCCGCGATAGCGGTCAGGCCGTCGCCGGCCTCTCCGGCCAGCTCGCCGCCGAACATCTCGATCATTTTGATGAGGTTCTTGCGGGCGAAGACGGAATCGTCCACCACCAGGTAACGGACCGGCTGATTGTCTTTTCTCAATAGAGCGCCGAACTGTTTCATGGCCTTCTCCTTGTCCCCGCGCGCGTGTTCACGCGCGATGGGACGACACGGGTGTCCTTTCGGGTTTCTCGCCTTTTTCAACTTTCTCCCCAAGATCTTTTTCCGCGGAAGTCTTCTCCGCGCCGTAATGATTTGCCAGGAAAGTTCCCAGACCTTCAAGCGGAATCACTTTGTTGGCGTAGCCTTTGAGGATGGCGGCGCGCGGCATGCCGCTGACCACGCAAGTGTCTTCGCTTTGTGCGATGGTCATCCCGCCGGCGGCCTTTATCGCGCCAAGCCCTTCGGCACCGTCTTCGCCCATACCGGTCATCAAAACACCCACGGACATCAGGCTGAACTCCTGCGCCACGGAGTGAAAAAGCACGTCCACAGAAGGACGATGGCCGTTGACCGGGGGGCCATCGGAGAGAACCAGCATGTCGCCTCGCGGCATGCGCCGCACCATCATGTGGCGATTGCCGGGGCAAATCAGAACGCGGCCGGCCAGGAGCAGATCACCCGAACGCGCTTCGTGCACTTCAAGGGGACAGCACTCGTCGAGGCGCTTGGCGAACATTTCCGTGAAACCTTCGGGCATATGCTGCACCACTACGATGGTAGACAGAAAATCGCTGGGGATTTGCGAGAGCATGTACTGGAGCGCGTTGGGCCCGCCGGTCGAGATTCCCACGGCGATGACCCGGCGTGGTGCAAGAGCCGGACGGCTTCCTTTGGCGAGCTTGGGCAGTTCCTCCCTGACCGTGACGGGGGGAAGCTTGCGCTTCGCGGCGCGCTTAGCCACTTTGATTTTCGCGATGAGCTGGTCGGCGATTTCTTCGAGGCGGCCCGCGGCCGCGTCTTTAGGCTTGGCCAGAAAGTCCACAGCGCCGAGTGCCAGGGCCTTCAGCGTAGCGTAACCGCCCTCTTTCGAGTGAGTGCTGAAAAGAATGATGGGCAGCGGCGCGCGGCGCATGATGAGGCGGAGCATTTCCAAGCCGTCCATACGCGGCATCTCGAGGTCGAGCGTGACGACATCGGGCTCGAGCTCCTCAATCTTTTTCAGCGCGAAGGCACCGTCCATAGCGGTACCGACGACTTCGATCGAAGAGTCGCGCGCAAGGATCGCCGGAATCAGCTTCCGCATAAGCGCGGAATCGTCGACCACCAGAACTCGAATGCGTTCGCTCATGCGATGGCTCCGAGCGGCGTGGCCCGCGACAGGCGCGAGACAATCGCCGGAACATTCAGAATCAGCACAACCGTGCCGTCGCCGAGGATGGAGGCGCCGCTGACGAGATCGCTCGAAACAACCTCGCCCGGCAGGGCCTTGATGACCAATTCTTCCTCCCCGACGAGACTATCGACAACCAGGCCAAAGCGCTTTTCCGCCGCGCCAATCACGATGACAAAATTCCTTTTCCTCACCGTCGGCGAATCGATGCTGCGCAAGCGGTTCAGGTGATTCAGGCGGACGAGTGTGAGGATTTGCTCGCGGAGGCGTAGGACTTCGCGCTGATCCACTTTGTGAATCTCGTGGTCAGTGATGCGCGTGATTTCCACGACCGAGGCGAGCGGCACGGCAAAGAGGCGGCCCCCGACACGGAACAGGAGCGTTTGGATACTGGCCAGCGTCAGCGGCACGCGAAGCTGGAACGTCGTGCCACGGCCCTTTTGCGAGCTCACATGAACGGTGCCTTTGAGGCGGTCCATCACCGTTCGAACAACGTCCATGCCGATGCCGCGGCCAGAAACTTCCGTGACTGCGGCGGCGGTGCTAAACCCGGACTCGAAAATCAGGTTGAGCGCGTCCTGGTCGCTCATGCGTTGGGCTTCTTCCGGGTTGGCCATTCCTTTTTTGACCGCGTGTGCGCGAACCAGGGTGAGGTCGATGCCGCGGCCATCATCACGGACTTCGATCACCACCTGAGTGCCTTGGTGATAGGCGTTCAAATAAACGGTGCCGCGCGCGGGCTTTCCGGCAGCGAGGCGCTCTTCGGGAGAGCCCACGCCGTGATCCACGGCGTTTCGAACAATGTGCATCAGCGGCTCGGCAAGGGCATCCAAAATGCCTTTATCGAGGTCGGTGTTTTGTCCGGAAACCTCCAGCGCCACGTCTTTCCCGCACTGCTTGGCAACGTCGCGAACGATGCGCGGAAAGCGGCGGAAGAGCTGTTCGACCGGCACCATGCGAATTTTCAAAACGCATTTATGCAGTTCATCGAGAATACGGGCCTGAAAGGCCATAGCATCCGCAAGTTTCGCGCGCACGGGGTCGCGAGAATGCTGTTTATCGAATTCTGTGAGCGTGCGGTTGAGCATGGACTTGCCAATGATCAGCTCGCCGACGAGGTTCATGACCGCATCGATACGCGCGGCGTCCACGCGGAGGGTGCTTTCGGCAACGGCGACCGCCGCCGAGCCGGGGTTTGTTGTTTTGGCTGCTCTGTCGGTCTCGATTCTTTCGGCGCCGGCGGCCCCGACCTTGGCTGCCTGAGCCTCGAGCAAGTCGCCCAGTAATTCGTGCTCCGGCATCTGCGAGGCAACGACTCTTTCGATTTGGACTTCGGAAACGATGGTTGGAATTCGGCAGCGGTGAAAGAGCTTTTCCTCTGATTGCGTGCTGGCGAGCGCTGCTTCGACGACCTCGACAGTGGCTGCAGCCAGATTGTCTTCCGGGCGGAGGGCAATGACCGTGCCGCTTCCATGAAGAACGTTGCGAATGAGCTGGAAGGCAGCCGCGCGCATCAGGCTATTGGGATCAATGCGAAGGGAAATGTTGTAAACGGGCTCCCCGCGATGAACAGCCTCGGAAATCATGAGGTGTTCGTATTCGGTCCACGCAAACTGGGTCGGTGCGTCGGCGACGTCGGTGGCTGCCTTTCGGGCGCTCTCCGGGGCCTCGAGCAACCCTCGAATCATTTTATGAAGGGCGTCCAGGGCGGGGAGTTTCGCATTTTTCTGGTGCGCGGCCAGCATCGCGCCAAAACTATCGGCCGCCGCGAGCACAACTTCGGGAAGGTCAGCGCCGTGAAGGTCGGCTATCTGAGGGGTAAGCACGTCTTCCAGTTCGTGAGCGAGTTCGCTGAGTTTGTGAAGGCCGCAGGCAGCGGAATCTCCTTTCAACGTGTGGACCACGCGGCGAACGCGACGAATCACCTCCGCGTCGGCGGGACGCGCCTCGAGTTCGAGGCCCGCTTCGTTGAGAGCCTGCAACAGCTCAGGGGCGCTCTCAAAGAACAGAGCGCGCAGCTCGCTTGAGCGATCCTCGGACTGTCGGCTCACGTAGTCGCCTCGATGCGTTGATAGGCAGTGCCGTTGTTTTCGTGAACCATGCGGAATTTCTGCGTCAGACCAAACAAACTTTCGGCATGTCCGACAAAGAGATATCCGCCGGGGTTCAGGCAGTTCCAGAACTTGTTAATCAAGCGCTTTTGCTCGGCTTCATCGAAATAGATCATGACGTTGCGGCACAGGATGATGTCGTTGCGGCGCGGGAGGAATTCGGTTTTCAGATTGTGGAAATCGAACTGGACCAGTTCCTTCAGTTGCTCCTTGACCGCGTACTTGTCGCCGGATTTTTCGAAATAGCGCAGCCGGCAGGTGTAGTCGACGGGCTCCATCTGCTGTTCGGTGTATAGTCCTTCCTGGCCGACACGCAGGCTGGCGTAGCTGATATCCGAAGCCACGATTTCAACTTTCCACGGCGGAGGAATGAGCGGCTTCGGAGACGGCATTTCAAAAGGAAGCGGATTACGCAAGTAGTAGTAAGCCAGAGCATCGCAAATCAAAATCGCCACGGTGTATGGTTCCTGGCCGGAGGAGCAACCGGCGCTCCAGACACGCAAAGTGTAGTCGCGGCGCTCCTGCTTGTGATGAAGCAGGCTTTCGAGAACGGATTTCTGGAGCAGATCAAGCTGCGGGCGATTGCGAAAGAAACTGGTTTCGTTGACCGTAAGGTTTTCGAGCAACAACGCTAGTTCAGCACGACCTTCCCTGCTGGTTAGCAAGCGGTAGTAGGAGTAAAAAGAATCGAGATTGCAGGCCTTGAGGCGGCGCTGCAGCCGGTCTTTCAAAAAGTGCGAGCGGCGTTCATCAAAAAACATGCCGCATTCCTGGTAGACCAGCGTCTGCAGGAGCTTCAATTCGGCTTCGGTGAGTTGAATCTGAGCGGCGGTGATGGTTCCCATGGTGTGCGTGAGCGACGGACCGTCAGCAAGGGTTTCTCTGGAAGAAGCAACTACCTGACGGCAGCGACGGGTTCCGCGACCTCCTCGAGGCGTTTGTATTCGGGACGCTGCAGGAGTTTCGAGATGTCCAAAAGGATGATGAGGCGGCCTTTCAGTTTGCCGACACCGGTGACATAGCCGGATTCGCCTTCGGCAAAGACACTTTCGGGAGCTTCGATTTCCGACGGCGGAATTTTGAGCACTTCGGAAGCCGCGTTGACGATCAGACCGATTAGTTTGTTCTCCAGCTCGACGACGAGGATGCGGTTCTTTTTGTCGGGCTGAATGTCCGGCTGGCCAAAGCGCTTGCGCAGGTCCATCACCGGAATGATTTTGCCGCGAAGGTTTATAACGCCCTCGATGAGGTCTGGGGCGCTGGGCACAGCGGTGATTTCCGGGACGCGGACGATCTCACGCACGGAAGCAATACGCACCCCGTACGTTTCGTTGCCAATCCGGAAACCGACTACCTGCAGGTCCTTTTCCATCAAAAGTCTCCGGCCCCTAAGAACGCGCCAGTTCGGCGTATTCGGTTTCCTGGTCGCGGTCTTCTTCCGAGTTGCGGCGCTTGCCGCGGGATTCTCCACCGCGGAGGCGCTGCTGAGCAGCACGGTCGAGAACAAAACGGTCCATGCCGTCGAGCAGATTGCGGGAGAGCTTTAACATTTGTTCGGCAGCAGCAGACAGTTCGGTGGAGCTGGACGCGGACTGCTGGACCAACTCGCGCATCTTGTCCATGGCGCGGACCACCGCTTGCGCACCGGATGCCTGCTCTTCGACAGCCGAATTGATTTCCTGCGTGATTTCGGTGAGCCGGCTGGTGGCCTTGGCGATTTGCGCGGAACCAACCGACTGCTCGTTGGTCGCAGCACCGATCTCCTGGGAAAACTTGTAGACTTCGGTGACCACATTCGAAATCTTGTGTAGCGCGGAACCCAGCTCATTGCCGAGATTCAAGCCTTCCTCGACGATGCGCGTGCTGCGCTCCATGTTTTCAACCGCCTGGCGCGCTTCGCGCTGAATGTTCTGGATGAGGTCGGCAATTTCCTTCGTGGACTGCGTGGATTTTTCCGCAAGTTTGCGGACCTCGTCGGCGACCACCGCGAAACCAAGACCGTGCTCGCCTGCACGTGCGGCCTCAATGGCGGCGTTCAACGCCAGGAGGTTGGTTTGCTCGGCGAGGTCGTCGATGACTTCAATAATCTTGCCGATGTCGTCGGCGCGGCGGCCCAGAACGTTGATGATCTCCGCGGAGGACTGAATGGCCTGGTTGGTGCGGTTGAGGCCGTCGGTCGCTTTTTCCATGGTCTGGATACCGGTGACGACTTCTTGGCGGGAGCGGTTGGCGATGTCGAGCAGGACTTTCGCCGTGTCCGCGACACGTTGAATCGAAGTAACCATCTGATCGATAGAAGCGGAAGTTTCGGCGACGCTGGAAGCCTGGAGCTGCGTGTTCTTCACCACGTTTTGCACGTTGATGCTCATCTCGTGCATGGTGCTGGTGACTTCCTCGATGGCCGAGGAGGCTTGGACGCTGACTTTGGCGGATTCATCGGCCGCTCCGGCCACTTGATTGGAGCCAGCGGAAACCTGCCCCGCGGAATTGCGCGTGGTGCGAACAAGTTGTTGTAAGCCGTGGGACATGCGCAAGAACGCATTGCCGAGCGTGTCGCGCTTGGAGCGCGGCATCACTTCGACGGTGAGATCGCCTTCGGCGACAGACATGGAAACGCTCGCCATTTCTTTGAGGTAGGCCACCATGTTGTTGAAGGTGGTTGCGAGCGCACCGATCTCGTCGTGGCGGTGAATGTCGATGTTTTGATCGAGGTCGCCGGAGTCGCCAATTTCGCGCGTGACAGTCATGAGGTGAGTCAGCGGCTCGGTGATCGAGCGCGCCGTGTAGAAAGCAATCAGCGCACCGGCTACAAGGGCAATCAGAGTCCCGCCGACGGTCATAAAAAGACTGAAGTTCGCGGCGGTAGTTGCAGACTTCGTGCTTTGATCCTTGAACTTGGAGATTTCCTCGTTGCTTTGATCGAGAACGGTGGAAGACTTGGCGAGCCAGGAAGAAGGATCCTTCTGGAGATAGAAAATCTGGAGATCGGAGACCGTGGCGTCGCCAGAATCCACCTGATGGCGCTTGGCGATCAACGGCTTGGCAAAATTGTCAGCCCAACTTGCCTCAGTGCTCTCCACTTGAATTAGCGCGGTGTGAACGGCATCGTTGCTGGCCTGCGCTTCCCCGCGCTTGACGAGATCGGACATGTCGGCGAGGCCTTTGTTGACCTTATCTTCGTCACGCGGGTCGCCACTAAGGAGGAAATTGTTCATGTTGAGGCGATTCAACATGATCTGGTAGCGCACGGACTCCACGGTGCGAACGCTATCGAGGGCCATGCTGGCACTGTTGCGCGCCGACTTCTCCAAATACCCGGTAAAAATGTTCACCAGAAACAAGATTGCGAGAATGACCAGAATCAGGCCGAAGCCCGCGTATAGCTTCTTTCCGATCGTCATTGCGAAATGCCTCCACTTCCCTCGACAGCGCAGCGTGTCTCGAAACCGCGTCTGTTCAAACCTGTTGCCTTGCTCCCGGTCTTACTCGGCAGCACGAAATTCGAATTCCACAATCTGCGTGGTTTCTTCCGGAGCCGGCGCGAACCTCCACTCTTTCACAGCGTCCTGGCAAGCCTGCACAAGCAAAGGATGCCCGCCGACAACGCGGGTGGTTTTGACATGTCCGTCCGGACCGACGACCACTTCGATCTTCACCTTGCCCGCGACGTTCATGCGCCGCGCAAGTTCCGGGTAGACCGGAGCAACCTTGGTCTTCACCTTGCGCTTCGATTCATCCGTCGTTCCGGTCTGTGCCCGCCCCGCCACGCTCGAAAGAACGAGAAGCACTCCTGCAGCCACTGCGACCTTCCTCCACTTGCATATCATCGACACGTCCCCTTTGAGGAATCGAAGTACCCCTGCGGGAGAAAGGCACGTGGCATGCCACGGCCGCTTCGCTAGAAGAAGTTGCGAAACAGGACAGACGAAAAACTCTAAGCAATAGAAGAATCGAAGGTTAGCTAAATCGTTTGCAAATCACTCGAAAGCAAGACGGCCTTTGTTTGTCTCAGGACTCTGGAGGACGAGAGGTGGGGGGTCTCAGCCTGAGACGCGGCGATGGCCCGAGCGAGTCTCCGGGCATAGGCAGTTTCGCAACACCGTACCGGGCGGT
>Ga0306920_100008715_pt1 | contig 13483 bp, 10 predicted proteins | sample flu12Cox44000170_FD_204666 | JGI IMG/M metagenome (GOLD analysis project Ga0306920, IMG submission 204666) | Lab enrichment of tropical soil microbial communities from Luquillo Experimental Forest, Puerto Rico - flux4day.12C.oxic.44.000.170 (v2)... | ecosystem: Environmental > Terrestrial >... | reverse complement strand
CGCCAGAGCCGTGAACAGCAACATCTGAACACTAGTTTGTGCGAGCTGTGCGTCAGCCTGGACAAGTGAGAGATTGGTATCGAGAACACCTAGAATCTGCTGGCTGGCTGGATGAGCGTGGCAGGCAGCGTTTGAGCACGAGGGCTGATTTTCGATCGCAGTGATGATTCCCAGAATGCGCTGACCGCGGGCATCACGATAAATGCGGAAGCGGTCGGGTCGGTTCAGTTTCGTAAGAGGCTGCGACCGGGCGTGGCAACCGTAACAGGCTTCGGCGTTTTGATCTACAGTACGGCTGATTTCATCCGGCGTGCTCGAGTAGCTGATGCGGCCTTCCTGATCGAAAATGCGCACACGCACCATGCCAGGCTCGTCGGCCATGGTAGCCATGGCGTGGTACAGGCCTTCGCGATCGTTGCGCATCATGTAGTACGAGGTCGTACGGCGGATGACGTCGCTGACGCGCTCAGCACTCGTCAGTGTGGTGGCTTCGAGATGTTTGCGGTGCAGGCGGATGTTGACGTAGCCGAGCAGCGCAAAGACCGCGACCATGACTAACAGCAAAAGACCGATCAGTTTTGCGCTGAGGCTGTGGGTGAGCTGCGGCGGGCGATCGCGGGTTGGATCAGTCTCCGGCATGACTCCGCACCGGTGCCACTTCAGCAACGTGCGTTTCCGAGAATGGCGGGGGCTCGGCAGCAGGGAAGATCGGGAGATATTTCGCGGCGGCTCCAAAGAGCGCGAAGCCGGTGGCGATGATGGCTCCGGTGACGGCGATCTCCGTCCACTTGGGGGTGTAGCGCAAGCCTGCTGACGATTCGAGTCCGGTGATGCTGACGTTCAGCCGATTGGTGATGAAGCCCAGAACGACCAAGACAGAGACCAGGTAGAGGCCCTGCGAATCGTTGCGAATCTTCTTCTGTGACAACAACAGAAGTGGCAGAACCAGGCTGAGCGCAATTTCCAACCAGAAGAGATACATTTCATAGCCCGGGACGAAGAGTTGCTTGAGCACGCCGCGGTGTAGCAAGTCTTCAAAGCGGAGCACGCCGTAGACGCCGAGCACTACGGCCAAAACTCGTCCGAGCTCCTGCAAAATGGGCAGCTCCAATTGCTGGCCGAAGTGCTTGGCGCTCATGGAAGACTCGAAGATCGTCATGGCGAGACCAACGGCAATCGCTGAAATGAAAAAGAAGACCGGCAGCAGCGGGCTGTACCAGAACGGGCAAAGCTTCTCTGGCATGATCAGATACAAGGTTCCCAGCGAGGACTGGTGCAGAGTGGAAAGGAGCACGCCCAGAATCACAAGCGGGATGAGCGCCGCGTGAATGATCTTCAGTGGCTTCTGCAGATTGAAGCGCTCGAGCACGATGGGCGAGAACTCAAGCGATAACACGGTCGTGTAGAGCATCACGCAATACGCCACCTCGAACATTACGGAGTGCGGGTTGCGCATGATGAGGGGATGCCAGATGTTGTACGGCTTGCCTAAGTCGAACATCAGCGCCGCGCAGACCAGAACGTACCCGAGAAACGCCGTGAGAATCGTAGGCCTCACGATGGGGCGGAGGCGCTTGATGTTCAGTATGTGGACGGCTGCGGTGAGCGTGAATCCGCCGGCCGCGAGCATGACACCGCAGAGCACATCGAACCCGATCCAGATGCCCCACGGAAACTGATCACTCAGGTTGGTCGAGCGCCCAAGGCCCTGGGTGAAGCGCACGATCGTGCTGTAGAACCCGGCCGCGAGTAGAGCCACAAAGACGAATTTCCAGAATGTCCATTTGATCTTCACGGTTTCCGCCTTTCGTCTTGGGCTTTGCGTGGGTGGCCTCCTTCAGCAGCAGCCACTTCTTCGCGGCGGTGCGTGATCCACCAGACGCCGCCCAACATGATTCCCCCGAGCGGCACGAAGTCGGGGATGCGCGAGAGCACCCGGTATGTGAAAAGGGGTAGCGGATCGCGCGGCATGTCGCTGCGATAGCCGAAGTGCTCGAAGGGGACGCTCGAGAGCAGAAGAACGGAAGTCCCGCCCACTTCGTTCACGCCATAAATGTGATTTACGTAGTTCTGTGGGTTGTCGCGGATGCGCTTTTGGGCTTCCGCGAGCAATTCGTCACGGTCGCCGAACTTGGTTGCGCCGGTGGGGCAGATCTCGGCGCAGGCTGTGGCCTTGCCCTGCTGTACGCGATTGGAGCAAAGTGTGCACTTCCTGATCCTGGGGGCGAGTTTGTTCCACTCGTACTTGGGCACTCCGAACGGACAGGCCGCCATGCAGTAACGGCAGCCCATGCACCGGTCCGCATCGTAGGTGACCGGACCTGCGTCGGTCTTGCGAAGAGCTGCGACCGGGCAGACTGAGACGCAGGCTGGATCGTTGCAATTCATGCAGAGACGCCGCATGTACTTGTCGTTTTTCGCCAGGACCACCGTGAACTTATGGTCCGACTGAATGGATTCGGCTGCGGTGGCGTCGTCGTAGGGGAGATGATTCTCGTCGGCGCAGGCTTTCTCGCATTGCTTACAGTCGATGCAGAGCGTTGCATCGTACAGCAGAGCCTTGCTCATAGATCTCTCTCTGGCTCGGATCGGCGGGGGACTTCCTGCGAGGGAGATGGGTAGGAAGTTCGGCGCGGCCGGGCGGGGAAGAATCGCGGAAGAAACAATACCCGGGTCCGGGGAGTCGACCTCCGGAACCCGGGTGGACTGTTCCTGTGTGGAGCGCCGTCCGAAGGCTTCGTGTGCGTGGGGAACAGCTAAGAGGCCGAGCCCGTCCCAAGCAACGTTTTGCGCAGCATGCGCTCACGAGAGACCCCCTGATCGCCGGTCCGCTTGTGGGCTAGACCAACTTCCGGACCGGTGCGCCAAAAGGGAACAGCCGGTCTTGCGCTACTTCTTCTGCAGTTCGCGAACGTACCCAACCACTGCCTTGACCTGATCCGGCGTCAGGCTTTTCACCGCAGCATGCTTCGGGTTGGTAGTGACGACCTTGGTGATGTCGTCATCTGACAGCTTCTTGGCTTCGTCGGAAATCAGGCTCTTGGCAGCGCCCTTCCCAGCGCCATCTGGCCCGTGGCACATCGCGCACTTCGCTTTGAAAATGGACGCGCCATCATCGGCTGCCCACGAGAGACTCGGGATGAGAATGAATAGGACTACGGCGATCGAAAGAACCAGGATCGCGATCTTAGTGGTTTTCATGAGTACGTGCTCTCCTTAAGAAGTCAGGCTCCGAGGATCGCAGTCAGGTTCGATACGGTGGCCGCGAGCCAGTTGGACTAGTTGCCGTTGCGAAGCGCTACAACAAAACTTCGCAGGGCGCTTGCTCAAGAGTGAGTGTCTGCCTTTAGAGAGTTAAGTGCTGTGATTTGAATCACGTCTGATCGTGATTTTGAAGCACCTTGCAGATGTATGAGTCTTAATGAATTAGTAGGCCGGTGCCGGCGGCGACGAGACCGATGACCCCCAGAATCAGGCCGAAATACCAGAACATGCGGCGGCCGGAGAGCAGCGTAATCGAAGTGATGACGAGAGCAATCTCGAGAAACACCTCGCCCAGGTCAAAGCGATCCGCGCGGCGCTGTGCGACCATAACTTCGTTCTCAAGGCGTTTTGCCTCAGCCTGGATGTCGGTTTGCTCGTCCTTGTAGCGGTCGGCTTCCATTTTGTATTTGTCGCGAAGTCGCCCCAGAGCTCCGGGATCGTTACTCGTAGCGACGGCGGTGAGATCGGAAAAGATTTCGTCGGTGTGCCGTCGGATATTCTTCGCCTGAAAGTACGCCCACTGATCGGAAGCCTTCGCCTGCATCAGGATCTCTTCGGTGTGGGAGCGGTGGCCGAGTAACGCAACCACTGCGACCAGCACGGCGAGAATGGCCATGGTCAAAGAAACCGGGGCGAGAGAAGGATTATGGCGTGCGTGCTCGGCATGTTCCTGCAATTCGTGGAGTTCTTCACTCATGCATTCACCTCTGGGTGTGCTCGGTTAAGCGCAAGCCGTACAGGAAGCATCGATCATAAGGATTCGGGATCGAAGGGGCAAGAAAATGCCGGGACCGCTGGGCGCACGGATCGCCCGCTTACTCGCCCATGACCTTGACGATGACCCGCTTGTCGCGCTGGCCGTCGAACTCCGCATAAAAGATGCGCTGCCATGTTCCCAGGTCGAGCCCGCCCTTGGTAATCGGTACGATGACTTCGTGGTGAATCAGCAACGCTTTCAGGTGAGAGTCGCCATTGTCCTCGCCGGTTTCGTGATGCCGGTAATCTTTGCGAAACGGGGCCAAGCCTTCGAGCCACTGGTCGATGTCTTCGAGGAGGCCGGTTTCGTTGTCGTTCACATACACGCCGGCCGTGATGTGCATGGCGGAAATGAGCACCATGCCTTCCTGAATGCCACTTTTGCGAACGATTTCTTCAACTTGCGGAGTCAGGTGAATGTACGCACGATGCGTCTTGGTGTGAAACTTCAGGTACTCGGTAGCTACTTTCAAAACCAGCTCCTCGGAAGAATGCGTAGCCAGAAACTCCAGTTTCGCAGATAATCCTCTGGAAATCACAGGAAACGCTTGGACGCAGAATCGAACGATCTAGAAGCTCTCCGGTCGCTGGTGCGGCAGCTCGCGCAGCGCGTGGAGGCCCTTGAGCGGAAAATGGATGTGCAACAAGCGTCAATCAGCGAGCCTCCCGCCGCTGCTTCGCCCGTCGCGAGTGTTCTGGCTAAACCTTCTGGATCTGCAATCCCTCCCCAACCCGTCACTTCCGCCCCTGAACATTCCACACCGGTTTCAACCCGCGCGCCTGCCATCCTCCCGCAGATGCCGGCGCCTGTTCGCGGAACGAAAGACCAAGATCTCGAGTCGCGCATCGGGTCGCACTGGCTGAATCGTATCGGCATTACAGCGGTGCTGATTGGCGTTTCGTATTTTCTGAAATACGCCTTCGATAACAATTGGATCGGAGCCTCCGGCCGGGTAGGAATCGGACTGCTGGCGGGCATCGCGGTCGTGGCGTGGAGCGAGCGTTTCCGGAGCCGAGGGTATAAGGCATTCTCCTATTCCTTGAAAGCAGTGGGGATTGGCGCGCTGTACCTGTCGTTGTGGGCGGCGTTCCAGCTTTACAACCTGGTGCCGGTTGGCGTCGCGTTCACAGCTATGTTGGTCGTAACCGCGTCCACGGCAGTCATGGCATTCGTACAGGACGCCGAGATTCTGGCCGCCTTCGCGCTGACGGGCGGCTTCAGCACGCCGCTGCTGCTTTCGACAGGGCAGAACCATGAGGTCGCCTTGTTCTGGTATGTTGCGTTACTCAATGCGGCAACGCTGGTGCTGGTCGCATTCAAGCCCTGGCGGCGACTGCTGTTGCTCAGCTATGTGGCGACGGTTGGGCTCTATGTCGGGTGGTACAGCTCGTACTACGAGCGCAGCGAACTGACGGTCACGCTGGGATTTGCCACCCTGTTCTTCGCGATCTTTGCGATCGCTCCCCTAGTCGCGAAGCAGCCCGGTGAAGCCGGCACTGGAGTTTTCGCCACGCTGCCCATGTTTCTGGCATTCGTAAATGCTGGGGTCTACTTCCTCCAGGCCTACGCGATGTTCGAGTCTGTCGACAAGAAGATCATGGCTTGGTTTGCCTTGGGTCTGGCGGCTGTTTACTTGTACTTGAGCAAACTCGCCCGAGACCGGTATCCGGATCCGACGAATGCCCGCAGCTTGCAGTTGCTGCATCTGGCCTTGGCCGTCGGCTTCATTACGATTGCCCTTCCCATTCGCTTGGACGGGCACTGGATCACGCTGGGTTGGTTTGTCGAGGCTGGCGTGCTCCTGTGGGTCGCCGACCGGATACATTCCGATTTCCTGAATGCCTTTGCGGTAGTCGCGCTGGCGCTTGGAGTTGTGCGATTGCTGGCGATCGACAACTTCGACACATCCACCCTGATCTTCAATTCGCGCATGCTGACGCACGGAGTCGCCATCGCGGTTTTGGCGCTGGTGGCGTGGTTTGGCGCGAAGCGGAGAGACGAACCGGGGCGACAAGCGGCCGCGCTCGCGCTGGTATGCCTGAATGTAATCGCGCTCGTAGCGTTAAGCCGGGAAGTGGCGGACTACTACGGTCGCCAGCAGGCTGCTCTTCCTCGACAGTCGTATCAATACGGAGCATCCTCCCCCTGGCGACGTCTGCATATTGAGGAGGCTTTCAGCTACTCCGCCCTCTGGATGGCCTATGGAACGATGTTGATGATTGTTGGATTCTGGCGCCGCTCGGCATTCGTGCGCTGGCAGGCGCTTGTACTGATTGCGGCGACGATCGTGAAAGTGTTTGTTTATGACACTTCAGAGCTGGATCGAGGCTACCGCATCGTGAGCTTCATCGTGCTAGGCGTGCTGTTGCTGGCCATCTCGTTTGTGTATCAGAAGGGATGGTTGCAACTTTCGATGACCAATGCAACCAAGGCTGCTGGAGAGCAACCCAGCACATGAGAGCAGCCAGCATACTGCTTAGCCTTCTGGTGATGGGCGCAGCGCCGGAGCCCACCGCGAATCCACAGTACTTCCAAAAGGTGCGCGAGGTGCAGGTCTCCTCTGGGGATAGGCAAAGCTATTTTGTTGTGGATGCCGATTTGTGGGCGCATGCCCGGCCCGACCTCGCTGATCTGCGCATCTACAGCGGAGATTCACAGGTTCCCTACGCCCTGGCAGCACAGGAGTCCGCAAGGGCGAACGAGCAACATGAGGCACGCATCCTCAACCTGGGCGCGGTGCAGGGCGAGACGCAATTTGATTTGGATATGCAAGGACTCGCGGAATACGACCGCGTGCAGCTCCGTCTGAGCGCTACTAATTTTGTGGCGAGTGCGAGCGTGGAGGGCCTGGAGGCTATCGGGCCGGGGGCCAGCACGCATCTGGGAACTTCCACGCTCTACGATTTTTCGAAAGAGCGCTTGGGATCAAGCTTCGTGCTGCGCGTGCCGCCTTCCACCTTTCGCTATCTGCGTGTAAAAATCAAAGGCGGCGTCGAGCCGCAACAGGTGCTGCGTGCAGAGACTTCGTATTTGAGGGAGTCGAAAGCCACATGGGCCAGTGCCGGTAGCTGCGGTGCGCTGGAACAACGCGAGCGGGAAACGATTGTGACCTGCACCCTGCTGCCAGGTGCGCCGCTCGCTCGACTTCTGTTCGAGGTGCCGGCGGAGTCGTTCAACTTCCGGCGAACCGCTACGATTGCCGATTCTAAAGGCGCACAATTGGAGCGCAGCAGCATCAGCCGGATCCGCATGGAAAAGTCGCGGCCGCCGGTGGTTGCAGAGGAACTCGCCATGCGCGTCCCATGCAGTTGCAAACCAGAACAGATGACGTTGCGGGTGATGATCGATAATGGCGACGATCCTCCCCTCGCAGGGCTACGCGTAGAGCCGCAAGCGCTGGAGCGCCGAGTGTATTTCGATCCACAGGGACGTAGCGGGTTGCGGCTCTACTACGGGGATGCAAAGCTTGGGCCGCCGGTGTACGACTACGCGAAATTCTTTAAACAGACTGACGACGCGGCTCCCGCGCAATTGGGACTGGAAACGACCAACCCGGATTACCGGGAGCGTCCAGATGAGCGGCCCTGGTCGGAGCGACACCCGGTTGTGCTGTGGGTCGTGATGCTGGTGGTGGTTGCGGCGCTGGCTGGATTCGCAATTCAGGGGATGTTGGGTGCGAGTCATCCCAAGGTTGGGTGAGACCGTTTGCCTTTGTGCGGTCGACTAACTCGCCTTTGAGAGAGCTTCCTCCCTGCGGAGCTTGGCGACAACCAGCCGAAGTTCCGGAAAAGTGATTTCTTCGGGGAGTTCTGCCATGATGGGCTTGAGCCATTGAAGCCCGACCTTACGGCACGCGTCTTCAATCCTCGCGCGTTTTTCTGGTGCGACCCAAGCGTCGCGGAATTCCAAATCTCCTGATTCCACCATCACAGCAATCGTGCCGGCAATCGTCGCGAGCATACGACCGCGACGCTGGGCGATTTGTTCGAGGGAGCAGCCTTCCGCGAGGAGGGATCGGGTCTCTTCCGCGGGAGAGGCAACGGGCGCGGCCTTCGGCGCGGCGCGCGCTCCGCTGTTGAAAGCTTCGAGCGTTCCAAGAATAGCTTTTCCGAATGCCTCCACCTTGCGTTCGCCGAATCCGCTGACAGCCTGCAACTCGGCCAGGGAGGCAGGACGCTTCCGGGCCAGGTCTTCGAGCGAGCTATCATGCATGACCATAAAGGCGGGCACTCCTTGCTCCTTTGCGGTGGAACGACGCCAGTCGCGGAGAAATTCCACCAGTTCTGGATCGGCGGCTGGGCCCGTGGGTAGCGAGGCTTGGCGCGTGGCGCGAGCGGTCGCCGGCGATGTTGGGCGTGCGAGTCCCTGTGAGAGTTTGGCGGGGCGAACGCGAGCGCGAGGTTTCTCCGAGACCGGAACCACAAGCCACTCTGGTTGTGCGCCACAGGAATCGCAAGCACCGCAGGTCTCCCACTTGGGAGTTTCGCCGAAATGCAAGCAAATCTCGCGGTGGCGGCAGCGTGTCGATTCCGCGAACCTGCGGATTTCCTCATAGCGCGTCCAGGCGCGCTGCTTCTCGGCGGGATCTGAAATCTGATTGTTGAAGTAGCCCAGTAGCCCAGCATCTCGAAGTTGCCAGAGGAGTACGCAATCGGCCGGCCGCCCGTCGCGGCCCGCGCGGCCGGCTTCCTGGTAGTACTGTTCGATCGACTTCGGCAACGAGAGATGAATCACGGCGCGTACTGAGGGCTTATTGATGCCGAGGCCGAAAGCGATCGTCCCAACCAGGACGCGCACTTCATCCGACATCCAGCGCTCTTGATTCGTTCGACGATCTTCGGCAGACATCTTGCCGTGATAGCCCACGCTGGGGATGCCTTCCCCTTCGAGATAGTCGACAGTCTCTTCGACCCGAGCAAGGGTAGGCGCGTAGACAAGGAGGCTGCCATCACGATAATTACGCAAGGCACGAATCAAGAGCTGAGGCTGCGAGACGGAGTCGGTCTGGTGAACCACGTAGCGAAGATTCGTGCGGTGAAAGCTGGCGATGTATTTGTGCGGCGTGCGGAGCTGAAGCTGTTCCAGAATGTCGTGGCGCACACGACGGGTGGCGCTGGCGGTGAAGGCCGCGATCGTGACGTTGGGAAAACTGTCGCGCAATGTGCTCAATTGGCGGTACTCAGGACGGAACTCGTGTCCCCATTCAGAGATGCAATGCGCCTCGTCGATGGCAAAGAATGAAATTGGGACCTGGCGCAACCATGCAACGGTATCTTCGCGAGCTAGTCTCTCGGGAGAAAGATAGAGCAGACGGTAGGCTCCACGTTTGGCTTCACGCACAGTCTCCGATTGCTTGCTGCTCGCTTGCGAGCTGTTCAAAACGGCGGCGGGAATTCCCATCTGCTTGAGTTGGGCCGCCTGATCCTGCATAAGGGCGATCAACGGAGAGATGACGACGGTAGTCTTCTCGAGCACGACGGCGGGCAGTTGGTAGCAGAGAGACTTGCCGCCACCAGTCGGCATCACCACACAAGTATCGTGGCCGCCGAGCAGGCTGCCGATGATCTTCTCCTGCAGAGGGCGGAAGGAATCGTAACCCCAGTAACGCTGCAGCACGCTTGACGGAGAATCGGGGGTCTGCATGAGTCTGACGTTAGGATACGGGATGATGATGGTCTGTGACGGACGAACTTGAAGGGCGGACTGGCGGCGAGCTACCCGGAGAAGCCGGACAGGGAGGCTGTCTCCTCTCCCATGTGTCGGCGAGGGCTAGCGCATCGACTCTTCAACTTCCGAAATCCAGTCTGGCCGTTTCAGGAGTTCACGCGGCTTGGGGCCGTCGGCAGCGCCCACAATACCGTCCTGCTCCATGAGATCGATGAGGTGCGCAGCGCGGCCGTAGCCGATGCGCAGACGACGCTGGAGCAGGGAAGTGGAGGCCTTGCCGAATTCGACGACCAGCCGGACGGCATCGTTGAATAGCGGATCGTTGTCGCCATCGCTGCCTTCGCCGCCTCCCTCTGCGCCACCGCCCTCGCCCGGTTCACGCTCTTCGCGAGGTGCCTGCAGGAATGCCTCCTGATATTCAGCCGTGCCCTGCGCCCGCCAAAACTCGACAACAGCGGCAATCTCTTTTTCCGTGACGAACGGTGCATGCAGACGATGTACGCGAGCTGAGCCCGAAGGCAAGTACAGCATGTCGCCGCGTCCAAGCAGGGCTTCGGCGCCGTTGGCATCGAGAATGGTGCGCGAGTCAACCTTGGTGGCGACGCGGAACGAGATTCGCGCCGGGAAGTTAGCCTTGATGAGTCCGGTGATGACGTCGACCGAAGGCCGCTGAGTAGCGAGCACGAGGTGGATCCCTACTGCGCGCGCCATCTGCGCCAGGCGTGTAACCGATTCTTCAACGTTGCCCGCGTCGAGCATCATCAGATCGGCTAACTCGTCGATGATAATTACGATGTAGGGGATCGGGCGCTCTTCAGGGTTTTCCTCGAAGAGGCTGGGTGTTCCATCGCCGTCAAAGAGGCGATTGTACTGATCGACGTTGCGCACCCCTTTCGCGGCAAGCAGTTTGAGGCGGCGCTCCATCTCGCGAACTGCATTGCGCAAGGCGTTAGCAGCGAGTTTCGGCTCCGTGATGATCGGCGTAAACAAATGCGGCACGCCTTCGTAGTTGCCCAGTTCCAGCCGCTTTGGATCGACCAGGATCAAGCGCACCTGATCGGGCGTCGCCTTGTACAGAATCGACATAATGAACGCATTGATGGCGACACTTTTACCAGCGCCCGTCGAACCCGCGATGAGCAGATGGGGCATGCCCGCGAGGTCGGCAACTGCAATGCGGCCATTAATGTCTTTGCCCAGCGCCAGCGTGAGCTTCGACTTTTGTCCGATGAACTCAGTGGCTTCAATGTTCTCACGCAGCCAAATGATCTCGCGCTCGCGATTCGGAACCTGGATGCCAACCGTGGACTTGCCCGCCATCCGTTCAACCAGAATGCTCTCGGCCTTCAGCGCCAGGCAAAGGTCTTCGGTGAGATTAGTGATGCGACTGTACTTGACTCCGGCCTCAGGCTTGAATTCGAAGGTCGTGACGACGGGGCCCGGATTAATCTGCGTGACTTGGCCGTGCACGTCAAACTCGGAATACTTTTCGGTGAGCACCTGTGCGAGCAACTTGAGTTCGTCGGCGTCTACCGCCTGCTGGCCATCTGGGCGCTGCAGCAAACTGCTAGGCGGAAGCCTGTAGCCACCGGCGATCCTCGGCATGGTGGTCTTCGCATGCGGCCCGCCATCGGCTCGCTGCGAAACTTCTGGAACGACAACGGGTGTGGGCGACACGGCCTCAGGAATCGCTGCTTGAAACTCCTGCGGGTCCGGTGCAGACATCCGCTCGATTCCTGTGCGGCGTGGGGCCGGAGCGACAGAGGGCGGCGGTACAGGATTCGCTTCGGCGGCAACGCGGGTCATGACTCGCGGTTCGGAGTCCGTTCGCTGCCCAATCGCCTGACGTGCCGGAATCATCTGAGTGCGTACATCTGGCTTGGTTGCGCGACGCTTCTCGAGTTCCTTTTGAGCGTGCCTCTTGGCTCGCTCCTCGCGCCAGTCCTGCCAGCGATCACGCAAGGCGAGCAGGAACGCAAACCGGGTCGGCGCCCATACCTGCATGCTGCTGAACGAGAATGCGGTCGAGAGGTAAAGCGCCACCGCCAACACGCTGGCGCAAACAATGTAGGCGCCAGCAAGGTTGAGATAGTGAATCAGGAAGTCCCCGACAACGCGCCCGAGCAAGCCCTCGAAAGGGATGACGTGCATCCAGCGCATGTGCCCAGGTAGAAGCGCCAGGAAAGCTGGGACAAAGACGACCAGCCAGAGCCCTCCCAGAGTTTTCGCGATCGGGGATTGCACCCGGCGCGACCGGAACCAACGCTGGCCAAGCATCCAGGGAAAGATCGGTAGAAGAAACGCTCCTACCCCGAAAGCCTGCAAGGCCAAGTCGGCCGTTACTGCACCCACGATGCCCACCCAGTTGCGTGCGGAGCGGGCTCCAGTAAGAACCGACGCGCTATTGAACGACGGATCGAGCGCTGAGTACGAAACCAGCGCGAGGAACAGGAGGAGCGCAGAGACGCACAACAGGAAGCCAACGAGCTCATTGAGCCGCCGGTTGTTGGTCGGGTTGAAGACCTGCGAAAAGAACTTCATGTAGGCGTAATTCCGCGCAAACGGTCGCGAGACCGAAACGCCGTCAGCACCCGAGTACGCCAGAGCCCCATGATTATGTCAAGAAGCGCCGGACGCGGCAATCGGGCGATGGTACATGGGGTGACGAGTTGGCTTCCTGCGAAGGGAAGGCGAATCGCCGGCTAAACAAACTGTTCGATTTCCACACGCTACTCAAGCTAGCTTACTACCCCACTAAACGGGAGGCAAAAGCAAGCACTGCGATCCCCAGGATAATGCGATAGATCGCGAAAGGGGTGAATCCCCGCGTCCGTACCCACGCCATGAACCAAGCCACGCTGCCGTAGGCCACGATGAAAGAAACCACAAATCCGAGAGCCAGCACGCCCCATTGCTCCCCCGTGATCTGGGAGACGCCAATCGGGTTCTCACCTTTGCCCATGACCGATTTCAGCAACGTGTAGCCGGTCGCGACCACCATAGTCGGAATGGATAGGAAGAAAGAGAATTCAAGAGCCGAGGCGCGTGACATGCCGGCGAGCTGCCCGGCCGCGATGGTCGACATCGAACGTGAGGTCCCGGGGAAGACCGCGGAGAGAATCTGGCAGGCGCCGATCCAGATAGATTGGCCGACGCTCATATCTTCCATTCGCCAAGCGTGAATCGGGGTTCCCGGCGCACCTTGGCCGGCCTTTTCCCAGCGCGACTTCATCGCGTCCACAATCCACATCACAATGCCGCCGACCAACAGCGAGACCCCAATGACTGTGAGGCTCTCGAGATTTTTCCCGATGACTTTCGTGAGAAGGAACGAAGGAATTGCCGTGACCACAAATGCGATCAGCGTGAGGCTCAAAGGATGCGTGAGAATCGTCTTGTCTCCTCGCTCGCCATTGGGAAAGGTAGAGATGAACTTGATGATCCGGCTCCAGAAGTAGACCGGCAGGCAGAGAATCGCGCCCAACTGGATGACGATGGAGTACATCTTCCAGTAGCCATCCGATAGGGAAATGTGCAACAGGCTCTCGGCAATGCGTAGGTGCGCCGTCGAACTCACCGGCAGAAATTCGGTTAGTCCCTCAACGATGCCGAGCAGCAATGACAGCAGGTAAGCGTTCAATCTTCCTCCTCAGAAAACGTAAAGTATCTCAGAGAATCATTGCAGCGAGGTTACGAGATGAGTCCCGGCTATGAAGGCGGAGTGCCAGGTAATGCACATTACTCGATGGCGTTTCCGTAAACGGGTACGTCTCCCTGGACCAGGAACATGAGGGT
>Ga0306920_100008714_pt1 | contig 13483 bp, 10 predicted proteins | sample flu12Cox44000170_FD_204666 | JGI IMG/M metagenome (GOLD analysis project Ga0306920, IMG submission 204666) | Lab enrichment of tropical soil microbial communities from Luquillo Experimental Forest, Puerto Rico - flux4day.12C.oxic.44.000.170 (v2)... | ecosystem: Environmental > Terrestrial >... | reverse complement strand
CAGCACGTTTGGCCAAAGAATCATCGGGATTTTTGATACGCTGATGCACCTGCCGGCCCGCACGCGCTGGAGCCGGATGCTCCACACGGTTCATTAGTGTTTCCGCGGCCGTGTGGCGCGCACTTTCGTTTACAATTGCAGAAAACCAATTGAAATGGCTCGGATTCGCAAGTACGGGGGGGCGGCCCTGCTGATTCTGGCGCTCGTTGTAGGAGTGCAGATCGGCGCCTCGTTCTTCGTCAAGACGCGGCACACACGGGCGTTCTTGTTGGCGCGTTTGCAGAGCGCGTTCGGGCGGCCGGTGGAAGCGGACGATTTCTCGATTCAGGTTCTGCCCATTCCTGAATTACAAATGGACCGGGTAACGATCGGAGAAGACCCCGCGTTTGGCCGGGAATATTTCTTGCGTGCGGACCGCATGAATGCGCGGATCAGCTGGTTGGGGCTCTTGCGAGGGCGAGTCGAGTTCGGCAACATGTCCCTGACGCGCCCGAGCTTGATTCTGGTGCGTAACACCGAAGGACGGTGGAACCTCGAAGACTGGCTCCCACCGGTCCGCGCGAACACCATAGCAAACGCGGGGGCGGGCGTGCCGCAGAAATCTGCCCCGTCCACACATCGCCTGGAGTTCATCGAGTTCGATGAGGGTCGTATCAATTTCAAGATGGGCGATGAGAAAAAGCCGTTCGCGTTCATCAACGTTTCGGGAAGTGTTGAGCAGGTTTCTGCCGGGCGTTGGCGGTTACGGCTGGAGGCGGAGCCATGGCGCAGCGGAGTCCCGCTGCAATCGACGGGAACGTTGCAGGTGGTGGGAGACGTGGCGGGAACATCGGCGCGACTGCAGCCAGCAGAGATCCAGGTGCATTGGGGAAAAGTATCGCTGGCGGATTTGTTCCGGTTGGTTACCGGAAATGATTCAGGAGTGCGTGGGGAATTCGCGCTGGATGGCAACGCGAGCGTGGGGACGGAGCCCATCCCCGCGGACACGGGAGTGAGTAATTGGAAATTTGAAGTGGAAGCCCGCGCGACGCAGTTGCACCGGTGGGATCTAGCCGAACGCAGCGACAATCCCAAAGTCAATGTGCACCTGAAAGGCGTTTGGTATCGCGCGAAAGATGAAGCGCGGGCGGAAGAGCTTCGCGTAGAGCTGCCGCGATCGACCTTGAGCGGTGCCGCGGTATTGCAGACAGCCAATCCCGAGAATTGGAAGGCGCAATTCAAGAGCGTGGCGATGCAGGCGGGGGACTTGCTGGCGTGGTATCGCGCGTTTCAGCCGGGAGTGGGAGAAGAATTGGCCCTAAGCGACTTCATCAAGGGAAACTTGTCGGTCGGAGGAGATTTGTCGGCCCGGGGTTGGCCACCGCACTGGGATGACGGGGCATTGACAAGCGAGGGAGGCACGTTGCGAGTGCCGGGTTTGAAGGAATCGCAAATCGGTCCGTTTCGAGCGTCGTTTGTGAATGGCGTGTTTTTGGTGGATGGACTGCGTCTGAAATTAGGAGCGGACACCGCGTCGAGCACGAGTGCGCGCGGCGTTACCGCACCCGAAAACTCGGCGGTGTTCCGGCTCTTTCATGATTCGGAGGGCAGGCGCGGAAGTATCGGTGTAACTCTGCACCTAGCGGACGCCGAGCACGCGTTGAAGGTAGCGACGGCGTTTGGGCATCGACTGGATCAAGGGTGGGAGTATACCGGTAGCGCAAGCGGGTTTTCTCAGTGGGAATGGGACGGCAGGTTGAAGACCATGCGACGCAATGGGCGGATCGACCTGGCAAAATCGCGACTGGCGGTCGTCGGCTTAAATCTACCGCTGAAGATCGAACAGTTGCGGCTGGACTGGAGTGACGGGCGGCGGAGCGCGACGATCGGAAAGGTAGAGGCGTTCGGGGCCAACTGGACGGGAACGATCGCGCAAACCGGAGAGGCGGCGGAGGAGAGGCTCGGCGGAAGCGAGTCGAGAACAATTTCGAAAATGGCCCGCGCCGATGGCGAGGAGGGCTACAACTGGCAATTTCAACTGCACGCGGACCGTTTGGATGCAGCGGAGTTGGATCGATGGTTCGGCCCGCGTGCACGACCGAATTGGTGGCAGCGGTTGCTGCCGTCGCTGCTTGGACAATCGGTCAGCAATGGCAAGGCCAGCGAGCTATTGCGGCGCGTTTCGGCCGAAGGGGATCTGGCGGTAGACGGGGTCACAGTCGAAAAGTTCAAGCTTGCAAAGGCCCAGGCAAACATGGTGTTCCGTGATTTGCAGTTGCAAGTGCGGCATGCCGAAGCCCAATGGGCGGGGGGAAATGTACGCGGACAAATCACCGCGCGGTTCTCGCCGGTGCCGCGTTACGAAGTGACCGCAGAGGTGGACCGCGCGAACCTGGCGCAACTGCCGTGGCCGGCACGTTGGGCGGAACGCTGGGGAGGCACGGCTTCCGGGACAATTCAATTCAGCACCGGTGGAGTGGGGCGCGACGAATTGTTGCGGCAACTGGTGGGGCAAGGCGCCCTGCAGCTAAGCAAAATCGAATTGCGGGGTTGGGACGTGAGGGCCAGCACGGAAGCGGGCGTTGCGCGCACGGGGACTTCGCGCTGGACGAGCGGGGAAGGGACATTCGAAATCGGGGAGCAGGAGCTGCGCTTTGCGGCGATTCAACTGGACGGGCCGCAGGTACGCACGCAGCTTTCGGGCGCGCTCGGATTCGATATGAGTGGGGAAGTGACCTTTCTGCCAGACGGGGAAGGCAAGCGCGGAGCAAAAATGGCGCAAGCTTCGCGCGGGCTTAGCCTCAGCGGCCCGCTCGAAACGCCGAAAGTGATAGTGGAGCCGGTAAGCGCGGAGACAGCGCGCCCCTGAAGGATTTTCGCGACATGCCTGGACTGCTTCAACAAGCGGGACGCAAGTGGGTGATGACCTGGTGCATGGGCCTTGCGGCGACCGGCGTACTCTCGAATCTGGCCGCGGGCGAACGCGAAGCGCGAGTGGTGTTATTGCCGCGACTGCGCAATGGTGAGACTCTGCTGTACGAGAGCCACGCGCGACTGGACCGCCATGTGCAGACAAAGAGCAATGTTGCGACCCTGGCTCGGCCGGCGGAATTACGGCGCGATCTCTCAACGCAAGTGCGGCTCTCGGTGCAGGAAGCGCGCCTGGTGAACAACAAATTGATGATGGCGGGTGAAAGCGAGTTGACGCCGATAGAACCGCCCACGAGAGCGCAGCCTCCGCCGAAAATGTCGAAGGTAAATTTCACCATCGGTGGCGATGGCGGCCTCGCGAGGGCCGAAGGTCTGGACGATCTCGATGCCGAACAACTTTTGACCTGGCAATTCTGGATGTCGCAGTTTGCCTTTACGTGGACGCTTCCGAGCGCCGGCGTGAAACCGGGCGATAAATGGAGATCGGAAGAGCCGGAGAAGACCCCGACGCCGGTCGCAAACCTGGTGTGGGAACGCGAGACCACCTACGTGCAGAACGACAAGTGTCCCATTCTCGAGAGCCAGCAGTGCGCGGTGTTCCTGGTTTCCTCGACCTTGAAGCAGAAATCGAATCCCAAAGATACGACGCCCGAGGATTACCGGTTGCGGCAGCTGAAAACCTCCGGGACGGTGAGGGGAACGAACGAGACAGTCGCCTACGTTTCGCTCGAAACAGGGCTTCTGGTGCGTGGTACGGAGGACTTGCAGCAATTTATGGCCGTGACCGTTGCAAAGGCCGACGATTCGAACCACGTGAATTACAACATGCAGGTCACCAGCCACTTCGAGACCGTGCTCGTGCCCAATCCGCAGGCCTCGCGTTGACCCCAAACTTCGCCTCGAAACTCCGTTTACCAAACGCGCTATAATGCGGGTTTCGGCAGCGCCCAAAGAAAGGTGCTGGGAGACTCGGCAATGAATTTCAAACTGCGCAGCAGTTACCAGCCGCGGGGCGACCAGCCTACGGCGATCGAACAGTTGACGCAGGGGCTCGAGTCAGGCGACAAATACCAGGTGTTGCTGGGCGTGACCGGTTCGGGAAAGACCTTCACCATGGCGAAGGTGATTGCCGAGATGAATCGGCCGGCGCTCGTTCTCGCGCACAATAAAACCCTGGCGGCGCAGCTTTATCACGAATTCAAAGGCTTTTTTCCGGAAAACGCGGTCGAATATTTCGTCAGCTACTACGATTTTTACCAGCCGGAAGCCTACGTGCCTGCCGCCGACCTGTACATCGACAAGGAAGCGACGATCAATGATGAGCTGGACAAGTTGCGCATGAGCGCAACGCGGTCGCTGTTCGAACGTCGCGACGTGGTGATTGTGGCGTCGGTGTCTTGCATCTACGGCCTAGGGTCGCCAGAAGCGTATTACGGCATGCTGGTAATGCTCGAAAAGGGCATGCAGATTTCGCGCGAGGCGATGCTGCGGCGATTTGTCGACGTGCAGTACGAACGCGGCGAGGAGCTGCGGCGCGGCACGTTTCGTGTGCGTGGCGACACGATTGAGATTTATCCGACGTACGAAGATCAGGCCTATCGCATCGAGATGTGGGGCGATCAGATCGATACGCTGCGGCAAATCGATCCGGTGACCGGCGAGATTCGATCCGGCCAGGAAAATCTGCCGCGCGTGCCCATCTATCCCAAGACACACTACGTGATGCCGCAGGAGCAGCGCGACCGCGCGATTGTCGGTATTCAGGATGAGTTGGACTGGTGGAAGAAGGAGTTAGAGAAGCAGGGAAAATTTGTGGAAGCACAGCGCGTGGTGCAACGCACTTTGTTCGACATGGAGATGATGCGTACCATCGGCTACTGCCACGGCATCGAGAATTATTCGCGCCACTTGAGCGGGCGCCTACCGGGAGAAGCGCCGCCGACGCTGCTGGACTACGTGCCCCAGGATTATGTGATGTTTGTGGATGAGGCGCACGTCACGATACCGCAAGTGCGCGGCATGTTTCACGGCGACCGTTCGCGCAAGCAAATCCTGGTGGACTACGGTTTCCGGATGCCATCGGCACTGGATAACCGGCCGCTCACGTTTGAGGAATTCGAACACCGCCTGAACCAGGTGATTTGTGTTTCGGCGACGCCGGGGCCGTACGAACTGACGAAGGCCGGCGGCGTGGTCGTGGAGCAGGTAATTCGTCCGACGGGACTCATCGATCCGGACGTAGAAGTCCGGCCGGTAAAAGGCCAGGTTGATGATTTGCTGGAGGAAATCCGTGTGCGGGCGGAAAAGAATGAGCGTGTGCTGGTGACCACCTTGACCAAGCGCATGGCGGAAGACCTGAGCGAATACTTCAGCGAAATCGGCGTGCGCTGCCGGTATCTGCATTCCGAAGTGGAAACTCTCGAGCGGATCAAGATCCTCCGCGACCTGCGTAAAGGCGAATTCGATGTGCTGATCGGAATCAACTTGCTGCGCGAGGGGTTGGATTTGCCGGAAGTGTCGTTGGTGGCGATTCTGGATGCGGATAAGGAGGGGTATCTGCGTAGCGCCACCTCGCTGATTCAGACGATCGGGCGTTGCGCGCGGCACATCTCGGGGAAAGCCCTTTTGTATGCCGACGTGCTAACGAAATCGATGAACGAGGCCATCTCGGAGACGAATCGCCGCCGCGCGAAACAACTGGCGTACAACAAGGAAAACAACATCACGCCGCAATCCATTATTAAAGGTGTGGATATGGAGCTGGCGCACATCGTCGAGGCCGATTATGTGACCGTGCCGCTCGACAGTGCGGAGCTCGATGCCGCGGCAGCGGCGGTAAGGTCCGAAGCGCAGTTGGCTGAATTGCTGACACAATTGGAGACGCAGATGCGCGAAGCTGCGAAAAAGTTTGAATTCGAAAAGGCGGCGCAGTTGCGCGACCGCATCAAGTCACTAAAGCAACAGGACCTGAGCGGATTATTCGGCAAAGACAAGACGGAATCGTCCACCGCCATCGTGTAGAACGTTGGCAATGCACAGGTTCCGTTATCCAGTTGACGATTCTCCCAAGAGAACTTTCGAATCGTCGGTTGGGCCGGGATCGAAGAGGGATTCCGCAAGGCCAAAAGGCCTGAACCACGGCCCGGGAATGACCAGTTGCATGGTTTGTTTTGGTAACCAGACGAGGCCGCGATACTGCCCCGCCACCGGCTGATGAGCGTGGGGCGCATATCGTGTAGGACCCGCTGATCGCGACTCACGGTGAAGTCCAACATGCATGCGGATTGGAGTCGCAACCCAGCCTCGCGGTATCCTAGCATGGATGTCGAGGAGCCTGGCCATTATTGGCGCGGGACGCGTCGGACGAGCGTTGGGCCGACGTCTGCGCGAAGCGGGTTGGCGCGTGATCGTGGTGTCGGCCCGTTCGGAGTCCAGCGCGAAGAATGCGGCGCGTTTTATAGGTGCCGGGCGCCCCTCGGCAGGCGTTCCCCACAGCATTATGGGGGCGGGTGTAATTCTGTTGACGGTGCCCGACGATGCGGTCGCCGCGCTGTCGTGCGAACTGGCAAAGCGCGCCGGTGACGAGCTGAAGGGCAAGGTAGTTTTGCACACCAGCGGTGCGTTAGGCAGTGCGGCGCTGGAGCCCTTGCGTGCGCGCGGCGCCGCGGTAGGCTCGATGCATCCGTTGCAGACCTTTAGCGGGTTCAATACGCCGCCGCTCGTCGGGAAGGTGTTCGCGATTGAAGGCGACGAGTTGGCGGTTCGCATGGCGCGGCGGATGGCGCGAGCGCTAGGCGGAGTGCCGGTGGGAATTTGCCCGCGGCAGAAGCCTTTGTATCACGCAGCAGGCGTATTCGCGGCGGGCATGTGCCTGGCGTTGGAAGAAGCCGGCGTGCAGATGTTGATGAACGCGGGCCTAAAGCGACGGGAAGCCCAGCGCGCGCTACTGTCATTGACGCGGCAAGTACTGGAGCACTACGAGAAGCTTGGACCGCAAAAGGCGTGGACCGGTCCTCTGGCGCGAGGAGATTTTCGGGTGGTGGCCATGCACGAAGAAGCGCTGCGCGGTTTGCGGCCAGAATTCCTCGACGCATACCGCGCGCTGAACCGGCTGGCCGCGCGCACGTTGGCGCGCGAACCCGAACCGTTGCTGGCGCAACTGGCCACAATTTCAGAAACAGCACAACTTTTCAGGAAGGCCAAAGGGGGTTACGAGTGACACGACTCCAGATTCCAATTCACAGTATCGCGCTGCAAAACGGCTTGCGTGTGGTCATCGTGCCCGACGCTACGGCACCGGTGGTAACCGTTGGCGTTTACTACAAAATCGGTTTTCGGCTGGAGCCCCAAGGGCGCAGCGGGTTCGCGCATTTGTTCGAGCACATGATGTTCCAGGGTTCCGAGAATGCGCCGAAGATGCAGCACATCAAACTGATCAACTCGAGCGGCGGTGTGCTCAACGGGTCAACCATGTACGATGTGACGAATTATTACGAGGCGGTGCCATCGAACGCGCTTGAGCGCGTGCTGTGGCTCGAGGCCGACCGCATGCGCGCGTTGAAAGTGGACGACGAGAATCTGCGCAACCAGCGTGACGTGGTGAAGGAAGAAGTCCGCGTCAACGTGTTGAATCAGCCCTACGGCGGTTTTCCCTGGCTCGATATGCCACCGGTGGCCTTTCGCAACTGGGCGAATGCGCATAATTTCTACGGCGATTTCAACGATCTCGATGCCGCCAGCCTCGTGGACGTTCAGAAATTTTTCTGCACCTACTATGTGCCGAACAATGCAGTGCTGCTGATGCTCGGCGATGTGAACCCTGCCGACGGACTGGCGCTGGCGGATAAATATTTCGCCACGATTCCCGCGGGCGCTGCGCCGCCGTTTGCCGACCCGTCGGAGCCGGCGCAGCACGAAGAGCGTCGGGGGTACGTAGAAGAAAAATTCGGAACGCTACCGGCGATGGCTATCGGCTACGTGCTGCCGCAGCGACGCACGCCGGACTGGTACGCGATGGCGCTGCTCGACAACGCCTTGCACGGCGGACGCGCTGGGCGCATCTATCGTGAATTGGTGCTCGAGAAGCAGATCGCGGTCGAAGCGGACGGCGGGATCGATGATGTGTTCGGCTACAACGGGCCATCGCAGATGACCACGCGCATCTTGTACAAGCCGGAATATACGGCCGAGCAGACCCTCGGCGCGTTTGACGCCGTAATGGGCGAGCTCCAGGAGAACGGCGTTAGCACCGACGAACTGGAGCAGTTGAAGGTGAAGGCGCGCTCTGACTATTACTCGACGCTCGAGGGGGGACGCGGAGGCTACATGCCGCGCTATGGCTTGATGCATCTGTTGGCGTGTTTCACGCTGTTGGATGGAGATCCTCAGTTCGTGAATTCGATTCTGGACGGGTTTCTTGCGGTGAAGCGCGAGGAAATTCAGGCGGTTGCGAAGAAGTATCTGCGGCCGGAGAACCGAGCCATCGTTTTTCGCACGCCGGTGGCGAAAGATGCCAAGGAGGCGGCGTGATGGCGACACCAGCCCCAGAAGTTAATGTGGCGGTTCCTGCTCTGGCACCGGAACGCGCGGTGGAATGGCCCAAACGGACACGCGCCCGGCTTTCGAATGGCATGCAAGTGGTGTTGGCGGAGGCCCACGCCATCCCGAAGTTTCACGGCGAACTCTTTTTCCGCGCCGGCGAGGCGCTGGTATCGGACCGTGCGGTCGGACTTGCGGAGATGACCGCGACCGTGGCGCGAGCCGGCACCGTACACCGCACCAGCCGCCAAATCGAGGAAGATTTGAGACGGCTCGGCGCAGATTTGGGCGCCTCGGCCGGACAAGACACCAGCGCCATTTCCTTTGCGGGGCTCAGCGAGTTCGCCGAACCGTTGTTGCAATTGGTGAATGAGCTGGCTCGGGATGCGTCCCTGCCGATGTCGGAATTCGAACGCGAACGCCGGCAAAAGCTCGAAGAAGTGAGACTCGAGCGCACCTCTCCGGGCTTTCTGGCCGGCGAGCGACTGCGGAAAGTGCTCTTCGGCTCGCATCCATATGCACGAGTGTCACCGAGCTTGGAACAGGTGGCGGAATACAAGCGCGAGGACTTGGAAGCCGTATACCGCGAAATCTACACCCCGGAACATGCTCTGCTGATGTTGGTCGGTGATTTCGACCCCTCAAAACTACTGAACGACGTCGAAAAGATTTTCGGCAGTTGGGCCGGGAAGAAGCCCATCGGGAGAGATGCGCCCGCGCCGCCCACATTTCGTGGACGCAGAGTGTACCTGGTGCACAATCCCGGCTCCGTGCAAACGCAGATTCTCTTGGGTTGCCAGGCGATTACCCGCAAGCACCCCGATTGGATCCGAGTCGGTCTGGCGAACAGCCTGTACGGCGGCGCGTTCAATTCCCGCTTGGTGATGAATATTCGTGAAGATAAGGGTTACAGTCCGCGCAGCGGCATTACTCCGTTGCGACAGCATGGCTATTTTTCGATTTCGGCGGCGGTGCGCAACGACGTGGTGGCGGCGTCGCTGACCGAGATTTTTTACGAACTGGACAAGCTGCGTTCCATACCGGTGCCCGACGGGGAGCTGGCCGACGCGCAGAACTATCTGAGCGGTATTTTCTCGATGGGACTGGCCACCCAGGAAGGGTTACTCTCGCAATTTTCGACAGCGGAACTGCACGAACTGCCCAAGGGTTATCTCGAGACGTACCGCGACAAGGTCCGTGCACTGAACTCCGCCGAACTGCTTGTGACAGCACGAAAATACTTCGACTCCGCCAACATGCAAATCGTGGTGGTCGGTGACCGCGCGCAGATCGCAGAGCAAGCCGCGCTATTCGGTGAGGTCGAGTTCTACGACAACCAGGGGAATCGCCGGAATTAGTTCACCTGGCCTTGCCTGCCGTGTACCGGAGTGGGTTCCGGCGAGACAGGCAGCGGATTCTTGCGGAGCCGGTGTGATCCCCGAGGACGTCACGCACGATGAGAGCGCAGCCACGCGGCTCCTGTGGGAATCGCAAATTGTTGTTGGAAATGAAATGCCCCGTTGCGAGTTCGTCGACGTGCTTCGGGGTGTACAGGGTCTCGGCACCGGTCCACCGGTCGAAACTGGCGCGGTTTCTTCGTCATACCCTGCAGCGTCCGCGCCAACGAAAGCTCCGCCGCCAAAGCTCACCCCGAAGCTGACACCGCTACCTAAGGCTCCGTACGCGTCCGCCGGCGAAGAGGAAGAACCGGAGATTGCGGGTCGGCGCTGAGTGCTAGGAAAGGTCGGCGGGCGAAGTTTTCAATTTATTGCCACTGACGGTTACTAGAAATGCTGGTGGGTGGGTTTGGGGCTGGTGAGGTTCAGGGGAACCTGGTCGGCGATGCGGATGCCGTAGCCTTCGAGAGCCACGACTTTCTTGGGATGGTTGGTGACCACACGGATGTCTTTCAGTCCCAGATCGATCAGAATTTGCGCACCGATACCGCTTTCGTGCTGGACCATGCGCTGGCGCGCGGCATCGCGGTCCAGTTGTCCGCGCGTGTGGAAGTGAATCTTCGGCAAGCTGCCGGGCGCTTCAGGAGTATCGATGGTGAAGCCGCGTCCGGTGTGGTGCAGATACAAAAATAATCCCCGATTTTCCCTGGCGATAAGTTCCAGTGATTTGGCTACCAGCTCGGGACAATCGCAGGTCACGGATCCGAACACATCGCCGGTAAGACAATGCGAGTGTACGCGCACCAGAGGCGGCTCAGCGCCGGCAAGGTCGCCGCGAATCAACGCAACATGCTGATCATGATCGACGTCGCAGGAATATGCGATCATGCGGAAGTCTCCGTAGCGTGTGGGCAAAATGGCCTCAGCCATGCGACGCACGTAACGCTCATGAGCCATGCGGTAGCGGATCAAGTCCGCGACCGTAAGCATTTTGAGATTGTGTTCGCGGCAAAATTCGATGAGCTGGGGCACGCGCGCCATTGTGCCGTCCTCATTCATGATTTCGCAGATCACGCCGGACGGATTGAGCCCCGCGATGCGCGAAAGGTCGACGGAGGCCTCGGTTTGTCCCGCACGCACAAGCACGCCCCCATTGCGCGCACGGAGAGGAAACATGTGGCCAGGGCGAGCCAGGTCTTGCGGACGGGTTTTCGGATCGATCGCGGTAAGAATAGTAATGGCGCGGTCCGAGGCGCTGATACCGGTAGTGACGCCGAGCTTCCCGTCAATGGCTTCGCAAAACGCCGTCCCGTGGGTGGATGTGTTGATCGGGGACATGAGAGGGAGGCTAAGTTCGTCGCAGCGTTGTTCGGTGAGGGCCAGGCAAATGAGCCCGCGTCCAAACTTGGCCATGAAATTGATGGCTTCAGGCGTGATCTTTTCGGCGGCCATAGTCAGGTCCCCTTCGTTTTCGCGGTCCTCGTCGTCGACCAGGACGATCATGCGTCCTTGCCGGATCTCTTCGACCGCTTCCTCGACTGTGGCGAACGTCCGCTGTTCGATGTCCATGATTACTCCGGAAAAGCCTAGTATACGCGGTGCTTATATAGATGCGGAACTGCCTTGCCAGGGTGCTGGCAAGACCTATGGGATTCGTGCTCGGAGCGTGGGTCTGGTACCGGGGCGGCCACATCGGGTTCCTGGTCGGCGCGCTGTGCATGTTGGCGAACTGGCCGTGGACGCTGTTAGTCATCCGTCCGGTAAACAGCCAGCTCATGGCGATCGAGCCAAATGCTGCGGGCTCGGCGAGCCGAGCGCTTATTGAACGCTGGAACGCACTACATTTGGTGCGGACGGTCCTCGGGAGTCTTGCCGTGGCGGCCTTTCTGATCGGACTTTTGGCTGACTAATCCACGCCCACAGCGGATGCAGAAACACCTCGCGTACGTCCGTTGGAAGGTAGAGGTGAGGAACATTGTCCTGGCCGGACCCATCACTGAAGAAATTCGCTGCGCGGGGTGGCCAGTATCAAAGCGGATTCCTGGACGAAGCGCAGGGCCTCACGTCCGGAGATCCAATCCGGCTACCTCGTCGTGGAAGCGCACCCTATCATACTGGAAGACTTGTCGAGCGTCCGCTTCGAATTTGCCCCCGGCAAAATCATCGGGCGCGCAGGTGGACCGAACCCGCGCGCCCTTGCTTGGGCAACCTACAGCGAGCGCAGGAAGTTGAGGAGATCCTGCTTCTGTTGCAGGGTGAGTTGGTTGTTGAACAGGTTGATGACTGCGTTCGCTTCCGACCCGCTTCCGGCGTGCTGTTGAATCGCATGCAACAAGCCGCCGTTCGCGGGCGTGGCCCGTCCGTCGTGCAAGAAGAAAATGCGCTGGCCTGCGCCCCAGAGAGGCGCAGTTCGAAATTCATCGCCGCCGGCGCTCCCTTGCGCAATGCTATCCGCCAGTCCCGAACCCATGTGGTGCACCAACAGGTCCGAAAATAGCGCGGCATTTTGACTCGAGAGTGCCGGAGTGAGCTTGGAAGCTGCCGTTGGCAACGAGGGTGTATGACACATGTCGCAGTGAATCATGCTGAATACGGCCCTGCCATCGGCGATGGAAGCGGCCGAAGGATTGCCCGGAATGCCGGTTGATGCAGGCGTTGGCGGGGCGAGAAAACGCATGAAATTCGAGAACGCCACCACATCGCTGGTTATGGAATATCCGGTTTGATCGTAGTTGGTCGAATCTTCCGGAGTCGGATTCAGGGCACAACTGGCGGGAGGGTCGCCACGCTCCTCCGGGAAGAGTTCGTTGGTCACACCCATCTCGACGTTGTAGGCTTCGCCGGTGAAGACCTCGAGCGATTTGTTTTGCGCTTTCCAGCCGAAGCGCGTGATGGTGCCGTCGTTACCGCTAAAGTTCGGATGGCCGGAAATCCCCAACCGCTGCTTGGTGCCCGTGTTGGCTTTCATGTTGGCCAGGATCGTGGCATCCGCGATGTTTTCGATCAGACCGGCACCGTATACCGGAGTCGGTATCCGGAAAATCAAGTTGCCGATTTGTTCCATCTGCTGAAAGGGCGGCTGTGCCAAGGTGCAACCCGCGGCATCTGACCGTCCGGTGATCGTAAAGACGGCGTGGACTCCTCCGTCCGGAGTATTGGTACGGCTGCCATTCGAACTCACGGCAAACGGGAAACGCGCTTCGCGAACGGGGCCGTCCGAGGTGATAAAAAAGGGAACGGTATTGTTGGCACCGCCGGCAGCGGCCGCGGCGATCTGCGGATTGGGACCAATATGGGGATATTGCGTGGCCGAGGGGCTACTGCCTCCCACGGCGGGCGACGCATGACAACTGCTGCAACTGGTGGAATTGTAGGTTGGACCGAGACCGTTGGCCACTTGCTCCACTTCCTGGAACCGGGTCTGTCCATCCTGGAAGTACAGCGCTTGCGTCGAGGAGAGGCCAGCGAGGGCCTGTCCTGCGTTCACCGAACCTGCGCGAACTCCCGGATCGTGGACGTTGGTCGAAGTCGCCGCGGAGGGGGCTTGCGCTCGAAGCGAGATTGCGAATGAGATCAAGAATGACAATCCGAAAAACGTGAACTGTTTCCCTTTGCTCATAGAAGAAATCCTTTCCGTC
>Ga0306920_100008712_pt1 | contig 13484 bp, 17 predicted proteins | sample flu12Cox44000170_FD_204666 | JGI IMG/M metagenome (GOLD analysis project Ga0306920, IMG submission 204666) | Lab enrichment of tropical soil microbial communities from Luquillo Experimental Forest, Puerto Rico - flux4day.12C.oxic.44.000.170 (v2)... | ecosystem: Environmental > Terrestrial >... | reverse complement strand
CTGATTTCAACTAGAGCGAAATGGCGCTCTTCTCTGAGTGCATGCAGAAGTGTTGAAAAAAAGTACTTGACACAGCCGGCGTTGTAAGAGAGGCGATTTAACGCCAAGACCGACCGGGTCAGTTTCGAGCCACCGACTATCCAGACAGGGGCATTCCATTCATGGATCCGCACATGTATATTGCGGACGTGTCATAGACCGACGGACATTTTTGCAGCACCTCGGTGCGCTGACGCTCACACCCGTTCTGGTGGGTTCACAGGAGGCGAGCGATATGTGGGGATTAATTGCAAAGATAACGCTTCTTCCCGGAAAGCGCGACGAAATGATCCGAATTTTGAAGGAGAGCGCAGCCGAGATGCCGGGGTGTCTGAGCTACGTTGTTGCCAAAGACGCCGCCGACGAAAATACCATCTGGGTAACCGAAGTGTGGGACGGCATGGCCAGTCACGACGCGTCCCTGTCCTTGCCGGCTGTGAAGAACGCGATACCTCTCGGAAAAGCGATCGTTTCGCACTTCGAGAGGATCGCCGTCACCAGCCCGGTGTGGGGAGCAGGGCTGCCAGCGGCTTACGCCCACTAATCTGAGGGCATACTTGCTGCGCTCAGCCGCGGTTATCAGGGCCTTATTCGCTTTGAGCGCCCAATCCCATTAGCGGGCGGACCAATCATGCAGCGACTACTCCAGGTTTTGCTTGCAACCAAGGTAGCGTGCGCCTTCAACAACAATGGCAGCAGTGGCATGTGGGCAAACGTCACTTCGCTGGTACGGCTCGACAATTGGGCCGGGTCATTGCGGAGATGCGATTAGCAATGGCGGTTCTCTTGGTCGTCGTGGTGTCGGCGCTGGTGGCGCGCGTTGCCGCACCCGTGTCAGTGCGCACCGCGGGCATCGACGAATTGCGGAAAACGGGAGACGGACTGCGCGACTTCGCCGGGGGCGTCTTCCGCTCGCTCGCGCCCATTACCGTGCGGACGGTACCGTGGATCTTGTTGGGTATCTCGGTGTCCATGATCATTGCCAACCTCATTCCATGGTTGTGGCCACGGGGCGTGCTGCTCACTCTGCCTTCTTTCTTCGAGATACCTACAGCCCCGTCGCTGCTCGCGGCGGGCGCTTTGGCCGGAACCGCCTCGCTGTGCTGATCGCTGGTCCAGCAATCAATCTGGGGTTCTTGCTGGTCATCGCGCGACACAGTCATTGGAAGATGGCGGCGCTAGTAGCCGCCGCTGTACAGGGCACTTGGGTTGCTGGAGGCCTGTTGCTCGGTTAGCATTTCTCGTAAGAGTCGACAGCAGGAAGGTGAGCGTGGCAATTCCCCAAGGAGCTGTGGCCGATGATGCGGTGAAGCGCGACGCGGAGCTCGCCGCGTGGGTGCGGGAGGCTCGACAAAAGACACTGGAAGTCGTGTCGGATCTGTCCGACGAGCAACTGATGGGACCGCAACTGCGGATCGTGAATCCGTTGCTGTGGGAAATCGGCCATGTGACGTGGTTCCAGGAGAAATGGGCGCTGCGGCACGTGGGCGGAGAGGCACCGATTCGGGCGGACGGTGATGCGCTCTATGATTCAGCGGCCATCGCGCACGATACACGTTGGAGCCTTCCGCTGCCTTCGCGCGCAGAAACGCTTGCCTATATGACGACGGTGCGCGACCGCGTCCTAGAACGTATCGAGCGAGGAAACCTCACCCAGGACGAGCGTTATTTCATTAAGCTGGGCGTCTTCCACGAGGACATGCACACGGAAGCGTTCACGTACGCGCGGCAGACGCATGGGTGGAGAGCACCAGTCTTTTCGGGCCTCGAGCCAAAGAGTCCCGGTGGTGCGGTACCGCTGCGAGGAGACGCGGAGATTCCGGGAGGGCGCTTTCTGCTGGGAGCGGTCCGCGAGGAGCCATTTGTCTTTGACAATGAGAAATGGGCACACCTGGTTGAAGTGCCGCCATTTGCGATCGCACGCGCGGCAGTGACGCAGGCGGAATTCGCCGAGTTTGTTGAGGGTAAAGGCTACAGCCGGGAAGAATTCTGGAGCGAGCCGGGCTGGAGCTGGCGTGAAAGTGCAGGTGCCGAGCATCCCACCTATTGGAAGCGCGAGGCTGCGGGACGGTGGCGGCGGCGCAATTTCGATACGTGGGTGCCGCTGGAACCGGATCGTCCCGTGCTGCATGTGAATTGGTGGGAAGCGCAGGCATACTGCCGCTGGGCGGGACGCCGGTTGCCTACCGAGCTGGAATGGGAAGTCGCCGCCTCGGCCGAACGCGAGAATTCGGGCAGTGAGCTCGCAGGAGCAAAGCGCCGCTTTCCCTGGGGCGATGACGCACCTGGAGCTCAGCTCGCAAATCTGGGCTGGCAAGCCATGGGTACTGTGGATGTCAGCGCACTTTCGGCAGGTGACAGCGCCTTCGGCTGCCGTCAGATGATTGGCAATGTATGGGAATGGACAGCCAGCGACTTCAGGCCATACCCCGGATTCGAGATCGATCCGTACCGCGAATACTCGCAGCCCTGGTTTGGCACTCACAAGGTGCTACGCGGTGGCGCCTGGCCGACGCAGCCGCGCTTGCTTCGCAATACCTGGCGGAACTTCTACACTCCGGATCGCAGCGACGTTTGGGCAGGATTCCGCACCTGTCGGGCGAACGAGTGAAGATCGCAATAATTACACCCGCCCGCGGACAGGTCCATACCGGGAATCGGACCACCGCAGATCGCTGGGCGCGGCTCCTGATCGAACTGGGACATCATGTCAACGTCCGCGAGAACTGGAACGGAGAAGAATGCGACGTGCTGATCGCATTGCACGCGCGGCGCAGCTTTCCTGCCATTCAGCGTTTCCGCAACGAGCGTCTGCTCGCCCCGCTCATTGTCGCTCTGACAGGCACCGATCTCTATGGCGACATGGAGAACAGTGCGGAAGCTATTTTTTCGTTAGAGTTAGCGTCCAGGATCGTAGTCTTGCAAGCACTTGGCGTCGAGGTCCTCCCCGAAAGTGCGCGGCGAAAAGTGCGCATTATTTACCAATCGGCTGTGCTCCCCTTCCCATCCCCACCGCGCGAGGAGAGCTGTTTCCAGGTTTGTGAACTGGCGCACCTTCGGCCTGTCAAGGACCCTCTGCGAGCGGCCTACGCCGTACAAGGCTTGCTTGCTTCTTCCAGGATCCGGGTGAAACACGCTGGCGCCATGCTCGACCCGGATTTTGCCGCGCAAGTCGAAGCGGAGCAGCGCACGAATCCGCGCTACCAATGGCTGGGACCTCTAGCACATGAAGATGCGGTCGACCTGTTGGCTCGCTCTCACATGCTTGTGCTTACGTCCCGCCAGGAAGGGGGAGCCAACGTCATCAGCGAAGCCATCGCGGTATCCGTTCCCGTCCTTTCCTCGCACATTCCCGGCTCGGTTGGCATCCTGGGGACGGACTATCCGGGATACTTTCCTGTCGGCGACACCGCTGCCCTTCAGGAGCTGTTGCAGCGCGCGGAATCCGACAAGGGATTTTATCGAGATCTCCAACAATGGGTCGCCAGGTTGCAGCCTCTGGTGAGTGAGGGCCGCGAACGCGAGTCCTGGGCGGCCTTGTTGACCGAACTGAGTTCAAGCACCGCGGTGCGCTAAAATTACCGAAAAGGAGAGTGGACTTCTTTTGGCGTCATGGTTCTTCGAACCCGGGCATACGGCCGCGGAATTCTGTGTACGTCACATGATGATCACGTACGTCCGCGGGCACTTCAAAAATATCCACGGCCGGCTGACCTTCGATCCCGCAAGCCCGCAGAGCTCCGCGGTTGAAATCGAAATCGATGCCCGCACGCTGTGGACCGGCGAGCCGGATCGCGACGCGCATCTGCGCAGCGCTGATTTCCTCGACGTTGAACATTATCCGACCATCACTTTTCGCAGCCGCGACGTGAAGTTGCTCGGCGACCACGACTACTCAGTCCTCGGGGATTTGACCATTCGTGGCCTCACCCGCCCCTGCGAACTCCGCGTTACCTATCTCGGTCAATGGCAAACGCCTTGGTGGGAGAACGGCGTCGATCACGGTCCCAAAACCCGCGCAGGCTTCGTGGCCACGACCGCGATCAACCGCTACGACTTCGGCGCAAGCTGGAACTCGAGTCTGGATCGCGGCGGGTTTGTCGTCGGCGATCTGGTTGAAATTACCATCGACGCTGAAGCCATCCTCGAAGAACCCTAACGGCGTATTGAGGCGCACTTCTGACATTGCATTGAAAACTCCATTGGCGCTTGCCGCTGGTCACGGTCTACGCGAACCTTGCCACCAGAAAACCGCTAGCGCGGCCATGAATACCCGAAACCTGCACACATCGGGGCGGTAGCACGCGCGGAACAGAGGCTTTCGCACAAGCGTAGGCTTCCTGAAGCACCGGCCCGACTCCTCTACAGGTCTTCCTGCGACGCTGATCGCGCGTATTCTTCGTTTAAGCAAGTAAGGCGTTCGTCATTTCGCACAGCGGCGAGCTGCTGCACCAAGTCTGGATGTCAGGCCTCGATCGCATGCCGCACAGATCGAATGGCGACGACGCTGTCGAACCCGCTGCCGGCTTTGAATAGCTCTTCGAGGATCGTTTTGATCCCGCACAGCGACACCAGTAGCGACTCGTGTCCCGGCGCTCCGCGCTTCCTGTGTACGGGTGGTAGCTTGCTCGACGCTCTGCAAGCATCTGGCGCAGCGCCGAAGTTAACGCCGCCAGTTTGTTCGAGGGCCTCAAGCCCGAATTCGAAACCAGAAGTAATCTGATCCTCGGCCCAGCGGCGTCGGCACGGATAATCATACGGCTGTATCCGAGCGCCCATAGATACGCTCGGTACACCGGGGCCCTTGCCCTGGGCGCTCTGGTAGTAGCCGTCAGGTTATCCCAGGCACCGCAGGCCTATGGGTTGCTAGTTTCTAGGGGCGGAACATTCTGATTCAGCCGGAAGAAGTTGTGCGGATCGTGGTGCGTTTTGATAGCAACCATGCGGTCCCATCGTTCACGGTAGGCCTCAGGGACGCGATCCTGCTCATCGCCGCTCATGAAGTTTACGTAAGCGCCGGGCTTCATTGCAGGGCGGAGCCTGTTGAATATGCCGCGAACCCAAGCGATGTGGCCGCTATCTGCGCAGTCTTCCGACCAGTTCGCCAGTAGGTTCACGATGAAAGGAGCGCTGCGGTCACCGAATGCAGTTTCGTTGGCGGGTACCTGCGACGCAGCGCCACCGAGATAGGCGAGCTCGATTTGGGTTTCGGCCGAGGGGAGCGAAGCAACCCCTTCCAGCAGGCGATCGATCGTGACATCGTCGAGATAAGTGAAGTAGCCCGATTTTGTGTAATAACGCTGGCCGTGGGGGAAGCAGGCATCCGCCATGGTTTGCAGATCAATGAAGGAAACAATGCGGTGGCTGACAGAATCCCGACGACACCTGGAAAGGAGGGGCTGCAAATATTTTCTTCCGGACTCGGGAGAGCCGGTCCACACCAAGGAGCTACTCGCCACCGGGCGTCCCCGAAGGTCACCAGGTACTTCCTTCTTGTTCGGGGCAAGCCGCAGATCAATATTGCACTTGAGATCAATCGGCGCCTCCGCCATGAAGTCTCTCCAGAATTCAAGGAGTCGGCGAGTTTCGGCCTCGCAAGAGAGTCCTTGCGCGAGCGTCACTGAAGTGAGCGGGTGAAGTCTCACTTCGAACTCCGTGACAATGCCAAAGTTGCCGCCGCCTCCGCGCAGGGCCCAAAACAGGTCCGGGTTCTCGCCCGAGCTGCAACGCCCGACACAACCATCGGCGGTGACGAGGGTAAAGCCTTCGACGTTGTCGCAGGACAGCCCGAATCGTCGAGTAAGCCATCCAGTGCCTCCGCCCAATACCAATCCAGAAGCTCCGGTGTGCGAGACGACGCCGGAGGGAAAAACCAGGCCCGCTTGCTGCGTCGTGTTGTCAATCGATCCGAGCAGGCAGCCGCCCGCGAAACGCGCGCGGCGTGCGTCGGAATCCACAGCGACCTGGCGCATCCTCGAGAGGTCGATTACGAGACCGCCGTCGCAGGTACTGAAACCAGCGAGGCTATGACCGCCGCACCGGACCGCGGTGAGAACTCCGGCGGCCGAGGCGGTTCGCACGGCGTTTTGCACGTCGCCGACGTCCAGGCAGCGGGCGATGAGTCCCGGCTTTTTTGCGACCATGGCGTTCCAAATGGCACGCGCATCTTCGTATCGAGGATGCCCAGGCCGGAGCAGATCGCCTCTGAATCGCCCTCGCAGCGCAGAATACGTCTCTTCGATCGCTTCAGGCATTTCCTTCCACTCCTGAGGCTTCCCGATGCCTGAGGCGTAGATACAGGAGCGAGATCAAGACTAGAAAAACAGCGAATACAGGGACGGACCATTGCAATCCGTCGACGAAGAAGGTTGTAACAGCAATGGCGATGATGAATAGAACCCCAGCCACAGTAAACCAGGGATGGACTGGCAAACGCATAGGCAACCGCAACAAGCGTTCGGGCGTGAGAGCTTTCCGAAATCGAAGATGCGTGTTGAGAATTACCAACCAGACAAACAGCATCCCCGCCACGGCGGATCCATACAACATGAGGAAAGCATTCTTCGGGGCAAGGATGGCCAATAGGATGGCGGCGATAATCCCGGCGGTTGAGGCCAGGAGCGCGCGATGCGGGACACCGTTGCGGCTAACCTTGCTCATCCACCGTGGGGCATAACCTCCTTGACCCAGAGAGAAAAGCATTCGGGTTGACAGATAGAGGTTGGTATTCACGCTGGAAAGGGCCGCGGTCAGCACCACGAAATTCATGATGGCCGCAGCGAAGGGGACGTGTGCGGCAACGAACGCAGTAACGAACGGGCTACTGGAAACGGTGGACGAACTGCTGGCCCGGTCCCACGGCACCATGGCCACCATGATCGCAATCGCCGCCACATAGAATAGAATCAGCCGCCAGACTATGCTGCGCATGGCACGGGGAATGGTAGCTTCCGGATGCTCCGCCTCGCCTGCGGTTACGGCGATGATTTCCAGTCCCATATAACTGGTCTGGGTTATGGTAAGCGCCAGCCAGACCCCCTTCCATCCCGCCGGCAGGAACCCACCGTGTTGAGTCAGGTTGGCCCAGCCAGTGGCGCCGCGGGAGCCATCGCCAAAAATCAAGTAGCATCCCACAACGATGAAGGCGAGGATGGCAGCCACCTTAATCATGGCAAACCAATATTCGAACTCACCCAGACGGTTGACCTTCATGGCGTTGAGGGCCACCAGAGCGGCTGAGACGGAAACGACCCATATCCACTGCGGAACGTTGGAAAACCAGAAGGAAATGTAGATGCCAGCCGCGGTCACTTCCGCGCCGATCGCGACAATCTGGGCCGCAGCGTAAGTAGCGCGCACGGAAAATCCCGCCCAGCGATTGAGGTAGGTTGCAGCGTAAACGCCGAATGCCCCGGCCACGGGGTGGACAACCGCCATCTCCGCCAAAGCATAGGACATGATCAGAGCGATTCCGGCTCCCAACAGATAAGAAACGATCACTGCGGGTCCGGCCAGACGGATGGTCACGCTGCTGCCGAGAAACAGTCCGACCCCGATGGCGCCGCCGATGGCCATCATGGTGAGCTGTCTTTGGCTGAGACGGCGGAGAAGACCGCCCACCTGCTGCGATGAATGCTTCTCGCCGGCAATCGCTGTGCTTTGCCGCTCAGTCATGGCTGGCAACGGCCTGGGCGAGCACCATGAGATGGATATTCTTCTTTAGAATATCGGTCACCGCCTTTACATCGTCCATTGTGTTGTACACATGGAAGGAGATCCGCAATCCGTCGTGGCGATTCGAGGCAACAATTCCGCCTTCCGCCAGCTTCTGCACTAACAAGCGGGAATCTCTCGATTGCAGTACGACGAGTGGTCCGGCGCTGTCGGCGGGCGTTTTGGCAAGGATACCCAATTCGTTGGCCGATCGCAGGAGCTGTTGCGTCAAGCGTCTGATGTGGCCTGCGACGTTGTCCATGCCGATTTGCTGCAAGAGTTGGCAGCCCGGCACGGCCCCGTACACATTCGGCACGGACGGGGTTCCTGACTCGAATCTGCGAGCGGTCGGAGAAAGTTCGAAATGTTGCGGATTGTAGGCAAACGGATTTGCCTGCGCGAACCATCCGGTGACCGAAGGGGCCAAAGCTGAGATAAGCGCTTTGCGAACGTATAGAAATGCGAGCCCAGGAGGTCCAAGCAGATACTTGAGAGTCCCGGTCAGATAGAAGTCCAGGTCCATGGCCTTCACGTTTACTGGGCGGGTGCCGCAGTCTTGGTAGTCATCGAGCATCACGAAAGCACCACAGCCGTGGGCGATTTGGGTGATGGCGCTTACTTCAGAACGAAATCCGTTCTTGAAACAAACATGGGTGAGGGGCACGATGAGCGTCTGGCGGTCGATTACCGCTTGATAATGGGCGAGGGGGATGGAGTTGCGTTCAGCGCTTACAAACTGCACGTCGGCTCCCCGGGCACGTTGTCCCAACCAGACGTGACCCATGGTGGGAAACTCGAATTCGCCCATGACGACTTTCTGCCGTTCGCGGAAATTCAGGGCGCTGGCGATGCTGTTGATGCCCGCCGAAACGCTGGTCACAATGGCAACTTCGTCGGGAGTGGCGTTGATGAATCGCGCGAACACGGTACGCGCGGCTTCATAGTGCTCGACCCAGTGCTCCCACGGCGAGCCTTGTTCATGCCAGCTTGCGATGTAGTCCTCAAAGCCGGCTTGCACGGCGTCGGACAACGCACCTTGCGAGCAGGTATTGAGGTAGATCTTGCGATCGAAAATGCGGAAGCGGGAGCGAACTTCGTTGATTTGCGAGTCGGTCAGCATGAGTTTCTGATCTCGGCCAATGCGCCGCGAAACTTCTGTACTTCAGCCAGCGTGTTGTAGTGCACGAGCGACGCCCGGACCGCGCCCGTTTCTGGGGACAGCCCCAAGCGCCGCATAAGCCGCGGCGAATACATGTGGCCATCGCGCACGCCGATACCTCGCTTTGCCAGCTCTTCAGCGACTTTGGCCGGGGACATGTTCGGCAAGTTGAAGCACAGGGTCGGCAGGCGCTCCCGTACTCGATCCTGGTTGCTAACGCCATAGATCGCTGCCCCCAAGTCGTTTAGGACTCTGATCATCGCCATCGATAGGGTTTCTTCATAAGCGCGAATGGATGCGAGAGCGCGTGCCAGGCGAGTACGCCTTGGTTCCGGACCGATTCTGGTCAGGCTTTCCAGGTATTGCACGGCAGCGTCCATACCGGCCACATTTTCGTAGATGAAAGTGCCTGCCTCGATTTTTCCTGGCGGTTCATCGGGGATGAAATCTTCGCGGAACGTCGGCAGGCGTTGCAGTAGTTCGCGGCGTCCCCAAAGAAATCCCATGTGGGGAGCAAACATCTTGTAGCCTGAACACACCAGGTAGTCGCAGTCGAAGGCCTGCACATCGATCAGGCCGTGGGGGCCAAAATGCACGGAGTCGAGGAAGATCTCGGCGCCGACGGCATGCGCCACCCGTGCGGCCCCAGCCACGTCTACAATGGACCCAATCGCATTGGAAGCGAGAGTACAAGCCACCAGGCGCGTTGCCGGCGATACCAGAGGTACCAGATCGTCAACGTGCAGGTGCCCATTCGCCTGCATCTTCCACCACACGATCTTCGCCCCATTTCGCTCCAGAGCCAGCCAAGTAGCGACGTTGGCCTCGTGGTCCATGTCGGTGACGACGATCTCGTTCCGCCTGCCCAGCGTCTGTCCGATCGCCAAACTCACCAGGCGAATGAAGGACGTGGCGTTCATGCCAAACGCGATTTCGCTCGAATCGCGTGCGTTCACCAGGTCCGCCACGCTTTGCCGGGCGCGCCGGATGGTCTCGTCTACTGCACAACTCTTTGCGTACCGGCCGCCTCGCTGCACATTGCACTCGAGCAGGTGGTGATTGACGGCGTCGAGCACGACTTGCGGCACCTGCGCCCCGGCTGCATTATCGAAGAACATAAAGTCCGGTTTTCGGTTCAAAGCCGGGAACGAGGCACGAAGAGTTTCGAGCGGAAAGTCGGATGATCTTCCGGATGGATTCTCGCCTTTGAGAACGCTTTGGGACTTAACCTGCAACCTTGCTCCTGGCCGGTCCGGAAAGGGCAGTACAGTCTTGGGTGACGAACTTCGCCAAGCTATACTGCGCTGCACTGCTCGTCAAGAGCGCCAATCCGCTCGTAAGTTAGAATATGTTGCTCTTTCCGGCAGTGCGAATCAAAGCCAACCCCGCAAGATGCCAGTATCCCTCGCCAACTCGAGACTGATCTACGAAGCGCTGAAGGAGTGCGATATTCGGTTGGTTTCAGCGCTGCCCGAGACATGGCTCGTGCACCTGATCCGGATGGCGGATGACGATCCGCAGATGACCTTGGTGCGATTGGCCAAGGAAGAGGAGGCGGTCGGCATCTCCGCGGGAGCACACTTTGCCGGTGTGAAATCGGCGATGCTGATGCAGAATCATGGCTTTCTGGCGTCGATCAACGGCATTGTTTCTTTGGCGCAGCTCTACAAGATCCCGCTTCTGATGCTAATCAGTTATCGCGGTTCCTTCGGGGAAAGAGATCCGTGGCAGACGCAGGGCGGCAACGTGACCGAAGCGGTTTTGCGGGCCTTGGGGATCCCATATTTCTTGCTGGATAGCGTCGAGACCCTCAAGAAGCAAATTCGCCATGCGCAAACTCTGGCGGAAAGCAGTTTGCAGCCGGTCGCCATTCTTTTGACCCGCGACCTCATGTGGGAGGAGTAATGCTCCGCCTTGACTGTCTGCGCTCGGTGTATTCGGAACTCGAAGACTGCCTTGTCGTCACCATCATGGGAGCAGTCGCGGCTGAACTGCAATCTCTGGGACACCGCCCCAATGCGTTCTATCTTCAACACGGGATGGGGCTGGCGTCTTCGATTGGCCTGGGCCTGGCGTTGTGCTTGCCCGAACAACGCGTGGTTGTCTTTGACGGTGACGGCTCGCTTTTAATGAACCTGGGGAGCCTGACCACGATGGCACGTTATCGCCCGAGGAATCTGACCCACGTTGTTTTCGACAACGAAAGCTTGCTCTCGGTGGGTGGTTTTCCCACGGCTACGAGCACTGGCACCAATTTGGAAGGGATGGCTCGATCCGCGGGCATCCCGCGAGTGGTCACCGTGCGCGACATCGGGAATTTTCAAATCGCGGTCTGTGAACCCTCTAATCGCAAGGAACTGACAACCATAGTTGCAAAGGTTGAAGCCACCGGTCCGTCTGGGTACGTCACCGACTTGTCCCTGCTCGAGAATCGCTTTCAATTTCGCAGGTACATTCAGTCGTTGAAACAGCACTAAACAAAGGCAGGACGGATCGGTTGCGTGGAGGAAGGCCTAATGTCTAGCGTGCTGAGTATGTTGCTGCAAGAACTCAACACTGGAAGGTTGCGGATCGTGGATCTGACTCAGCCCTTGAGCCCGCAGACGCCTTTGCTACCCCTGCCGCCACATTGGAATAACACCCCGGCGTTCAAGCTATGGGAGTTATCCCGATACGACGATCGCGGACCGGCCTGGTACTGGAACGGCTTCGAGACCGGCGAACATACGGGCACGCATTTCGATGCCCCGGTCCATTGGGTCTCCGGCAAAGATCTTCCTGACAATACCGTCGATCGCATTCCTCCGAAGAAGTTCGTGGGGCCGGCATGCGTGATCGACATCAGCGCGGAAGCGGCGAAAAATCCAGACTGCTTGCTGACGCCTGATCATGTTCGCCAGTGGGAGCAAGAGCACGGAAGGATTCCCGCAGCAGCGTGGGTCCTGCTGCGCACAGACTGGTCGAAGAAGACGGCTCCCCAGGATTACATCAACGCCAAAGAGAATGGACCGCACACCCCCGGATTCGCGAAGGAAACGTCTGCGTTCCTTGCCCAGGAGCGCGACGTGCTAGGGGTCGGGGTAGAGACGGTCGGAACCGATGCCGGCCAAGCCGCCACCTTCGACCCGCCGTTCCCCAACCACTACCTGATGCACGGCAGTGGAAAGTTTGGTTTGGCGAGCCTGTGCAATCTTGACCTGCTTCCACCGACCGGCGCCATTGTCATTGCGGCGCCGCTGAAAATTGCCGGCGGATCCGGCAGTCCTCTGAGGGTGATTGCGATTACGCCCTAGGCTTCGATTACATGCGCATACTGCTTGCTAGTTTCGCGACCGCAGTCTTAGGATCACGTTGGTCGAAATGTACGAGATCGCCGCCACGGCCACCCACGATTTGTTTGCTCGCTTGCAGTTTATCTTCAGCACCGGTTCGTTACGGCCCGGTTTTTGACTGTTGTTTGCGACGAATAGCCAATCGGTGAGGAGTAACTTCGGAGACGCCCGCGATTGCGGGAGCGAATGGCAGGACAATAGCATGCTTCGAGTAAACTGCTCGTCTGTACCCGATGCGGGTCTCACCTCGCTGCGGCTCGACCCGCCTCCCGACCGGAACCGTGAGCGAAAGGCTCCTTGAACCTCCATAATCTCCTCGAATTCCTGTTATTTCTGGCGATCGTCACTAGCCTTGTCAAACCGCTCGGTGGATACATGGAAAGAGTTTTTTCGGCCAAGCGCACAGCACTGGATCGCTGGCTTCTCCCTGCCGAAAAGCTCGTCTATCGCATCACGCGAGTCGACCGCCATCGCGAGATGACGTTCGTTGAATACGCCACCTGCTTTGCCCTTTTTGGGCTTGTCAGCACGTTGTTCCTGTACGTCATCCTCAGGTTGCAACACTACCTCCCTTGGTTTTACCCGGCGTACCAGACCACACCACTGACTCCGGACTTGGCGATGAACACGGCCATCAGTTTCTCCACCACAACCACATGGCAGGCGTATGGCGGCGAAACTACCATGAGCTATTTCAGCCAGATGGCCGGTCTTTGTGCTGCAAACTTCCTGGCCGGCGCCGCCGGTTTGGCGGTTGGAGTGGCCTTCATTCGCGGAATAGCGCGTCAGGAATCGGATAAGCTCGGCAACTTCTGGGTTGACTTAACGCGGGCTCTTCTATGGATTCTCCTGCCGGGGGCGCTGCTTGGGGCGGTGCTGCTGGTCGGGCAGGGGGTGCCCATGAACTTCAATCCTTATGTGGTTTTGAACACGGTCGAGGGAGGAAAGCGGGTCATCGCGCAGGGACCTGTGGCGGCGCTGGAAATCATCAAGAACCTGGGCACGAACGGGGGTGGTTTTTTCAATGCCAACGGCGCCCATCCTTATGAAAACCCGACACCCTTTTCCAATTTTTTCGAAATGCTGGCAATCGTGCTCCTGCCCGCCGCACTGACCAACACGTTTGGCAGGATGGTCCGCCAGCCACGACAGGGATGGATTTTCTATTGGGTGATGATTCTGCTTTTCAGTGTTGGCCTTTTGTTCGTCGATTATTTTGAGCAGCGAGGGAACCCGCTGCT
>Ga0306920_100008711_pt1 | contig 13484 bp, 11 predicted proteins | sample flu12Cox44000170_FD_204666 | JGI IMG/M metagenome (GOLD analysis project Ga0306920, IMG submission 204666) | Lab enrichment of tropical soil microbial communities from Luquillo Experimental Forest, Puerto Rico - flux4day.12C.oxic.44.000.170 (v2)... | ecosystem: Environmental > Terrestrial >... | reverse complement strand
ATTTCAAGGGTTATGCTAAGCTTCCTGATGCATGACCCTCTTAGCCGTCATGGCCGGGCTTGTCCCGGCCATCCACGTCTTTCATCCAACGCCCGAATGAAGACGTGGATGCCCGCGACAAGCGCGGGCATGACGAAACAAACCTTGTGCAGTTTGGGGTCACACGCCAGCCCACATGCGCCCGGGGTTGAGCACGCCCCTGGGATCGAAGCTCTCCTTGACCCGCCTGGTCAAGGCAGCGAGCGGCGGATCCTGCGGCGAGAAGACATCAACGCTTGCGCGCAGCGCCGCGGGGCCCCGCACGAGCATCGCGTGCCCTCCGGTTCCGGCTAGCGCCCGCGCAACAAGAGTCGCTGCAGCATCCTCGGCAGCACCGGGCGCGAGCCAGATGAGCCCGCCGGCCCAGTCGAACAGGACCTGCACTGCTCCGTGCCCGGCGATGCGCGCTGCAAGCTCGGCACCGCGGGTCGCCTGGGTCGAGATGCGCCAGAGCGGCCGCCCGCCGCCTTGGCTCGCTGCGGCGAACGGCGTGACGTCGCGCACCGCACGCCACAGTGCCTGCGAAACCGCGGCAGATGCCGTCTCCAGCTCGCCGAAGCCTCGCAGCTCGGCCTCCAACATCGTCTTGCGCTGTGCGACCGACGGCGCGAAGCCCTCCAGTCGCAAGGCGGTGAGCGCTGTCCCAGAAGCCGCGATCTCGCGCTGCGGCATGAGGCTTGCGACGTCAGCCGGCAGGTGCGCGGCACCGGAGACATCGCAGGGCAGTGTCATGGCGGTGGTCATGGCGAGAACGGCCGCCGGCGGATCGAGCCCGAGGATCAGCACCGTCGCCTCGGTCTCCGGCTTCGGCAGCGTCTTGATCGTCACCTCGGTGAGCACGGCAAGCGTGCCGAAAGAGCCCGCCATGAGCTTGCACAGGTCATAGCCGGTTACGTTCTTGACCACGCGACCGCCCGATTTGAACGTTTCGCCCCGACCCGAAACCGCCTGAAATCCCAGGAAATGGTCGCGCGCGGCGCCAGCCTTGATCCGCCGCGGCCCCGAGAAATTGGTTGCGAGCGTCCCTCCGATGGTGGCGCGACCGCCAGCGCCGCCGAGAATGGGGCCGCAGTCCATGGGCTCGAAGGCAAGCTGCTGCCCGCGCGAGTCGACCAGCGCCTCGATTTCCGAAAGGGGTGTTCCGGCACGAGCCGAGAGCACGAGCTCCTCCGGCTCATAGAGCGTCACCCCGGTAAGGGCGGAGAGGTCGAGCGTGCAGTCGGTCTGCGTCGGCCGGCCAAGCTCACGCTTGGTGCCTGCTCCGACGATCTCGAGCGTCTTGCCCTCCGACAGCGCCCATTGCAATGCCTGCTCGACGTCCCTGGCATCGCGCGGCTTGAGGATGTCGGTCATGGCGCGGCATGCCGATACGTGTAGCCCGGATTGAGCTCGGCGAAATCCGGGAGCATGCGTGCGCACGGCCAATGCCGACCCCGGATTTCACTTCGTTCGATCCGGGCTACGGGCAATCAGAATCGCTCCAGGTTGGGAAACGGCACTCGCCCGGCATGGATATGCATGCGGCCGAGCTCGGCACAGCGGTGGAGTGTCGGAAACACCTTGCCCGGATTGAGCAGGCCACCGCTGTCGAAGGCGCATTTGAGCCGCTGCTGCTGCGCGAGGTCGGCCTCGCTGAACATGACCGGCATGAGATCGCGCTTCTCCACGCCCACCCCATGCTCACCCGTCAGTACGCCTCCTACCTCGACGCAGAGCTTGAGGATCTCCGCCCCGAACCGCTCGGTGCGCTCAAGCTCGCCCGGCTTGTTGGCATCGTAGAGGATGAGCGGATGCAGGTTGCCGTCTCCGGCGTGGAACACGTTGGCGACTGCGAGCCCGTACTGATCGGAGAGCTCGCGCATGCGGGCGAGCACCTGGGGGAGGCGGGCGCGCGGGATAGTGCCGTCCATGCAGTAATAATCCGGCGAGATGCGTCCCACCGCGGGAAAGGCGGCCTTGCGCCCGGCCCAGAACAGCGCCCGTTCCTCCTCTGACGCCGAGGTGCGACAGGTCACGGCCCGGCAGGAGCGCGCAATCTCCTCGATGCGTGCAATGAGGCAGTCGACCTCGGCCTGCGGTCCATCGACCTCCACGATGAGCAGCGCCTCGACGTCGAGCGGGTAGCCGGCGTGGACAAACTCCTCGACGGCGTGGATCGCAGGCTTGTCCATCATCTCCATGCCGGCGGGAATGATTCCGGCCGCGATGGTGGCGCTCACGCATTCGCCGGCATCCTCGGAGGATGCAAAGCCGATGAGCGCCGCGCGCGCGCATTGCGGGCGCCGGAGCAGCCGCACCGTAACCTCGGTCACCACCCCCAGCAGGCCTTCCGAGCCGGTCACGATGCCGAGCAGGTCATAGCCGCCGGAATCGAGGTGCTTGCCGCCGAGCCGCACGATCTCGCCGTCAATCAGCACCAGCTCGCAGCCCAGCACATTGTTGGTGGTCACACCGTATTTGAGGCAGTGCACGCCGCCGGAGTTCTCGGCCACGTTGCCGCCGATTGTGCAGGCGATCTGCGAGGAAGGATCGGGCGCATAGTAGAAGCCGGCATGCTCGACCGCCGCCGTCACCGCGAGGTTGGTCACCCCGGGCTCGACCACCGCCACCCGGTTCGCGAGATCGATCTCGCGGATGCGGTTGAACTTGGCCATGCCGAGCAGCACGCCATCCCCGAGCGGCAATGCCCCGCCCGAGAGCGAGGTGCCGGCACCGCGCGGCACCACCTTGATGCCCCGCTCATGGCAGAGCCTGAGCACGCGGCTGACCTGCTCGGTGGTCTCCGGCAGCACCACGACCATGGGCGATGCCCGATAGGCCGTGAGGCCATCGCACTCGTAGGCGCGCATCTCCTCGGCGGACGCGATGACCCCCTCCCCCGGCACGATGGCGCGCAGCGCCGCCACGATCTCGTGCCGGCGGGCAAGCACGGACTGGTCGGGGGCGGGCTGGCGAAGCGACATGGGCGAGCCTCCTTCATGAGACGCCGCTTGGTGGATAACGCGCGACTGACTATAGCGTAAGATGCGTGCTAATTCGCGCCAGTCTGCATAGCTCCCGGTTGACTCCGCAGCGACTTGACGCATTGTGTGACGACACATGCAGCGGGCGAGGGAGGCCGTTATTGCGCCCTCTCCCCTTGTGGGAGAGGGCAGCGTGGAACTTGCAACAAGGGATGACAGGGTGAGGGGCTTCCACCTCACTCTCCCCTCACCTCGCCTTCTGCGCTGAGACTCTGAGTTGCCCTCTCCCACAAGGGGAGAGGGCACGATAACCTATTTACCTTGCTTGAGTGGCAGTGGAGGATTTGATGAGGACGTTGGTGATTTCGCTCTTCGCTCTTGCCGCCTCAACCGGATCGAGCCTGGCGCAGGATGCGGCGGCCGGCGAGCAGGTGTTCAAGCGATTCTGCGTGGCCTGCCACGACATCGGGCCGGACGCGAAGATCAAGCTCGGTCCTCCGCTCAACGGTATCGACGGCCGCAAGTCCGGCACCTATGAAGGGTTCAACTATTCCGAGGCCAACAAGAATTCCGGTATCACCTGGAACGCTGAGTCCTTCCCGGACTATATCCGCGCGCCCATGCAGAGGATTCCCGGCACGAAGATGGCATTCGTCGGCATCAAGAACGACAAGGACATCGGCGACCTCTGGGCCTATCTCAAGGAGTTTGGGCCCGACGGCCACAAGAAATGATCGGCAATTGCCGTGATCAAGGACATCATCGTCAATCTCTCCCGCGGGCAGGATTTCGCCGCCGACTATGCGGTTTCGATTGCCGCTGCGTTCAAGGCGCACCTCGTCGGCATCTCGTTCGTCTATGATCCGGTGATCCCCGACGGCACATTCGGCGGCATCCCGGTCGATGTCATTGAGATGCAGCGGCGGGAGAACAGCAGGGAGGCGAGAGCCGTGGTCGAGCGCTTCGAGGCGAGCGCTAAGGCGGCCGGGACTGCGGTCGAGTCGCAGCTCGTCGATGCCAGCATGAGCGGCGGGGCCACGCGTTTTGGCGAGATGGTGCGGCGCTTTGACCTTGCCGTGGTTGGCCAGGCGCAGCGCGAGCACGGCGCGTCCGAGGACCTCATGATCGAGGCGGCGCTGTTCGAATCCGGGCGCCCAGTCGTGGTCGTCCCCTACATCCAGAAGCAGGGGCTCAAGCTCGATCGCGTCATGGTCGGCTGGGACGGGTCGCGCACCGCTGCCCGCGCCATCGCCGATGCCATGCCGTTCCTCGAGCGCGCCAAAGCGGTCGACATCGTGATCGTCGCCGAGGAGCGCAAGCAACAGGAGATCGCCGGCGCCAGCATGCTCGCGCATCTCAGCCGCCACGGCGTCCCGGCGACCGCCCGGCCTACCACGCGGGGCGCGATCAGCATCGAGAACGTGATTCTGTCCTATGCCTCCGACAATGGCGCCGACTTCCTGGTCATGGGCGGCTACGGCCACTCGCGCCTGCGCGAGTTCATCCTGGGCGGCGTGACGCGCGGCATCTTGGCCTCCATGACCGTGCCGGTGCTGATGTCGCACTGAGAGCCAGCGGGCGCACACCGTTTGCGGTTTCTGTGCTGGATATCATTGTGCAGCCGGCGTACCATAGCACCGCCTTTGTGCTTACCGTGGAGGGTGCCATGAGAGGAGTTGCGATAACGAGTGCAGTGGTTTTGATTCTCGCATGTATGTCGCTGCTCTCTAGCTCGGATGTCCGGGCCAACTTCAAGCCCGATTGTGCCGTCGGGATCTGTACGATGAAGCAGGCCAATGCCAATCACGCTTCGCCGTATCAGCTGGCGCAAAATCGGAACAAACCCTGCAGGCCGTCGCGAACGGGCGGCTGCAAAGGCGGCTGGTAAGCTCGGCGTCCGTTCCCGCGATCCAAACAATCGCGTCATCGCCCACGTAAGCAGGCGACCCGGTAACTGACGTGCGTGCCGATTAAGCGCAGCCGTTAGGCTCGAGATTCCACTGCGCTGTCATCGATTACTGGATGCCCCGCTTACCGCGGGACATGACGGGCATTGGCGCAATTCGACAGGCAGCCCGTATAATCCTACGAACCTCCGGCAAGCCCGGCGGCATCGACGTCGAAAAATTCCCTAAGGCAACCCTGGCAGCGACAAGGCGTTTAAGAACAAAGAGCCTATCCGAGGAGAGGACGATGCCACGAGGAAGCGCGCTTCTCGCAATCGTAGCAGCTTTGATGGTCTCAAACGCCACGATGGGATCGGCCCAGGAAGTCAAGATCGGGCTCCTCCTGCCGCTGACGGGTCCCTTCACCTCCACCGGCCACCAGATCGAAGCCGCCGCGAAACTCTACATGCAGCAGAACGGCGACAGCGTTGCCGGCAAGAAGGTCCACCTGGTGATCAAGGACGATGCTGGTGTCGCCGAGACGAGCAAGCGGCTGGCGCAGGAGCTGATCGTGCGCGAGAACGTCTCAGTGCTGGCAGGCTTTGGGCTCACGCCGCTGGCGCTGGCGACGGCGCCGCTCGCCACCCAGGCAAAGGTGCCGGAGGTGGTCATGGCCGCCGCCACCTCGATCATCACCGAGCAGTCGCCCTACATCGTGCGCACGAGCTTCACCGCCGCACAGGTGATCGTTCCGCTGGCGCAATGGACGCTCAAGCAGGGCATCAAGCACGTCGTCACCATCGTCTCCGATTATGCCCCCGGCGTCGACATCGAGAAGGCATTCAGCGAGACGTTCGCGAACGGCGGCGGGAAAGTGGAGAACGTGCGCGTTCCCCTGGCCAACCCCGATTTCTCCCCCTTTCTGCAGAAGCTCGCGGATGCAAAACCCGATGCGCTCCTTGCCTTCGTGCCGTCAGGCGTAGGCGCGCAGTTCATGAAGCAATTTATCGAGCGCGGGCTCGACAAGAGCGGCATCCGCTTCCTGGCGGAGGGGAGCGTCACCGATGACGACCTGCTCAACGGCATGGGGGACGCGGCACTCGGCGCAATCACCTCGCATCACTACTCGGCCGCCCACGCCAGCCCGGAGAACAAGGCCTTCGTGACCGCGTTCAAGGGAGCCAACAACGGCATGCGGCCGAACTTCATGGCGATCGGCGGCTACGACGGCATGCACCTGATCTACGAGGGCCTGAAAAAGAGCAATGGAGCCGGCGGCGAAGCCCTCATCGAGGCCATGAAAGGCCAGAGCTGGATGAGCCCGCGCGGCCCCATCACCATCGATCCGCAGACCCGCGACATCATCCAGAACGTCTATATCCGCAAGGTGGAGCGCCTCGGCGGCGAGCTCTACAATGTGGAATTCGACACCATTGCCAATGTGAAGGACCCGATCAAAGCCGCCAAGTCGAAGTGATGATTAGCACTCCGATTGCCCTGTAGGGTGGGCAAAATCGTTCACGACCAATCCTCGGCGTGGGCACGGCGCGCTGTTAGATTTTGCCCACGCGGAGAGAGCCGAGGCGCGCGCCCTTTGCCCACCCTACGTGTCGCTCGGGGCCTCGCAAGGACCCGGAGGAGGACGCCATGACCGAACCGAAACCTTTCCCGTTGAACGCCTGGTACGCTGCGGCCTGGAGCCACGAGATCAGGCATGAGCTCACGGCGCGCACCATCTGCGAGAAGGATGTGGTGCTCTATCGCCGCACCGACGGCGAGATTGCTGCACTCGAAGACGCCTGCTGGCACCGGCTGCTGCCGTTGTCGTTGGGGCGCCTGAAGGGCGATCAGGTGGAGTGTGGCTACCATGGGCTGGTGTTCAACGCGGCCGGACGATGCACCTACATGCCGGCGCAAAAGACCATCAACCCCTCGGCCTGCGTGCGCGCCTACCCCGCAATCGAGCGACATCGCCTGGTCTGGCTGTGGCCAGGCGACCCGGCGCTTGCTGATCCTGCCAGGCTGCCCGACTTCCACTGGAACGACGGGACGGAATGGATTGGCGAGGGCGGCACGTTCTACGGGCTGGGCTGCGATTACCGGCTCGTGGTCGACAATCTCATGGACCTCACGCACGAGACCTACGTGCATGCCGGCAGCATCGGCGACGAGGCGATCACCGGCGCGCCGTTCGAGGTCACGCACACCGAGCGCACCGCGACAGTGACGCGCTGGATGCTCGGCATCGACCCGCCGCCGTTCTGGGCGAAGCAGCTGGGCAAATCCGGCCATGTGGACCGCTGGCAAATCATTTATTTCCAGGCGCCTTCCACCGTGGTCGGCGATGTCGGCGTGGCGCTCACCGGCACGGGCGCGCCGCAGGGCAACCGCACGCAGGGCGTCAACGGCGCGTTTCTGGCGGCGATCACGCCGGAAACGGAGAAGACCTGCCACTATTTCTGGAACTTCGTGCGGACATTCAAGAAGGACGATGCCGAGCTCACCCGGACGATCCAGCGGGCACACGTGAATAATGGGCAGGGCGTCTACGACCAGGACCAGACCGTGCTGGAGGCGCAGCAGAAGGCAATCGACAGAAATCCCCGGCTGCCGTTCTACAACCTCAACATCGATGCCGGTGCGTTGTGGGCCCGCCGCCTGCAGGAACGCATGGTGGCAAGCGAGCACGGAGCGGCCGCGCAAGCACCGAGCCAGGCAGCCGAGTAGAGAAGATCGTGCCTGAGCAGATCGAGTGGCGGAGCGCCCGCTTGCGCTCGATCCGCGACCTGACATCCGACATCAGGCTGTTCGAGATCGAGCCATCCGGAGATTTCGTTGCGCCGACCCCGGGCAGCCACATCAATATCGTGGTGCAGATCGGCAATCGTCCGGAAGCGCGCTGCTATTCGGCGGTGGGCCCGTGCAGGGACGGCGTCTACCGCATCGCCGTGAAGCTGCTCCCCGACACCCGCGGCGGATCGAGATATATGTGGAGCCTCCTGCCGGGAGCGCAGATGACGATCTCGACCCCCGGCAATCATTTCGAGCTCAGCCGCGGCCGGCCGGAATACCTGCTGCTCGCCGGCGGCATCGGGATCACCCCGATCTTCACGATGGCGCTCGCGCTCGCCCAGGACAGGGCGAATTTCCGGCTGCTCTACGCCTGCCGCCGCCGGCAGGACCTGGCGCTCGGCGACGAGCTCAACGAGACGATCGGCGACCGCCTGCAGCCTTTCATCGACGAGGAGGGCGGCCGGATCGATCTCGATGCGGAGATCGCGCGCCTGCCGCCGGAAGGGGAGCTTTATGTCTGCGGGCCGATCGGAATGCTGGAAGCGGCGAAACGCCATTGGCACGGGAGCGGCCGCGCCATGGACCGGCTGCGCTTCGAGACCTTCGGCAACAGCGGCCGCTTCGCCTCCGAGCCTTTCAAGGTGAGGATTCCCCGCCTCGGAATGGAGCTCGAGGTCCCCATCGGCCAGACCATGCTCGACGCGCTCGAGAGCGCAGGCGTGGAGATGATCGCCGATTGCCGGCGCGGCGAGTGCGGTCTGTGTGCGCTGCCGATCCTGCGCACGGACGGGATCGTCGACCACCGCGACGTCTTCTTCAGCGAGGAGGAGAAGGCGGCCAACGCCAAGCTTTGCACCTGCGTCTCGCGCGTCATCGGCGGCAGCATCACCATCGATACGGCCGACCGGGCCCCTTGAGTTTGCTTGCTTTCATGGCCCGCGCAGGCGATTTGCGGCTGAAGGTTTGCGCCGCGAGTGTGCGCAGCGGTACCGGCGAGACGATCGATGATCGCGATGCCGGGGCATGGATTATCAATGCAAGCCCCCGATAGGAGGCTGCCTCCAATGATGCCCGGCGGCGATGTGATTTTTGCTGCTGAGAACGCCGCGGAATCGCGTAACCCGGTCCCGGAAGCGTCGCATGTCCGCTGATTGGGGTGAACCGCCCCTTGCCGCTGCGCTGCGGCAATACGTGCTTTTGACTCCAAACGGAAGTCGAGCATTCCATTTTGCTGTAGCGCAACAAGATCGTCGCTCGGCATCAAGGAATGTGGTAAGTTGTTGCCCTCGGCCTGATGGGTACCTTGGCGGGAGAGGGCAGGCACGGCTCGACAATCTCCGTTGCTTGGTTTACTTCGGTTACGTCTTGCGTGTTTGTTTGTTTGGTTCTGGTTCGGTCTCCTCCTGTTTGCTCGGCCCGGAAGGCGGTGGCGGCGGGCCCAACAGGTGCCGGTGACCCGGATAAGCCCGCAACAGCAGCTGATAGCATTCGTCGTCGAGCGCTTGGACGTCCCACGGCGGAGTGAGCCCGCGGGCGAGGCTCGACCACTCATCATCACTGGTGCTATCGATCATGGTGCCACTCGGGGCCAGGACGCGGCCATGGTCGAGGGGCCAAGCTCGCGAAAGTCGGTACCGCATCAGCGTCGCCTCCGCTGCATGATCGGATTGGCGGCCAACTGTTGCAGGCCGCGGACGAGGCTTCTCCAGCCATGTAGGCCGTTATGGGAATCAGAAAGGATGCCGTCGAGGCGGCCAGCGCCAAGCAAACATCATGATTGCGAAAAAAATGGCAATGACGATCAGAGGAACGAGCCAGTTGGCCATGGTACTTACTCCTGCGGACAGGTTGCAGCGGCGACACGACTATATGGAAAAGGCTAGGGCATGTCGCGCAATTATTGAAAAATTATGCCCTCAGTACTTGAGGACGTCTGAATAATATTGCTCACTGCGGCTGAGAATGACCCGGCATTGGCCGACCTGCCGTTCCATCCTGGTGCGGTCCGTTTATTTCGCGAGATTGGCATCATGCGGTGCCATATGTCGGCTCCTGTGCAGGTTTTCGGACGCCGGCAACGGCGATCTCACCACGCGATCTTCAAGACAACGCCTGTTACCCACGATCTCTACCATGGGGACAACACTGCGGACGGGCCCCACCCCGCCACTATCGCGTAGCGATTTAGTGCCTTGGCACGGGGCTGCCGTACAGGCAAGTATTGGAGGGTAAGCGGACTTACCGCAGACCACGAAATCAAAGCGTGGTATTGTCCCTCTGTCGCACCAGCTTGACCTCTGCGGGAGGGTCACATGGCGATCCGCATCCGGCGAAGAGGCGTGCTCAACTATTTCTGAACGATCAAAGAAGACGAGGCAAATTGCCATGCGCAATGTGCCGTGGTCCCGGGCTAAAAGGGGACGAAGATGAAGAGTCCTGGCCTCAGCGAGGACGTACTCTCACTCATCGTCGGGCTCGTGCTTTTCGTGCTTGCTCTCGGCCTGCTCGCCGGCGTGGACCTTCTGGGCTGGGTGGTGACCGCCGGGATATGGACCGACCCGGGCAAATCGCTCGCACCCATATCGAGAGCATATGCCGGCTTGGGTGGCGTGGGCGCTCTCATTGCAACCTACGTTGGGCTTTTGGTGCTGATGACGCTCGGTGCCGCGGCGCTGCGCATCGACGTGAAATCCTTTGCCCTCGGTTTCACGGCAGTATTCTGGATCAGCTATGTCTGCTGGATCGCCGGCAACTACGCGAACTTCGCGGCGAACACGCCGGCCGATATGCAGAAATTCGGCATCAGCTGGTCGCTGAGACTGACGGCGGAAGGCGGCTTTATCATCGCCCTGGTCGTCGGACTGATTATCGGCAATTTCTTCCCCGGTTTTGCCGGTAGCATGAAGGAGGCGATCCGGCCCGAATTGTATATCAAGATCGCAATCGTCCTTCTCGGCGGCTTTCTGGGGATTCTCGCGGCAGAAAAGCTGAGCTTGGCAACTTCGCTTATGTTTCTCGGCCTGGCGTCGATCGTTGTCGCCTATCTGATATTCTGGGCTGTGGTTTATTACGTTGCGCGCGTTTGGTTCAATTTCAGCCGGGAGTGGGCAGCCCCATTGGCATCGGGCATTTCCGTCTGCGGCGTGTCGGCGGCGATAGCCACCGGAAGCGCCATCCGCGCGCGCCCGGTGGTGGCGATCATGGTTTCGTCACTGGTGGTGATCTTTGCGGTCGTCGAGTTGCTCATCCTGCCGTTTGTCGCAGGATATTTCCTCGACCAGCAACCCATGGCAGCGGGCGCATGGATGGCGCTCTCGGTCAAGACCGACGGCGCAGCAGTTGCGAGCGGCGGCATCACCGAGGCGCTCATCCTCGGCAAGGCCGCCGCGCAGGGGATCAATTACCAGCCGGGCTGGATCCTAGGCACGGCTGCGACGCTCAAGGTATTCATCGACATCTTCATCGGCGTCTGGGCTTTTGTCCTTGCCTGGATCTGGACGAGACACATCGACGTGCGTGAAGGTGATACGGCGAAAATCGAGGAAATCTGGCAGCGCTTCCCCAAGTTCATCATTGGCTACGTCGTAACATTTCTTGTCATCCTGCTCATGGCGCTCGCCGCTGCACCCCCTGTCGCCGCACAGCTCAAGGCGGCAATGCTTCAGGCCAACACCTTCCGGACGATCTTCTTCGTTCTGACCTTTTTCACGATCGGCGTCATGAGTAATTTTCGCAAGCTTTGGGAAGAAGGCATCGGCAGGTTGGCCGCCGTCTACCTGCTCTCGCTGTTCGGATTTGTGATCTGGGTAGGGTTGGCTATCTCGCTCGTGTTTTTTGCCGGCGTGAAGCCGCCGCTCGTCACCGGATAAGAGGCAGCACCATGTCGCAGGAGCAATCCAAGATCGCAGACGAAATGGGCAAGATGCACCACGAGCCGCTACTGCCCGTAGAGAAGAAGCTGATCACCTGGAGCCTTGCAGTCGGCGTCGTGCTCCTGGTTGTGCTGGCATTTATCAGGCGGATGTTCATCTAAGTGCTTGGCGAAGCGGCAGGCAAGTGTCAGCTGTGATGGCTGCGGCTGCCGGGGGCGCCTCGGCAATGAGCGTTTCTACCCCGATAGCTTGCTTAGTCTGCTGCACCTGCTCAGGTCTCCTATTGTGCACGGACCCGAAGTGCTCTCAGGTGCCCTCTATGACTGCTATTGAATGAGCTGCGGACTCAAGCCGGACAGAGCCTTTGCGCCGGAGCTGACCCAAAGCGGCGCTCAGGAGGGTCTAAATATTGCACTGCGGCGAGCGCCTGACTTGATGCTTGGGAATCGGCTATGCTGTCCTCCTAGTTAGCGGCAGCGAACGCAAATTGGGATCAATGAAACGGCGCGCGTTCATCGCGTTTCTTGGCGGCGCCGCAGCGTGGCCGCTCGCGGCGCACGCGCAAGAACCTGGTCGCATATATCGCCTCGGGTTTCTTATTCCATCTCCGCGAGATAGTTCTCCGGCCTTAGCCTTATTCGACGAGCTGCGCCTTCATGGCTTTGTCGAGGGACAAAACCTTCTTGTGATCCCGGGCGGTTTTGATGTCCCGAATGATTTGGTCGCGGAACGAGCGGCAGCGTTGGTCAAGGCGGCACCCGACGTTGTTATCGCTGGCCCTGAAATTCCGGTGCAGGCCTTGCAAGCGGCAACGCGAACGCTGCCGATCGTCGCCATGGTGGAGGACATGGTCCTGGCAGGACTGGTGCCGTCGCTGGCGCATCCCGGCGGCAACACGACCGGAATCAGTTTGCTATCGCCCGAACTTGACGGCAAGCGGCAGGACATTTTGATCGCAACGGTACCCAACGCGCGTCGAATAGCGGCCATGTTCGATTCAAATGTCACTCCGCCGCACCACCTGGAAATGCTGAGGCAAGGGGCGCGATCGCGCGGGATTGAATTATCAGTTTTCGGAGTCGGTAAGCCCGAGGAGATCGCATCGGCGATGGATGCCGCAAAGTCGTCGGGATGTGAGGCACTCAATTTTCTCGCAACGCCGCTGTTCTCAATCCCGGGTAGCCAGAACAATCGTGTCGTTCTGGAGCGCCTCGCAGCGGTACGGCTTCCGGCCATCTTCCAGTGGCCGGAAACAGCGGAAGCAGGCGCCCTGATCGCGTATGGCCCGCGATTTACTGATCTCTATCGACTGCGGGCACGAATAGCGATCAAGATCATTGGTGGTACCAAGCCTGCCGACATTCCCGTGGAACAGCCCGATCGGTTCGAACTTGTAATCAATCTACATGCCGCGAAAGCAATCGGGCACGAAGTTCCTGCTGGACTCGTCTTGCGTGCGAATAAAGTCATCGAGTGACGGATTATAGCCGCCGTCTTTGCTGCGCTGCATGAGTCCGGAACGGCACGACTCGGACGCTACGCAACGTCCGCTTTCGATTGGCGAGCAAATGTAGGTGAGGATGGTGATTGAATGATGGACCGACGCACACTCATTTCGGCGATCGCACTTGCGACGGTCTGCGCGCGGTCGGGCGCCTTCGCACAACAGCAGCGCAGTTGGCGCGTGGGATTTGTGGCGCTGCCGGAGCGCCCCGAGCCGCTCGAAGGCAGCCGCTTCGGCGCGTTCGCGCTGGGCATGCACGAGCTCGGTTACATCGAGAGGCGCAACCTCACGATCGAATGGCGGTTCGCGGGCGGCGAGGTCGGCCGCCTCGCCTTCCGCCGTCGCTGCTTCGACCGGCTGGCCGGTCACGCGCACGCCCTGCATCGCGACCTGCAGGTTGATCGCGATCGCGGCATTGGACGAGTTT
>Ga0306920_100008710_pt1 | contig 13484 bp, 11 predicted proteins | sample flu12Cox44000170_FD_204666 | JGI IMG/M metagenome (GOLD analysis project Ga0306920, IMG submission 204666) | Lab enrichment of tropical soil microbial communities from Luquillo Experimental Forest, Puerto Rico - flux4day.12C.oxic.44.000.170 (v2)... | ecosystem: Environmental > Terrestrial >... | reverse complement strand
CGGGCACTGGGACCAATCGGTCGGCCGGCACTACCCGCTCGTCGGCATAGGCGCCGATCGGCCCGCCGGCATAGGCGACCCGGTCGCCGGGCTTGAGCCCGCTGACACCCGGCCCGACCTCCTCGACGACGCCGGCCGCTTCGGAGCCGAGCCCGCTCGGCAACGGCAGCGCGTAGAGGCCACTGCGGTGATAGGTGTCGATATAGTTGAGCCCGACCGCGCTGTGGCGGAGCCGGACCTGACCCTGCCCGGGTCTACCGACCGCGACCTCCTGCCATGCCAGAACCTCGGGACCGCCGGTCTTTTCCAAACGGATCGCGTGAGCCATGGATTTCTCCTGCGTTTTCTAAAAGCGGACGGGACGCTAGCGCACTCGGAGGAGAGTTTCGAGCAAAGCCTGAGGCTCGGTGACGGGCAAGGAACAGACGGGACCGTCACACACATAGGCCGCCGGCCCACCGTCGACGAGGCCTTTGCCGGCGGCGGGATGATCGGTGGGAAGTGAGCCGCCCGGCGGGAGGCAAACTACCGTGCGGTTCGGCAGGGACACGCCGTATACGGCGTGCCGCAAGGCCTCGAAAACCGCCATCCCGCGTTCCCCGACGAGAACGATCTGCAGCGGCTTGGTCAACAGTTCGACATTGTTGAGCAGAGTGGCGAGCGGGAAAAAGTTGCGGCCGACCTCGCCGGAGAACGTCTCGAGGATCGCCTCGGCGCGCCGCCGATAGGCCTCGTCGCCGGTCAGCACCGCGAGCTGCGACAGCACCCCGACCAATGTCCCGTTGCCGGCGGGGACGGCGGAATCGGCCGCCGTCTTGGGGCGCGCGACCAGCCCTTCGGTATCCTTGGCGGCGAAGAAATAGCCGCCATCGGCCAAATCCCAATAATGTTGGTCAAGGATCCGCACCCAGTCGCGGGTCTGGCCCAAAAAATCGCCGTCGCCGGTCGCCTCGTAAAGGGCGAGAGCCGCGCGGCAGAGATTGGCGTAGTCGTCGACGCTCGCGGGATGCCGAGCACGGCCGGTCCGCCAGCTGTGCAGCATACGCCGGTCTGGCTCTGCCATATGTCGGCGAATAAAGTCGAAGGCATCGCGTGCGAGCCCGATCCAGGCCGGCCGCTCGAAGACGGTTCCGGCATTCGCCATCGCGGCGATCATCAGCCCGTTCCAGTCGGCCAGTACCTTGTCGTCGAGACCCGGCCGGACGCGGCTGTCGCGTGCCTGGAGAAGGAGCGCCCGGTACTCCGCGAGCACGCCCTCGGTCGCGGCATCGGCGAGGGCCGGCGTATTCAGCCGGTTGAGAATGCTGTGCCCTTCCCAATTGCCCTCCGCGTCGATGTCGTAGAAGCGCTTGAACAAGGCGGCGCGTTGGCCGAGCACCGCATCGATCTCGGCTTCCGACCAGACATAGAACTTGCCTTCCTCGTGCTCGCTGTCGGCGTCGAGACTACTGGCGAACCCACCCTCCGGCGTCAGCATCTCGCGGGCGGCCCAGCCGAGGGTCTCTTCGATGCGCTGCCGATAGAGCGGGCTCTTAGTCTCCTGCCAGACCAGGGTCAAGAGGTCGACGAGCTCGGCATTGTCATAGAGCATCTTCTCGAAGTGCGGCACCAGCCAGCGCGCGTCGGTCGAGTAACGCGCAAAGCCCCCGCCCAAATGGTCGTAGATGCCGCCCTGACACATCGCGTCGAGCGCCTTGACCACTGCGTCGCGATAAGGCGCCTGGCGGCTGCGTTTCCAGGCGCGCCACAACAGCTCGAGAATGCTGGTTTGCGGGAATTTCGGTGCGGCGCCGATGCCGCCATTGAGCTGGTCGACCTCGCGCAATAATCGCTCGGCGATCCGGTCGAGCAACTCGGGGGCGAGCGGACCGCCGCGCTCCGGCTTGCCCAGCCGCTGCAATGCCTCGCGCAGCACCGCGACATTTTTGGCGACCTTGTCGCGGTCGCCCGCATAGGCGTCACTCATCGCCTCGAGAACCTGCGGAAACCCCGGCCGCCCCCAGCGCTGCTCCGGCGGGAAGTAGGTGCCGCCCCAGAACGGCTCGCCGTCGGGGGTCAAAAACATGGTCAACGGCCAGCCGCCCTGCTCGCCCATAAGTGCCAACGCATGCTGGTAGATCTGGTCGAGATCGGGCCGCTCCTCGCGGTCGACCTTGACGTTGACAAAGAGCGCGTTCATCCGCGCGGCGATGTCCGGGTTTTCGAAGCTCTCATGCGCCATCACGTGGCACCAGTGGCAGGCGGCATAGCCGATCGACAGCAGGATCGGCTTGTCGGCGGCCTTGGCGGCGGCCAGCGTCGCATCGCTCCACGCCTGCCAATGAACGGGGTTGTCCTTGTGCTGGAGGAGGTAGGGGCTCGTCTCCTCGCCGAGGCGGTTGCGGTCCATGTCGGTTCCTGCCGTGCGGATTTGTCGGGTGTGGCGGGCGGTGCGCGCATTGCCCGCGGCGCCACGACGGTTTAGGGTTGCAGTGTACTCTAGAGAACGGCGGTGTGCGTCATCTGCTCCGCCGTGCAGCACCTGAAACGGAGAAAGAAAATGGCAGATTCCCCCGCCGACCCGCGGCTCTTTTACACGCGGCACATCTTTATGTGCACGAATGTGCGGCCGGACGGCCACCCGCGCGGCTGCTGCATGGCCCGCGCTGCGGAGGGCGGGGGTGTCGAGAAGCTGCGCGGCTACGCCCGCGAGAAGGCGCGGGCGCTCGGCATCGACAGCATCCGCTGGAATGCCGCGGGGTGTCTCGACCGCTGCGAGTTTGGCCCGAACATGGTCATCTACCCCGAGGGTGTGTGGTACCGCTACGAGTCCCAAGAGGACATCGACGAGATCCTGCAGACGCATCTGGTCGAGGGCGGCCGGGTCGCCCGGCTGATGCTCCAGCCCGAACAGCTGCCGCCAAAGCACTGACGCCCCGCGCGGCCGCTTCGGACACGATCTTCGCGCCGGCGACGGCGGCCGGCCGTGCCGCCATCGCGATTCTCCGCCTCAGCGGGCCTGACAGTGGGCGCGCCGTCGAGCACATCGCGGGCAAGCTACCATTGCCGCGACGAGCGGCAAGACGGCGCTTGGTCGACCCTGCGACCGGAGAGCGGCTCGACGACGGGCTGGTGTTGTGGTTCCCCGCGCCGCATAGCGCCACCGGGGAAGACGTCGCCGAGCTCCATGTGCACGGCAGCCGTGCCGTGCTCTCCGCCATTATGCAGGTGCTGCACGGCCTCGGGCTGCGGCTCGCCGAGCCCGGCGAGTTCACCCGCCGGGCCTTTTTGAACGGCAAGCTCGATCTGTTGCAGGCCGAAGCAATCGCCGATCTCGTTGCCGCCGAGACCGAGGCGCAGCGCCGCCAGGCGCTTCGCCAGCTCGACGGCGAGCTCGGCAGGCTCTACCGCGGCTGGAGCGATCGCTTGACCCGCGTTCTCGCCCATCTCGAGGCGGCCATCGATTTTCCCGACGAGAACCTGCCGCCGGAGACCGAGGATCGCATCTTCGGCGAGACCGCGGCACTGACCGCCGAGATCGAGCGGCATCTCGCCGACGGGCATCGCGGCGAGCGCCTGCGAGACGGCATCATGGTCGCGATCATCGGTCCGCCAAATGCCGGAAAATCCAGTCTTCTCAATAGAATAGCGCGGCGGGACGCGGTCATAACTTCGCCGATCGCCGGCACCACACGGGACATCGTCGAGATCGCGGTCGATCTTCAGGGCTATCCGGTGGTGCTCGCCGATACCGCCGGGTTGCGCGACAGCGACGACATTGTCGAGCAGGAGGGGTTGCGGCGCGCCTTGCGCCGCGCCGAAGAAGCCGAGATCAGGCTGTTTGTCTTCGATGCGCGGTGCCCCGATCAGGGGCAGGGTGCCGCGGCTTGGCCCGGACCCGATACGATTTTGGTAGCCAATAAAGTCGATTTATTGCGATCGTCCGAAGCCGCTGGGACAGCCGTCATGCCCGGACTTGATCCGGGCATCCACGATGCCGCCATAACAAGCCTCGCCGCGGTAGCCGAAGGTGTGGGTGCCCACGGAACTACTCCGTGGGCTGAAGGCCCACGGGACAAGCCCGGCCATGACGAAGAAGGGACGACAGAAAAGACATTGCCGGTCTCTGCGCTGACCGGTGAAGGTATGGAAGGTCTGTTGTCGGCGCTCGGCGCGCGCGTGGCACAAACTTTCCGGATCGAGGCGCCGGTTCTGACCCGCGCCCGCCATCGCCGAGCGCTCGAAGATGCCGCAGCAGGGCTACGCCGCGCAACGGTGGCCGTGCTCCCCGAGCTGCGCGCGGAAGACCTGCGCCTGGCATTGCGCAGCCTCGGCCATATCACCGGTACCGTCGAGGTCGAGGATCTGCTCGACGTGATCTTCCGCGATTTCTGCATCGGGAAATAAGCGGAAGCCTGGAGCAGGCACACCTAGCTCCCGAGCAGCCACCATTCGATGCACGTCGAACCGACCGCGGTGCAGAATTCGCGCCAGCTGCTCCATGATGGATTCAGTCGCTGTCGACGAGAAGGCCGCTCGTCACATCGCGGCGGCCTGCGCGGTACCGATAAAGCTGGTCTTCGTCTGGCACACGACCGTAGCTGATTGGCTCCGCGTGTGTTCGTTCGTCTGGGGTCTGTACGGTCTGCCAATACCAACGCGGAAGACGGAAGAACTGCCTGCTAAATTCGAAGAGCCCCAGGGTCAAAGGGGAAGACGTGATCGCGAACAGCGGATATCATTAGCATGAGATGCCTTGGCTGTTAGAAAGCATTCGAGCGACTGTCTTCGCGCCGGATATAAAGGCGGTCGGGTTACTGGATTGGAAGGCGCTTACGGGGGTACCAGCGCCCGAATCGCAACTAAACCGCGAAGTCGACGGAACTGTCGAAGCTGGCCCTTATATGGGACATTTGCTTACGATGGGGCTTGCGGGACGACCAGGTCTCGGACCCGGTCGCGCCGATCTCGTTCTTGCACCTCAAAGCCGAACTGTCACTGTGCCTCTGGATCCTTTGCGGGGGCGGATAGAACCGGCAGCTATCGGACCGTTCGTGGCTGCTTTCGAAGGATTTGTAGTACTTGCCAACAAATGGCTCCAGACCGTTACCAACATCAGAAGATTGGCCCTTGCTTGCACATTATTTGAGCGAACCAATAGCCCAGAGGAAGCACTAGATATTATATTGCGCAACGTTCCATCATTCAACAAAGCAGGTGACAATCAAATTATTGATTTGCTGATCCAATTAAATCGACCGCGGCGTTCGCGAGTTAACTCGTCGATTTTAATTAACCGGTTTGTGCGATGGTCGGCCCGTACCGTGGAAATAGTGCTTAGCCCAGTTCCGATTCCGCCACCCACCATTCGCTCTGAGCGAGCACAGGCTGATATTGACATTAGCACCCCGGATCGGACTGACATCACCGGTAGCCAGATACACGAGTACCTAGAAGAATTCGCCAGACTGCTTGTAGAAATTGCAGAGGAGGGCGATGCGCCGTGACAATCGCGTGGGACAACATAAGTCTGTCTGCAAAGGCGCGAAGTTCAACCGCACCCAGCAGAAGTATATAGATACGTCATCTTCACCAGATATTAACTACCTCCGAGTAGATACTGACGAATACGTCAAAATTTCGTCACGGGATCGTCCACAGAGCCCGCTAGAGATGGATAAGAAATATTCCATTATAATTAGGATCGGCGCTGCGACCGTTGTACCAGGTACTATTATTGCGGCTGGTGTGGGTTATTTTGTACCTGGCGCAATAACGGGGATCGCCCTTGCAATAACCGTTACCTTGTGGTGGGTGTTATATCGCGCAACGCTGAAATATGATCGTTCGGAGTAGTGAAAGACCTTGTCGCAATCTTGAGACGGGCTGGACCTGCTACGCCAGGCCTCGCAATAGCCACGTACGGGGTTGTCGGCGGTCAATTTGCCGCCAAATTCCGAGACCCATTTGACGGATACGCATCGATCATTTGCCTTTGCGCGATGGCAGCGGGGCTAGGGTTAGCCATTTTCAGAGCGTTTGAAGTGGGTCCTCGCGGAAGCGGGCGGGTCGCATCACGCCCACCCAGGACAGGGGCGACCAGTCGTTCGCGACAATAGCGTTTATTCAATTCGCCAGCAGATGCCGCGAGTCGGGGGAGGCAAAACCGCACTGCGGAAGCCGAGCGACCTCGCCCCAGTTTTCCAGGGAGTTTGGGGCCTAGGTGATCGCCCGCGACGCTTCTGCTCAGCCTTCACGCGCTTCTCCTTTGACCGGTGTGATTACTATACGATCACCCTCCAGCGGGAGGCGATCGCGTCCCCTGCGGCGATGCCGGCCTCGGCCAGCATGTATCTCGGAACTACGACCCCCGACGCGTTGCCTCGCTTCCGTATCGTTGAATGCATCGCCGCCTCGGTTCTCTGGTGGTCGCCGTCGTCATAATGAATTACTTGTCAGTCGCGCCTGTTTCACGTGAAACATTGTATCGGACGTCCTACATTCCGGCGCCATGAATAACGGTCTCCAGAGATACGATGTCGTCGTGGTCGGCGGTGGGCATGCCGGTTGCGAAGCGGCGGCGGCGGCCGCCCGGCTCGGCGCCAAGACATTACTGCTGACCCACAAGCTTGTGACGATCGGCGAGATGTCGTGCAACCCGGCGATCGGCGGGCTCGGCAAGGGGCACCTGGTGCGCGAGATCGACGCGCTCGACGGCATCATGGGCCGCGCCATCGATCGGGCCGGCATTCAGTTCCGCATTCTCAACCGCAGCAAGGGTGCCGCGGTCCGCGGCCCGCGCGCGCAAGCCGACCGCAAACTCTATCGGGAGGCCGTCTTGGCACTGCTGGCGGAAACGCCAGGGCTCGAGATCGTCGAGGGCGCGGCCGAGGATTTGCTGCTCGACAGCGACAATCGGATCTCCGGCGTCTTGCTCGGCGACGGCCGGCAGTGCGCGGCCGGCAGCGTGGTGCTGACGACCGGCACCTTTCTGAACGGGCTCATTCACATCGGCGAGGAGCAGATCCCGGCCGGGCGGGTCGGCGAGCAGCCATCGCTCGGCCTGTCGCGCACCCTCGCGCGCTTCGGCTTTGCGCTGGGCCGGCTTAAGACGGGCACGCCGCCGCGGCTTGACGGCCGAACCATCGACTGGGCCGGGCTCGAAGCCCAGCCGGGTGACGACCCGCCGCCGCCGTTCTCCTTTATCACCGACAGGATCACCACGCCGCAAGTTGCCTGCCACATCACGACCACGACCAAGGCGACGCACACAGTCATTCGCGCCAATCTCGCCCGCTCGCCGATGTATTCGGGTCAGATCGAGAGCATCGGGCCACGCTATTGCCCGTCGATCGAAGACAAGATCGTGCGCTTCGCTGAGCGGGAGCGGCACCAGATCTTTCTCGAGCCGGAAGGGCTCGACGACGACACGATCTACCCGAACGGCATCTCGACCTCGCTGCCGCGCGACGTGCAGCAGGCGCTGCTGCAGACCATCCCCGGCCTCGAGGGGGCGGTGATGCGACGGCCCGGCTATGCGATCGAGTACGATTTTGTCGACCCCCGCGAGCTCAATCCGAGCCTCGAGACGCGGCGGGTTCTGGGGCTTTATCTCGCGGGCCAGATCAACGGCACAACGGGGTATGAGGAAGCGGCGGCGCAAGGGCTCGTCGCGGGGCTCAATGCCGGGCTCGCGGCTTCGGGAGCGGAGCCGCTCGTGCTCGACCGAGCCGACGCCTATATCGGTGTGCTGATCGACGATCTTGTCACGCGGGGCACCAGCGAGCCCTACCGGATGTTCACCTCGCGCGCCGAATACCGGCTGACATTGCGCGCCGATAACGCCGACCAGCGGCTGACCCCGATCGGCTTGCGCATCGGCTGCGTCGACGCCGAACGAGGCCGGCGTTTTGCCGCGAAAATGACTGCGCTCGGCGAAGCCCGCCGATGTCTCGCAGGCCTGCGGATGACGCCGCCGGCACTGAAGCGGCACGGCGTCGCGGTCAACGAGGACGGGATTGTCCGCAGTGCCGCCGAGCTGCTCGCCTATCCCGGTGTCGGTCTCGGACGGCTTGGTCAGATATGGCCCGAGCTCGCCGGGTTCGCGCCGGAAATCGCCGAGCAGCTTGAGATCGATGCGCAATATGCCGGCTATCTCGAGCGGCAGGAGCGGGATATCGCATCGTACCGGCGCGACGAGGCGCTGCTGCTGCCCCCCGATCTGGATTACGCCGCGGTCGGCAGCCTGTCGCGCGAAATCTGCGACAAGCTCGCCCTGGCGCGACCCTCGACGCTCGGCGCTGCGGCGCGGATCTCGGGGGTGACCCCGGCCGCGTTGGTTGCCTTGCTCAAGCATGTGAAGCGTCGTGCGGCCTGAGCCTCTGCTGGGACCGGAAGGCTTTGCCGAGATCGTTCCTGTTTCACGTGAAACACTGTCGCGGCTCGAAGCCTATGCGGGCTTACTGACCCGCTGGTCGGCGCGCATCAACCTCGTCGGACGCGACACGCTTGCGGATCTCTGGCGGCGGCATATCCTCGATTCGGCGCAGCTTTTGGCATTCGTGCCGGGGCACGCGCGCAGCATGGTTGATCTCGGTACGGGCGCCGGCTTGCCGGGGTTGGTTCTGGCGATCCTCGGGGTGCCCGGTGTCGAGTTGGTCGAGGCCGATTCGCGAAAATGCGCGTTTCTGCGCGAGGCTCTGCGCGTCACCGAGACCGCCGCACTCATTCGCTCGTGCCGGATCGAGGCGGTGCCGCGGCACCCAGTCGATGTCGTGACCGCTCGCGCCTGCGCGCCGCTCGACCGGCTGCTCGGTTTGGCCGAGCCGTTTCTCGTCCGCGACAGCGAATGCCTGTTTCTCAAAGGCGAGCGGGCCGAGGAGGAATTGACGCTCGCCCGCACCAACTGGATAATGACGGTGTCGGCTCGCCAGAGCCGTTCCGATGCGCGGGGGGTCGTGCTTCGCTTGCAACAGGTAGCCCGTGAGCCTCGCCGCGGCTGAGGTCCGCCCGCGGATCCTTCCGGTCGTGCGCCGCGCCCGGATCGTTGCGGTCGCCAACCAAAAGGGCGGCGTCGGTAAGACGACTACGGCGATCAACCTGGCGACGGCGCTGGCGGCGGCGGGGCATCGCGTTCTCCTGATCGACCTCGACGCGCAAGGCAACGCCAGCACCGGGCTCGGGATCGAGCGCAAGGCGCGGGCGGTGACCAGCTACGAACTGATCTTGGGCGAGGCCGAGCTCGAAAGCGCGGTCGTCGCGACCGACATTCCGCGCCTCTTCATCGTTCCGGCATCGCAGGATCTGGCCGGTGCCGACCTCGAATTGACCGCCCGCGAGCGTCGCGAGTTCCTGCTGAGCCGCGCCATCCGCAGCCGGGTCGGCGACTACGACGAGGTGCTGGTCGACTGTCCGCCGTCGCTGAACCTGCTGACGATCAATGCATTGGCGGCCGCGGATTCTGTGCTGGTCCCGCTGCAATGCGAATTCTATGCGCTCGAAGGGCTGAGCCAGCTGTTACACACGATCGAGCGGGTTCAGCGGGCGCTCAATCCGCGGCTCGACCTGCAGGGCATCGTGCTGACCATGTACGATCAGCGCAACAATCTCTGCGACCTCGTGGCCGCCGATGTGCGCGGCCATCTCGGTGCCAAGGTCTTCGACACGATGATCCCGCGCAATGTACGGATCGCCGAGGCCCCCTCGCATGGCAAGCCAGTGCTGATCTACGACCATGGCTGCGCCGGCTCGCAAGCCTATATTCGGCTCGCCGCCGAGGTGTTGCGGCGCACCGGAACGGCTACGCGATGAGCGGGCGGACGGCAGGGCGTCAGCTCGGCCGCGGTCTCGCCGCGCTGTTCGGCGAGGCCGATGGCATCACGCCCGTCGACCCGGCACGACAGCGTCTGGTGCCGATCGAGCGGATCCGTCCCGGGTCGTTGCAGCCGCGGCGCCGCTTTGCCGAGGCCGAGCTCGAAGCGCTCGCGCAGTCGATCCGCGAGAAGGGCATCCTGCAGCCATTGCTGGTGCGGTCGCTCACCGCGGAGGAGATTGATTTCGAGCTGATTGCCGGCGAGCGCCGGTGGCGGGCCGCGCAGCGCATAGGCCTGCACGAGGTCCCGATCATTATTCGTCAGATCAGCGATAGGGAGGCGCTCGAGATCGCGCTGATCGAGAATTTGCAGCGCGAGGATCTCTCACCGCTGGAAGAGGCGGAGGCCTACCGCCGGCTGATCGACGAGCTCGGCCGCACCCAGGCGAGCCTCGCCGAGGCCCTCGGCAAGAGTCGCAGCCACATCGCGAACACGGTACGCTTGTTGTCATTGCCGGCGCTGGTGCGCCATCGGGTCGACGAGGGCGAGCTTTCCGCCGGCCATGCGCGCGCCTTGCTCGCCGCCGCCGACCCGGCAGCGCTGGCCGAGGAGATTGTGCGCCGCGGGCTCAATGTCCGCGCGACCGAGCAACTGGTCCAGCGCCGGGCCGCAGCATCACCCGCGAAGCGCCACCCCCGCGACGCCGACACCCAAGCGCTCGAACGCGAGCTCGCCGCCCTGCTCGGGCTGCGCGTCACCCTCGAGGCCAAGAAGCGCGGCGGTAGCTTGACGCTCCACTATGCCAGCCTCGACCAGCTCGACCGGGTGCTGCGGCTGTTGCGTGCTGGTTGAACACGGCCGTTGCTGGTTACGAATTTGTGATAGCGATAACTTTCCACTGTTATTCGATGTTAGATGGCTAAAAATCGTTGATAACCCGCTAAATTCCGTTGTTCCGGCCAAGTAACGAATTTTCCACGCAAGTCTTTGATTTAACATATGCCTCTAATGTAAGATTTCAGCCGTTGCGCTGTGGAAATGCTGTTTTCGCTGTATTCGCAGCCGCGATAGGGTGATCCGCGAGGCGCGCAAGCTCGGCCCGCAGTGCGGACAGCGTGTCAGGATCACCTCGCTCGGTCCGGGCGAGAGCGATCGGCATTTCCGCCATCACTCGTCCCGGCGCCGGCGACAATACGAGTATGCGATCGGCCAGCGTTACCGCTTCGCCGAAGTCGTGGGTGACAAACAGCACGGTGGCGGGCCGGGTCGACACGAGGCGGAGCAGCAGGCTGCGCAGATGGTCGGCCGCCGCGGCATCGAGCGACAGAAAAGGCTCGTCCATCAGCAACAGGTCGGGTGCGATGGCAAAGGCGCGGGCGAGCGCCGCCCGTCGCGCCATCCCGCCCGATAACTGGACCGGATAGGCGCCGGCCATGTCGGCCATCCCGACATCGGCAAGGAGCCTCTCCAGGACGGCCAGCTCGGCGCGATGCGGCTGTACGAGCGCCACATTCTCGCGCACCGTGCGCCAGGGCAGCAGGCGCGGGCTTTGGAAGACATAACCGATGCGCGGCCGGTCGCCATCCGACGGCGCGAAGCTCAAAGTGCCGGAAAAATCGCGGTCGAGGCCGGCGATGATATTGAGGAGGGTGGTCTTGCCGCAACCCGAGGGACCGGTGACGACGCAAAACTCGCTGGGGCCGATCCGAGCATGCAGGCCGCGCAGCGCCGTCACCGGGCCCGCCCCGGCCCGGCCGGAGTAGCGCTTTTCATCAATGGCGACGGTGATCGCGACGGTCACCGGCGCCATCTCGCCAACCGCCGTTCGAGCGGTTGCAGGACACCCCACTCCACCGCGAGCACGACGGCGACAAAGGCGAGCGCGTAGGCGATCAGGCGCCTGACGTCGAACAGCTGAAAGAAGACCTGGATCGCATAGCCGATGCCGTCGGGGCGGCCGAGCAACTCGACGACGAGCACGATCTTCCAGATCAGCGCCAGCCCGGTGCGCGACGCAACCAGAAAAAACGGTGCCAGCTGAGGGAGAGTGACGTGGCGCAAGGTTCGCCAGATACCGAGGTCGAAGCTCCGCGCCATATCCGCGAGATCGCGGTCGAGTGTGCGCGCCCCCTCGCGCAGGGTCACGACCACGGTCGGCAGCTTGCTGAGCGTCACCGCGCCGATGGCGGCGGCTTCGGTGAGACCCAGCCAGATGTAGAGCAGCACGGCGATGACCAGAGCCGGCAAGTTGAGCAGCAGCACGACGCCGCTGTCGAGTAAGGTATCGATGGCTCGTGAGCGCGCCATCGCGATGCCGAGCACTGTGCCGATGACCATCGCCAAGGTGAAGGCGACCGCGACCCGCGCCAGCGTGGCGCCGAGATCATGAACGAGACCGCCGTGCGCCGCCTCGTCGGCGAGGGTGGCCAGCACTGCTTCCGGACCCGGGAACAACCGGCTGTGTGCCCACCGTGACGCCGCTTCCCAGGCGACGAGCAGCACGAGCAACGAAGCCACGCGTTCGGCGAGGGCCACTCGGAGTCGCACCATCGCTCCTTCCCGCGTCAGTATTGCACACGGTCCAGAAAGGTCCCCGCTGTCAGCTCGGGGCTCGCTCCGACGAGGGTTGTGCCGCCGATTTCGGCCAGCAGCTTATAGAGGCGCGCCGCCGCCTCCCGCTCGGCTGCGCCCCAATGACGCGGAATTCCGTCACGATAGGCGTCGCGCAACTTGACCAGCTCGGCGGTGTCGGCGGCACCGGTCAGCGGCGCGATCCGCTCCCACTCGGTGTCGGAGGCGGCGAGGATCGCATCGGCCGCCCGGCTCGCCGAGACGAACCCGTCGAGGGTTGCCCGGTTCTCGATTGCCCAATGCGATGACACGACATAGCCGGTGAGCGGCAGGTCCGGCGCAATCCCGAGTGCTGCAAGCGCCTCGCTAACCGAGAGCAGGCGCCGCATTCCCTTGGCCTCGAGCTTCGCCGCGAAAGGCCAATAAGTCAGCACGGCGTCGAGGCGCCCGGCGGCGAGTTCTTGGCTCAGCAGCGGCGGGGCGCCAAAGCTCTTGCGGACCTGAGAGTCGAGATCGAGGCCGAGCTGCGAGCGCGCGTAGAGCCGCAGCACCAGCCAGCTCTTGTCGATGGCGCTGCCGGCGACGCCGAGCCGCTGCCCGGCAAGGCCGGCCACATCGTGAAGCGGCGAAGCTTCCGGCACGATCAGCGCGCCGATCGCCCTGGAAAAAGGTATGAAGGTCAGGTCGCCACCCTCGGCCCGCTGGCGGGTGACCCAAAGCCAATCGGAGACGATCAGATTAACGCGGCCGGCCTGGAGGGCGAGCTGTGCGGCCGGTGTTGCGGCGAGCTCGAGCGGCTCGACCCTTATGCCCTCCTCGCTGGCGAGCCCGTGCCTGGCGATGACATCGAGCTGCCAGCTCAATGTCCCGTAGCGCAGCGAGCCAACCCGGATCGTGGGCTCGGCTGCCGCCGCGGCGGTCCCCGCAAGCCAAAGGAAAGCAAAAACGAAGCTTCCGAACCGCGCCGGCGACACTGTAATCGACCGCTCGTTGCCCCTCACCCTCCTCCCCGGAGTTGATCCGGGGATCGGCGGGCCCCTCCCTCTCACCGCAGGCGGGGAGACGGAGGGGGTGAGGGGCACCGCACCGCAGGATGCTCAATACACGACGACGCTGCGGATC
>Ga0306920_100008709_pt1 | contig 13484 bp, 21 predicted proteins | sample flu12Cox44000170_FD_204666 | JGI IMG/M metagenome (GOLD analysis project Ga0306920, IMG submission 204666) | Lab enrichment of tropical soil microbial communities from Luquillo Experimental Forest, Puerto Rico - flux4day.12C.oxic.44.000.170 (v2)... | ecosystem: Environmental > Terrestrial >... | reverse complement strand
CCGTTGCAGGTGGATACCACCCGTGCCCCTCGTTTGCTGCCTTACTGAGCTTGCTCTGCAAGTCGTCGCAGAATCTCATCCTAACCCAGATGTTGACTCCGGCCTTAGTACGTTGTCGGTGTCCAGACCGCGCAACGCGAAGGGAAGGCGACTGGCGACGGCGCTGATTCCCTCCACAACCAGACTCTGCTCGCGCACCGCCAGCGCCGCGCATTCGGTCCAGCCGCTGTGAATGTCGGTTAAGGTGAGGGTGTGGACGAAGTTGCCACCGTCCTTTATTCCGCCGCAGTGTTCGACCAGATCGCACTCGAAATAACCCGGCGGCGGGTTGCCCCAGTCGGCGAAGGTCCGCACCGGTACGCTCTGTCTGACGGCGGAGCCCGCACCCCAGCGGCGCCGCCGCACGCGTCCGGTCGCTTCGCGGTCCGGGTGCAGCAGCCGATCGATGGTGGCGGCGCTGATATCTAAGAGTCGGCTTCTCACCGCCGGATCCAGCTGGAGATAGCCGTGGCGTTCCATCGCCTCGATCAGCGCCGGGATGAGGACCCTAAGGCGCTTGCCGCAGATGCGATCGGCCGCTTCCCAAAGCACGGTGAGCGCCTGATGCACCGCCTCGTCGTAAACTCGTTCTCGCTGATGCGGAACGGGTGAGGTCGTCGGATGATTCAGCACCCGCAGCGCATGCTTGCGATGATAACCGGTTACGCGAACGAACTCGGACAGAATCCCCCGTCGCTCTCGAGGTTCAGTAGTTCCCTGATATCGTTGCCTGATCGCATCCTTCAGCTCTCGCCGTGTCGCCATGCTCAGTCGCCTCGCCATCTCCTCCACCACCCCGCAGTTCTTGCGCTGCGGGGTAGCAGTTTACGTGAGGCAACGACCGGCGACTCGGTAACAAAAATCGTGAGTCAACGCGCCTGTTGACGACAATTAAAATGGCCGCTTGTCGCCGTCCTGGCGGCGCGGAAGTCACGTGGGGCGAGGTGAGGCTCCATGGTGAGGGACGCGCAGGTCAGGTTGTTGCGGAGGAAGCTCATGGAGGGCAAGACGCAAGAGAGCGCGGCGGCAGCGGCAGGTATCAGCGAGCGCAGCGCACGCCGGTGGAAAAAAGGTTCGTACCCGTCTCAGCGGCGAAAGCCGCACACGTGGCGCACGCGTGATGATCCGTTCGTTGAAGTATTTGACGCCGAGATAGCGCCACTATTGGAAGCCGATAGCGCCGGCGTGCTGGAGGCGACCACGATTCTGGCGGAGTTGCAGCGACGCCATCCAGGTGAGTTCCTCCATGGTCAGCTGCGGACGCTGCAGCGGCGCCTGCGGCAGTGGCGAGCGCTTAATGGACCGGAAAAAGAGGTTTTCTTTCCGCAGGATCACCCACCAGGGCGCGAAGCAGCCTATGATTTCACCAACTGCGACGAGTTGGGCATCACGATCTGCGGTGCACCCTTCGACCATCTATTATTCGAACTCGCATTGAGTTTCAGCGGCTGGCGCTGGCCTACGGTGGCGTTGAGCGAGAGCTTTGAAGCGCTGCTGCTGGGCGTTCAGGAAGCCTTGTGGCGATTAGGCGGAGTTGTCGAGGTGTTGCGCTCCGACAATCTCTCAGCGGCAACCCACGAATTGGCACTGAGCGGCGGACGAAGTCTCACCAAGCGTTACAGCACGCTGCTCGAACACTATGGCACGAAGTCGACGCGGATTTTTCCGCGCAAGGCTAACCAAAACGGAGTAGTCGAGCAGGCCCATCGGCGCACCAAGTCGATTCTGGCTCAGATGCTGGTGCTGCGTGGCAGCCACGACTTTTCTTCAGTTGATGAGTATCAACGTTGGGTACGCGAGATCATCGAGCGCGAGCACAACGCCCTACTCGGCGACAAGCTGGCCGAGGAACGCGAGCATTTGCGGCCATTGCCGGCGATAGCGCTGCCCGCGTACACGGCGTTGACTGTCACAGTTCGCCGCTGGAGCACGATCCGAGTGCTGAATCAGACCTATTCAGTTCCGGCCAGGCTGATTGGCGAGCGGGTCAGGGTACTGCTGCATCACGATCATCTCGAGGTTTACTTTGCAGGGAATCTGGTCGAGCGGCTCGCGCGAGTCCGAGGCCGGCGCACCGCGCGCATCGATTATCATCACGTAATCTGGTCGCTGGTGAAAAAGCCCGGTGCGTTCGCCCGCTATCGCTGGCGAGAGGAACTGTTTCCCAGTCTGGTCTTTCGCCGCACGTATGATGCGCTGCGCAGCTTTCACGGTGATCGGGCCGACGCAGAGTATGTACGTATCCTCTATACCGCGGCCGTCAGCGGCGAGGCGGTGGTCGAACGGACCCTGACGAAACTGCTGGATAGCGCCGGTCGATTCGATGCCGATCTCGTAAGGAAGACGGTCAGACCCGAGCGGCCGAGCGTGCCAACCGTCGAGATCGGTGCACCGGATCTCCACCTATATGACGCACTACTTGAGGAGACGGCATCATGAAAGCCACTCAAGTTGATGTCGTCGGACGAACCACCGAGCTGCTAACTCGCTTCAGCCTCAGCACCGCCGCACCGGAGTTGGCTCAGCGGCTGGAGACCACCGGCCATCGGGATGCACTGCTGCTGGTGCTAGAGGTCCTGGAGATGGAAGCCGAGGCTCGCGAGCAACGCAAAATCGCGCGTCTCCGCCGCGCTGCGCAGCTTCCACCCGACAAGACCTTTGAATCACTTGAGGATCATGCGCTTCCCGCCCCGTTGATGCGGAAACTGCGTGACCTTGCGCATGGCGAGTTCCTGGAACAGGCGGAGAACGGGCTGTTTTTCCAGGAGTCGGCAAGAGTCACGCCGCCTGTGCTATAGGTCATGCGCTCATCGAACAGGGACACTCGGTGTTGTTTCGGCCAGCCTATCAGCTGGTTCAGGAACTGCTCGCTGCCAAGCGCGATCTCCTGCTGCCACAGAAGCTACGCCGGCTCGATTCGTCCGAGCTCTTGATCCTGGATGACATCGGCTACATCAAACAGAGCGCCGAAGAGGCGGAGGTCCTCTTCACCCTGATTGCCGAGCGCTATGAGCGAGGTTCGATGCTGATCACCAGCAACCTGGTGTTTAGCGATTGGGAACGCATCTTCAAGGAACCCATGGCAACTGCGGCCGCCATCGATCGCCTCGTCCACCACGCGGCGATCGTCGAATTCAATGTACCCAGCTACCGGACTCGCAAGCGTCGACGCAGCGACAGCGAGCAAGGCGGCAGCGCCGCGGCCGGATGAACATACCGCGCCGCCGCTGGCGGTATTAAAAAAGAATTGGAGGCTACCCCTTCGAAAAAATTAGATTAGCGAACAATCATCCCTGGCGATAAGCGGCCAAAATAATTGACGTCAAACAAACCCCGATTCGGCCTCGACTATCCGCGTCTTTCCTGCCGACAACTGAAGCTTGAGCCGTCCGATGATACCCTCGAAGCTCGGCATGTAGGCTTCGGCGGGCCGCCATCGGCTCAAAACCACACTGTCATCGGCGTAGCGCACGAGTTTGGTGTCCGGGTGGTGTTGCTCCCAATACTTGTCCAGCGGATGCAATGCGACGTTAGCCAGCAGGGGCGAAAGCACCCCACCCTGGGGAGTTCCGCGCACTGGTGTACGTACCTGGTCCGCCTCCATGATGCCGGCCTTAAGCCACCACCGGATAAGACGTAGCACCCATTTGTCGCGAACCCGCCGCTGAATCAGTTCGAGTAGCAAATCGTGGTCGATCGAATCGAAACAGGCGGCAACATCGGCGTCGATTACATGACTGTAACCGTAGGTAACCCACTTCCGAATCGCCGCAATGTTCGCACATCTCCACCAGTGCTTCGCGCAAAAGCTCGCTCGCTCGTGCATCGCAATCTCCTAAAATCTCAGCCAGTGCCCGGCGGAGATGGGTAGCGCCCAGCGCCACGACGATGCCGCACTCATCCAGTAGCCCGCGCACCTGGTTCATCAAAGCCGTGCGCTCTCGGATCAGCAGCGAGCGTATTCGATGCCAAGCATATCCTGCTGGGCCTGGCTCTTGACCGCAACGAAGCGCATCGACGGTCGTGCCACCGCCTCGCAGATAGCCTCTGCATCTCGAGCGTCGTTCTTGCTGGACTTCACGTACGGACGCACGAAGCGCGGGCTCATCAGCCTCACTTCGTGGCCGAGCTTCGCGATCTCCCGGGCCCAGTAGTGTGCGCCCATGCTTCCATTCCCACTAGAGAGGCAGGCCGGGACTTGCGCCAAGAACGGCAACAGCTGGCGGCGCCGAAGTTGGCGCTGCACTGTGGTTTTTCCCCTCGCGTCAACCCCGTGAACTCGGAACAAATTCTTTGCCAAGTCGATACCCAGCGTTCTAATCTTCACTACCGGACCCTCCCTCGCTTCTCTTTATGATGGGGGCATCCCACCATACTGGCCCACTAAGAGGCCGTTTTGGAAAGTGAGGGCTGGGTCCATGCCATCACTACAGTTGCTCGAAGAGCGACTGCGATTTCATATATATCGGGCTTATTCATGTGCGTTGTTGTTCTCCCCGATATTAGAATTCCGGCGAGGAGCGTTCGCGCTAATCCATCTGCCGACCGCGATCTGTTGTCACGCCTCAGCCCTCCAAATCGGGCGAGTGCATCGCAATCCTCTCGATCGTAAGCCCGATCCCGCGCAGGCCCATATAAATGAAGGCGGCGAAATTAGCTAGGACGCAGGGCAGAACAAATAGAAAACCGGCTGCGCAGGAACGAAAAGAGAGCGCCGAGAAAACTAAAACCACCGAGAGAACAAACGTTATATTTCGGCGGGGACACTGGCGGCGTACATGAGGTCGCGGCCCTGGTAATAACCGACCAGGATCGAATCGACCACGTCACCATTCGGAATGGAACCACCGATCATGAACTCCTGCCAGCGATTGGCCAGCCACTTGAGCCAATCGAGGCAGCGCTCGCCGGAGCGGTATGAGCTGCCGGGCTTGCCGCTTACAAACGGCGAGGCTAACGCTGACTGTGAGATAAATCTGGCCGACAAAACGAGTCATAGGTATGGACAATTCGACCGCGCCATTATGAACGAGACATGGTGGAGTTGCGTGGCTGGGTTGTGTTCTGCTGCCTTACCAAACAATCTTCTGTCATAGGTATGGACAATTCGACCGCGCCATTATAAATGAGACATGGTGGAGTTGTGTGGCTGGGTTGTGTTCTGCTGCCTTACCAAACAATCTTCTGGGGTCGCTTGCTGTCTTCTCAATCCTAAAAGCGCCTCATCCAGAGCAACCTCTTTCCGACTCACCAAGCAGACGGGTTTGGCGATGCTAAGTCCGCTGGGCGGCGTTAGGCCATGAGGCAGATGGGATAGCTCCGCTCGTCGGCGATCAAATCGGATGAGAGATTCTTTTGGGTAAGCCCACGTAGGGGTAACTGCGAAAACTTAGGAAGCTGCAATTCGCGCAGCATTTGTCGCGGAGGTGAGGCCATGGTCGATTCAGTCGGAAATGAGCCTGGTGCCCGGATTAAGGTGATCGGGGCGGGTGGCTGCGGTGGAAATGCTGTCAACCATATGATCGCGTCGGGCCTGCAAAACGTCGAATTTGTATCTGTGAAATACTGATTCGCAGGCGCTCCGCAACAATGCTGCTTCAATTCAGCTGCAAATAGGACAAATGCTGACGCACTGGACGAGGTGCTGGCTGTAATCCTGAGCTCGGTCGCAAGGCGGCGCTCGAGGACGAGGAGCAGCTGCGCAAGTTGCTGGCGGAATCTGAGATGGTATTCGTTACTGCTGGAATGGGCGGTGGCACTGGGACTGGCTCGGCTCCGGTAATTGCTCTTAGCGCGTGAAAGTGGCGCGCTTACCGTGGGCGTGGTTACCAGACCGTTTCTGTTCGAGGGACGCAAGCGTAGGAGCCAAGCTGACGACGGCGCGTGAACTGAAGAATGCCGTTGATACGCTTATCACAATTCCCAACGACCGCCAAAAAGGGACGTGAAAGATGGTAGTTTTCGAGCGAAGGGTAGGAGGGGTGGTACGCTATCTCAAGGTGTTTCTGCCTAGAGAGGACCAGCTCACTGAGTTTGCACGCAACTTGCGGACGCTCGACGTCTTGCGGGTCGTTTGGGGGCCTACCGGGTTGTCAAACGAAGTCTCTCCGATCGCCCGGGGCTGGTCGCAGACTTCCATTGTGGATCTGTCCAAAGGCCAAGAGGCAATCTACGCGGGGATGCACACCAATTGCCGGTATAAGGTGCGGCGTGCGGAGAAGATGCGCGACTGCTTTGAAATTGTGATGAATACCGAAGCCGCGCGGGCGGATTTCCTTTCGCTTTATAGCACTTTCGCGTTTAGCAAGAGATACCTGCCGCGGCTGAAGCCGCACCGGTTCAATGAATATTTGCCGCACGCCGACGTTTTCGTGCTCTATTTCGAGGGCCAGCCGATCTGCGGGCGGCTGGTGCTGCGCGATGAGGAAAGCCGCACGGCGCTAATGTTGTACTCAGCGACGCACCGGCTCGAACAAGGCGCTGATACGATAACTGTGGGCTTACTCAATCGCTACCTGCACTGGCACGAAATGAAAACCTACCAGGCCGCGGGTATGGAAAAATATGATTTTGGAGGCGTCGGCCCAAGGACTGCCTCGATCACCAACTTCAAAATGTCCTTCGGCGGAGAATTGAGCCCGTTCAGTATTTACTTATACGCAGGATCTGCGCGCCCAGTCTGGAAACTCGCATACTCTTTTTACACTAGATGGAAAGGTGAATCCTTGCGTTACACTACATGGGCACGTGAAGCCTCCACGGATAAGGGAATCCTTGCTCGGCAGGCGAGCGACGGGCAAAGCGCCCTGATCGCTCCGCCTCAAAGACCATCCGCCGCACACCGGCGAGGGTTGGCGTAGGGGCAAATCCCGCGGACCGGGTTCAGCAACTGTACGGCAATTACTAGCTCAAGGCGGCAAGCCCGCTGTCTTTAGAAATCTCTCAAGCTTGGAGCTACCCCGTTTCGGTGGACGGTGTTGGGCTTGCGGTAAACTGTGTTTGATAAATCCTTTCGTAGTTGATTGGTGAATGGTAGTCGAGTGCCGAATGACGGCGGTAGGGATTGTACCAGCCTTCGCTGAACTCGAAGATCGCCATGCGCGCTTCGATCTGGGTTTTGAAGTGGCGGCGGTCGAGTAGTTCGCATTCGAGTGTAGCGAAGAAACTCTCGCACATGGCATTGTCGAAGCAATCTCCCGCAATCTCCCACCGAACCCATCGAGGGCCGCACGCCGGCTTGTGCGCACCGCCGGCCGAACGCGATTGAGGTGTACTGACTGCCCTGGTCCGAATGATGAATCACGCCAGCTGGGCGGCGCTGCGACAGTCGCTAGGTTGAGAGCCTCGAGCACCAGCTCGGTGCGTAGATGGGTAGCCATTGCCCACCCGACGATTCGGCGACTGAATACGTCCATTACTACCGCGAGGTAAAGAAACCCGGCCCAGGTCGTAATATGTAGAAGTAAAGACTTAGTCTGACAATACAGTTAAAAGTCCTCGGCAGGAAAGAGAACGAGGACGATGACCACGGAACAGAAGGTAATTCGGGTGAAGGTAGGATTGCTGGAATTGGCCAAACAGCTCGGCAACGTCTCGCATGCCTGCCGGGTGATGGGATACAGCCGCGACAGTTTTTATCGCTTCAGGGAACTCTACGACAAGGGTGGTGAAGCCGCCTTGCTGGAGATCTCGCGGCGCAAACCGGTGCTGAAAAACCGCGTGGCGCTCGAGATCGAGCAGGCGGCGGTCGAGCTCGCGCTCGAGCAGCCGGCCTGGGGACAAGAGCGGGTCGCTAATGAATTGCGTCGCCGGGGTATGAGCTTGTCCGGGGCTCGGGTGCGCAGCGTCTGGCAACGTCATGATTTGGCAACCATGACCAAACGGCTTAAAGCGCTGGAAGCCGAGAGCGCACAGGAGGGTTTGGTCCTGACCGAAGCCCAGGTCTCGGCATTGGAGCAGGCCAAGGCGGATAAGGAAGCGTATGGCGAGTTCGAGAGCGAGTGCCCCGGCTACTGCGGCGCCCAGAATACGTTTTACGTCGGCACGCTCAAAGGAGTGGGGCGGATTTATCAGCAGACCTTTCTGGATACCTACGCCAAATTGGCCTTCGCCAAACTCTATGATCGCAAGACCCCGTTGGTCGCGGCCGACCTGCTCAATGACTGGGTGATCCCGTTTTTCGATGAACAGGGTGTGACGTTGCAGCGGGTGTTGACCGATCGTGGTACCGAGTACTGCGGCGCACCCGAACGTCACGAATACGAGCTAAACCTGGCGGTGGAGAACATCGACCACAACCGCACTAAGGTCAAAAGTCCACAGACCAAGGGCATCGTCGAGCGTTTCCATCGCACCGTGCTTAATGAATTCTACCGTGTTGCCTTTCGCAAGATTTACTCAAACATCGAAGAGCTGCAGCGCGATCTAGACTTGTGGCTGAAGGAATACAATGAGGTTCGTCCTGACCAGGGGCGTTGGTGTTACGGGAAGCAGCAAACCTTTATTGATGCTGCGCCGTTGGCACGCGAGAAGATGCTGAATGTCACCCAGGAGCTCTTGGCGTGACGAGTGGCTGCCTCCAACCTGCAGGTTGCGCCAGCAACTCTTAACCCCAGCTCCAGCCGGAGCGCCGGCCGCAGTCAAGCGAGGCGGCAGCCGGCGCGCTCCCGCGCGCGCACGCTTGACGGCGAGCTGGCGCGGACTATCAACACAACATTCGGACACTCAACTTAAACTATCAGCTCGCGGACTTAGACCGTCTGTCAGACCAAGTTCCACCTTCTACACGTAATCAACCTGGGCTTGCTCACCCGGCCCGGTCTCGAAGCGCACCGTGGCCAGCTCCGACCATCTGCGCTGCTCGCGATAAGGCCTGACGAATCGCTGCACCTGCATCAAACCGCCGGTGAAGCCCAAAACCTGCAGTTCGCGGTAAAGCACAACGCTGTTGAAGCCGACTTCCGGTGCACGCCGCTCGATAAACTCGGCGAAGCGGTCTAGTTGAAGCTCTCGTCGCTGTGGTTGCCGCGGCAGCCACCCGCCCAGCCTGAGCCAGCGCTTGACCGTCTTGCGATCCACCCCGAGCTCGCGCGCAATACGTTTGATTCCTTCGCTGCGTTCCCGGCGCGCGACCATCTCCCGCACCAACGCCTCCCTTAGCATCCGCTCCTCCGCCGACCCCGCTTCGGTCGACAGAGACACTACCTGTTCCGCTCGTCTTCCATTGCTCCCCTATCCTCCTGTTGCGCGGGAGGGGGGAGTTTCAAATGACATCTGAGGGGGAATTTCACATGACGCGTGACATGGGCTTTTTACATGAACCGAGAGCGAACAAAAAAAGATGGGCGGGCCGTGCACAGCTCGCGCAGGAAGTCCAACCGGCACCCTTTAAAAAAACCAACTGGACCATGAACACCCGATGAACAGGTGAACACAACATGACCATACTCACTTGCTGTCGAGCGGGCAATCCATCTTCCAGCGTCATCATTCCAGCTGAGACAGGGCCGGTTCTATGAGCGCCGCGAAGGATGCTTAGTCTGACGAGATCCGCCGCGGATACCGCAGCACCGTCGAACGGGAGGTCGAGTAAATGGACTTCCGAATCGACACCGGGCTATTCGCGCACCCGAAGTTTTTGCAGTTAATATCGGAACTTGGAGCTTAAGTCGGATTAGGCCTTCTGAAAATCTGGTCATTTGCGGCATTACATAGCCGAAATGGGCGATTAGGGTACGCAGATCTGACAAGCATTGAGGTTAGTCGGTTAAAAGGGTACCACCGGGATGTTCCTAGAGACTCTATTTCGACTCAAGTGCCTCGATAAGACGCGCGACCGGGGGCCGTTTTACACGATTGGGACGATTACCAGTCTTTTATAGTGCAGACTTTTGCACGAGTTGCACATGCCAAATATGCCGCAGATACCCGCTGGAATCGCATTACTAAGCCATTAGTCGAAAAAGAGTCCGAAGTTACTACAGAATCTGAATGCTCGGAGCATGCTCGCAGCATGCTCACAGCAATGCTCCTGATCCTGATCTTAAGATCTTTTCTCCCCCTTAACGAGAAGCGCACGCGACCTGTCGGTCGCTGGTGTGAGTGATTCGGGAAATCAGGCACAGCCCGGCGCCGGTCAAAAAAACGGCCCACTGTTTTCGAATACCCCTGCTTCGCCATCCGCCAACGCGCCTGCGCCACGCAAGAAACGCAATCAGCATACTTGCTCCTGGGATAACGCCGGCTTCGAGCGGCTGTGGGCGGTTTGGCGCTATCCCGAGGACAAGCACGACGCACGCTCGGCGTGGGATGCGCTTAGGCCCGAACCGGCTTTCGTCGAGCGGATGATCGCTGACGTGATGCGTCGCAACGCCGACGAGTGGGCCGATCGCGCGACAAAGTACGTCGGCTATCTCGGGAAATACATTCGCCACAAGCGCTGGCTGGATGAACCGCCGCGGCCTGCTGTTGGCAACGGCGCTCGCAACGACTGCCGCCCCGCTTCTGAAACTGACCCGTTCAAACACGACTCGCCTATCAGCGACGAGCAGCGCTCTGCAAACCTGAAATGGCTGAAGCAGCTTCGCACTGGAGGAAAGACATGAACGAGAGTGATTTGCTGAAACGTGTACCGCCACAAAACACTGAAGCCGAGCAGTCGGTCCTGGGCGCGGTACTGCTCGACAACGAATCGCTCGATGAAATAATCGACCGCTCAAGCCCGAGCATTTTTATCGCGAGAGCCATCGTGAAATCTTCCGCGCCATGCTGGCGCTCAAAAGCCGCGGTCATGCGGTCGATGCAATCACACTCACTGATGCACTCCGTACGGTCGGTGTGTTGGAGGCGGTCGGCGGTGCCGGTTATACGCGGAACTGGCGGCATGCGTCCCGACTGCTGCCAATATCGCCCACTATGCGAAGCTCGTTCGCCAGAGGTCGTTGCTGCGTGCCCTGGCCAGCACCGGAACCGAGATCGCTAGTGAGGCCTACGATAACCCCCGCGGATGTACCGGCGTTCGCCGAAGAGTCGGTGACCAAGATGACCGAGGTGGGCGGAGAAGCAGTTACAAAGCTCCCGGTATCCGATGCGGAGTTGGCGTGCGACGGCCTCAAACTAATCGAGAAACTTTACGAGAACAAATCCCGCGTCACCAGGCTCGAGACCGGCTTGAGCCACTTTGACCAACTGACCGCTGGCTTACCGCCCGCCGATCTCATTGTCCTGGCCGCTCGGCCGGGTATGGGCAAATCGGCGCTCGCCCTTGAAATGGGCTTGTACGCGGCGCAGCACGACAAGGTGGTTGTCTTCTTTTCCTTGGAAATGAGTAAGGAGCAGCTGCAGTTGCGGTTGCTGTCGCTGGAGTCGAAGGTCGAGCACGAGCGCCTCAAGACGGGTTATTTGCGAACCGAAAATTGGCAGCCCCTGATGGGCGCTCACGACCGAATAAGAACGGCCACGGCCCGGACGTTCTGGCTGGAAGATAGCAGCGAGTTGAGTGTGATGGACATGCGCGCGATCTCGCGCCGTATCAGGCGGGAGCAAGGACGGCTCGACCTGGTCGTGGTTGATTATCTGCAAATCGTACGACCGGCGGTGGCAAACCGATTTTCTCGCGAGCAGGAGGTTGCCAGCATCAGCACCGCCTTGAAGGCAATGGCCAAGGCCCTCAAGGTGCCGGTATTGGTACTGGCGCAGCTGAATCGACAAGTTGAAGCGCGTCAGGACCGGCGGCCGACTCTCGCCGATTTGCGTGAATCCGGCGCGATCGAGCAAGACCCTGATGTAATCGCATTCATCTACCGTGACGAACTGTATAACCCGCACACCAAGGAGCCGGGAATCGCCGAGGTTGCTGTCAAGAAACACCGCAACGGCCGCACCGCAATGGTCAAGTTTGTCTGGCAGGGCAAGATCATGCGCTTTGATACGCCTGCACAAGCTGGTGGGCCGGTCGAGCTGGTCGAGGAACCGGAGTGGTCCGCCGATGATGATTCGCCCGGCCATGACGACCAGGGCGGTTACCGCAACGGGCAAGGTTAACTATGAGCAAGCACAAGCGCACAAAAGACCTAGTGCGGCCGATGAGCCCGCGTGAGTTGCACTTCATACTCGATGTCTGGCTTGCAGCGGCCGAGTTACGCACGCCGATCAAGAATCCGGAAGTCCACAAAGTCGGAATAACGAACCCCGATGGCAGCGTTGACTTGATTCATTTTACCGACACGCCGAACAACCGCGGGATGTTCGCCGTCAAGGAGCAATGCCAGGGCCGAGGACGATAAGTCCCTGCACGTGATGCAGCGGGTGGAAGCGCTCCGCTCTCTACCCTATACGAATCCGTGGATCGTACATCAGGGCGATTATATCGGCATCGATGATGCGGTGATTGATACAGCAGTGGAGTTCCCGCTGGTCTGGGGCAGGCTCAGCTTCCCCGCCAAAGCCTTTTTCCGGCGTGTGGCCGAAGTAGCCGCCGGCACAGTGCACAAGGCCAAGTGGACATTCAACGGTGATAGGACAGGCATCTGCGGGCGGCACCGGGCAGGTGATATAGGTGCCCAAGTCGGCCGCCCAGCGCCGACTTCTCGACCCACGGATATCGTTTGACGAAGCTTCAACGGGAACGCTTCGAGCCGACGCTGCGATTAAGTCGTACTGGACCTTTCTCTGCTGGCTCTATGCGGCTCCCGTGGCGCCCCTGGCTGCGCCATGCGGCTCCATTGTCAACTCGGGCGATCCGCTCGCGTATCCGGTATTCGGCATCCTTCACTGGCGACCCAACGTCGGCAAGTCATGGTTTTCCGAAATTGCTGCGAGCTCGATGTTCGGGCCGGTATGGAAACAGCTAAGAGGTACAACGTTTACCGCCAATCGGGTGTTGGGTTTGCGCGAGCAGCTTGGGGCGATTCCGCTGCTCATCGACGACGTCAACCGCGACCACTTCACGCGCGAGGTTCCGGACCTGGGCAAGTTCGACCGCGAGCGCGCAACTTTGTATGCCCCGTGATTATTTCGACCAACAAGCAAGTCACAGTATCGCCCGATATTCGCAAGCGTGCTGTGGTGTGCCCGATTGACGCGGCGATTCCCGATCAGCACGCGACGTCAAAGGAAATCGCTCATAGGGCTCACTCCCAGATCGGCACAACCTTCTATCGCGCGTACCGGCAACGTTTGTTGCCGTTGCTGCGCGCAATGCGAGAGCAGATCGCCGAACGGCCAATGGCGCCGCCCGACCTGCTCGAGGTCTCTTCGCAAGTGCTACACAATCTGGTTAGCGGCTGCCTCGGTACTGCACGCGAATGGATGGGTCCCGTAACCAACGATATCCCTTTAACGGGACAAAGTCCGGCAGCACTTTGCCGCTATTGTGGTCAGGCAGCGCTGGATTCTGGCCTAACGTATCGGGTAATGCGAATCTCGTCCCTACCGTTGCGAACGGT
>Ga0306920_100008708_pt1 | contig 13485 bp, 17 predicted proteins | sample flu12Cox44000170_FD_204666 | JGI IMG/M metagenome (GOLD analysis project Ga0306920, IMG submission 204666) | Lab enrichment of tropical soil microbial communities from Luquillo Experimental Forest, Puerto Rico - flux4day.12C.oxic.44.000.170 (v2)... | ecosystem: Environmental > Terrestrial >... | reverse complement strand
AGCCACAACAGTCGCAGGGGCAGACGAAAGAGACGCAAACTACCGCCCCCACGAAAGGAAAGAAGATCCGTCCTGCACAAGATGAGAGTACTTCAAAGGCAAAACCTGAGGCAGGGACGAATGTACGTGAACAAACGAACGTTAAGGGTCGCGCTCATGTAAACGAGCATCAAACTCAACCTGGTTCGCGCTCGAGCATGAGCCAGACCAACGTGAACACGAATCACACGACCACGACGGTGAACAAGGAAGAATTCAGAACGCGTCATACCGATGTATTCAGCCTTGGACGCCATCCGAAGGAGTTCTTTATCCAACGATATGGTGCTAGCCATTTCCGGTTGATCGGGAATTCGTACTTCGTGTTTGTGGACGGCTGCTGGGTCGCGGTTGACGTGGACGGTTTTATATACACGCAGCGAATGATCTGCGCTGGCGATCCGGAGTTTATTGAAGTTACTGACTAGCGCATCTTGTGCGCGTCATGAAAGCGCTCCGCTTAAATCCGGGGCGCTTTTTTTCTATAGATACGAATCGGGAACCCAGGAAAGCAGGAAGTGACCATGGATAAAACACACTCCAGAGGAAAAATCCTTCATGGAACCGAAGGAATGGGAACGGTTATGCTACAGATGATCGAAAAGCGGGCGCGCAAGATCGCGCGTTGCGATGGACGTAAGCACCCAAATGGTCTCGACCAGATTCGTGCGCGCGAGGAACTGATCGGTGCTACGCCAGGCTCGGAAAAACGTCCGACGAGGAAGGAACCGCGTGGCGATTGTGAAATACCACTTGTGTCGACAGGCGAGAAAGCTTCGACTGTCCGCCCTGAAGATGATGAAAACCTCTCCGCAAAATTGAATGGAAGAAAGGGTTGAGGAAGCTGACCACGATCAGCGTTTAAGCTCTGAGCGAACTAGCGGGAAATAATCAACCGGGCAACCGGACGCTTTGAGGATGGCGTATGCGGTTCTGAGGATCGAACCGCTGTTTCAGTTGCTGGAGGCGCGCGTAATTTTCTGCGCCATAATAAGCTGTTGGCCAGTCTGCGAACGCAAGGTCTGGATAGTTTGCGTAATGGCTCGTGACTCCGGCTTGCGCAATGTGTTCGCGCATGCGGCCTGCCGCTTCTTGCAGAACGGGCGCGCGCGAAGGCGTTTCCCAATATGCCTGAGACTCACCCAGGTAAGAGAAAGCTCGATGCGGATAGGCGCCTTCCACATTGTCAGAAATGGCGCCGCCCAGAGTATTGATTTGAAAAATCAGTCCTGGAACAGTTAAGACTTCGTCGAAGATACCGGGCAACGCGGGCCGAATGTCGTCCATTCCTTTGTAATACCCGGCGCTTGCGTTCTTAAAAGAAACCGGGCCATTCTCTCCATAGTACCAGGTCAAGGCTTTCTTTAAAGAAGTAGGGCCGCCAGACGTCATTTTATTCGTTAGGCCAGCGAGCCGGCGACGAAAAGCCATCAACCCCTTTTGGTCGCGCGAACCGATAGTGATGACAACCACGGTGACCTGGCTGCCGTTCATGATCCAGGCCGAGAACGCCTCGTTAGGCAACTCAGGGGTGGCTTCGAACCAGGCATCCAATAACGCCGCGGCGCGTTTCGGATCGAGTTTGTAGGCCCGAAATTTCCATGACGAAAATTGTGCCGGGGCGAGACGCGTGTTGAATGTCAGTTCAGTTACTATGCCGAAATGGCCATTGCCACCGCCGCGCGCGCTCCAGAGCAAATCCGGCTCCTCGTTTGAGTCATGAATTATCCCGGCGCCATCGACCATTTTGATTCTCCGCAGATGGTCGCAGGTCAGTCCCCATTTTCTGGCGAACATCCCATACCCGCCGCCGAGTGTAAGACCTGCGAGACCGACTGTCCTGCATGATCCAGCAGGCAGGAAACGCCCCCTCGGCAGGAGGAACTGGTTCACTTCTTCCAATCGACAACCTGCGCCTGCAGTCAAAATGCCGGTCTTCGGATCGAGCTGCATCTCGCGCATCGGCGAAACACTGACGACCAATCCATCGTCGTTCAGACAAAATCCTTCGAAGGAATGTCCTCCGGCTTTGACGGCGACTGGCCAATTCTCTGCCTTTGCTCGTTCGATGGCGCGTTGAACGCCAGCTTCAGATACGCAACAAGCGATGACTTTCGGCTGCGTTAAGATGCCGGCGTTGTAAACCTCCCGGGCGGTTGCGAAATCGGGCGACTCCGGCGTGAGAAACTTGACGCCATTAACGTATGCGTCCGACGACGATTTCGATACTGCGGGTCTCTCCTTCGCGGCAATGCTCGAGACATCGGCGAGAACGGCGGTCGTAGCCGCGAGAGATGTGCGGAGAAAGGATCGGCGCGTGTGCATGAATCTCTGTTGGCCGTCATCCTGCGTGAGGAAGGCAGAAGTAAAAAGGATGAATTGAGCGTGCGGGACACGCGAAAATAGAAGGTAAAGTGACGAGGGTAGCAGCGAGCGAGCGGGGAGGCGAGCGAGTTTCAATTGAGCGTCCGGGAGACGCGTTTGCCGTTTAATCCAACGTAGATAAGAGGAAAGCGATGAAAGCGATTTACGTCCGTAAATTCGGCGGGCCAGAAGTCTTGCAACTCGAAGAGGTGCCGACGCCGCAGCCCGGGCCGCGTGAGGTCCTTTTGCGAATGCACGCAGCGGGCGTTAACCCGGTGGAGACTTACATTCGCGCGGGAACGTACGCGCGATTACCACCGTTGCCGTACACACCAGGGAACGACGGCGCTGGCGTGATCGAGCAGATCGGCGCGGATGTGAGTGAATTTAAAGTCGGCGATCGTGTCTATACCGCGGGATCTGTGAGCGGAACGTATGCGAAGTTCGCGTTGTGCAAAAAGGAACAAGTCCATCCGCTGCCGGCCAATGTTTCATTCTCGCAAGGCGCGGCGATTGGCACGCCGTACGCAACGGCGTATCGCGGGTTGTTGCAGCGTGTGGGCGCCGAGCCGGGCGAAACAGTGCTGGTGCACGGCGCGAGCGGCGGTGTTGGGACGGCGGCGGTGCAACTGGCGCGTGCTCGCGGTCTGCGCGTATTTGGTACGGCGGGCAGTGCTAAAGGACTCAAACTCGCACGCGAACACGCTCACGAAGTGTTCGATCATCACGCGCCTGATCATTTTGAGCAGATAATGAAAGCTACTGGCGGGCACGGCGTCGACGTGATCGTGGAACTCCTCGCGAATGTGAATCTCGGAAAGGATCTGACCATTCTCGCAAAAGGCGGGCGAGTGGTGATCATCGGGAGCCGCGGCCCAGTGGAAATAAATCCGCGCGATACCATGCAGCGCGATGCGGATGTGCGAGGGATGATTTTGCCGAACACGCCACCGGAAGAGCTGGCAAGTATTCACGCCGCGCTCGTGGCCGGCTTGGAAAACGGGACGTTGCGTCCGGTGATCGGCAAAGAATTTCCTCTCGCTGAAGCCGCACAGGCGCATCGAGCGGTGATGGAACCGGGAGCGATGGGGAAGATTGTCCTGCGAACGGAAAGTAAGAAGTAAAAAGGAAGAATTAAGAAGTGGGAAATCGGTAGAATGCAGAACGACAAAAGAGATCTGCAGGAGAGAACAAAACAATTTGCGCTGAGCGTCATTCGAACGTTTTCGATAATACCGAAAACGACGGAGGCGCAGGTTCTCGGAAAACAATTGCTGCGTTCAGGGACATCAGTTGGAGCAAATTACCGCGAGGCATATCGCGGACGCAGCAAAGCGGAGTTCATTGCGAAGTGCGGTGATTCACTGCGGGAGCTTGAAGAGACCGCCTACTGGCTCGAATTGCTCGTTGCAGGAAAAATCGTTCCGGCGGAAAAACTCGCAGACCTGCGACAGGAGTGTGACGAACTGATCGCGATATTTGTAACGATCTTAAAGCGGTCGAAAGATGCTTCTTAATTCTTAATTCTTAATTCTTAATTCTTAATTCCAACTTACTTACCCTGTTCCAGATCACGTCTTCGTTGTTTGTATCTCGGTAGCGCTCGCTGCGCTCGACCGCTACCCTCGCGGCGTAACCGGCCATGTCAGTCACCCCATTCGCTCCATTCGCCGATGTCAGAATGATAACTCGCCTAACGGGTCTTCTTCCACACAACATCTTCGTTGTTTCTTCTATCGATTAGCGCGTCGACTTTACCGGTAGCAGCGTAACTGAATAGAATTCTGCCTTCGACGCCTTTGCGGAAGAAGAGTTCCGATGTTTCCGGCAGCAGTTCCTCCTTTTTGCCCTTGCGTTCCACGAATAGCTTATCCCCTTCACTGGTGACGGATCTTGTTTGACCAGGCGCCAGTTCGTACGTGCCTATGAAGTCAGCAAACTTTATCGGATCGGCTTTTCCTAACGAAGGATCTTCATAGTAGCGATGTGCCTGGCTAGCGATGATCTGCCAATTGCCGTTGCGCTGAAGCCACGTGTCAGTGATGTGATAACGCGCTTTCAGATTTTGGCCGAAGATCGTCTCGGTCTCGTCTGCGTCGTAACTAAGTACCGCGGTGTTTCCAACGATCCTGCTCCGAGCGTTCTGAATTTTGATTGTTCCGGAGTATCCGGTTGGGAGCGGTGTGATGTCGGCGATCAGCTTTGGCTTGTCGAAAAAGCGTCCTTTCTCGTCGGCGAACATACAGTCGTCGGCGAAATGTTTTTTCCACGGCGCCTGATTGCCAGATACCAGGGAATCGTACAGCTCCTGGGTGCGTCGGACCAGTTCGTCCTGCGTAATGGGAACATCTGCGGCACAGACGATCGTTGCAGCGCACAGAAATTTGATGAGCGCGAGCCGTTTCATAAGAGTCATTAAGAAATAAGGATTAAGAATACACGAAATGACGAAAGAGGAACGTTCGCAGCTTGAGGCACTCGACAGTGCCTTGCGATCGGAAAGCGTGCGCGAACACATTCGCTCTGTGGTGGCACGCGTTCGCGAGGAACTCGCCCGCAGAAAAGATGCGCTAATGACTTGGGAGCCGTTTCCGTTGGAGGTTCTCGCGACGACGGTACCGCCTGAGATTCGGTCTGCGTGGGTATTTGTTTTACGCGCCGGCGCTGACACAGGCGCTGAAAGGCACCCGAACAGTCATCAACGCATGATGTCGTTCGAAGGCTGCGGTGATTTGCAAACAGGTGAGCCGGGAAAGTGGCAATCGAATGTTTTGGTTAGCGATCCTGACGCGCCGTTGGAACGGCGATGGATTTCAATCCCAACGAATGTATGGCATCGCCCGCTAATCAACGCTGAGACGGATTGGGCAGTTGTTTCCTTTCACACTGTGCCCGCCGAGGAATTGATTGAAGAGCGGCCGGGTGACACCCGCGAAGCCAGTACGAGGCAAATGAAGTATCTCGGAAAGTAAGAAGTAAGAATTAAAAAGGAAAAAACTGGCGGAGACTCCCTCCACTTTTTAATTCTTCCTTCATACTTCTACCTTTACTAGACTCGGGCGGATTCTATACCAACTGCAGAACACTATCTATGAAACCAACACCACGTCTTTGTCTCATCAGTATCGTCACTGCCTGCGCAGCAGTGTTAATCAGCTGCGCCAGCACGCAGAGCACCGCGCAAAATAGAGAGAGCATGTTGGTGGCTTCCGGATTTAAAGTCATCACTCCTAAAACAGCCACCCAAAAGCAAAAGCTCCAAAATCTTCCGGCCGGGACGGTGACGATGATCAAAAAGGGCAAGAAAAAGTATTACGTTTTCCCGGACCCTGCACACAATCAGGCGTATGTCGGTGGACCCAAAGAGTACCAGGCGTATCAACAGCTCTGCGCCGACAAGAAGCTCGCCAGGGAAGATCTCCAGGACGCCGAGATGTATCAGGATGCGACGATGGAGTGGAGCTTATGGGGAGGTGGCGAAGGAGTATGGGGACCCATGGGCGGGCCGGTGCCCGGAGGGTTTTAGTCATACCGCACTTCTGTCGACGCCTTGCTACCGTTGTGACCGGACCATTTAGTCGTCGTAGTAAACAGCCGTGGAAAGCGGAATGACCTAAACCGCGCGATTGAAACATTCAATGAACCCGGTGCTGAAGCGCCGCCTCAGATTCCATCGCTTCTCCACCGTGCAACTTCTCGTTGCTCTAGTCCTTCTCCTTATCTCGGCGCCTTTTGTTGAAGAACTAGAAGGCGGCCAGCTCATTCTATCGGTTTTGTTTTCGTTGGTCCTGCTCGCTGCAGTGTTTGCTGTGGCCAATCGAACGCGCAGCCTGGTTATTGCACTCGCGCTCGCGATTCCAGCTATTACTGCGAGATGGATCAATCAGGTTCGACCGGACCTAGTTCACCCGGCTGTTTTTCTCGTCTGCGCACTTGTGCTGTTGGCGTTTGTGATCGGGCATCTGATGTACTTCATTCTGCGTGCGCCTGTCGTCACGGTGGAGGTGCTCTGTGCGAGCATCGCGGCTTACCTGATGCTGGGCTTGACGTGGACGGTCGCGTACTGGCTGGTAGATCAGTTGACGCCTGGCGGAGCCTTTTCTTTCAACACGACTCGTGGCTCACAATCGATGAACGGATTCACTGGATTTTATTTCAGCTTCATCACTCTGAGCACCGTGGGGTACGGTGACATCACTCCGGTTTCACAGGCCGCGCGCTGGCTGGCGGCGATGGAAGCCATGACCGGTCTGCTTTACGTGGCAGTGCTGATCGCCCGACTGGTTTCACTTTATTCCGTCCCAAAATCTGATGATTCCTGAGCGGGCCTATTCGTGATCGGTTGGACTTACCGCGCGCTACAATAAATCGAACGTCTGTGTAGGCCGAAAGTCTTATAGTGAAACTGATGGACGCAAAGCGTTTCTTAGCTAGCGTCGACAACCCGTGTGAACATCTCTGACGCGTATGAGGCGTGAAAACGCAAGAGTATCCATTCGCGTGATCGCTGCCGTCACGTGTCTGGCGTTTTTGGCCAGTTGTGCGACGGCGCCGCAGACAGCACGCGGTCCCGAATATGCGCCGACCGCGAGCATTATGCACGAGGCGCGCTCAGCAAGCGTTCCGGTTGAAAAGCGAGCAGCCGATTATTTGCAGGCTGCGGCCGTGACTGCTCCACTGCTGGGGAACGGCATTGGTACACCGGCCTGTGAAACGTATAATGCAGCATGCGGCGAACTTACTGTTCTGCTGCGTTCCAGTGAAGGTGGGCGGTTTTGGAATCAGCCGCTGACGCTCACCGGCCAGAATACAACTTACCGTTTGCGGCTTCAGCCAGGCAGCCTTCCCGCCATCTGGCCGCCGGATTATTTCACGTCGTTTGAGGATCCTGGCAAAATCAAACGTACACTTATCAAAAAGGACGTAACCCAGGATGGTGTTGGAGGCGCCCTGGTTGGGGTCCGGTTGGTCACCCCGCAAGAGCAGTTTACGCCACGTCTTGGATTGAGTGCACCGGTTACAGCCACGCTTGATTTTAACGGATCGGATGCTGCGCTCGCGTTGCGACGACCGAACTATGAACGTTCTGCGCGAGTAGAGGGGCACGTGCGGCCTCTGGAAGCAGATCTTTCGGCTCCAATCTCTTATTTCCGGCCGCCGAACAACCTGCTCTTATTCGATATGATGGGCATGTTGCGCGGCACCAATATGATGGAGAAAACAGGGCTGTATTTTCTTGAGCCCTACGATCCCAGCCGAATTCCGGTAGTTTTCGTGCATGGACTTATGTCGAGTCCGTATACCTGGGTCAAAACCATCAACGGCCTTCAGCAAGACCCTGAGATACGCAAACGTTATCAACCCTGGGTGTTCGGTTATGCCACTGGCAATCCTATTCTCTATTCCGCGCTCCGGTTGCGTGAGGAGCTGGCCAAAGTGGACAAGCTTTATCCAAATCACCTTCCCTACGTTGTCGTCGGCCACAGCATGGGAGGCATGCTGACGCATGCGCAGGTCACAACCGTCACTCGCGCGATGTGGGAGAAAGATAAGAATGTCGGACCATTCGCCAAAAGCGTTTTCGCCAATAACTCGAGTGATAGTCTCATTGTTCGCGCTCTGACTTATCATGCAAATCCGCGAATCCATCGTGTTGTCTTTATTTGTACGCCACATCGGGGGAGCGACATGGCCAGCGGCGGATTGGGTAGATTTGGGATTAGTTTGATCACTCTTCCCGTACACCTGCTTTCCACTGTGAAGGACTCGTTGACCAGCGCCGAACTCGTGCAATTGACCGGAAGTTCCAAACGTATGCCGAATAGCGTCTGGGGACTGAAGCCGTCAAATCCAGCGTTTCCCGTAGTTAACGAAGCGCCAATTACCGTTCCTTATCACTCAATCATCGGCGATCGCGGGAAGGGAGACTGTCCGAACTGCACTGACGGCGTCGTGGCGTATTGGAGTTCTCATCTCAACGGTGCGAAATCTGAGAAGATTGTTCCGGGCCCGCATGGTTCCGCCGAGCTGCCACAAACCATCGACGAGCTTGACCGGATTCTGCGCTTGAATCTCGGACTCCCTACCACCTCACGAACCACTGTCGCTCAGGCGACGCGTTGAGACTTGCGACACTCGAAGCCGTAACAACTACAATGTCGCTGGTTGCAGAAGCTGGAAGTGCAGCAGGGTTTTAGGATTAACCACTGTCGTGCCGGCAGTGTGTCCGTAATGCGCCTGGCGCGCTGTTTGCGGTGGGCCGTGCGGTTCGACGGCGCTCGTCTTGACCGCGACTCTGCGTCCGTTCACTGAAACATGCGTCAGTTCAACACTGAGCGGCTCGGACTTGCGCGGATTACGACGAGAAGAGCTAACTTTCCCAAATGCCTTTGTTCCAGCTTGCAACAGAACATTTCCCTTGACTGAAACGTTCTGAGCAATCTTCGCCTCGAAGCTGCTGCCCACGGCGTCCTGCGAAGTAATGAGGCTGACGGTGGTTACCGAGATTGTTGTTCCAGCCGGAATCGTAGCTGCGTTTGCAAATGAGGCAGTAACGCAGGCGCAGAGGACAGAGATAACTGCGATGAGTTTGGTTTGCTTCATACTTTCTGCAGAATTGTTGGTTGAAATTTTCAACCCGGTGTCTCGTAAGGCGGCTCGTCTGTTGCGATCGGCGTGACTTGCATCGGTGGATTGGTCAATTGGAAAACCACGGCTGCTACCGCACCGGCTGCGAAGTTCGCCAGCAAATAAATCCAGATATTGGCCCAATCCGAAATGCCGAGAATGCAAATACCAAGAGCGACTGCGGGATTAAATGCGCCACCGGAAATATCGCCGACCGCGAAGGCGCCGGTCATCACGGTCATGCCGATGGCCAGGCCATAGAATGAATTTCCTGATGTCCCTTCAGCAGTAGCCGCGTTCAGAACCACATACACGAGCGCGAATGTAAAAAGAAATTCCGCAAGTAACGCGGGGCCCACGTGCGGCGCGATGGGAGTAACAGCGACACCGGCACGAAAGATCTTGCTCACGATCAGCGCTGCGATAGCGCCGCCGGCGAACTGCGCGATCCAATAAGGAACGACGTCGGCTGGTTGCACTTTTCCGCGGATCAAAACGCCGAGCGTCACCGCTGGATTGTAATGTCCGCCTGAGATGTGACCGCCGGCGAAAACCATCACCATGAGCGCGGCCCCGATCGCCAATGGCGCGATGACGCCCGTACCCGCGCCGATTACCGTGCAGCCAACCGTCAGGACAAGAAAAAATGTTCCAATGAATTCGGTGATATACTTATTCATAGCTGCAATTCTTACCTGACAGACGTTGAAAAAAGCAAGTCAGTTCAGCAATGGGACTTTCGTCTTACCGGCAGCGAAAAACCCGAACGCCGGATGCGGAAATCGACCGCGCAACCGAGAGGCCAGTGTTAGCCTCTGGTTTCGAACGAAGTACCAGTATGCGAGCGACTTCGTCAGGTCGCTAATTTTCCCCAGATAAACAGCAAAATGATCGCGCCAATGATGGACAGGATGAAACCCGCCGGATGAAAAGGAGAACCCGGTTCAGGTTTGGAAAACAGGCGGGCGATCAGTCCGCCGATAATCGAGCCACCGATACCAAGCAGCGTAGTCATTATGAAACCGAGATGCTGCGCACCCGGCATGATGGCGCGGGCAATCAAACCGACGACGAAACCGACGATGATGTACTCAATGATGTGTAGCATAGATTTATTTTGGTTTTAGCCGCCGAGGCTACCACGTCGCTCGAATGGATGTCGATTCTTTTCATGGAGAATTGCCAGAGTGGAGCGAACGCATGATTCTCGCCTAGAATTCCGGCAGCGGCGTTGGCCCTAAGAATAACCGCAGCATCTTCTGCTTGCCGATCACACGCGCCAATTCGCGCACTGTGCAGTACATCAGGATCAATATGAAGAGGATGATCTCTACCGCCCAGTAATGCGGCCACACGATTTCAGAGAGCAACTTCTCGTTGCCGGCCACGAGGCCGCCCGCCTGCCGGGAGAAATCGATGAGCCGCTCCAAATAGTGAATGACGCTGGCCATCACGAGGTAGATCATCGTCTTCCAGGCAATATTGTAAGCCAATGGCTTGTTCGGGTAGCGATTGATTGGGGGTAACACGTCCGCGATAAGCACCGCCTTGCCGAGGATCAGCGATGCGACTGCAATCGACGTCGTCGACAGAGGCTCAAAATGGGAGCCCCTGGCCATCAGCACACGGATAAACGTGAGGAGGTGCAGCGCTACGAAGAAGAAAATCGTTGGTGGCAATATCGCAAAGAATTCTTCCTTAAGCTTCTCGAGTAGTTTGTGCATGGCAGTCCTTTCTTCACGGGTGAAGATTTCATCACGAAAATCGACTCAGTGCCAGGTATGATAAGAGCCGTTCTTAAAAATTTACTCCGGCCTGAATGAAAGGACCGTTCAATTCCTTCTTGTCCGTGAAGCCGTTCTTTCTGTAGTCGTACTTCATGTAGCGCCATCCGGTTTGCAGCCAGAGATTGCGGGTCAATTGAAATTCGAGCCCGCCAGCCAGCTGGTAGCTCCAGTCGGTACTATCCACCGATTCTCGCACGATAGTGCGGCCTTCGCGCCGCAGCTCATATGCAGTGTCAGCGTTGGCATTAAATCCACCGACATCGCCTTCAGCAAAAATCTTCGTGGCTTTCCAGATTTTCAGCCTCCCGCGAAGGCCGACAACGGGATCGACCCAATCAATTGAATCCGAGAAGTCCAAACGCTTCCGGATTCCCAGTAACTCTCGGAGAATCGAAAGGCGTGCATCGCCATTATCGAAAATGCTTAAGTCGCCTTGCAAATACGTCCACCGCGCGCCGGCAAAGAGGGTAAGGTTTGCATTGTCACAATTGATCAGCCGATAACCAACGAATCCTTCCGCGAGCGCGTTTTTGAGGTGCACGTTGGCGTCGGTAAAAAGCAAACCAGGGAGCGTCGCATGAGCACCCACCTCAATATATTGACCATCTACCCAGAATTCCCAACGCCGGTAACGAGCGTTAATCGAGAGCGCGACCGGGAAATGCGTGAGATGTTTAAGCAACTGCTCGAAACTTGACATCCGAAGACGCCTCGAGGCCCTTGACTCCGCTGTCCCCTGAAATACCCGCCAGCCACCCGGGAAGGCCGATTCGGACTTCCCACAATGACGGCGTTTCGCACCAGTTCTTTTCGACCGGCACAACTTCTTTCGAATAATCTTTTTCGTCGGTCGTAACCGGCTCGAAGGCACCAAACAGAATCCCGGAACTGCTAACCAAGATTGCCACCAGAAAGGGCCAAACGGATTTGCCAGCCGCGGCCGTTGTCATGGTGCTTTTTCTACCTACTCCGCACCGCATTAAACAAACTTTTTCTTATTTTGGCCCAATCTATTGAACGCCGTTGATCAGTTGCCCCCTTTCTCCTCAGCTAGCGCGAAGTAATGCGCACCTAACAAGTATTTTGACCTTCCGCGCGTTGGCGGACTATGGGCCTTTGGTCGTATATCGATTGGGCGATGGCCCGACCCCAATCATGTTACAATTGTGTGACGTTATGGGATCAAGCAGAGTTACTCCTGCAGGGTGTCGTCTTTACTAAAGGATAAACTAATAAATTTGCCTTTCCCTGCCGCGCTTGCTTAGTACTTTGTTTCACGACGTCGAAACGATTTTTCAACGTCTCGAAAACCAACAATCAAAGGAGGTAACTTATGGGATTACTCGATTCGATACTCGGCGCAGTTAGCGGACAAAGCGGGCAATCTGGTGAGGCGAATCCGCTCGTAGGAATTCTCGGCGGTCTGCTTGCGCAGAGCGGCGGTCTGCAGGGCCTGGCCAGCAAATTTGCACAGAGCGGCCAGGGCAACGCATTCCAATCGTGGGTTGGCATGGGTGACAACCAGCCAATCTCGAGCGGTGAAATTCAAAACGCGCTTGGTTCCCAGCAGGTCAACGCAATCGCAACCAGAATGGGAGTGGATCCTGCGGTCGCGTCAAACTTCCTGGCTGAATACCTGCCAAAGATCGTCGACAAGCTAACGCCAGCCGGAAAAATCGATCCGTCTGCAGACCATCAACAAGGATTAGCGGCTATGCTTCCATCGCTCTTGCAAAGCCTTGGTGGCCAACGGTCCAGCGAGCAGTCCGCTTAAGGGTAGCGGCTGCGGTTCTCTCAATTCGGTTCGAATCGTCGCGCTCGCATGCGTGGCGCGAGTGAGTGCGCATTCACCAACTCGATGCGGTTGGTGGTTGCGGTCGATCTATTCTCGCTTCGCCAATGCGCCTCGCGCGGTGGCAGCATTGGCCACGGCCGCAGTTCCCGTTTCGCTTGCAGGCGCTCGATTCATGGCGGCTGGACTCGGGGATGCCGATCTCTTCGGTTTAAACAAACGTGGGAACCTGAATTTGCGGGGCGTCGGTGATGGAACTGGAGTTGGCGTGGGACTAGGAGATGCCTCAGCCATTGCCCTTTTACGACTACGTTTCGGTGTTGGCGAAGCCGTAGGCGACTCCTCTGCTGAAAGTGACGCAGCGCTCTGAGCTGGCGAAGCGGACGCCGCAGCCTCTTTGGACACCCGCTGTTTTGGTGGTGAAGGGGACTTGCTGGGCGGTGTCCCAGTCAGCAGTTGCGCTTGAACTTGTGGAACGCAAATGGTGAGACCGATTACAAAAGCTAGCTGAAACAGTTTGGTGACCATAAAAACAACCTACGAACGTCGCAGGATTGTGGTCAAAAGCGAGATTGTTCCGCCTTCGGCGACAGTCGTTCGACAGGCACGTTTAGCCATTCTGCAGCTTGTTTCCGGTCCTGAAATACGCGGACTTTGATCGGGGAACCCTGAGTTAATAAGGCGTGCACCTTACCGTAATGGACAAGAGTAGCATCCGTGGCAAGGATTGCTGACTTTACCGGCGGGTGACCTGCGTAAACCTGGCGCCGGTGAAGAGAAAACTGAATCACGTATTGGAAATTCAGTTCAATCTCATCCGCTGCCAGCGTATCCGAGAATCGGTCGAAAGGCTTTTCCAGCTTGGCTTCGAGGTCC
>Ga0306920_100008706_pt1 | contig 13486 bp, 12 predicted proteins | sample flu12Cox44000170_FD_204666 | JGI IMG/M metagenome (GOLD analysis project Ga0306920, IMG submission 204666) | Lab enrichment of tropical soil microbial communities from Luquillo Experimental Forest, Puerto Rico - flux4day.12C.oxic.44.000.170 (v2)... | ecosystem: Environmental > Terrestrial >... | reverse complement strand
CAGCTTTTCTCCCACCCGGGTTTTGTGGTTCCGGGGGCGTCTTTCCCCCTTCGACGGGCGGGCCAACGACCGGAGCGCCTGGGCGACACCGGCCACCCGCAGGACATTGCGGTGCACCACCTTCAAGTCCTCGAGATGCTGGGCGGGGATGGGAAGACCCACGGCGTCGGCGAGCATCAGCTCGATCCGCGACGAGATGACGCTCAGCGGGTTGTTCATCTCGTGGGCGACTCCGGCCACGAGGCGTCCGAGGGCGGCGAGCTTCTCGCTCTGATAGAGCACGTCACGCTGGCGCGCGAGCTCCTGCTCCATGCGACGGAGTTCGAACTGCTCAGCGATACGGCTCCCAATGTCAGTCAGCGTCTGGAGGAGCTCGTCGTCGGCCGTTCGTGGCGAGCGGCTGAAGAGGACCACGACCGCACTCGTCCGCTCCCCGCTCCGAATCGGGAAGGCGCAGGCCGAACGGAGTCCGAGCGCGTCCGCGATCGGTGCCCGGAGGAACCCGACGTCGCGCGCGACGTCCTTAGTCCAGGCGGCTCGGCCATCGCTCCAGACACGGCCCGGCAGGCTGACCCCCGGCTGGAGGCACATCCCACGACTGACAGCTTCGAACTCGCTCGTGTTCAGGGCCATCGGGCTCCAGCTTCCGTCCCAGCCCAGGCTGTCACCGTCCACGCGCCACCACTCGGCGAAGTCCCAGCCCAGCGACTTGCCGATGATTTCGAGCAGGCGCGAGGCGAGCGCGTCAAGCGTCGGGGATTCGGCGAGCAGCCGAGTGATCGCGAACTCGGTCGTCAGTCGCCTATCGGCTTCCTTGCGTCGCGTGATGTCGGTGATGAAGGCGAGCGCGATGAGTCGCTCCCCGCGCGACGCGGTGAAGCTCAAGCTGATCTCCACGGGGAATTCGCTCCCGTCCTTGCGCCGTGCCGCCAGGTCGAGGCCGAGTCCCATCGGTCGCACGCGAGGGTCGCCGAAGAACTCGTCCCGATGCTGCTCGTGGAGAACCCGGAGGCGCGTCGGCAGCAGGGTCTCGACACGCTGCCCGACGAGCTGGCCGGGGGCATAGCCGAACATCTGCTCCACCCGGCCGTTGGTCCACACGATCAGGCCGGCCCTGTCCACGGCCAGGATCCCCAGCGGTGAGGTTTCGAGGACCGCGTCGGCCCGCAGCTGCCGTGCCGCGTGCGCGGTCGCAGGCGGTGTCCGACCACCCCCCCCGGAATCCCGCTGCCACTTCGGCTTCCGCTTCGCCATGGTGTCGACATTCTCGATCGCGGCCTGCGACACCGTCAAGACTCCGGGTGGCATCCGGTTTGCTCTGGTACGCCAGAGATGGCCGGCAGCGCGCTCACAGGGATGACCAGACCGCGGGTTGGTTGCGTTCTGGAGCCCACTCTCTCGGCGAGGCTGGGAGTAGGGTACTGGGCTTGCACCTGGACCCCGCGGACGTCGCGCCCGCGTTCGGGACCGGAACGTTTGCGAACGGAGGTCGAGGCTAACATGTTCAAGCACCTGCTCGTTCCCATCGATCTGAGCGACCGGAATGCCCGCCTGCTCGGCGTGGCTCGCTCGCTGGCCCGGAGCAGCGGAGCCCGGGTCACACTGCTTCACGTGGTGCACCGCATCGCGCACGTCCCTTCGCGGGAGCTTCAGGGCTTTTACCAGGAGCTCCGGCGAAAGTCGAGACGGAAGCTCCAGGCGGCGGCCCGCGGGTTCGCCACCGACGGAATCCACGTCCGGACGGTGGTGGTGATCGGCGAGCCATCCCGTGAGATCGTCGAGGCCAGCACCACCCGAGGGGTCGATCTCCTGGTGATGGGGTCGCACAAGGTGGTACCCGGGGGCGCCGGGTGGGGCACGACGAGCTACAAGGTGGGGATCGCCTGCCCATGTCCGATCTTGCTGGTGAAGTGAGCGTCGCCAGAAGCCGTCAGTAGCAGCCCCTCACCGCGCACGCCCCGGGGTATCAGGTTCCCAGTGCGCGGCGCACGCTCCCGACGAGGGTCCCGAGAGACTCCGTGGTGGACACGACCACTCGCTCCGCGAACGGCAGCTCGGTGACGGGCTCGAACTCCTCCGCGACTCGACCGAGGAGCTCCTCGGTCGCATCTGACACCGATGGCGACGCCGCGCGTCGCCTGAGCCGCTCACGCAAGGTGGCCTCGTCACATGTCGTCTCGACGAACAGGAAGCGCCGCCCATGGCGCCGCGCCAGCTCTCGGGCCTCCCTCCGCACGGCGCGCTCGCGAAAGGTGGCATCGAGGATGACGCCGCGGCCGCTCCGGAGCACGACCGTCGCCCGGCGGAACAGCTCGTCGAAGACCTGACGGGTGAACTCGGCCATGTAGGCCGTGGCCGGCGCCCGCTCGGTGGCCTCGATGCCCGCTTGCCACTTCCGGGTCCTGTCCGACGACACGACCGGCATGGCCAAGGCTCGGGCCAAGGCCTCAGCGAGCACGGTCTTCCCGGAGCCGATGAGGCCGCCGACGGCGACGACCGGCCCCGGGGCGGGCGCCGAGCGCGTGCAGCGCTCAGCCAGGGCGAAGAGTGTTCGTGCCTCGTCGGCCTTGCGGGCCGCCTTGGTGGCCGGAGTCGACGAGTCGACGGTCAACAGCGCGGCGACCATGCCGCGGACCAACGCCCGGTAGGAGAGGTAGAAGTCAACCACGTCGTAGAGGTCGTAGTCGTTCGACACGAGCGCGAAGCGCCCCAGGAAGCTCTCGGCCAGATCGCCTCGCCCCCGTGCCCTCAGTTCCATCGCGAGGAAGGCCGTGTCCGAGGCCACGTCGCTCACGCGGAGCTGCTCGCTGAACTCGACGCAGTCGATCACCAGGGAGACCCCGTCCTCGAAGTAGACATGCTCCAAGCGGAGGTCGCCGTGCCCGTCGCGGATGTGGCCCCGGGCCGCCCGCGACTTGAAACACTCGGCCTTCGCCTCCAGGCAGGCGAGCTGCCAGGCGCGCAGGGCGTCGAAGCTGGCCGGCGTCAGGAGCGACCCGACGAAGGGCCGGGAGCACTCCAGGGTCTGCGCGATGTTCGCACGGATAACGTCCTCGGCTCCGTACGCGGCGAGCGAGGGTGCTGTCCCATAGAACTGGGCGAGGAGGTCCGCGACGCGCCAGAGGCGCTCGTGGGTGAGCGTGCCCATTCGGAGCAGGGCTTCGGCGCTTGCGTCGTCGGGAAGCCGACGCATGTGGACCGCGTAGTCGACGACCGGACCGTCGCCCACCAACGTGTGGCCGCTTGGTCCGGAGCGGACGGGAACCACGCCTCGGTAAATCCCGGGGGCGAGGCGACGGTTGAGGCGTACCTCCGCTTCGCAGCAGCGCCGCCGCCGTTCCAAGGTGGAGTAGTCGACGAAGCCGTAGTCGACCGGCCGCTTGATCTTGAACACGTCGCGTTCGGTCAGGAAGACCCACGAGATGTGGGTGGTCACGAGCTCCACGCGAGTCGGCCGAGGCGAGGGATAGGCCTCGGGGCGCAGCAGGTCCAGCACCATCGGCACGGCACCAGCAGGACCGTCCGTCATGTCTTGGCGTAAGATCTGGGTCGACCCGCGCCGACAAGGATTCAGTGAGACATCAGCACCGGCACCGTCATCTGCTGGAGCAGGGCGCGGGTCGCCCCACCCAGCACCATCTCCCGCACGCGCGAATGCCCGTAGGCGCCCATGACGATGAGATCGACGCCCATGTCGAAGGCCCGCGACAGGAGGATGTCGCCGACGGCGAGGTCCAGGCTCGGCGTGGAGTCCGCCTCGGCGACGACGCCGTGGCGGGCGAGGTGGAGTGCGATGTCCGCGCCGGGCAGCCGCCGGACGGCCTTGCCTGCCGGGTCGATCGACAGCACGGTGACCTTCGTGGCCCGCTTCAGGATCGGCATCGCGTCGTGGATGGCCCGGGTGGCCTCCCGGCTCCCGTTCCAAGCGATCAGAACGCGAGTGCCGACCCTCTCGAACGTCCCGTAGCGTGGAACGATCACCACAGGCCGCCCCACGCCCAAAACCAGTTCCTCGGGCAGGAGGCGGAGCTCCGCCGGTGCGGTCTCGAGGTCGAGGGCCTGCCCGACGATCGTCAGGTCGGCGTAGCGAGCGTGGAGCTGCACCGTGCCGACGATGTCGCCTTCGGCCAGGCGCCACTCGTCGGCGATTCCATCCCGTTCTGCCCGCTCGCGGAAGCGCGTTTCGGCCCGGCGGGCTTGCTCGGAGAAGTGACGGCGTTGCTGTTCCTGGAAGTCCGGCGGCACTTCAACCGCGACGTGCAGAGGCAGCCAGGGCTCCCCCATCACGTGTAAACCCACAAGATGGGCCCCGTGGGTAACCGCCAGCGTGACGGCGACGTCCAAGCGTGTGCTGCAGGTGGGATCGTTGTCCACGTGGACCAGCACGTCCTTGAGCCCCATGGTCTCCCTCCCGCGTCTGCCATCGACGGTCCAAGCCGGGCCACCCGCCTGGCGGTGCAACCCAAGTGCCACCGGGCCGTGCGGTAGTGCCCGAGGAACTCCGGCCTCGGAAGTGTCCCATCGCGGCCCCGGCTGGGGCCAACGCTCCGCACTGCCGCGGGGACCGCCGGGCGCCTCGGCCTCGAGCGTGAGGCGGGAAGACGAGGTCATCCAATGGTACCGTGACCCTGGCTCGACCTCCCCGGACACTCTCCCCTCAGATGCCGCGTCGCGACGTCGGGACATGAGCGCCAAGATCGTCGGGGCGATCTCATCCAGGGGCACAGTGAAGTCGGTCCCATGGCCCGCGATGGCGGCGCGTGGGAGGTCCCGGGGATCCTGGACGATCGTGGTGCCGCCACCGGCCTTGATCGCCTGCAAGCCCCGCGCACCGTCCCGTCCGTTGCCTGAGAGGATCACCCCCGACGGCTCGCGGCCCATGGCGACCGATGCGAACAGAACATCGATCGGGGGCCGAGCAAAGGTCACCCGCTCGGTCCGGCGCAGCTGGAGACGGCCGTCGATGACGACCACGGGCGCCTCCAACCCTGCGGGGAGTCCGCCCAGGGCCGTCCGGATCGCATCGAGTCCGTCGGTGGAGATCCCGTTTGCGATGATGGCTTCTGGCTCCTGTGATCCCGGATCACGCTCGACCATCTGACGTCTCCTTCACCATTGCCGTGCGCCGACTTGCCGGCTGACACCCTCGCTGGCGCAAGGGTGATATCAGGAGTCTTGGCGGGGAAGCCGTGTAAGACCAGAATCTGCCGGCGCATCGGCTGGGGCGATGGCGCCTGGAGTGGGTCGAGACCGCCTTGTCCTCGCAGCTTCTGGACGAGCATTGAGACGCCGCCTTACGTTTGCTAGAGTCCCTGTTCGTCCCCTCCGATGAAGGCTTCTTGAGGCGCCGACTGGACCGGCAACGTGACTCCCCAGCTGCTTTTCCGGCAGCTCCTGTCGGTCTCGAGCGAGACGCCAAGGTGGTGGACATCCGACCCACGGCGGACGATCGGCGACCTTCCCGAGGGAGTACGTGGACCACTGCTCCGCAGCTCGAAGTGGCGACGCCCCGCCCTCCCCGAAGACTTAGGGCTTCGACTGAACACCCTCCACCACCCGCTGGTCCAGTACGGGGTCAAGTCGTGATCCGTGGGTCAGGGGGAGCGAAGCCCCCGGGTGCCAGGAATTCCCTGCAGGCCGAAAGGATCAGAACGTGACGCGGAGCGAGAAGAACAGGCGAAGCATGGACAAGCATCCGCGCATCTGTCATCCCTCGGATTTCTCCGCGGCCGCGCGACCCGCTTTTCGGCAGGCCGTCAGCCTGGCCAAGACCCTCCATGGGGAACTGGTCCTGGTCCACGTCTTGTCTCCGATCGTCACGCCGGCGCTGGGTGCCGAGGTCTATATCGGCGCGGCCTTCTACGATGATCTCCTGCGGGCAGCTCGGGCGGCGGCCCGGCGGCACCTCGATCAACTCGTCGTCCAAGCCAAGCGGGCGGGCGTCCGGGTCTCGGCCCGGCTCATGGAAGGTCTCCCTGTCCATGAGCTGATCGGCCGAACCGCCAAGATGCTGCGCGCGCGCCTGCTCGTCATGGGAACGCACGGGCGGACCGGCGTCAGCCAGTTCGTTCTAAGCAGCGTGGCGGCGCGGGTGATCGCCACAGCCCCGTGTCCGGTCCTCACCGTGCGAGGCCGCTCGCGCCGCGAGCAAAGGAACCGTAGGTGATGCGGGTCGTGAGCAGGCTTTCCACGCGTCCCGCATCGCCAGCGAGACCGTCGAACCGCGCATGATGCGAGGACCCACGGCGTGGGGTACCCCGCGGGGTGGAAGGCTGGTTCGTCCGGCCGACGTCTCGCCCACGCGCGGACGAAGACGGGCCACCTGACGGAAGATGCCCGCTCGCCCTGTCTTGAGACTCGTGCATCCCGAGCGCCGACAGGCCGAGGGCATTATTCCCTTCCGGTCGGGGCTATTCCGCGTATCGTCTACCGAATGAGGTGGCGACTTCGGGTCCGCCCGCGGGCGGCGATCGCGGCCGCCTGGGGGGATGCCTTCTTGCGTCGGCTCGCCCGGGATTCCAGCTGGGGGCTGGCCGCGACTGGCATCGAGCTGGTCTTGAGCCTCGCCGAGACGACCCTCGTGGCTCGCACGCTCGGGGTGACCGATTACGGCCGGCTCGCCCTCGTGATGGCCTCGGTGGCCACCATCAAGCAATTCCTCGACGTCCGCGCCTGGGAGGGGGCGACGCGGTACCTAGCCGAGTTTCTCCAGCGGGGCGAGCGTGCGCTGGCGCTGGCCACACTCAAGGTGGCCCTCGGGGTTGACGCGGTCGTGGCGGTCATCGCCTACGGGACAGCGCTCCTGCTGGCCGGGCTGATCAGCACCCGGTGGCTCAGCCAGCCCGACCTGCACGGACCGATCCTCTGGTATTCGCTGACTCTGATCCTGACGGCGGTCAATGCGACCGCCGAAGCCGTCTTGCGGGTATGCGAGCGGTTTCGGGACTTGGCCCTGCGAGCCGGGGCGCAAGCGGCCTGGCACCTCGGCCTCGTCGCCTTCGCCGTGCTGATGGGCGCCCGGATGCGTGGGCTCATTGCGGCCTATCTGATGTCGGATCTCCTGGGAGCAGTCCTGTTGGTCTGGCTCGCGGGCCGCCAAGTGCGCGCGGACCTCTGGGCGGCCCGGGGCGCGGCCCGACTGAGCACGCTCCGCCCCTACCGGGCCGAGATGCTGTGGTTCACGATCCACACCGCCGCGCGGGCGACGCTCAAGCTGAACCGGCAGCTGGACCTCTTGGTGCTCGGTCACTTTCGCGCGCCGGCCGACGTCGGCTACTACCGGGTCGCCCGGCGTCTGGGCACGTCCGCGGTGGAGCTGTCCAACCCCTTCTACTACGTGATTTTCCCGGAGTTCGCCCGCGCCTGGGCCGGCATCCCTCGTCAGTTTGGCCGCCTGGTGGCGCACACGGCGGGTGTGGCGGCGGTGGGGGCGATCCCCGGGGTCCTTTTGGGCGTGTGGCTCGCCCCGGTCCTGATTCGACTCTGGGTGGGCTCTGCCTATTTGCCGGCTGTCGGCCCGTTCCGGGTCGTCATGCTCGGGATGGGTCTGGCCGTCGCGACCTTCTGGGGGACGCCCGCGGCGCTCGGCAGCGGCCGGCCGGGCCTGGCGACGAGCGCCGTGGCCTGTGGAGTCCTGGTGAATCTCGCCCTGCTGTTCTGGCTGGCGCGACCGCTGGGGGCGATGGGTGCCGCCATCGGGCTCCTGGGCAGCTACGTCGCGTACGGTTTGGTGATCAGCGTGGGGCTGGCCCGCGCGCTCCGGCCGACTGCCGCGCCCGGCCTCGGGGGCGGACCCGCTCGCCGATGACCGGCGAGGGGAGTGAGTCGACCGGATCTCCGGCGTGTCCGACGGAACGCGGCCTCGCGCCCCGGGCGTTCTGGCGCGTCGAGGCCGGTCGATCGTTGGGATGACCCGGGCGGGGCACGGGCGCCCCAGGTGGGGCCTCGGAGTCCCACTCGCGGCGGGAGGGGCGTCCGAAGAGTTCAGTCGTTCCCTCCCCGAGGCCGGCGGCACGGGTCTTGCCTCAGTCGTCTACCGTGCGTGCCTCCGGCCGTCGACGCACTCGTCGCCTCGTGGCCTGAGATCGAGACGAACCGTTCAGACCGTCCACCGGTCACGCGAGGCATCGATGGCTGAACCCGTCATCGAGACGCAGGGCCTGTCGAAAGACTACTGGCTCGGCGTTCACGTGGTACACGCGTTGCGAGGCGTGTCCGTGACGATCGAGGCCGGCGACTTCGTGGCCATCATGGGCCCGTCCGGCTCGGGCAAGTCCTCGTTCATGAGCATCCTGGGCTGCCTCGACACGCCGACGGCCGGCCGGTACTGGCTGGCCGGACAGGACGTCTCGCAGCTGGACGACGACGAACTCGCCCGTATCCGGAACACGAAGATCGGATTCGTGTTCCAGCTCTTCAATCTGCTGCCCCGGATGAGCGCGCTCGCCAATGTCGGGCTGCCCCTGCTCTACGGCCACCATCCCCCGCCGGAGCAGCGGCGGAAGGCGTTGGCGAAGCTCGAGGCGGTGGGGCTCGGCGAACGGGCGGATCACCGGCCGGCCCAGCTCTCCGGTGGGCAACAGCAGCGGGTCGCCATCGCGCGGGCCCTGGTCAACGACCCCATCCTATTCCTGGCGGACGAGCCGACCGGGAATCTCGACACGCGAGCGAGCGTCGAGATCATGGCGATCCTCCAGAGTCTGAACCGGAGCGGGATCACGGTCGTCCTCGTCACCCACGAGGAGGACATCGGGCGCTATGCGCGACGGATCCTCCACTTTCGGGATGGCGAGTTGGTCGACGACGCCCCGGTGGCGACGCCCCACGATGCTCGCGAGGTGCTCGCCGCCGGCGCGCGACCGCCCACCCGGGGGCGGCCATGAGAATCCGCGGCACCGCGCAGCTGGCCCTGACGGCGCTCGCCGCGAACAGGACACGGACGGGCCTCACGATGCTCGGTGTCATCATCGGGGTCGCCGCGGTGGTGACGATGATGGCCGTGGGGTCCGGCGCCCAGGCCCGCGTGGCCGAGCAGATCCGGAGCCTCGGCTCCAACCTGATCATCGTCATGTCGGGATCGATGACCGCGAGCGGGGTGCGCCTGGGGTCCGGGAGCCTGCTCACCATCACCGAGGACGACGCCAAGGCGATGGAGCGCGAGATCGAGAGCGTCCAGGTGGCCGCGCCGGCGGTGCGGGGCGGAGTCCAGGTGGTGGCGGGGAACGCCAACTGGTCGACGGCGCTGGGCGGGGTGACGCCCGGCATGTTCGAGGCGCGAGACTGGGCGGCCGCCAGCGGACGCCTGTTGACGCAGGAGGACGTGGACGGCGCGACCAAGGTGGCCCTCCTCGGCCAGACGGTGGCGCAGAACCTGTTCGGCTCGGACGACCCGATCGGGCAGGTGATCCGTGTCAACAAGGTCCCCTTGACGGTCATTGGCGTGCTCGCCCGGAAGGGCCAGACGACCCAGGGGCAGGATCAGGACGACACCGTGCTGGTGCCGCTGTCGACGGCGAAGAAGAAGCTCCTCGGGAGCAGCCAGGCCAACGCCCGGGCGGTCGGCGCGATCCTGGTCAAGGTGCGCCAGGCGGCGGCGATGAAGGACGCGGAGCAAGAGATCCGGTCGTTGCTCCGGCAACGGCACCATCTCCAGCCGGAGCAAGACGATGACTTCACGCTTCGGAATCTCTCCGAGATCCTCGAGAGTCAGGAGGCGTCGTCCCGGGTCCTGAGTCTGCTACTCGCCTCGATCGCGTCCGTCTCCCTGGTCGTCGGTGGCATCGGCATCATGAACATCATGCTCGTGTCCGTCACCGAACGGACACGCGAGATCGGGCTTCGCCGGGCCGTGGGAGCCCGGCGCCGGGATATCCTAGCTCAGTTCTTGATCGAAGCGGTAACCGTTTCGCTGACCGGAGGACTGATGGGCATCGTGCTCGGAGTCGTGAGCTCCTGGGCGATCGCGTACTTTGCCGGCTGGTCCGCGCCCATCCAGGCCCGGGGCGTCATTCCGGCGTTTCTCTTCGCGGGGGCCGTCGGCGTGTTCTTCGGGTTCTATCCCGCGAGGAAGGCCTCCCGCCTCAATCCGATCGACGCGCTTCGCTACGAGTGAGCGGTCGAGACACCCTGGGTCTTCGAGGTCAGACCAGTCAAGGGTCCACGCTGAGGACGAGCAGATCGCGCCCTACACGATGGGACCTTGCGAGCGACGTACAGCTCGAATCGAGCGCTGTTGCCACCATCATCACTGCCCCGAGCGTGGCGGCGCGAAGACGCGAGCGACGGTTCGCGTCCAACCATCACCGACCTTGGCGTTCAGGGTTGCGTGGTGTGTCGTGCCTAGCCCGGCGGCGAGTCACCAGACCCGGAAGCCGGGGGCGTTGAGCGGCGTCGTGAGGGCGAGGCGGACCAGCACGGGACCGTAGGCCACAACGATCAGTAGCCCGGCCAGGGCGAGCCACGGCCGCCACCGGTCGAGGAAGGCCGGCGCGTGCTCGGGACCCGACATGGCCTCGGCCAGGGTGAGGGGGATGTCAGGAAGGAGCAGAGCGCGCTCAGGAAGACGATCGTGCCGCCGATACCGACCATGCGGAGGGCGTGCGCCCACTCGGATCGGAGGTAGGGTCCGGCCCCCAGCATCGCCCTGTGGTGGTCGATCAGGTCCAGGTTGTCGCTCGGGTTGGCGGCCGGAGGCGGGCTGACCGGGCTCGCGGGCGCTCGTCGTCAGCGAAGTTGGCGGTCGGCATCGCGCACGGTGTAGCCGCGAGCCTGGAGTGCTTCGATCGCCGGGCCCGTGTGCAACGTCGCGATACGGACGACGGCTTCTCGGATGCCGTCTCGATTGCGCAGGGTCACGAGGCTCGAGATGATCACCCCGGCCTCCTCGAGCGCGCGTGCGATGTCGACGAGGCCGCCGGGCCGGGAATCGAGGAGGACCTCGAGGCGGCCCGATGGCTCGCCGGCGCCCATGGTGTTCACGAAGAGCTCCAGAAGGTCCGTTTCGGTCACGATCCCAACGAGATCCCCCGCCTCGGTCACCGGCAGCGCCCCGATCCGTTCCTGGACCATCAGTCGGGCTGCCTCCTCGATGGGGAACAGGGGGGTGATGGTGATGACCGCGCGCGCCATGATCTCCCGTACCCGCACCTTGTCGAGCAGGTAGGTCAACTCGTGCACTTCGAGACTGGTCGCCGAAGAGGCCATCGCCCGCTTGAGGTCCCGATCCGAGACAAGGCCGACGAGCTTCCCCTCCTCCAAGACCGGCAGGTGCCGAATGCCACGCTGGGCGGCTAGGCGGATCGCCTCGGGCAAGGTGGTGTCGGACTGGATGGTGACCACCGGCGTGCGCATGATGTCGCGGACCAGCATCCCTCTCCCCCCCGCCGCCCCGGGCTCCCGGTACGGGCAGGACTCGCGGAAGCGGCGTACCGTGCTCAGCGTTGCTGGTACACTGTTCGAGCCGAACCGTGCCCGTGACCAGGGAGCCCCGAGGCCCCCTCTTACGCGGCCTTGATCGGGATCGTGTTGCTCTTCGCGGCGGCCGCCTTGGGGAGTGTCACCGTCAGCAGGCCGTTCTTGAAGGTCGCCGCGACCTTGGAGCCGTCCACGGGCGCCGGCAGCCGGATGGCGCGGGCGAAGGCCCCGTAAGTGCGCTCGGCGCGGTAGTAGTGCTCCTCCTTCTCCTCCTGCTCGAGCTTCTTCTCGCCCTTGAGCGTCAGCACCTGATCCTGCAAGGACAGGTGGATGTCGGTCGACTCCATCCCCGGGACCTCGGCCTTCACCATCACCGCATCCCTCGTCTCCGAGACGTCGAGGGCGGGCGCCCATTCCCCCATCATGGGCAGGTGCGGGAAGTCTCCCTCCCAGAACCGCTCCAGCCACCGGTCCACGTCCTTCTCCTTCATTGTCGGCAGTCGCCCCCAGGGTGTGAGTGCTCGCATCGCCGGTTCCTCCTTTCGAGATCGAATCGTCCGCCCATGCGATGAGCAATCACGATGCCAGACGGCCCGGACGCAAGATCGCGCTCTGGTGTCCCCGGGCTGGTCAGCCGGGGCGCTCCCTCCCCATGGTGGGGCAGCGTCGCCGCCCCATGAAGCGATGCGAGCGCTGACCCTCGCGGACGGAGCCACCGTCGTCCTCCGGCCGATCCGGCCCGAGGACGAGGGGGCGCTGACAGCCCTGTACGATCGCCTGAGCCCCCTCACGGCCTACCAGCGCTTCTTCACGGTGATGCGGCGGCTCCCCCCCGACTGGGCCCACATTCTGGCCAACGTCGACTACGATCGGCGCATGGCCATCGTGGCCCTCGGCCCCGGTGACGTCGTCATCGGAGTGGCGCGGTACGCCTACGAGCCAACGGCCGACGAGGCCGAGATCGCCATCGTCATCGAGGACCCCTGGCAGGGGCGGCGCCTCGGAAGAGCCTTGCTCGGCGATTTGCTCACGTACGCGCGGGGGAAGGGGATTCGCCGGTTCCGAGCGTACGTCCTCGTCGACAACGTGCGGATGCTGAAGCTCCTCAAGCGCGTGGCCACGGTGGTGGAGCGGCGGACGGAGTCGGGCGTGGTCTCCCTCCTCCTGACCTTACCACCGGGCCCCGAGGTCGCCCCAGCCACCCCCCCTGACCTCGGAGGCCCCTCGAGAATCGCCTGTCGAGATCAGATGCGGCCTTAGCCCAACCCGGCGCGCTCACAGCGGCCGCGCGGGTGTCGGGTCGTCGCCGTTCGGTCAGGGCTCGAGCGCCGGCGACAGGTCGCGCCGGGTGAGGACCCCGAGGAGTGTCCGGCCCGCCGTGGTGTCGGTCACGATCGGAATGGTCCGGATCCGGTGGTCGACCATCAGGGCCATCGCCTTGACGACCGGCTCGACCGGGTACAGCGTGACCAGTCCGGTGCTCATGATCGCCGCCACCGAGGAGACCCAGGTTTCCTCGAGCGCCGGAATGAAGCGCCGATAGGGGAGCAGGTACAGTTTGAAGAGGTCAAACCGCGTGACCAGCCCCTCAAGGACGTTGGCGTCGGTCACGACCGGGAATCCGTTGTAGTCGTGGGTCGCCATCACGCGCTCGAGCTCGTCCAGCGGGGTCTCCGGCCTGACCGTGACCAGGGACTTGGACATGAGGTCGCCGACGGGGATGTCGCGGATCTTTCTCATGAGTCATCTCCTCCTTCGGGAAGGGCCGTGTAGTGCCATTCGCCCCTTGGGTGAGAGGCCTCCTTGCAAAACGCTCGGCCTCGGGGCACCCAGTGCGAGCCTGCCCCGAACCGCAACGAGCCAGCGAGGAGCGGGGTCGTTCGCGGGATGAGGGGGGCGAGTGGCCAGACTCACGGAAGGGACGCAAGGTAGGCCGCTAGCGCACGGGCCTCTGCGTCGCTCAGCAGAATCTGGGGCATGTGACTCGGACGACCGGACAGGCTGCTCCGGGCCGGGTCTACCTCGGGGACGCGCGCGCCCTGGCTGATTTCGGGCACCGACGGCCCCAGTCATC
>Ga0306920_100008705_pt1 | contig 13487 bp, 12 predicted proteins | sample flu12Cox44000170_FD_204666 | JGI IMG/M metagenome (GOLD analysis project Ga0306920, IMG submission 204666) | Lab enrichment of tropical soil microbial communities from Luquillo Experimental Forest, Puerto Rico - flux4day.12C.oxic.44.000.170 (v2)... | ecosystem: Environmental > Terrestrial >... | reverse complement strand
TGGATGGGATTGCCGTTGGGCAGGTAGAGGCCGCCGACGGTCAGCGGACCCTTCGGCGTCTGGATCTTGCCTTCGATGTAGCGTGCCGGCTCGTCAGGCTCGGGGTCGGGCAGGCTGCGGGCAGTGATCTCGACGGGATGCAGCGAGAGCAGGGCGACGCCGTTAAAGGCCTTTTGGCCGACCATCTCTACCTTGTAGCCGGCGGCCTCTACTTCCAGCCGGGGAAACTGCGCCTCTTGTGCCTTCAGCTCCTGCAGCACCACGACGTCGGGTTTGGCACTCTTCAGCCAGCCGACGAGATTGACCGTCCGCTTGCGGACGGAATTGACATTCCAGGTCGCGATCTTCATCGAGGCCGGATCACACGCTGAAGGAGTTGCCGCAGCCGCAGGACGAGGTGGCGTTCGGGTTCTTCACCTGGAACGACGAGCCGACCATCTCCTCGACATAGTCGAGCTCGCTACCCTTAAGCAGCTCGAGCGAGGTGGCATCGACCAGCACGGCTGCTCCGTCGCGTTCAATCACCAGGTCATCGTCGTTGCGCTGATCCTCGAAGGAGAAGTTGTACTGGAAGCCCGAGCAGCCGCCGCCCAGCACCGCCACGCGCATCATGACAGGCTTGGCTTCCTTGGCGGCCAGGAAGGCGATGCGCCGGGCGGCGCTCTCGCTTACGGAAAAGGAGGTCTCGCTCATGTCGCTAAGATGTGGATTGCACGCCGTTTCGTCAATGCTCGGCATAACCCTCTGAAACGGCAGTTTTCCCCGGGGTCAAGGCAGGGCGGCCATGGCGCGCTGGCTACCCCGTACACGCTCGCGATGAAGGATATAGAGGCCAGAGCCGATCACCAAAGGCAGGCCGAGCCATACCGTCCATGACGGTTCCTCGTGGAACCAGAGATAGCCGTACAGGACCGCGAGCACGATGGAGGCATAGTCGAAGGGTGCCAGGACCGATGCAGGGGCCAGGCGCCAGGCCCGCGTCACCAGGACTTGCGCAATGCCGCCGAGCGAGCCGAGCAGGATCAGCCAGACCCAGTCGATCGCCGTCGGCCAGATCCACTCGGTCGCCCCGGCGACCAGGGAGAGGACGCTCGACACCAGGGCGAACCAGAAGAGGGTGGCGGCGTCATGGTCGTAGCGACTGGTCATCCGCACCATCACGGTCGACAGCGAGTAGCAGAAGGTGGCGGCCAGCACGATCAGCGACATGGCATGGAAGGAGATGCCGAGCGGATCGAGCATAACGATCACGCCGACGAAGCCCACCGCGACGGCGCTCCACCGCCGCCAGCCGACCTGCTCGCTCAACAGCGGCACCGCCAGCGCCACCATGAAGAACGGGGCGGCGAAGGAGATGGCATAGGCGTCGACCAGGGCCATGCGCGGGAAGACGTAGAAGAAGCCGCCCATGCTGCCCAGTCCGGCCACGATGCGGACGACCTGCAACCATGGGCGATGGCTGCGCACGATGGTCAAATCGCCGGCGCGCCACACGATGAAAGCAATCGGGATCAGGGCGATGGCGCTGCGAAACAGCATGAGCTGGAACGGCCCATAGACGCCGCCCAGCGCCTTCACCATGGCGTCCATGGTGCAGAACAGCGCGAGGCCGCTCAGCCGGAGGTAGATGCCGAGCACGGTCGGGGAGGCGGCGGCGAACACGGTGCGCTATTTGGCTTGGCACCCGTCCTTCCGTAAAGTGACGTTTACGAGGAGGACATCGACCGGATGCGCATGACTTGGTTGTTCGGCCACGGCAATGCGCCGCGCGCTCCGGTGCTCGTCGCCCTGCTCGTGCTGCTGGTCCGCCTGCGCGATCTCTCCTTCGACGCCTACCAGCGCATCAAGCCCAGGGAAGTGCCAGCCGATCTGCCGGTGCGTATCGTCGACATCGACGAGGCGGCGCTGGCCGAATATGGCCAGTGGCCGTGGCCGCGCGATACCGTGGCGAGACTGGTCAACCGGCTGCGCGAGCAGGGCGCGGCGGTCATCGCCTTCGACGTGGTGTTCGCCGAGGCCGACAGGCACTCGCCTGCGGCGATCGCCAGCAACCTGCCAGAGTCGATCCGCGACAGCGACGTGCGCCGCACGCTCGAGTCGCTTCCGAACTACGACGAGGTGCTTGCTGAAGCAATGGCGCGCGCCAATGTGGTGACCGGCTTCGCCTTCGACCCCAACGCCAAGGGCAAGCCGCCGCGGCGTATGTGGGGTGTCGCGAACAATACCGGAGAGAAGGACGCCAAGATGGTGCCCGAGCTCATCCGGCAGTTCATTCCCCAGCAGAGCGGAGTCGTCATCACGCTGCCGATCTTGGAGCAGTCGGCCAAGGGCAACGGCAGCGTCACGCCGGTGGTGGAAGGCGCCATCGTGCGGCGTGTCCCCATGCTCTTTCGGTTGGCCGGGCAGCGTGACGAGGATCTCTATCCCGCCCTGTCGGCCGAGGCCGTGCGCGTGGCCCAGGGGGCTTCGACTTACCTCGTGAAGTGGTCGGGCGCTCAAGGATTCGAATCGTTCGGCGAGCGCACCGGCGTCGGATCGATCCGGGTTGGCCAGCTCAATATCGACACCGACGCGCAGGGCCGCATGGCGCTCTATGACAGCGGATACCAGCCCTCGCGCTTCGTCTCGGCGAAGGACGTGATGAAGCGCCGGGTGCCGGCCGACAAGATCGACGGCCAGATCGTGTTCATCGGTACGTCAGCGGTCGGGCTCAAGGATCTGCGCAACACGCCCACTCAGGATTCGGTGGCGGGCGTGGAGATCCATGCCCAGATCGTCGAGCAGATGCTGACCCAGACGTTCCTGGAGCGGCCCGACTACGCCGACGGCGCGGAGTTCCTGTATCTCGCCGCGATCGGACTTGCCTTCGTGCTGTTGCTGCCGCGACTTTCCGCTGCGACCATGGCGCTGGTGGCGGTCGGGTTCATCGGCATCGGCATCGTCGTACCGTGGATCGCCTTCGCCCAGATCCGGCTGCTGTTCGACCCGATCTATCCGCCCGCGACCCTGGCGCTGATCTATGTCAGCGGTTCGGCGCTGAGTTTCATGCGGGCCGAGCGCGACCGCCGCGAGATCCGCGGCGCCTTCAACCTCTATCTGTCGCCGGCCCAGGTCGAGGCGGTGGTGCGCAATCCGGACCTGCTGAAGCTCGGCGGCGAGCAGCGTGAGATCACCGTCATGTTCACCGACGTGCGCGGCTTCACGCGCATCTCCGAGCAGTTCGATCCGCAGGGCCTGACACGGTTCATGAACCGCTTCCTGACGCCCATGACCGACATGATCCAGGCGCGCAACGGCACGATCGACAAGTACATGGGCGATGCCATCATGGCGTTCTGGAATGCGCCGCTCACCATCGACGCGCATCCGTCGCGCGCCTGCGAAGCGGCGCTCGCCATGCAGGCGCGCCTCGTCACGCTCAACGAGGAGTGGAAGGCCGAGGCCGAAGCCGAAGGCCGTCATCATATTCCGGTCAACATCGGCATCGGCCTCAATACCGGCCACGCCTCGGTCGGCAATTTCGGGTCGGAACAGCGCCTGACCTATTCCTGCCTCGGCGACGCGGTGAATCTCGCCTCCCGCCTGGAGGGCCAATGCAAGACTTACGTGGTCGGCATCGTCATCGGCGAGGGGACCGCCAAGCAAGTGCCCGATCTGGCTACGCTCGAGCTCGACCTGATCATGGTGAAGGGCAAGACCGAACCGGAGCGCATGTTCGGTTTGCTAGGTGACGCGACGGTGGCGCAGACGCCGGGTTATCGCGAACTGGCGGAACGGCAGGCCGAGTTTCTCGCCCTCTACCGCGCGGGGAAGTTCGCCGAAGCGCTCGCGTTGATCGACGGCCTGAACGGCATGGCCGCGAGCCTGGGCTGGAAGCAAGGCTACTACGAGATGATGCGTACACGCATCCAGGAGCTCATCCACGAGCCGCCGGCCGATTGGAACGGAGTCTATGTCGCCAAGGAGAAGTGAGTTCGAGGCGATCGAGGCACTGATTTGCCGAGATGTCGGACGAGGAACGCAGGCGTTGATCGATGCGACGCGTGGCGAATTGGCGTCTGCTGCATGGTCGCTCGCTGAGGCTACCAGCGTCGGACTAATCACCGGCTTCTTCGTGCCGCGGGGCGACGTCGCCGCGGCCGAGACCGACGGCCCGGTCGGCACCGCCCTGCTGGCGGCGTCACTCGCGGCCTGCGGAGTGGCCGCGCGCATCGCCGTGGATTCACCCTGCGCCGACGCCGTGCGGGCCGCCGCGGCCGCATCCGGACACGATGTGAAAGTCGATGAAGTTGGCGTCGTCGATCGGCCCGGCATGGAACGGGTGGCCGAAGCGTGGAAGCAGGCCGGCGTCAGCCATGTCGTCGCGATCGAGCGCTGCGGCATCGCCGCCGACGGCAGGCCGCGCAACATGCGGGGCGTCGACGTCTCGCCATGGACCGCACCGCTCGACGATCTCTTCCTCGGCGGGACATGGCGCCGGATCGCGGTAGGCGACGGCGGAAACGAGATTGGCATGGGCAAGCTGCCGGCCGGTTTGATCGCGCAGCACGTGCCGAACGGCGCCGAGATCGCTTGTGTGACGTCATGCGATCACCTCGTGGTCGCCGGCGTTTCGAACTGGGGGGCATACGGCCTGATGGCCGCCTTGGCGCTGGCGCGGCCGGCATGGTCATCGACCATCGCTGGGTTTCTGACCGCGGAACTCGACTTTTCTGTCACGCGGGCGATCGTCGCCGAGGCAGGCGCGGTGGATGGCGTCACGGCGCGACGCGAGGCCACCGTCGATGGCTTCGGACCGGAGGTCCACGGTGCGGTGATCGACGGGTTGCGTCGCATTGCCTGGGGGAAAGCGGCAGCCTAGGTTGCCGCGCATGGATAGTCCCTACGCGCCGACACATCCCGAGATCCGCGACGCCGTGCGCGCCCTCTGCCTCAAGTTCGATGGCGCCTACTGGCGCAAGCTCGACCGGGAGCGCGGCTATCCGACGGAGTTCGTCAAGGCGCTGACCGAGGCCGGTTGGCTCTCGATCCTGATCCCCGAGGAGTATGGCGGCGCAGGCCTCGGTATCTCCGCCGCGAGCGCCGTGCTTGAGGAGATCCACAAGGCCGGCTGCAACGCCGCGGCCTGTCACGCCCAGATGTACATCATGGGCACCGTGCTGCGGCACGGCAGCAAGGAGCAGAAGGAACGCTACTTGCCAAAGATCGCCACGGGCGAACTGCGCCTGCAGGCATTCGGCGTGACAGAACCCACGAGCGGCACCGATACGCTCAGCCTGCGCACCACCGCGGTGAAGAAGAACAACAGCACCTACGTCGTGAACGGCCAGAAAGTATGGACCAGCCGCGCCGAGCATTCCGACTTGATGCTGCTGCTCGCCCGTACCACACCGCGCGAACAGAGCCAGAAGCGGACAGAAGGTCTGTCGGTGTTCCTCGTGGACATGCGCGCGGCACTGGGCAAGGGCCTCACCATTCGGCCGATCCGCACCATGATGAACCACAACAGCACTGAAGTGTTCTTCGACAACATGGAGGTGCCGGCGGAGAACCTGATCGGCGAGGAAGGGCTGGGCTTCCGCTACATCCTGTCGGGCATGAACGCCGAGCGCGTGCTGATCGCCTCGGAATGCATTGGCGATGGCCGCTGGTTCATCGACAAGGCGGTGAATTATGCCAAGGAGCGCAAGCTGTTCGGCCGGCCGATCGGCCAGAACCAGGGCGTGCAGTATCCGATCGCCCGCGCCTACACCCAGATCGAGGCGGCCGACCTGATGGTGCGAAAGGCGGCAGTGATGTTCGAGGCCGGCATCAATGCCGGCGCCGAGGCCAATATGGCCAAGATGCTGGCGTCGGAGGCGGCATGGGCGGCGGCCGAGATGTGCGTGCAAACTCATGGCGGCTTCGGCTTCGCCGAGGAGTACGACGTCGAGCGCAAGTTCCGCGAGGCCCGGCTTTATACGGTGGCACCGATCTCGACGAACATGGTGCTGAATTTCGTCGCCGAGCACGTGCTCGGCCTACCGCGCTCCTACTAGAAGATCATTTTCAGGAGCGTCTGGATCAACGCCGTTCCGGCCATCAGCAGGAATATCGTCCAGATCACGGTCACGGCGGTGAAGAACCAACCGATGATCGCCATCACGCCGTCATCCTCCATGAGGGCGAGGCAGAAGAACAGGATGGCCATTGCCGGTAAGAGGTTGTCGAACGGCACCGGCAGCGCGAGCAGGATGATCAGCAGCAGCCAGGCGAGCAGCAAGGCGCGGCGCGGCAGGCCGCTTACCCACCAGTCGTAGCGGGGGCGAATGATGCTCTCCAGCCGTTCGATGTGCCCGCGCGCGCGGGCCAGGAAGTCCTGCAGCTTGCCGCGCGAAAGGCCGCGGCGGCCGATGAACGCCGGCAGCGACGGCGACGGGCGGCCGAGGAAGTACTGGATGGCCAGCAGGAACATCGGCACGCCGGTGATGGTCGACAACCAGGGAATGCCGGTCGGCAGGCAGTTGATGACGTCGAGCGCGGCGATGGCGAAGGCGTAGGAACGGGTTTCCAGTCCGCCAAGGAACTCGTCGAGCGTCAGCACCGTATCGCGCGGCCCCGCGAACAGCCGATCGAGGGTCGGCAGCAGCGCGCCGCCTTCGCTCATCCGGCGCGAGCGAGCAGGCGACGCGCGAGCACCAGGTGGGGACGATCGAGCATCTTGCCGTCGAGGGTCAGCACGCCTGCATTCGGATTGCTCTCGAAGGTGGCGACGACGCGCTTGGCCCAGTCGACCTCCTGCGCGCTCGGCGTGAACACCTCGTGGATCACCGCGACCTGGTCGGGATGGATGGCGATCTTGCCGCCGTAGCCCATGCGCTTGGCGTCATGGGCTTCGGCACGCAGGCCGTCGACATTCCTGATGTCGGGATAGACCGTATCATAGGCGATGACGCCGGCCGCGACGGCTGCCATGAGATTGACCGTGCGCGCGAGCTTGAACGTGTCGTCATACACGCCGGGTGCCGGACCCTTGGCCAGAGCGCCGAGATCAGCCATCAGGTCCTCGCCGCCCCACGAATGGCCCATCAGGCGGACATGCTTGGCCGGCGTGGCGGAGAGCGCCAGCACGGCGGCGGCGCTTTCAGTGGAGATGGAGAGCACCCGCGTGGAATCGATGTCGATGCCCTCGCGCGCTTCGAAGGCATCGAGCCACAGCGCCAGCCGATCGAGGTCGGCCTGGCCGACGCACTTGGGGAACACGATGCCGTCGGGCTTGCCCTGCATGACGATGGCGAGGTCACCGAGCGTCAGGCCGGTATCGAGTGCATTGACGCGGACATAGAGCTTGGGCCCGCTTCGGTTCGCCGACTTCAGATAATCGAGCACCATGTGGCGGGCGGTCTTCTTGCGATCAGCCGCCACCGAATCTTCGAGATCGAGGATCAGGCCATCGGGCCCGGAGGAGGGACCCTTGGCGAGCTTGCGCTCGGAATCGCCGGGTACGAACAGGAAGGAACGCATCGGATCAGCCTTTCGGGCGTTTGCGCATCAGCGCTTGGCGCTTGCATTCGGCGACCAGCTCGCCGCGCTGGTTGGTGGCGGTGTGGCTGAATTCGATGATGCCGGCGTCGGCCCGCGACTTGCTCTCGCGCGCGCCGAGCACGGTCGTGCGCACCTTGAGCGTATCGCCGTGAAACACCGGCTTGGGGAAGCGCACGTCGGTCATGCCGAGATTGGCGACGGTGGTGCCGAGCGTGGTGTCGTTGACCGTGATGCCGATCATGAGGCCGAGCGTGAACAGGCTGTTGACGATGCGCTGGCCGAACTCGGTCTTGGAGGCAAACTCCTCGTCGAGATGAAGCGGCTGCACGTTCATGGTGAGTGAGCTGAACAGCACGTTGTCCATCTCGGTCACCGTGCGCGTCCAGGCATGGTCGAACACGCGACCAACCGTCAATTCCTCGAAATAAAGCCCTGCCATCTTCCTCCCCGCGAACGGCTTCTTCTAGCACGGATGGACGCTGGCCGGCCGGCCATCGTATCTATGCCGCCACAGAACGAAACACCGCGGGAGCTGACGATGCGCGCGATGATGAGTGAGGCACCGGGCGGTCCGGAAAGCCTGAAGCTGATGGAGCTGCCGTCCAAGCCGGTCGGCAAGGGTCAGGTCCGCATCGCTGTCAAAGCCGCCGGCGTCAACTTCCCCGACACGCTGATCATCGCCGACAAGTACCAGTTCAAGCCGCCGCGCCCGTTCGCGCCCGGCCACGAAGTGGCGGGCGACATTACCGAGGTGGGCGAGGGGGTGACGGCCTACAGGAAGGGCGACCGGGTGATCGCGTCCATCGGCCATGGCGGCTATGCCACGGAGGTGGTGACCGACCTGGCGGCGTTGCTGCCGATGCCGAAGAACATGAGCTACGAGGACGGCGCCGCCTTCACCATGACCTACGGCACGTCCTATTACGCCTTGAAGCAGCGCAGCGACTACAAGCCCGGCGAGATCCTGCTGGTGACCGGCGCCTCGGGCGGCGTCGGGCTGACCGCGGTGGAACTCGGCGCCTTGATGGGGCTGAAGGTGATCGCCGCCGTCGGGTCGGACGAGAAGATGGAGATTTGCCGAAAGTACGGCGCTACCATGTTCGTGAACTACGCCAAGGAGAAGATGCGCGACAAGGTGAAGGAGCTAACCCAGGGCAACGGCGCCGACATCGTCTATGACCCAGTGGGAGGCGACGCGTTCGACGAGTCAGTGCGCTGCATCGCCTGGTACGGCCGCCTGCTGGTCGTGGGCTTCGCGGCCGGACGCATTCCGTCGCTGCCCGCCAACCTGGCACTGCTCAAGAGCTGCGACGTGCGCGGCGTCTTCTACGGCGCGTGGCGCGCGCGGGAACCCGTGGAAGCGCGCCAGAATTTCGACGAGCTGCTGGCCTGGTACGGCGAGGGCAAGCTCAAGCCGCACATCTCCATGCGCTTTCCGCTGGAAAAGGGCGCCGAGGCGATGAACGCGCTCCTGTCGCGCAAGGCGACAGGCAAGGTCGTCCTGACGATGTGAGGCGCCAATGGGCAGGCTCTCGGGCAAGATCGCAATCGTCACCGGTGCCGCGTCGGGCATCGGCGCCGCCTCGGCCAAGCTGTTCGCTGACGAGGGCGCGCAGGTGCTGGCGGTCGATCGGCCGGAATCCGAGATCGCGACCGTCCACGCCGGCAGCAATGCCATCGCCTCCTTCGCCGCGGACATAACGGGCCACGACGCGCCCAAGCGCATCGTCGCCGCCGTGCTCGAGAAATTTGGCGCCATCGATATCCTGTTCAACAATGCCGGTGTCAGCGGCCGCGCCTTTGTCGAGGAGATGACCGACGAATTCTGGGATCGCGTGAACGACGTTAACGTGCGTGGCATGTTCCGGCTCTGCCGCGAAGCCATCCCGGCGCTCAAGGCGAGGGCCAAGGAGAAGGGCCGTGCACGCATCGTCAACACCGCCTCGGTGATGGCGTTCGATACCGATTTCGGGCTGGCTGCCTACTGCGCCTCCAAGGCAGGCGTTGGCGGATTGACACGCACCCTGGCGCTCGAGCTCGGCAAGTTCGGCATCACTGCCAACTATGTCTGCCCGGGGGCAATCTATACCGGCATGACGCGCACCAACTTCGACAAGCCGGAAATCCGCGCGGTGTGGGAGAAGAAGGCGGCGCTGCGCCGACTCGGCCAGCCGATCGATATTGCCCGCGGTGCGCTCCTGCTGGCGTCCGACGAGGCCGACTTCATCACCGGCCATGAGCTTGTGGTCGATGGCGGCCTCACACTTCGAACCTGAAAGTCGTCATGGTCAACATCCATTCCTTCGCGTCCAGCTACAGCGAAGCGCATGACAAGTTCCTGTCGGCCGCGCGAGTCGCTGGCGCCAGCCTGCACCGCTACGCCAATCCGACGAAGGGACCCAACGGCGAGGTGCTGTCGACCGACGTGGCCCGACTCGGGCCCGAGGATGCCAGCAAGATCGTCGTCACGATCTCGAGCACACACGGCGTCGAAGGCTATTGCGGCTCGGGCTTTCAGGTCGATTGGCTGGCGAGCGTCGGCGCCTCGGGCCTGCCCAAGGACACGGCAGCGTTGTTCGTCCACGCCATCAATCCTTATGGCTTCGCCTGGACGCGGCGCGTCACTGAGGAGGGCAACGACCTCAACCGCAACTACGTCGACCACAGCAAGCCCTACCCGGTGAACGAGGGCTATCTCGAGATCGCCGACGCGCTGGTGCCGGCCGATTTCAGCGACGCCGGAATCAAGGCCGCAGACTCCAAGCTCGCGGCCTATCGCCAGAAGGTCGGCGACATCGCTTACTACCGCGCCCTGTCTGGCGGACAGTACAGCCACGCCGACGGCATGTTCTTCGGCGGCGGTGGCCCAAGTTGGTCCAATCGCACCTTGCACGCCATCGTCGACAAGTACCTCAAGGGCCGTCGCGACGTGGCGGTGATCGATTTCCATACCGGCCTCGGACCCTACGGCTACGGCGAGCCGATCACTCACTACGACATCGACGCCAGCGGCTCGCGCCGTGTTCGGGCCTTCTGGGGCGAGTCGGTGACGGAGTCCAAGCGTGGCCAGACGGCGTCACAGGCACGCGACGGCCTTGGGCACTACGGCCTCAATCGCGTCCTCGTCGAGCCGGCGACGCGCCTCACCATGTGCACCCTCGAATTCGGCACGTTCGATCGCGAGAGCGGCCAGAAGGCCTTCCGGGCCGATCACTGGCTGCACAAGTACGCCGATCCGCTCGGCAAGGAAGCAGCGCCTATCCGCGCGGCGATGCGCCGGCAGTTCTACCCTGAGACCGACGACTGGAAGGAGGCCGTGCTGTTTCGCGGCCATCAGATCGTCCGGCAAGCCATCGTAGGTATGCAGCGAGGCCCTATCTAGGTATTGGGGACAATCGGCAAAAAGCCGTTCGGGCAACCATCGATCCTGCTACAAAGCCTTATGCGTTCTCTGGCGGCACTGCTGGCTTTCGCGGTCGTGACGGCGCTCAATCTGGTGTGGTGGTGGTGGCCGAATCGCCCGGTCGAGATCGCCGGCTGGACCAGCGCGCCGCTGCAGAGCGTGTCCTTCGCCCCTTACCGGCCGGGCCAGAGCCCGCTTACCCGTACCTTTCCGACGGCCGAACAGATCGACCAGGACCTCAAGCGCCTGCAGGGCAAGGTGCGCGCGGTGCGCACCTATTCGACCGGCGAGAACCTCGAAGCCGTGCCGCAGCGCGCTGGCAAGTACGGGCTCAAGGTCTGGCACGGCGCCTGGCTGAACGACAACGACAAGGAGAACCTCGAGCAGGTGAACCTGCTGATCGATCACGCGAACAAATATCCCGATACGATCGAGCGGGTGATCGTCGGCAACGAAGTGCTGCTGCGCAAGGATCTGACGGCCAATCAGCTGCGCTCGTACATCCGGCTGGTCAAAAGTCGTGTCAAGCAGCCGGTGACCTATGCCGACGTCTGGGAGTTCTGGCTGCGCAATCCCTCGCTGGCTGACGAGGTCGATTTCATCACGATCCACCTTTTGCCTTACTGGGAAGACGAGCCGATCGGGCTCGAACGCCGCGAGGCCAACGGGCAGCTGCGCATCGAGAAGCACCTGCTCGATATCTATCGCAAGGTGCAGGCGCGCTTTCCCGGCAAGACGATCGTGATCGGCGAGAGCGGCTGGCCGAGCGACGGCCGCATGCGCTCCGATGCGCGGCCAGGCCGGGTTGAGCAGGTGAAGTACTTCTCGATCTTCCGCACCCTCGCCGAGCGCGAGAAGTTCGACTACAACGTCGTCGAGGCGTTCGATCAGTATTGGAAGGCGCGCCAGGAAGGCACGGTCGGCGCCGCTTGGGGCCTGCTCGACGCCTATCGCAACGACAAGTTCGAGCTCGGCAAGCCGGTGGTGGCAGAACCGCACTGGCGCATGCTGTTCACGCTGTCGACCATCCTCTCGGGCCTGCTGCTGATCGCCTTCTTCAGCTGGCGCCGCGGTGCGCTCGCCAAGCCGATCGCCATCTTCGCCGTGTTTGCCCAGCTCGTGGCGACCTGCTACGTCCAGTCGGTGTGGACCGACCTGTCGCGCACCTTCTATTTCGAGCGCATGGTCGGCGTCGCCTTCTGGGCGATCCTTCTCGGCGCCTTCGGTTACGCGCTGCTGCGCGGCATCGCCGACAGCTTGACCGGCCGCATGGCCGATCCCTCGCTCTATGGCGCGCGGGTGCGCGAGGCCTGGCGCGCCTGGCGCGAGCTGCCGCGGCTTCGCGTCCTGCAGCGCGTCGATCTCCTGCTGCAGATGCTCTATCTCGTGCTGACGGCGCTTTGCATCTTCTACCTGATCGTCATCACCATCGACTGGTACGACGGCGTCATTCGGCTGAGCGACACCTTCTTCCGACAGATCGCCATCGACGGCCGCTACCGCGACTTCCCGATCTGGAGTTTCGTTCTGCCGAGCCTCGTGCTGATGGCCTGGAAGGTGCTGACCGTGTTGCGCAAGGAGAAGGTGTCGCGGCCCCAGCGGCTGATGCGCGCGCTGTCGTTCGGCCGGCTGCTGGGCTATGACGGCAGCCGCGGCTACGTACGCATGGACCGTTCGTTCAGCCGCGTCATGCCGGTGCTGCCGGAGATCGTGCTGTCGGCGATGCTGATCTTCTGGGCGGCCGCGCTGTTGATCACCGAAGGCGCCATCAAGCTCTATGACGGCGGGGCCGGCGGCTTCGTCGCCGCCGATGGCGGGCGCTGGGTGATCAGGACGCTTTTCTGGAATACCCAGGCCGACTGGTTCGCGGCGCTGGCCGCAATCATGGCAGTGCCGTATCTCGCCACCATCTACGTATCGATACGCGAGCCACTGGCAGAACCGCCGCCGGATTCCTATACAAGTAAGTGGTAGGTAGACGTCGGGCAAAAGCCTCATGCTGAGGAGGCCGCGAAGCGGCCGTCTCGAAGCATGGGCTGCAGTACGGGCGATTTGCCCACCCTTCGAGACGCGGCCTGCGGCCGCTCCTCAGGGTGAGGTCGGAGTGACTAACCGGAGTTGAGCAATGGATATCAAGGGCGAGTACAGGATCGCGGCGCCGCGTGACAAAGTCTTCGCGGCATTGAACGACCCGGAGGTGCTGAAGACCTGCATTCCCGGCTGCGAGTCGCTCGAGAAGGCGTCGGACACCGAAATGACCGCCAAGGTGAAGTTGCGCATCGGGCCGGTCAGCGCCTCGTTCAGCGGCAAGGTCACCTTGTCCGACATCGACCCGCCCAACGGCTACAAGATCTCGGGCGAGGGCCAGGGCGGCGTTGCGGGCTTCGCCAAGGGCGGTGCCGTCGTGAAGCTGACGGAGGAGGGCGGTGCGACCGTGCTCACCTACGAGGTCGATGCCCAGGTCGGCGGCAAGATCGCCCAGGTCGGTGCGCGCCTGATCACCGGCACGGCCAAGAAGCTGGCCGATCAATTCTTCGGCAAGTTCGCCGAGAGCGTCGGT
>Ga0306920_100008704_pt1 | contig 13487 bp, 13 predicted proteins | sample flu12Cox44000170_FD_204666 | JGI IMG/M metagenome (GOLD analysis project Ga0306920, IMG submission 204666) | Lab enrichment of tropical soil microbial communities from Luquillo Experimental Forest, Puerto Rico - flux4day.12C.oxic.44.000.170 (v2)... | ecosystem: Environmental > Terrestrial >... | reverse complement strand
CCTCCAGAGTGGGATGCGCGAGCACCTTCTTGCCGTCGGGCTGCTCGAAGTCGCTCACGTGCAGTGCGTAGGCGCGCGGCTGCAGTACCTGGTTGTTGCGGAGGATCGGCGAATCGCCGATGACGTCGATGCCGTTGAACTGCGGCGCGATGATGGTGTTGTCCGCCGCGGTGCTCGGCCGGTGCGGATCCCCGAGCACGAAGGCCAGGCCGTAGCCGCAGTTGTGCACGCGGTTGGCGCGCAGCAGCACGCTGGCGGAGCCCCGCACCATGATGCCGTAGGCGCCGAGATGATCGAGCTCGTTGTTCTCGACGACGGATTCGCGCGCGGTGTCGACGATGATGCCCATGCCCGGGCCGCCGCTGATGTGATTGCCGCGCACCACGGCGCCTGCGCCGAGCAGGTGGATTCCCGACTCGGACTCGGTGGCGAACTCGTTGCGCTCGACGAGCACCGCGACGTTTGCCGCCACCACCCCGCTGCGATCGCCGCTGAAGTGATTCTCCCGCACGGTGATGGCGCTGCCGCGCGCCTCGGGCTCGGCGCGCACGGCCCACAGGCCCGCATCGCGGCTGTTGGAGAAGGTGTTGCCGACCACCGCCGAGTTGCGCGTCGAGGCCGCGAAGCGCAGCCCGATCCGGTCGCCGGTGAAGGTGTTGCGCTCGAGCAGGACGTCGCTGGCGTTCTCGGCCACATCGACGCCGACGTCACAGGCCTCGACGGTGCTGCCGCGCAGGTGGAACTGCGCGGCGCGCAGCAGGATGGCGCTGCCCTGGCAGTTGCGCAGCTGCAGACCCTCGATCGAGGTATTGGCGCCTGCGACGTCGAGCACCGGAGCGCCGCCGAGCGCGTGGGCATCGATCTGTGTGCCGCCGCCCTCCTTGCCGATGATGCGCACGCCTTGCGGGTTGACGAGCGGCGGCAGCGGCGTTTCGGGTGCAATGCTCGGCACCTTGAGGCGCACGTCCGCCTTGCCGTTGGCTGCGGCGACGATGAACAGCGCCTCGCGCAGCGTGCCGGGGCCACGGTCGGCGGCGCTGGTGACGTCCACCGCGAGGGTGCTGGTGGCCTGTCCGGCGAGCCGTTGCTGTCGCGTCTGATACCACCAGCCGAGCGCCGCGAGCCCGCCGAGCAGCACCAGCACGGCCACCGCGATGGCGATGCGTACACTAGTGCGCATGGCCGCTCCGTGCGCGCGTCAGCACGAACACTGCGTGCCAGGAGCTCCCGACCAGCAGCCGGCCGAATGGCACGTCGATCGGCAGCGACAGCGCGGTGGCGGTAGCGAGCGCCGCCAGCCGCACGCCGCTGGGAAGCTGCCGCAGATGCGGCAACAGCCAGGTGCGGAAGGGTGCGGGATCGACCCCGGTCAGCGCGCGTACCTCGAGTCCGCACTCGGCGAACAGTCGCAGATAGCTCGCGCGCGGGCGGGCGCGGAAGATGGCACTGTCGCAGTCGCCGGCGGTGCGTTCGGGCGCCGCCTCCAGCAGGATCAGCACGCCATCCTCTTCGAGGTGCGCGACCATGCGTTGCAGCGCGGTGCGCAGCGCCTCGCCCTCGAGGATGTGCTGCAGCACCGTAACGCTCAACACGAGATCGAACTTCTCGTCCGCCTGCAGCGCCGCCAGGTCCTGAACCAGGAAGCGGCAGCGTCCGCGCACGGGGCGCGCGCTCGCGCGGCGCCGCGCCTCGGCGATCATCGTGGGGCTGAGGTCGATGCCCGTGACGGACGCACCGCGGCCAGCCAGCAGCCGGCTCCAGCGGCCCACGCCGCAACCGACATCGAGCACGCGTATTCCCGGACGCACGCGCAACCACCGCTGCAGCGCGAGGCGCTGACACAGATCGATGGCGCGGTTGTAGAACAGCGGCATACCGTAGGAGCACACGGCGGCAAGGCCGGCGCCGTCGGCGGCAAAGCGGCGTGCACGCTCTTCCCAGTAGTTCAGGGTGGCAGCCGCGGGAAGGGATCGCGGTTCCATCTTCAGCTCGGCCCCCGCACCCACGCGCCTCCTGGGGCGGCGCGCGGCTCGTAGTGATCCTTGTACAACCTGCGGCCCCACAGCCGCACGGCGATGAAGTTGCTGAAGCCGATCGTCATGGGCAGCAGGTGCGTGAGCGCATACAGCAGGTACAGCGGCACGATCGGCGCGATATACGCGCGCTCCGCCTTTGGCACGACCGTGAACAGCGCGATCACCCCGAGCGCCAGATAGCTGCCCACCGCGCCGATGAAATACGAGGGGCTGGTGAGTGTGTTACGCGGCAACAGGTGCGCGAGGAACAGGCTATCGAACCCGCCGATCAGGCTGAGCAGCAGCAGCAGCGCGCTGAGGATCTTGACCAGATGCAACACCAGCGACAGACCGCCGATGTAGATCACGAAGTGATAGCCCGCGAAGGGGGTACGCTTGCTGATTCGCCAGATCGCGCCGAGCCGCTCCGTGTAGACCTTCAGCAGGCCGTGGTACCAGCCGACACGCTGCGAGAACCAGCGGCCGAGCGTCCCCGGTCCCTCGGTGCTCACGACCAGCCGGCCGTCGTAATAGATGCGCTCGCCCTGGCTCAGGAGGATCAGGGCGTTCTCCAGATCCTCCGCGTAAACCGAGAGCGAATGCTCGCGCAGCGCGCGCCACAGCGCATCGCGGCGGTAAATGGAGACGCCGGAGGTGATGCTGTAGTCGGCGAGGCTTTCGCGCCCGATGCGGAAGGCGAGGGCGTACTCGAACGCCTGAAAGCGGGCCAGGAATCCGTCCGGCTCGATCATGACCCGCGGACACACCGCAGCCGCTCCGGACTGCTGGAAATCGCCGATCACGCGCTCGAGATCGGCGCTGCTGCCGCCGCTGAGCCCGCGGATGCGGATGTCCGGGTCGATGACCATGACGGTCTCGATGTGCGGCGGCAGCCGCTCGAGCAGCACCCGCAGGGCGGCGGGCTTGCGGCGGTTGACGCCATCGTCGAAGCAGCGCCACCCATCCTGCACCAGCCGCGTGACGGTGCTGTCGGTCGAGCCGTCGCTGATGAGCCAGACCCGATCGCGGTAGGGAGCAAATGCCTCGGTAAACTCATCCAGCCGGTCGCCCAGATTGAACACCGAGGCGACGATGGCGTACGGCCGCAGCGGCACCATGCGGCGAATGCCGCCGGGGAGCGAGCCGACCAGATCGATCGACACGTTGCGGTTGTCGGCGGGCGCGCTCGCCGTCGCCGTGTGACGCCGGCGCACGTGCAGTCGCAGCAGAAGATCCAGCGCGTCGGTGTAGACGATCAGGTTGGCGAGCCCATAGATGAGCAGCGAGACGCTCGCCGCCTGCACGTTGGCCGCCGCGAGCACGATCCACAGCGTAAGCAGCGCGCACACCGCTGCGGGCGCCATCAAAGTCCAGGGCCCCACCCCTTTCATGCGCTGGCCACGAGCGGTGAGGGTTGCTGGGGAAGTTTGCAGAGGACCGCGGCCCGCACCTGCCGGGGGTCGGCCACCGGCAAACCGTGCGCCGCCATGGGCTCGAGCGATGCGAGGATCCACAGCAGCGAGCGCGTTCTCGAGGGCAGATGCGCGAGCTGCCGCTGCAGCTGTGCGAGGCGTGTCTCGTACTCGCGCTCGATGGCGAGGACCGTCTCGCGCACCGCCGGATCGAGCGGCGGAATCTTCGCCGGCTGCGCCCAGGAAACATGCGTGCCGCGCACCCGCCGCCGCTCGTACACCGTGAAGGGCTTGAGCTCGGGATCTTCGGCCATGGCCGCCCCCGAGAACGGAATCACGTACGGATAGATGCCGACCTCGCAGCCGCGCTGCAGCCAGTGCCACGCCTCACGCAGCGTCGTCGCGACGTCCGCCAGGCTCGCTCTCGGGGAGCTGAGAATCAGATCGAGGAACGGTGTGATGCCCAGCTCGAGCGCGGCCGTGAGCGTCGGCTCGATATGCGGGTAGATCTGCGCCTTGTTGAATTCGCCGAGCACCTGACGCGAGAAGCTCTCGATGCCGAAGCCCAGCACCCGGAACCCGGCGCGCCGCATGGCCGCCAGCCGCTCGCTCGACATCGCATCGATGCGGTTGGTGCTGATGAACTGCAGCTCGCGCGGGAGCGAGCCGCTTTCCTTGGCGGCGATGATCGCCTCGCACAGCGGCAGAATGCGACGGTCCTTGGTGAAAACGAAGATGTCGTCCTGAAAGATGACGGTGCGCACCGCAGGATGTGCGCCGACGATGCGCTCGAGCATCCGTACGCAGTCGCTCGCGTCGAGGCGCGCAATGCTGGCGACGCTGCCCTGGGCTTCGTGCAGAAAATTCGTCGCCGAGCAGAAGGTGCAGCCCATCGGACAGTAGTTGAGCGTGATGAGCCGCACCGAGCGGATCTCGGCGAGACGTGCCTCGCGGGCCGCCTTCATCGGCAGCGAGCCGACGGAGTATGCCGCCTCGAGACGATCCCAGTAGGCACGGTAGGGCATCTTCTCGTAGGGAATGCGGAACACGGCATCGCGCAGCGCCGCGCCATCGAGCGCCTGCTGCGGAATCTTCAGGATCCGGCCGTCCGCCGTGCGCTCGGCCATCCCGGTGATGCCTTGCAACGGGGCGCCCGAGCGCAGCCGCGAGACGAGCTCGAGCATTGGCCGCTCTCCCTCGCCGAGCACCACACGATCGAAGGGGGCGAGCTCGTACAGCAGATCGGGCCGGAACGTCGCCTCCATGCCGCCGGCGATGAGCAGTGCCTGAGGGGCCATTTGCCGCGCGCGGTGCGCCAGCTCGAGATCGAACCGCAAGGTCATGCCCGTCGTAGAGATGCCGATGACATCCCAGACGCCGCTCAGAATCTCGCGCTCCAGTGCGCGCTCCGGCGGTCCGCTGCAGCAGTTGGGATCGAAGACCTTGACGTCCACGCCGGCGGACTCGAGCACGCCTGCGAGACGCCATACCCCGAGCGGTGGCGCAAGAAAGGTGTACTCCCCGCAATTCGGGTCGTACGGCCCTACCAACAGAATCCGTGGTGAGTCCATCCGCGGCTTATTGTTTTAGTACATTCCGTTCCGCAAGGCAGCATTGTTGGGCCGCAGCAGGCCTGTCGGCAAGCTCGGCCGTCGGTGCACCGCTCCGGGGTCCCGCCGACCCCGGCGGTTAACTGACATAATACAGCGGAAGAGCCCGTTAACCCCCGGATTTCCCAGCGGAGTCGCCGCCGGGGCGGTGAGCGCGCGCTCGCAGCCCTCGATCGATGCACCCGCCCGGGTCGTCAGGCCCCGTGGTCCCGGATGCGCCAAAGCCAAGGTCGCGGTTTTCATGCCCGAGCACGTTGCCCAGCCTCGCATCGTCGCCGCTGAGCGTTACCTGCGGCTCGCGGATGTTCCCGGCGGCGATGCCGGTGAGGTGTGGCCGAGGATGAGTGCGAAGGTCGCCGCGAGAGCCGAGGCCGCCAGCACCGCGAACTTCGCCGCGGCGAGCAGTCTCGCGTCTTCGAAGGCGAGATCGGCGATGAAAATCGACATGGTGAAACCGATGCCACCCAGCATGCCGAGCAGCACCATGTGAGGCCAGCGCACTTCCGCAGGAAGCTCGCAGATCTTCAACCGGACGGCGGTGAATGCCGCGAGCACGATACCGATCGGCTTGCCAAGGACCAGCCCCAGCAGCACCCCGCCGCTGATCGCGAGGGCGGCACCGGCGCGGAAGTCGAGTCCCCTGAGACTCACGCCGGCATTGGCGAAGGCGAAGAGCGGCATGATCCCGAAGGCCACGTACGGATGCAGCATCGCTTCGACGCGCACCACCGGGGATTCGACGCTGCCCGTGCCGACCGCCCTGAGACCAAAGCGCGCCGTCACCGGAGTCAGAAGTCCGAGCACGACACCGGAGAGCGCCGGGTGAACGCCGGCACGCAGCAGCCCGAGCCAGAGCACCAGGCCGGGAATCACGAAGGCGAGCGCTGGCCGCACGCTCAGCAGCTGCAGGAGCAGGACCAGCATCAGGCCCACGGCAATGAGCAGAAACTGGCCGAAGACAATCCCGCCCGAGTAGAAGAAGGCGATCACCAGGATCGCCGCGATATCATCAGCGATGGCGAGCGTCAGCAGCAGCATGCGCAGCGAGCGCGGCACGCGTCCGATCAGTGACAGCACGCCCACCGCAAAGGCGATGTCGGTCGCGGTCGGTATGGCCCAGCCGCGGCGTGCCACCGGCGCGCTTCCGACCAGCACATAGAGGAGTGCCGGGACCAGCACCCCGCCTGCGGCGGCGATGATCGGCAGCGAGGCGACGCGCGGATCCGAGAGCGTCCCGTCGTGTATCTCGCGGCGGATCTCGAGACCGACCAACAGAAAAAAAATGGTCATGAGCCCGTCGTTGACCCAGAAGTGCAGGTCGTGCGCGGGCAGCAGCGGCAGCGCAAATGGCGGCCGCCACTGCCACAGTGCCTCGTACGCGTGCGACCAGGGCGAGTTGGCGCAGACGAGCGCGAGCGCGGCGGCGGCGAGCAGCACGACACCGCTCACCGCCTCGACACTGATGAAGCGCAGCGGCCAGAGATTCGGATGAGAGGTGCGTGAGGTGCTCAGCGGCAAACTCCTGAGGTTTCAGGAGCTTAGCCCAGGACGAAAAATATCTCGCGGCGCGTGTCGATTCTGCAGGGCGTCGTTCGTCGTAAGGGTCAGGCGAGCAAGCAAAGGAGCAAGCCCATGCGAGTGATGGTGATCGTAAAGGCGACCAAGGACTCCGAAGCGGGAGTGCTGCCGAGCACCGAGCTTCTGACGGAAATGGGACAGTTCAACGAGGAGCTGGTGAAGTCGGGTGTATTGCTCTCGGCGGAAGGGCTGCGCGCGAGCGCCCATGGCGTGCGCGTCAGGTTCCGCGGCGGCAAGAACACGGTGATCGACGGACCCTTCACCGAGAGCAAGGAGCTGATCGCCGGATTCTGGCTGTGGCAGGTGAGGTCGCTCGAAGAAGCGATCGAATGGATCCGGCGCTCGCCTTTCCGCAAGAGCGAGGCGGAAATCGAAATACGCCCGGTGTTCGAAGCCGACGACTTCGGCGAGAACCTGACACCGGAGCTGCGGGCGCAGCAGGCCGAGCGCCGTGCGCGCATCGCCGCGAAGATCTGACCCCATTCAGCGAAGGAGTTTGCAGTCGTGAATACCAGTGCGCATCTGCATTTCCGCGGCAATTGCCGCGAGGCGTTCCGCTTCTACACCGAGACTCTCGGCGGCCGCATCGTGTTCGCCATGACGTATGGCGAGTCCCCCGCGGCGGAGCACACCCCAACGGCCATGCGCGAGCAGATCATCCACGCGCGGCTCGATCTGGGCGAGCAGTTCCTGTTGGGCTGCGACACTCCGCCCGATCGCTATCAGGCGCCGCAGGGGTTCAACGTGATGGTGGCCGTCGAGCAACCCGACGAAGCCGAGCGCATCTTCAGGGCGCTCGCCGACAATGGCACGGTCACCATGCCGTTCCAGGAGACCTTCTGGGCCAAGCGCTTCGGCATGTGCACCGACCGGTTCGGCATCCCCTGGATGGTCAACTGCGCCAAGCCTCTCGAGGCGGTGAGCGGCGCCGACCGCAGAACTGCGGCCTGACTGCGTCTTGTCGCTTATCGAGCACCCTCAGTCGAGCGTGGCTTGCGCGGCTTCTCCTGCGATGGTGTCATCCGCAGCCATGACGGCTACGGATGCCCATCACACGATCGATGCGGTGTGGCGCATCGAGTCCGCGCGCTTGATCGCCGGGCTCACGCGCCTGCTGCGCGACGTCGGTCTCGCGGAGGAGCTCGCGCAGGATGCGCTGGTCACGGCGCTCGAGCAGTGGCCGCATACCGGCATCCCGGACAACCCGGGCGCCTGGCTGATGGCGACCGCAAAGCACCGCGCCATCGATCAGCTGCGGCGGCGGCGCATGCTGTCGCGCAAGCATGAGGCGCTGGAGCACGAGCTCGACATGAAGCAGCATGGCGATGGCGAGTTGCCGGAGGCGAGTGCCGACGATGTGGTCGGCGATGACCTGCTGCGGCTGATGTTCATCGCCTGCCATCCGCTGCTCTCGACCGAGGCGCGCACCGCGCTGACCCTCAAGTTGCTCGCCGGACTCACGACGGCCGAGATCGCGCGCGGCTTCCTCGTGCCCGAGGCCACCATCGCGCAGCGCATCGTGCGCGCCAAGCGCACACTCGCCGCGGCCCGGGTGCCGTTCGAGACGCTGCGTCCCGAGCAGCTGTCCGAGCGATTGAGCTCGGTCATGGAGGTCATCTACCTGGTGTTCAACGAGGGCTACTCCGCCACTGCCGGTGAGGACTGGGTGCGGCAGGCGATGTGCGAGGAAGCGCTGCGGCTCGGACGCATGCTCGCGGAGCTCGCGCCACGCGAGGCGGAGGTGCACGGGCTGGTCGCACTCATGGAAATCCAGGCCTCGCGCCTCTCCGCGCGCGTCGGCCCGCACGGCGAGCCGATCCTTCTCATGCAGCAGAACCGCATGTCGTGGGACCGACTGCTGATCCACCGTGGACTGCTAGCGCTGGCGCGCGGCGAGGCGCTCGGTGAGCGGCGCGGACCGTATCTGCTGCAGGCGGCCATCGCTGCCTGCCACGCGCGCGCGGCGAGTGCGGCCGAGACCGACTGGGTGCTGATCACTGCACTCTACGACGAGCTCGCACGGCTCACACCCTCGCCGGTAGTGGAGCTCAATCGAGCCGTGGCGGTCTCGATGGCCTATGGCCCGGCGGCCGGTCTCGAGCTCACCGACCGGCTCGCGGCGCACGGCGCGCTGCGTTCCTATCATTTGTTGCCGAGCGTGCGCGGGGATCTGCTCGCGAAGCTCGGCCGCTATCACGAGGCGCGCGACGAGTTCGAGCGCGCCGCCACCCTGACCCGGAACACGCGCGAGAGCCGCCTGCTGCTCGATCGCGCGGCCGCCTGCGGGCGCGGAGAGATCTGATGTCTTATATGCTCTTGATCGTCGAGCCCCAGGGCCAGCGACCCGCGCGTGCGCAGGCAGAGGGCCAGGGCCTCTACCGGCGCATGCTCGATTACACCGACTCTCTCAAGGCGCGTGGCGTGCTGCTGGCGAGCGACTCGCTGCGCGCCCGCGCCGCGCGCCTCAGCATCCGTGAGGGGCGCCAGAGCGTCGTCGATGGGCCCTTCACCGAGTCGAAGGAGCTCATCGGCGGATTCTTCCTGCTCGACTGCGCAACGCGCGAGCAGGCGCTCGGTCTCGCCGCCGAATGTCCCGCGGCGCAGTGGGCCACCATCGAGGTGCGGGAAATCGGACCCTGCTACGAGTGAGATTGCCGCGCGCGGCGCGCACCGGCGCCGCCGGCGCGCGCGCCCGAAGTCACATCTGCGGGGCCCACGAGCTGCACCACCCGCTGGCTCTCACCTCCTTGTTGGGGAAGAGCTGGCAGGGTCCCTGTGCGGAGCCCTCGGGTCCCTGGTACAGGCCGCAGTTGGCGCACTTGCTGCCCGCTGCAGCGCCTGCCGCATTCTTGGCATCCTCGACGTACTTCACCGCCTTCGCTTCGGGTGCGTCCACCGAGAGGAGCGGTGCCGAGGCAGCGAGCGTCCTGCGCATGCCGCCGGCGGCGAGCGGTAGCACGGCGGCACCGGCTGCGAGTCGTTGCAGCAGCCGACGACGCGTCAGCGAAACAACTTCACTCATGCGCAGCTCGCTTTTAATTCGAGGTCTGTGCGAACGACTCCATCATGAGCCCGGTACCGCCGCGCGAGACATGCGCCACCACCGCGGTCCGACGATGGAGCTTGGTGACTCCGCCGAGATTGATGGCGAAGGAGAGCACGACGTGTTGGCCCTTGCGCAACCCCAGGTTCGATGTCTCGATGAAAACCCCGGTGGCGCTCAGGTTCACCGCTTTGCAGAGCTTGCGGCGGCCACCCGGCACCGTGATGTACACGATCGTGCGCGCGCGATGCCTGGTGTGCAGCCGGCGTTCCACTGCGTTTCCCCGTTCTTGTGATTCTGTTGTTGTTCTGTCCGGACGCCCGGGCATTATGCCCTGTGCAGCGCGGGGTGCCGTTGCGAATTGAACGTAATGCTCGCCGCTCTTGAGCTCAGCTGTCGGACAGGAACGAGCCGATCTCGCGCCCGAACGTCTCGAGGTCCACCAGGAAAGCATCGTGCCCTTCGATGCAGGTGAGCGGTGCGAAGCGGGTGGCGACCCCCGCGGCTTCCAGGAAGCCGGCGACCGCCCGTTGCTCGTTGACCGAGAACAGCAGGTCGGTTTGCACGCCGATGACGAGCGCCCGCTCGAGCTTCGCGCGGCGGAATATCCCCGCCGGCTCACCGTGTACGGCCAGATCGAACCGGTCCATGGAGCGCGAGATATAGAGATAACAGTTGGCATCGAAAGCGCTCACGAAGCGCTGCGCCAGCGTTTCGAGGTAGCCCTGCACCGCGAATTCCGAGGCGAAGGGGTCCCCACGCCTCATGTCGTCGCGGATCGGCTCGCGCCCGAAACGCAGCTGCCACTCGGCCGCCGAGCGGTAGGTCACCGTGCCGAGCTTGCGGGCCAGGCGCTGGCCGGCCGCCGGCAGCCGGTCGGCGGCGTAGTTTCCGCCGGCCCAGGCGGGGTCCGAGGTAATGCATTCGCGCTGAATGGACCGTAGTGCAATGGCGAAGGGTGCCGCCGCGGCCGTGCCCGAAATGCACACCAGGCGCCGCGCGGCGCCAGGGAAGAGCGCTGCGTAGGCGAGCACCACCATCCCGCCGAGTGAGGGACCCATGACCGTGTCGAGGCGAGTGATTCCGAGGCTGCGGACCGTCTCGAAACCGGCCCGGGCAATGTCCTCCACCGACAGATCGGGGAAGCTCAGACGGTAAGGGCTGCCAGTGGCCGGATCCGGAGCGGCCGGTCCCGTCGAGCCGAAACAGCTGCCGAGGGAGTTCACGCAGACCACGAAGAACCGTTCGGTGTCGATGGCGAGCTTCGGGCCCACCATCCCCTCCCACCATCCCGGGCCCGGATCCTGGGGAGAGGCTGCGGCGTGCGCGGGCGGGGAGAGACCGGTGAAAAGGAGCAGGGCGTTGTCGCGCGCCGCATTGAGCGTCCCCCAGGTCTCGTAGGCGATACGGGCGCCGTGGAGGACACCGCCCCGCCACATCGGGAACGGATCGGGAAGGGCTGCGTACAGGCGCGCATCCATGAGGGAAGGGCCGTGCATCTGCGCGCGGGTGCGGGCCGGGCGGGGCTCAGGGTAGGGGATCGCCGCCGTCGGAGATGCCCTCGAAGAGCACCGTCGTCAGGTAGCGCTCTCCGGTGTCCGGCAGCATGGCGAGAATCACTGCTCCCTGCGGAGCGTCCGCGGCGACTTTGACGGCGGCGGCGAGTGTCGCTCCGGAGGAGATACCGCAGAGGATGCCCTCCTTGCTGGCAAGGTCCCGGGCACTCCCGACCGCTTCGGCGTCGGTGACCGAAACGATTCGGTGCGGTACCTCTCGGTCGAGGACGGCCGGGAGGAAATCCGGGTTCCAGCCCTGGATCTTGTGGGGTGACCAGGTCCTACCGCTGAGAAGCGCGGCGCCCGCGGGCTCACAGGCAACGATCTGCACTTCGGGCCGCGCGAGCCGGATCATCTGCCCGGCGCCGGTCAACGTGCCGCCGGTTCCCCAGCCGGTCACGAAGTAGTCGAGCCGGCGGCCGACAAAGTCCTGGAGGATCTCGGGCCCGGTAGTATTGCGGTGATAGGCCGGATTGGCGTCGTTCTCGAACTGCCGCGCGAGGAACCAGCCGTGCTTTCTCGCGAGCTCCGCCGCCACGCGCACCATGCCGCTGCCGCGCTCCGCCGCGGGCGTGAGGATGACCTTTGCACCCATGATGCGCATGAGCTTGCGACGCTCGACCGAGAAACTGTCGGACATCACCGCGACGAAGGGGTAGCCCTTGGCGGCGCACACCATCGCGAGCGCGATGCCGGTATTGCCGGAGGTTGCTTCGACCACCGTCTGTCCGGGCCGCAAGGCTCCCGTGCGCTCGGCATCCTCGATGATGGCTATGCCTAAGCGGTCCTTGACGGAGGCGCTCGGATTGAAGAACTCGCACTTCGCATACATCGTGACGTGCGGGGGCGCGAGCCGCTGGATCCGCACGACCGGCGTCTTGCCGATCGTGCCGACGATGCTGTCGTAGATCATGATGTCCTTCTACGCCCGGCCCGGCGCGCGCGGCAAGCCAGCGCCAACGTGTTGTAAGACTTTGTGGCTATGATCGCATGACCAGACTGCAGAAGCTGCTTGCCGAGGCCGGTCTCGGATCGCGACGCACCGTCGAGGCCTGGATCCGGGCCGGCCGCGTCAGTGTCCGCGGCCGCACCGCGCAGCTCGGCGACCGTGCCTCACCCGGCGATGAGGTGTGCCTCGATGGTAAGGCGCTCGAGCTTTCGGGCGGATCGCAGCCCGCGGAGCTACTCCTTTATTACAAGCCCGTGGGCGAGGTCACGACCCGCCGCGATCCCCAGGGCCGCCCGACAGTCTTCCGGCGGCTGCCCGACCCGCGCCGAGGCCGCTGGATCAATGTCGGACGGCTCGATGTCAACACCGCGGGGCTTCTGCTGCTCACGACCGATGGGGACCTCGCCCATCGGCTGATGCACCCCTCGCGCGGTGTGGAGCGGGAATACCTGGTGCGCCTGCGCGGGCGGCCCGGCCCGGAGGTCGTTCGAGCGCTCCTCGAGGGGATACCGCTCTCCGACGGGCTGGCACGGTTCGACCGCATCCTGGAAGAGCCGCCGGGAAAAGGGGCTCACAGCAGCTTCCGGGTCGTCCTGCGGGAGGGCCGCAACCGCGAGGTACGGCGGTTGTGGGAGGCCGCCGGCTTCGAAGTGAGCCGGCTGCTGCGCATCCGCTACGGTCCGATCGAGCTTCCGCGAGACATGCGGCCGGGGAACGCGCGCCGCGCGGATGACGCCTTGCTCTGGCAGCTCAAGGGAGCGGCAGGGCGCGCATCGCCCCGCGCACCCTCGTCGGACCCGGGAAAAGCCGATGCTTGACCATCCGCCCGGACTGCCCGGGGCGGCGGGCCCCCGCGGACCCCGCGCCCGGGGCAAGCAAATTACGGGCCAGACCGCATTGACACCCCGCCGGAGCAAAATCACAATACGCGGCTCGTTTTGCGGAGGGGTACCCAAGCGGCCAACGGGAGCAGACTGTAAATCTGCCGGCTTACGCCTTCGAAGGTTCGAATCCTTCCCCCTCCACCATCCGGAGCGGGAAGGCGGGCCGCGGTGAGGTGCAGCCGGCAGAGGGCGCCATCAGCGCGGGTGTAGTTCAATGGTAGAACCTCAGCCTTCCAAGCTGATGACGTGGGTTCGATTCCCATCACCCGCTCCACGTTCGTCCGCTGTGCGTTGGCAGCCGACGTCGAGCCCATGTAGCTCAGTTGGTAGAGCACGTCCTTGGTAAGGACGAGGTCACCGGTTCAATCCCGGTCGTGGGCTCCAGTCGACCGGACCGCCGGTGTTGAGTTGAAAGTTGGTTTGTCGGGATTTCGGTGCCG
>Ga0306920_100008703_pt1 | contig 13487 bp, 19 predicted proteins | sample flu12Cox44000170_FD_204666 | JGI IMG/M metagenome (GOLD analysis project Ga0306920, IMG submission 204666) | Lab enrichment of tropical soil microbial communities from Luquillo Experimental Forest, Puerto Rico - flux4day.12C.oxic.44.000.170 (v2)... | ecosystem: Environmental > Terrestrial >... | reverse complement strand
AGAGGCGCTTCGTTTTGCCTCTAACCATCCAGCCGAATTCCTTGGGCTCGGCACGAAGCTCGGTAGAATCGCGCCGGGATTGCGCGCCGACCTGGTGGCTGTCGATTGCGAAACCCTCGAGGTGCATCAGACCTGGGTCGCCGGCGAATGTGAATAAATTTGCGGGCGCGACTACGCGAGCATATCTCGCGCTACGCCACATTTGCTAATGTAGTCTAATCGCTCAAGAATTGCTAAAAACCCTTGTTTAATGCGGCTCAATCGAATATCCCTACGTATCCGGAAATATCCTCGTGTTGCACCGTTTATCCTATTCCGGTGCAACACCAGTGCAACACGCAGAACTACGCGAGCACCGCGCTCACGTAGTTAAAGGGGGGAAGATGGCAACCAGACCAATCACCGAACTCGAACTGAAAAAGCTGAAGCCGGGCGAGCGCCTCACCGACGCGCTGATCAAGGGCTTTAGTGCCCGCTGCCTGCCGAGCGGCGAAATCTCGTTCGGCTTTCAATACACCGTCAAAGAAAGCGGCAAGCGGCGCTGGATGGGCATCGGCCTGCACGGCTCGGTCACCGTCAAGGAGGCGCGTGATCTTGCCAAGCAATACGCCGGACAGGTGGCGGCCCGGCACGATCCCGCCCGCGAGGAAAAGACAGCCAAAGCGCGAAGCGAGAATACCGTCAATCATGTGCTCGACAGATGGATCATCGCCCATGTGGCCAACCTGCGCACCGCGGTCAATGTCAAGGCTGGGCTCGCCAATCATGTGCGGCCAGTGATTGGCGACAAGTGCATCTACGATCTTCGCCGCGCCGACATCATCAACCTGAAAGAGAAGATTGCGGAGCGGTATCCGCGCATGGCCGAGTTACAGATCGGCTATCTGCGCTCGGCCTTTGTGTGGTGGCAAAAGAGAGACGAGGATTTCAACTCGCCGGTCGTGGAGGGCATGAACGAAAGCCAGCGGAAGGCGCGCAATCGCGTCCTGACGAGTGAGGAAATTGTCGACCTTTGGCGCGCGCTCGACGAGCTCGAAGGGGTGCCTGAGTGCTTCGCGGCCTACGTCAAGGTGCTATTCCTCAGCACTTGCAGGCGCTGTGAGGTTTCGCAAATGCACACCAGCGAACTCGAATGCGGCAATCAGCACGCAATGATCGGCGGAGCCAGTACCAAGACGGCAACTTCTTGGACAATTCCGGGCTCGCGTTACAAAACTAAAGTCGATCATCAACTGCCGCTGATCCCGGCGATCAAGAAACTCCTGCCCGGATGTGAGAATGGTTTCGTCTTTGTCAGTGGCAAAAAGCCAATCAAGGATTTCAACCACCCCAAGGCGAAGCTCGACGCCAAAATTGCCGAGATCCGTAAACGCGAGAAACGGCCGCCGATGCCAGCGTGGGTGTTTCACGATTTGCGCCGCACTGCGCGCAGCATCATGGCGGCCACCGGAGTTCAGCGGGATGTCGCCGAGCGCGTGCTCGGCCACGTCATTCCCGGTGTGGAAGGCGTTTATAATCGCTGGCAGTATCACACTGAGAAAGCCGATGCTTTGACGCGGCTCGCCAACTTTATCGACGGCATCGTGCATTCGAGGCCGCCGAATGTCGTGCCGATGCAGAAGCGGACAAAACGGGCGGCATCTGACTTATAACTGTCTGTTTTTTTGAAGTTTGAGCGAAGGTATCAGCCTGAATTGATTGGAGATCCCTCTCATACGAGCGTATGAAAAGTTTAATGGTATTAAAGATTTCCTCAATGATATCATATGGATAAGGCGATATTTCAGTATCTAAGCACCGTCAAATCAGGTACCTAAAAAGCCGAACCTCCGCGCGGTGCTGGCGCGAAGGCTCGGGGAAGGCCTGAACTATCTCCGGAAAAGTTGTTAATACGGCAATCCCCAGCCTAACGCAAGTCCATCGCGCGGTTCTTCTCAATCAAAAGGAGACCGTGAGATGCACAATTCATCCCAACCCAAAAACTGGCGCGACACACTGCCGATCCATCCGGCGGCCGATCTGTTTCCTCCAATACCGGAAGCCGAGCTCAAGGAGTTAGCGGCGGACATTGAGGCGCATGGATTACAAACTCCCGTTGTTTTGTGGAATCCATCGGAGGATCCCGATGACGAAGACAGATACCTACTCCTGGATGGTCGCAGTCGACTGGATGCATTGGCACTCCTTGGATTGCTCTATGTCGACCAGCATGGGGAGATCCATCTCAACAAATCGTGGAACGGCACGACGTGGCTTGCCTACGGAATACAGCTTTTGGCAAGGCATCGGGAGGGTGGCGATCCTTATGCTCTTGCGCTCTCGCTGAATCTTCATCGCCGTCATCTCACCACCGAGCAGAAACGCGACCTGATCGCCAAGCTGCTGAAGGGCAAGCCAGAGAAATCGAACAGAGAAATTGCCCGACAGACCAAGGCCGACGATAAGACCGTCGGCAAAGTCCGAACCGAATTGGAAGCAACTGCGGAAATTCCGCAGTTGGAAAAGACCGTCGGTGGCGATGGCAAATCTCGGTCGAAACCTAAAAAACCCGCAAAACCAGCCTCGACCCCGAAAACCGACCTAATAGGAAGCCCACCGGTTCGTCATTCCGAGGTGCCCGCTACCTCAATACCCCACCTTTCGGCGACCGTGCACTTCTTGGTCAACAACATCTCCCGCCAGCTGAAAGAGGCGGATGGGAAGCTGTCAACGCACGACCGCGCTGCGCTTTTTGCGAAGATCCGCGCGCTCGTCGATGCAGACGACATCGTCGGCGAGACACTTCGCCTTATCGAGAAAATGACCCCGGCTCAGCGGCGGGACTTTGTCGCCCGACTGCAGGAAGGAGGATTAGTTGATGCCTTTGTGCTCCAGGGATCCGCCGAGATCTCCACCGAACAGCGTTCCGCTGAACACGCTGCACGCGACGGGGCAGGTGCGTCATGACCGCCCGCGAAAGGCTTCCGAACCGCCGTGCAAGCGAATCGTTCACGTTCGTCTGCAACGATCTGAGCTACAGGGCCACCATTTCGCACTTTCCCGACGGTCGGCTCGCAGAAATTTTCCTTTCCAATTGCAAAGCTGGTTCGCACAGCGACGCAGCTGCACGCGATAGTGCTGTTGTTTGCTCGTTAGCGCTTCAGCATGGCGTGTTGCTGGAAACGATTAGGCACGCGCTGTTACGTAATTCTAGTGATGTTGCAGCATCGCCATTAGGCATTGCACTCGACATCGTGGCGCTCGACCTCATCACGAGGGCGCGGTGATGAACCTCGCCGAGCCGATCCAGATCGGAAAGTTTTGGAAGAACCGTCGCGGCGACGCCGTTTTTGTTCAAATCAAAAGCTATGAAGGCGTTGTCTTTTGCGACATTCGACAGTTTTTCCAGAACGACGCGGGCCAAAACTGCCCGACCAAAAAAGGCTTGGCAATCTCGCTGCGCCATCTGCCGGAACTGATCGCGCTGCTCGGCAAAGCGCTGATCAAGGCGCGCGAGTCCGGGCTGCTCAACGAAGAGGGCAGACAGTTATGACCGGCGATCACTCTCCTGCTCTTGAACATTGGATTGAACGGGCGCGCGCCGTTCACATTGAGGACGAACTTGCGCGCCGCGGCATCAAATTAAACGGCAAAGTCGAACGGGCCGGTCCATGTCCGAAATGTGGAGGCGATGATCGGTTCAGCATCAACACCAGCAAACAGGTCTTCAACTGTCGCCAATGCGGCGGCCGCGGCGACGTAATTGATTTTGTGCAGTGGTTCGACGGCGTGGAGTTTCTCCAAGCTTGCAACACACTGGCCGGGCCGCCGCCGACAACCAACGGCAAGGACGCAACTGCAACGCCGCCGCACGAGATACTAACGGCCAAATATATTTACTGCGATGAAAGTGGCGCGGTGCTGTTCGCCGTTGGCCGATATGAATATCAACGTCCCGATGGTTCTTTTGTTCTGAAAGATGACAAGCACAAAAAAGAATTTAGGCAGAAACGGCCGGATCCCGATAACCCCGGCAAATGGATCGGTAATGTCAAGGGCGTTCGCGTTGTGCCGTATCGGTTGCCCGAACTAAACGAAGCCATCGGCAACGAGCATTGCATTGTGATCGTCGAAGGCGAGGCCAAGGCCGACTTGTTGTGGGCGTGGAACGTGCCAGCGACTTGCAACGCAATGGGTGCCGGTAAATGGAAGTTGGAACATAGCCAGTTTCTGCGCGGCGTCGATGTGGTGATCCTGCCGGACAATGACGCGCTCGGCCGCAATCATGCCGATGTCGTCGGCCAATCGCTGCAGAGCGTCGCCAAATCGGTGCGTGTGCTCGAACTGCCCGGGCTCGGGCCGAAGCAAGATATCGTCGATTGGGTGAAACAGGGCGGCACCGTCGAGCAATTGTATGATTTGATCGACCGCGAAGCCAAGCCGTGGGCACCGCGCGCTAAAGCAGAATCACAAACAGCATTGCCGTTCATTGACATGTCCCGCTGGGATCTAGAACAGCCGCCGAAACGCGAATGGGCGCTACACGAAAGGATTCCGCTGACGCAAACATCATTATTTTCCGGAGAAGGCGGCGGCGGAAAAAGTAATTCGTGGTTGCAGGAATGTTATGCCCATGCCATCGGCCGTGATTGGCTTGGGATGTTCCCCGAGCCAGGAGGAGCATGGTTCGTTGAATGTGAAGATGACGAGAAAGAATTGCATCGCCGGGCTCGATGCATCGCGGACTATTATCAGACACCAATCAACGAAGCCATCAAAGGCGGTCTCCGGCTAATCTCATTTGCCGGTCACGATGCGGTGCTGGCCACGATGTCCAAAAGCGGAAAGCTCGAGCCGACACCGCTCTACAATGCTTTTCTCGAAGAAGCCGGTGACGTCAAGCCGAAGATGATCGGCTTCTCCTCGTCCGCCAACGTCTTCGCTGGCAGCGAAAATGACCGCAGCCAAGTCCAGCAATTCGTCGGAATGCTGACCCGCATCGCAATGGTGGCCAACGGCGCTGTCAACCTAATCAGCCATCCAAGCTTGACTGGCATCAATACCGACAGCGGATTGAGCGGAACAACCCAATGGCACAATGCTGTCCGCGCCCGGTTCTATATGCGCGGCGTCAATCCTGAACCGGGCGAACAACCCGATAGCGATCTGCGCGAGCTTGTTTTCAAGAAAAACAATTACGGCCCAATCGCACATAGCATCATGCTGCGCTATCAGCACGGCCTGTTCCTGCCAGTGCAGGGCGCTTCATGTCTTGACCGCGCCGCCAGCGAGCAAATTGCCGAGGATGTCTTTCTCGATCTGCTTAAACGGTTCACCAAAGCTAACCGCACCGTAAGTGACCGAACAGGCCCTGGATACGCCCCGGCGCAGTTTGCTCGCGAAGATGAAGCTAAACGCGCAGGGCTCAATAGCAAAAGCTTCGAAGCCGCCATGCGCCGATTGTTCAAGATCGAGAAAATCGAGAACGAACCCTATGGCCGACCATCGCGCCCCAATCACCGCATTGCACTTAAGGCCTAACCCAGAAGAGAACTAATCAGCGAAAGGTACGGACATATGACGACAGAAATCGAGAAGGCGGACAAACAAACAACCTTGACCGATCTGGCCGAGCGCATCAAAGCCGCGCACGCCAAGGTAGTCTGGGGCGCACGGACCAACATCGAAACGGCGATGCAGTGTGGCGATCTCCTGATCGCAGCCAAGGCGCAGCTTAAGCATGGTCAGTGGTTGCCCTGGTTGAAGGAGAACTTCGGACTTCATCTCGACGTGCGCACGGCACAGGTTTACATGCGGCTCGCGCACAACCGGGAGCATATATTTGCGCAGGGAACTGCGTTTATCGACGGCGCGCTCTTCATGGGTGCGCCATACACCATCGAAGATTTCCTCGCCAAGATCGTGTCACCCGTCAAGAAAGCCATGACCGAAGCCCGAAGGGAGGAGAAGGAGGAGGATCGGGTCTGGAGAGAGGAGGAGCAAGCACGGGGCGAGAGAAAGCGCCCGGCGACCAAGATCGAACGCATTGCTTCGATGCTGGCCAAGCTGTCCGATGCCGAGTGGCAGCACCTCAGGGACAAGGAGGATCGGCGGCGTGAAGGCGCGACCGCAGCCCTGCTGCGCCCAGTGACGATAAGGCAGCACCCCTCCATCCAGCGGGCTGCGTGTAACGCAGGGCAGCGTGTAACGTGTAACGCTGCCGGGGGTGGCGTGTAACACCCCTCTAACGAGGGTGTTTACACGTTACCCACCCCCCCAGTTACACGCGTTACACGCAGTTACACGGCAGTTACACGGGGCGTTACACGCTCAGCTTTTGGATAGGCTAAGCAGCATGTGTTCACCCCCCGCAGGCTTAAATTGGAGGTCATTATTTTGGCTCTGCGGGTTTCGATGTCCCGAGTTCCAGGGCGCTGACTTTTAGTTGGGCGGGCAAATCTTTACTCGATGATCGATTTGATGTGATATTCCGTGCCTCATTCATGTTTCGGGGTCGAAAATGCAAATGAGCGGCTTAGAGAAAAGGCTGGCGAATTTGGTCCCGATGAAGCCGGGGGAGAATCGTCATACTCGCAAGGCCGAGCGGATTGCAGCCAAGCTCAGCGAATTGGTTGTCGAATACTTCCCCAATGGCGGTTTCAGCGTGATGGACGCGAACCGTTTGAAGCTGGCTGCACAACATTTCGTTGATGCCGAATCATGTCGTGATCCTGTTATTCGCCAGCGTGCCACGCGCTGCGGCGAATATCTCTTGTCGAAGCTTACGCGGCCGCCGGTACCACATCCCCCAGCTGCACCTCTCGAATGCGCTAGACAGATGTTGGAGAGACTACGGAAAGAGCCATGACCGACGTGGAGAAGAGCGAATACGAAACCTGCATTCAGTCGCTCATGAGTGAGGTCGAGCGGCTACAGGCCGTGGTGGCGAAGCTGACAGAGGGTACCGACGATGCTCATACGACGTTACGTCGCCTTTATCTGGACGAGAAACAATCTTCGAACACCAGAATCAAGGCTGCAATTGGCGCATTGCATGTCGAAAAGCCTTCATTAAGGCCGCAGTCGGCACCGCTGGAATTGACTGCCGAGCCAGTCGAGGATCTCGCAGAATTAGTCGCGCGGCAACGACGGCGGGCGTATGCGATGCAGCGTGAGGCGCGGGATATCGAGGTCTCGCCTAGCGGCGTCGTGCGGGTTTTGCCCAAGCCCGGCAATGGCCAGGACGACAGCAGCGGCGGCGATTAGTCGTCAAATAGTAAGCAGCAGCTCCTGAAAATCGCAGAAGTTGTAGGAAATTCCTGAATCATTTCAGTGCCTGCAATCGCGTTATCTGATTAGCCAACAGGTCGGCATCACCTTCACCAAACTGGTTTCATAGCGTTATGAAACTGGATGTGCCTCGATAGGCAACGGGGGTTATACAGAAATCCCCTCCGAATCGACGTATCGGGTTTTTTGGAAACCCAATTGGGATTAGCGCCTTATGTGAACAGTGGGCCAATTGGCCCACAATTAAAGGCGCGACTCCTAGAAGGCCTCGCCTTGACTCAGGGAAGGCCGCTGGTGCGCGTTTTTCCTGCCCGGCTGCCGAGAGCTGCCGCACCCTCACCCCCACCCCCAAAACTCGGGACGCGAGCGAATCTCAATCCCCCCTCGCAAATTTGCTCGTGATTTCCAGGACCGGTCTAGCGGTTGCTAAGGCGCGCAAATCAAGTGTCCCACATGGGACAGTTGAGCGCACCGGCAAGGACGCGGCAAGACGCGGCGCGGTCCATCGCCGCGCAGCTTGGTGTGAACCAATCAACGATTACTCGTGATCTTGAGAGTTTATGCAGTGTGCATAAACCATCACGCCCCAAAGGCGGACGGCCCAAGGGCAGTAGCAAAGGTCGCCGTCATCGCGTGCGAGGAGTGTGTCGGATGACTATATCTAGGGAGGAGGGCATGATGGTGACGGAAGAACGGAAGTGGCGCACGGAATTTGAATGGGACGAGGGCGACAGCCGGAAGCAGATTGCGACATTAGACCGGCTGGTGGAGCGCTATCAGAAGCGCAAGCAGCAGATTGAGCAGCTGAAGCCAGACCGCGAGCGCTAGGCGCTGAAGTCTTTTGGAAAACCTCGTGAGACTATAAAGACTTGCATAGCCCACGCCGGTGTGAAGTGTGCTAAGTCCTTCAAGAATAAGCCTTCCTTCATGATGTTTTCTGTTTGGCCTGCTCCTTCAATTTCTGCAGGCACTCCCTGGAGCAAATTTTCTCAGCCCGCATGGCGAAGCGCTTACCGCAGATCGAACATCGCTGCGTGGCTTCGCGGCTGAGCCATTTCTCTTCGGTCCGTTTTGTGTTTCGTATGTTTCTCATGACTGCTGCTGCATCAGCTGTACGAGGTGATCGGCTTCGGCATCGAGTTTTTGGTTAGCGGCGCGTAAGTCCTCGATTGTGGCCCGCAAGTTATCGATCCGCGTTGTGCGTTCGTGGCACAGCATTTTGAGGCGGCCGATATATTGCTCTTTGTTGCTCACCTCATGGCGCAGTTTGATGAGTTCGGTGCGCAGCTCGGCGATATTTTGTTCCAGCAGGCTGACGTTGCCGGGTGTTTTCCATCGATAGTTATACGGATGCATGGGGGGCCATCGTGGCGCGGTCTGACTTTATGCGTGGTGCGGCGCGCATGATGCCAGCCATCGTGTCGTTTTTGTAGAGATTTTTTGCTTTTCGCCGCGACGTCGATACGGATTTTTGCTAGAATCGGATTGCTGGACCAGCTGGACCGATTCACCTAGCCACCGCTTATCATCGATCCAGCCTTATCTGCCGCACCGCTAGGAGGGCCTGCGCTCTCGCAATCGAGCGCGCATGAAATCCGACTATGAGGTGCTGCGATGACGACCAGCGACAAGCAATCCAAGAACGGCGACACCGGAACGTTTCTCAGTCACACCCACATCGATGACGCTGGCGGGCGCTTTTCTGCCGTCAATGCCGCAAAAATTGTCGGTCAGTCTTCAGAAATAGCTGCAAGCTATCCGGCTGCATCGGCGGCCCATCAAACTGAATTACCGCCTGAAAAAAGTCTCGGCTTCGCAATTGATGCGATGCCGGGTGACGAACCCTCGGCAGCTTCTTCCTCTGTCGAGGCGACTGACGACCCAGCTGACGCTCCATCCGGCGGCAGTGGTCCAGCATCCCCTAGTGGCTTGGTGTCCGAGCGGGCTGGGTCGTCTCCTTCCAACAAGCGGAGCGAGTGATGGCTGAGCGGCCAGATTTGGCGAGCGCCATGTATCCCAATCTCAGCTGGGAGGCGAAGCGGCTTGAGCAACAGGCCAAGGCCATCTCCGACTGGCGCGAGCGCGAAAAGCAAAGTCTGCTGCGCCATCTGCGCGCGGCGAATGCCGCAGCCGATGCGCGATTGCGGCGAGAAGGAAAGCGCTGATGGCCCAATATCGTTTCCTCGCTGATTGTTTCGTCGGGCAGAGCCACATCCTCGCTGGCACGACTGTGTCGATGGCAGACGATTGGGTGCCGCATGGAAATTGTGAGCCGATTGATGCTGCGGCGATCCGGGCGTTCTGGAATGCCGGACCACAGCCTTGCGGTGTGGTTCGTCCGCAATGGAGCAACCAAGTCGTCCCGCTGCCGTCCTGCCATTGGCACTGCGTCGATCCAGCCAACAGCATGTATCAACTCACTGGTGCTGGCGCATCGCTTGGCCCCAAGCACGGGCTTGGCATGAGCCTGCCATGACCAAACAAACAAAGTTTCGCGTCAACCCTCCTTCAAGTTTAAAGGAGGGTAAAAAGCCGAAAGCAAGTCACGAAGCGAAGTCTAACAAAGGAGAACTGTCATGAGACGTAGTGGAGTTGGAAGCGGCGGCGGAATTGGAATGAACAAAAACGTTCAACCTTCCGTCAGAACTGGGAGTGGCTCTCGTGGCACGCGACCGGGCGGCGCAGCGAGCATCGGCCAGAGTTACGGCTCGCATGTGACCAACAAAGATGACACTGGATATCGCGGGCCGAAATTTCACAGCGACAAGAGCTTCCAGCCCGTCCCATTTGGCAATGAAGTCGCGTTGAATGTCAAAGGCGGTGGACCGGGTGCCGGACGCACGCTTCACGGTCAATCTGGAAGTCAAGGCTGCCATGGCCAGCCCGTATCCGGCAACGCACCAGCAAAGAACCGCGACATCCTCCGAGATTTTGGCCCGGACTATAGGAAGTAAAGGAGATCATCATGTCAGGCGAAGTGAAGTACGATCGCAGCCACCACTCAGGCGCTACGCCTGAAGCAAGAATTGCAAACCGGTTGCGCAATAGCGGCGATACCGCGAATGCTGATCACGTTGTGCAAACGGGCCATTCCCCGACCAGAACTTTCACTAACGTGCATCACTCGCGCCAGCAGCAATACGGCGAAGGTGTTCCTGGTGCTGACATTCACGGCAACAAGCGGGGGACCGTGTGATGGCCGAGCTGGCGATCAATAAACCCAGAGAACTGCTCAAAGGCATCATCTCGCAAATGCAAGACTTCCGCGAGCAGGTCGGCAATGTCGAGGACCTGAAAGGTGAAATCAAGAAAGCTCAGGGAGAAGCCGAAACCTGGAAACATAATTTGTCGATGATCAAGCACGAGTTTGCCGAGGTCGAGGGCGGGATCAAAAAGTTCCAGCAGCAAGGTGTTGAACTCAATCGACAGCTGGATGCGCTCAACGCTGAAATTCGCACCAAGACCGGCGAGCGTGATCACCTTGTTCGCGAAATTCAGGACATCCGCAGCCGCATTTCTGCGTGGTGACGCCAATGACCAACAAAGACGAGATTGCTGAGCTAAAGGCCCGTGTTGCCGAACTGGAACGCGCCGCCAAGCCGCCGGATCCGTTCGTGCCGAAGCCGTACCGGCAGTTCGATCCGACTGCGGGGATGTCGATGCCCAGATCGACGCTGATGGAGATGGCCGCCGCCGTTCCTGATCGCATGATCAAAGACATTGTGCGGGACAACCAAGCGCCAACCGGTCGTCCTGGTATGATCCCGAGCAGTCAAGTGAGCGGCCCTGGTGGTGGCGTTACTGGCTCAGGCACAGGCTGGGTTGCGCCGAATCCGCTCTCGCCACCTCCGGGCGTGAACATTCTAGACAAGATCATGGATCACGAAGACGCCAAGGATCGCGCCGAACTCATCGAGCGCGAAGCTAGGTTGCGGGCCATGCAGAAGGCAGTGAAACCATGAGTGACAGCTATGAGCAGCGTATCGGCAAACGGATGCGCGACGAAGTTGCGGAGTTCGAAGCAGACAAACGCGCTCAAGCCCAGCAGCAATTGGATTGGTGGTGGCAGAACAGACTCGACCTCGAAGCCGAACACCGCCGCATGATGAAAGAATTGAATCCGACGGGGCTAAAGATTTGGTAGTTGCTTCAGCAATGCGTGTCACAAAAGTGTCTTGGCCGCAATTCTTCGCGCCTCATCGCGGGTCAGCGGCTTAGCCGCTGCACGCGGATCATCGAAATAGACATAGGCGAGTTGCTGGCCGTCGCGGTCGCGCACTGCGAACCACGTCTCTCGTTCCTCGACAGTCCAAGGCGGCGGGAAGCGCGTGCTATGCGATCATCCCGTCGGCCCCGCGAGCCCCCAGCTCATCGGCACGCTGAAGCATTTAGCTGCCTAGCTTTGGCGATGTCCTCATGGCCTCCGCTGTCTTTCATCATCAGCTTCGCACCTCCTCGAGCGCAAAAAGCGGCAGCATATTGGGGTTTCAGTCGAATCGCCTCGCTGTAATCGGCAATCGACCGATCGAAGTAGCCTTTTCTGTCGTTAGCGAGGCCACGGTAGTAAAACGCGATAGCGTTATTGGGATCGAGTCGAATCGCCTCGCTGTAATCGGCAATTGCCCGATCGTAGTCGCCTTTATTCATATAGGCGAAGGCCCGGTTGGCAAAGGCGAAAGGGGTTTTGGGATCGAGCCGAATTGCCTCGTTCGTATCGGCGATTGCCCGATCGGGGTCGCCTTTATTCTCATAGGCGAAGGCCCGGTTGGCAAAGGCGGGAGAGTAGTTGGGGTTCAGTTGAATGGCCTGATTGAAATCGGCAATCGCGCCGTCCAGATCGCCCTGTATCCCATAGACGGTGCCCCTGTGAAAAAAGGCGGGAGCGTTTTTGGGATCGAGTCGAATCGCCTGATTGTAATTGACAAGAGCTTCGGTGTAGTCGCCCTTGCTCGAATAAGCTATCCCCCGGTTGAGCCAAGCGAAAGGGTTGGTAGAGTAGTAGAGGCTGAGTCGAATTGCGTCACTGTAACTAGCAATCGCTCGGTCGTAGTCACCTTTTTGAAAATAACCAATGCCCGAGTTGAAAGCGTTCTGGGCATCGACTCGTTGCTGCTCGGCCTCGTCCGCCTTGCGTTTCGCTTCCGCGTCTTGCGCCGCTTTTGCTTGGCGATCCTGCTCTGCTTTAATAGCTGCCTGACGTTGCTGCTCGGCCTCGTCCGCCTTGCGTTTCGCTTCCGCGTCTTGCGCCGCTTTTGCTTGGCGATCCTGCTCTGCCTTAGCAGCTGCGTCCATCACTTTGCGGTTGGCGTCTGCTTCGGCTGCCTTACGTTCTTCCTCCAACTTAAGCTCAGCCTGTTGCACGCCTCGTTCTACAAGATGTCCAAGGAACACGTAGCTGCCCGCGCCAATTAGGAGCAGCACAGCGATTACCGCTACACCCGCCAACGCCCGGCCGCGCCATCGGGCGAGCCCACCCTTGTCGCCGAGTGCCTCGCGTAGTCTTTCGATCAGCGCTTGGACATCCCGACCAAAATGAGGTTGGCGCACCTCGATGGCTTGGCGGCGCACAAGCGGCTTCAGGGAGTCCCGCAGCTCGTTCGCCTTCGGGATACTTGCCCCATCAACTAATACAGGAATCACACGAATGTCGCGGGAAAGTGCCGCCTCGATTTCGATCGCAACGAAGTCGTCGGGCTGATCGAGACGGCGCTGCCCTGCTTCATCCTTAACGTCCAGCCAGTGGGGACCGATAATGACCAGAAGGACGTTGGAAGCAGCGACTTGGTTGTTGAGATGCGCCACGAAGTCGATCCCGGCTGGAATTTGATCGACATCCATAAAGACGTTTTTCCACCCGAATACCTGGACCAGTCGATCGTGCAGCCGGCCAGCGGTGGCGGCCGAATCTTCTCGGCGGTAATTGATGAAAATTGTATCAGCCATCGGCCCGCCCAGGGGGCTCTAGATGTCGGCACATCTTAGCGCAGAGCGAGATTGGCTACTATGCGCTCGCTGTAGCTTGTGGCTACGGAAGATAGCGAGTCGACGCAACAGCTCCGGCAGCTTGGCGATATTCGCCGCGACCCGCCGTGCCTCGTCGCGCTAAGGACCGTGCCTAGGCCGGATGTACGCCGGGCGCGGCCTTCGATTAAACAAGAGCAACGCGAGTTGACGGGGGATTGGACACGCCATGACCGATGCTGCAACTTTGCTTACGA
>Ga0306920_100008702_pt1 | contig 13489 bp, 9 predicted proteins | sample flu12Cox44000170_FD_204666 | JGI IMG/M metagenome (GOLD analysis project Ga0306920, IMG submission 204666) | Lab enrichment of tropical soil microbial communities from Luquillo Experimental Forest, Puerto Rico - flux4day.12C.oxic.44.000.170 (v2)... | ecosystem: Environmental > Terrestrial >... | reverse complement strand
GATGGACACCACCAGGCGCAGGTTGGCCTCGATCAGCCGCTGTTTGGCGCGGAGCCCCTCGTGGGCGAGCAGGGCCAGGTCGGCTCGCTCGGCGCCGCCGAGCGGGAAGCCGCCGTGCAGCTTCTCTTCGGCGAAAAGGCCGGCCTCGATGGCCTTGGCCAGTTCGACCTCGTCCTCGGCGGTCAGCAGCGGCACCCGCCCGATCTCGCGCAGGTAGATGCGGACGAGATCCCCGGTGACCGGGCGGCGCGCCTCCTCGGCCTGCTCGGCTCCTGGCGGCGGCTCCGCGTCCTCGTGGGCGGCGTCCACCACCTCGACGCCCTCGGCCGTGAGCATCCGCACAACGCGGTCGAGTTCCTGGGCCGGCAGGTCGCTGGAGTCGATGGCGACCGCGATGTCCCCGACAGCCACGGTCCCCTGTTCTTTGGCCCGTGCTATCAGGTCTGCCATGGGATCGCCGGGCGGTCGCGTCGGGGAAAGTAACGTAAAAGTCACGGAACCCAGTGTGCGCCAGGGAGCCCTGGTAGTGGTGGGCTTAATTTTGTCACCTGCAGACACGTAACGCTGACAGCCCGAAGTCAGATAGGTGTGCCGAACCACGTCTTTGCCGCGAACCAGGGCAGTCAGGCGGCGGGTGCCGGCTAGAAGGCCCCGGCCGCCTTCTCCACCAGCGCCTTGCGGCGCTGCTCCAGCGCGACCAGGTCACCGAACGTCCGGTTGTACTCGGGCCTGGCGTCCACCGGGTTCAGCCGTTGCAGCCGCGACTTCACCTCTGCGATCCTGCGGCTGACCGCTAGTTCCTCGACCCGCGCGAGTACCGCATCCGCGTAACGCGTGTCCGGCTCGCCGTCCGCTCGCGGCACCCGGAGCGCCTCCACGGCCAGCCGGGTGACAAAGCCGCGGATCTGGTCATCGGGGGCCGCGTCCCGCAGCCGGGTAACCCATTCCTGCACGCCAGCCGCTCCCCTGGCGCCGCCGCAGCCGTCGATCAGTTCGCGCACCGCGGCGTGCGGCGGTGCGGTGAACGCGGCCGGGCCGAGGACGTCGAACGCGGGCCCGCACAGCGCCGGGCGCTGCACGGCGAGCTTGAGCGCCTCGCGTTCCACCTGGATCACCGGGTCGGCGAGGTCATAGGGCACCGGCTCGGCCGGGCCATTGGCTCCGGCCGCACCGCCAGCCGCGGAGAGCCCGCCGTCCCACGCGGCGCCGCCTGCGGTACCACCTGCCATCGGCGGCGCACCGGGCCCGCCCCGGGCCCCGCGCGCACCTGGGCCGCCCACCATCCCGGGACCGCCTGGCATGCCAGGGCCCCCGGCCGCACCGGAACCGGGGCTGGCCGGGCTGCCGGGCCGCACCTGGCCTCCCGGCCCGCCACGCATCCGCCCCGGGCCGACACCAGCCGGGCCTGAGGGGTTACGGCCCGGCCCGGACCCGCCTGCGCCCGGCCTGGCCTGCGCCCTGGCCGCAGCCTCACGGACCCGGGCGAGCACGAACTCCTCGTTGAGCATGCCGAGCCACCGGTCCAGGCTGACCGCGTACCGGTCGCGCAGTCCGCGGTCCTTGATCCGGGCGATGATCCGGGCGGACGCGTCCAGCGCGGCGATCCGGCCCTCGTTGGTCTCCAGGTTGTGCTTGGCCAGTTCGCTGCGGATGGCGAACTCGAACACCGGGACGCGCCTGGCCACCAGATCCCGCACGGCTTCCGGCCCGTGCTTGACCCGCAGGTCGCACGGGTCCAGGCCGTCGGCCTGGACCGCCACGAACGTCTGCGTGACGAACCGCTCCTCCAGGTCGAAGGCGCGCAGCACGGCCCGCTGCCCGGCCGCGTCCCCGTCGAAGGTGAACACGACCTCGCCGAGGAACTGGTCGGCGTCCATCAGCAGCCGCCGCAGCACCTTGACATGGCCGTCACCGAACGAGGTGCCGCTGGTGGCGACCGCGGTGGGTACGCCGGACAGGTGACAGGCCATCACGTCGGTGTAGCCCTCGACGATCACCGCCTGCCGCCGGTGGGCGATCTCCCGCTTTGCAAGGTCTGCCCCGTAGAGCACGGAACTCTTCTTGAACAGCGGCGTTTCCGGCGTGTTCAGGTACTTGGGCCCGTTGTCATCGGGATCCAGCTTCCGCGCACCGAACGCGATCACGTCGCCGGTCAGGTCCCTGATCGGCCACACCAGGCGGCCGCGGAACCGGTCCACCGGGCCGCGCCGGCCCTGGCTGGCCAGCCCCGAAAGCAGCAGTTCGGAGTCGGTGAACCCACGGCCGCGCAGATGGCGGGTCAGCGCCTCCCACTCGGCAGGTGCGTAGCCACAGCCGAACCCCTCAGCGTCGGCGAGCTCAAATCCCCGCTCGGAGAGAAACTCCCGCGCAGGGGCAGCCACCGGTGCGCGGAGCCGTTCTGCATAGAACTCGGCCGCTGCCTGGTGTGCGGCGAGCAACCGGCGCCGCCGGCTCTGCTCGTGACCGGGGACGTGACCGCCCTGCTCGTAGGTGAGCTCGAAGCCCGCCCGGGCGGCGAGCCGCTCCACCGCCTCGGGGAAGGAGAGGTTGTCCACCTTCTCAACGAACCGGATGACGTCGCCGCCGTCCGCGCAGGAGAAGCAGTACCACAGGCCGCGCGCCGGGGTGACGTTGAACGAAGGGGTCTTCTCGTCGTGGAAAGGGCACAGGCCCTTGAGCGACCCGCCCCCCGCGTTGCGAAGCTGGAGGTACTCCCCGATCACCTCTGCAATGGGAGATTGCTCGCGGACCAGCGCGATGTCCTCGTCGCGGATCCGGCCTGCCACTCGCACCCCTCGTTCCAGCGCTCCCGTCGCGGCGAGTCTAGTCTCAGGCGCCCACAATTTGCGGTTTGTCTGGCGTACGGCGCGCGGCCTATTCTCCGGCGCCTGTTATCGTCGCCGCGTGCGCAGCCTGCTCGTGCTCTGGGACATCGACTTCACCCTGATCGACGCGGGCGGGGTCGGCACCCGCCTGTACCGGATGGTGTTCCGTGACATGTTCGGCACCGACCTGCCCGCCGCGGCGAACATGGCCGGGCGCACCGACCGCGCCATCGTGCTCGACACGTTGGCGCGGGCGGGGATTCCCGAGCCGCGGCAGCATCTGGACCAGTTCCTGGCCAGGCTGGCCGCGCTGGCACCCACCGGCCGCGAGCTCGCCGAGCAGCACAGCCGGGCGCTGCCCGGCGCCGCGGCGGCGATTGACGCGCTGGCCGCGTTCGCTCCGGGCCAGAACGGCGCCTCCGCCGACGGTGCCGGGGGACCGGCCGAGCGGGTGTCGGTGGTGCAGTCGGTGCTCACCGGGAACGTCCGGCCGATGGCCGAGATGAAGCTCGGCGCGCTCGGGCTGGACGGCCATCTTGACCTGGAGGCCGGTGCCTACGGAGAGTCCCACGAGGTCCGGGCCGAACTGGTCCACATGGCCAGGGACAACGCGGCCCGCAGGTACGGCACGGACTTTTCCGGCCCGGCCACGGTGCTGGTCGGCGATACCCCGCTGGACGTGGCCGCCGCGCTGGAAACCGGCGCCCGGGCCGTGGCGGTGGCCACAGGCGGCACCACCGCCGCCGCCCTTGCCGAGTCCGGGGCCCACGCCGTGCTCCCCGACCTCACCGACACCCCCGCCGTCCTCGCCGCAATCCTCGCCCCGCCATACCCGTAAGCTCCGACAGTCCGGCGCAGGTAATCCACACAAAGCCATTCCCCGCACCCTTGTCCACAGCCCGCCCCGGCACAAGCGAGAGGCCGCCACAACCCTGGAAAGGTCTGGTTGTGGCGATCCACCTCTTCAGCGCATGTCAGGAATTGCTCGAGTTCCAGCACGGCGTCATCGCCCGCTGGCAGATCACCCACGCGGGCCAGCGCAACCATTACCAAGAGTTCGGGGTCGCCGTAGAACTCGATGGGCACGCGGCGCATCCCGTTGACGCACGCTGGCGGGACATTCACCGGGACAACGCCAGAGCCGAGGTGGGCATTGTGACACTCCGGTACGGCTGGACGGATGTGACTATGGAGCCCTGCCGGGTCGCTGCCGAAGTCGCCCGGGTGCTCCGGAACCACGGCTGGAATGGCCACCCGCGTGCCTGTGGCCCTGGCTGCACAGCCTCATCCGCATGATCAAGTGATTCTGTTCATACATGCTATGAACAGAATCCCGTGATCATGGAAATGAACGCCGCGAGGAGGCTAGAGGGCGGAGATGGGGGTGTCGGGGTCGGCTAGGAGGGCCTCTTCGACGGCGCGGCGGGTGCGGATCAGGGCCTGGATGTCGTCGCTTACGTCCCATACGTTGACGTTTATCCCGGCAACCACGGCTCCGCCGGAGAGCCAGAACGCGATGAACTCGCGGGCTTCGCGGTCGCCACGGTAGACGATCTGGTCGTAGGAGCCCGGCTCGGGAAGCCCCGCCGTTTCCATGCCCAGGTCGTACTGGTCGCTGAAGAAGTAGGGAACCGCGTCGTAGCTGACCCCCTTCCCCAGCATCGACCGCGCAGCCGCGGGACCGCCGTTCAGCGCGTTCGCCCAGTGCTCCACGCGGATGTGCTTGCCGTAGAGGGGGTGGAAGGCGTTGGCCACGTCACCGGCCGCGAACACCTCGTGCGCCGAGGTGCGCAGCCCGGCGTCGCAGATGATCCCGTTGGCGACGTCCAGCCCCGCGTCGGCGGCCAGCCGGGTCGCGGGCACCGCCCCGATTGCGACAACCACCAGTTCGGCCTCGAGTTCCGTCCCGGCAGAGGTGGAAGCGGACGCCACCTTGCCGCCCGAGCCGCGGAGTTCGGTCACCGACTCGCCGAACCGGAACACCACTCCATTTTCCTCGTGCAGCCTGCGGAAAACGTCGCCGATTTCGGGGCCCAGCTGCCGGTGCAGCGCGCCTGGCAACGGCTCGACGACCGTCACCTCGCAGCCGAACTCCCTGGCCGCGGCGGCCACCTCCAGCCCGATCCAGCCCGCGCCGGCAATCACTACCCGGCCGCCACCACGCAGCGCCCCGGCCAGCCGCTCGCTGTCGCCGACCCGGCGCAGGTACACGACCCCGTCCAGGTCAGCCCCTGGAACGCTCAGCCGGCGCGGCGCCGCACCGGTGGCCAGCAGCAGCCGGTCATAGCCCACGGTTCCGCCGCCGGCGAGCCCCACCTGCCGCGCACCCACGTCCAGCGAAGTCACGGTCACGCCCAGCCGCAGGTCCACGTCGTTCTCGGCGTACCAGCCTTCCTCGTGGACGAAGATCGAAGACCTTTCGTCCTTGCCGAGGAGATACCCCTTGGACAGCGGCGGCCGCTCGTAGGGCCGCTCCTGCTCCTCCCCCAGCAGCACGATGCTCCCGCCGAAGCCCTCCTCCCGGAGGGTCTCCGCGGCCTTGGCACCGGCCATACTGGCACCGACGATCACGTACGTGGGTTCAGCGGGCATCAGGCATTCCCTTCCGCATGACCGCCGGCCCGCTCCCCAGCCGGGCGCCTGCACAAGCGATCATGCCAGGCGATGGCAGAAGTATCGGTGAGCGACGCGATTTGGTCCACCACCACCCGCAGCCGCGTCTCGTCGGAGTCTGCCGCGAGGTAGCCGGGCCGCAGCAGCGGGTCCAGGGTGTCCGGCGCACCGGCCCGCACCGCGGCCGACAGTTCGGTGATCAGTTCCCGCTCGGCGGCCTGGCGGGCGGCGACCCCCTTGCGGCTCATCACGAAATGCGCGGTCACCGCCTTCAGCAGCGCGCACTCCAGCCGCTGCTGCCTGGGCACCACCAGGTCGGCGCCGTACCGGGTGAGCGGGAACCGGCCCTCGGCCGCCTTCAGCGTGGCCTCCTGCGCGCTCCCGCAGAACCGGCCGATCAGCTCGCTGGTCAGGTGCTTCAGCGCGGCCAGCGCGGCGGGCCCGCCGTCGAAGGACCTCGGCCAACACGTCAGCCCGAGCAGCCCGTCGAAAACCCCTTCCAGCTCGGCCTCACCGGTCCCCCGGGGGCTGTACCGGGTGGCCAGTTCGGTGACCGCCGCCCGCTCGGCCGCCCCGCGCAGCGCGCGCAGCGTGATGTGGCCTGCCTGCAGCCCGTCTTCCAGGTCGTGCACGGAGTACGCGACGTCGTCTGCCCAGTCCATCACCTGAGCTTCCAGGCACAGTTTCCCGTCCGGCGCCTGCTCTTTTATCCAGCGATACGCAACAGCGTCGTCGGCGTAGTACCCGAACTTGGCGGGTGGCCTCGTGGTGGCCCGGTGCACGGGTGCGCCCCAGGGGTACTTGATGCATCCGTCGAGGGTTGCCCGGGTCAGGTTGAGACCGGCCCCGGCAACCTTCGCCTCCAGCCGGGTGAGCAGCCGCAGGCTCTGCGCGTTGCCCTCGAACCCGCCGCAGCCCGAGGCGATCCCGGCCAGGGCGACCTCACCGTTGTGCCCGAACGGCGGGTGCCCCAGGTCGTGGGCCAGGCAGGCCGCGTCCACCAGGTCCGGGTCACACCCGAGTTCGGCGCCGAACTCCCGCCCGATCTGCGCGCACTCCAGCGAGTGGGTGAGCCTGGTCCGCGGGAAGTCGCCCACGCCGACCCCGACCACCTGCGTCTTGGCGGCGAGCCTGCGCAGCGCGGAGGAGTGCAGCACCCGGGCCCGGTCGCGGACGAAGGGCCCGCGGCGGTGTTCCACCGGCGGGTCCTTGTCCGGCTCGGCTGCCCAGCGCGCGGTCGCGTGGGCGTCGTACCCCGCGACCAGGCTCACCGGGTGTCGCTGCCCCCAGCGGTTTCCAGGAGCGCCGCCCGGCCGGCTTCCAGCCGTGCCACCGGCACCCTGAAGGGTGAGCAGGACACGTAGTTGAGGCCGACCTCGTGGAAGAAGTGGACGGACTCCGGGTCACCGCCGTGCTCCCCGCACACCCCGAGTTCCAGGTCCGGGCGGGCCGCCCGGCCCTCCTCGGAGGCGATGCGGACCATGCGCCCTACGCCCTCGGTGTCGATGGTCTCGAACGGGGACACCCCGAAGACGCCCAGTTCGATGTAGCGGCTGAAGAACGCGCCCTCCACGTCGTCGCGGGAGAAGCCCCAGGTCATCTGGGTGAGGTCGTTGGTGCCGAACGAGAAGAACTCGGCGGACCTGGCGATCTCCCCGGCGATCATCGCGGCCCGGGGCACCTCGATCATGGTGCCGATCATGGTATGCACGTGCACGCCGGTCTCCGCCTCGACCTCGGCCAGCACCTTCGCGGTGGCCTCCCGGGAGATCTCCATCTCCTGCACGGACGCGGTCAGCGGGATCATGACCTCCGGCCTGGGATCGCGGCCCGCCTTCTTCAGCTCCGCGGCTGCTTCGGCGATCGCCCGGACCTGCATGTCCAGCAGACCGGGGATGACCAGGACCAGCCGGACACCGCGCAGCCCCAGCATCGGGTTCTGCTCGTGCAGGCGGCGCACCGCGTCCAGCAGCTTGCGGTCCTTCTCGGTGGCCCCGCCCGCATTCTCTGCCAGGGCGACCTTGACCGACAGCTCGGTGAGGTCGGGCAGGAACTCGTGCAGCGGCGGGTCGATCAGCCGGATGGTGACCGGCAGCCCGTCCATGGCCCTGAGGATGTCCACGAAGTCGCCGCGCTGCAGCGGCATCAGCGCGTCCAGCGCAGCCTGCCGGCCCGCCTCGTCCTCGGCCAGGATGAGCCGCTCCACCAGCTGGCGGCGCTCGCCGAGGAACATGTGCTCGGTGCGGACCAGGCCCACGCCGCCGGCGCCGAACCGGCGGGCCCTGGCGCAGTCGTCGCCGGTGTCGGCGTTCGCGTGCACGCCGAGCCGCCTGCTGGCGTCGGCATGATCCATGATCCGGGCCACGGCCGCGACCAGCTCGTCGGACTCCGCGTCCAGGCTGCCCTCGAAGAACTCGACCACCGGCGAGGCCATGACCGGCACCTCACCTGCGTACACCGCGCCGCTGGAGCCGTCGATGGAGATCACGTCGCCTTCGCGGATCGTGACCCCGCCCGGCGCGGTGAACTGGCGGGACGCCAGGTTCATCTCCAGCTCTTCGGCACCGCAGACGCAGGTCTTGCCCATGCCGCGGGCGACGACGGCGGCGTGGCTGGTCTTGCCGCCGCGGCTGGTGAGGATGCCGCGCGCGGCGATCATGCCGTGCAGGTCGTCGGGGTTGGTCTCCCGGCGGACCAGGATGACGTTCTCACCGGCGCCGGCCTGCTCGACGGCGCGGGCCGAGTCGAACACGGCCTTGCCGACGGCGGCGCCGGGGGACGCGCTGACCCCGGTGGTGATCTTCTTGGGGTCACCGGACAGGTCGAACCGGGGGAACATGAGCTGCGCGAGCTGGTCCCCGGTGACCCGGGTGACCGCCTCGTCCATGCTGATCAGGCCCTGGTCCACGAACTGGGTCGCGATCCGGAACGCGGCCGCGGCGGTGCGCTTGCCGACCCGGGTCTGCAGCATCCACAGCTTGCCCCGTTCGATGGTGAACTCGATGTCGCACAGGTCCCGGTAGTGGTTCTCCAGCGTCGCCATGATTTCCAGCAACTGGCGATACGACGCAGGGTCGATCTTCTCCAGCTCCTGCAGCGGGACGGTGTTCCTGATCCCGGCTACGACGTCCTCGCCCTGGGCGTTCTGCAGGTAGTCGCCGTAGATGCCCTGCTGGCCGGTGCCCGGGTCGCGGGTGAACGCGACCCCGGTGCCCGAGTCCGCGCCGAGGTTGCCGAACACCATCGCCACCACGTTGACCGCGGTGCCCAGGTCGGCGGGGATCCGCTCCTGCCGCCGGTAGAGCACGGCGCGGTCGGAGTTCCACGAGTTGAACACGGCCTCGATGGCCAGGTTCATCTGCTCGTGCGGCTCCTGGGGGAAGTCGCGCCCGGTGTGCGAGCGGACGATCTCCTTGAAACGTTCAGTGAGCTGGTTCAGGTCCCCGGCGTCCAGGTCAAGGTCGTTGGTGGTGCCCTTGGCCTGCTTGGCCTCGTCGATCGCGTGCTCGAACGCGTCCCCGTCGATGCCGAGGACGGTCTTGCCGAACATCTGGACCAGCCGCCGGTAGGCGTCCCAGGCAAACCGCTCGTTCCCGGACTGCTTGGCCAGCCCGTGCACGGACTCGTCGGTGATGCCGATGTTCAGGACCGTGTCCATCATCCCCGGCATGGAGAATTTGGCCCCGGACCGGACGCTGACCAGCAGCGGGTCGGCCGGGTCGCCGAGCTGGCGGCCCATGGCCTGCTCCATCCGCCCCAGATGCTCGCCGACCTCCTCGGCAAGCCCGTCCGGGACGCCGCCGTGTTCCAGGTAGTGACGGCACGCCTCGGTGGTAATTGTGAAGCCGGGCGGTACGGGCAGGCCAATGTTGGTCATCTCGGCAAGGTTCGCACCCTTGCCACCCAGCAGGTCCTTCAGGTCCTTGTTGCCTTCGCTGAATGCGTAGACGAGCTTCGCCACTGCACGCTCTCCTTGTGCCCGCGCCGCCGCCCGGCGCGCAAAAGGGAGTAGCTACCGGGGCGGCCATCTGCATACGGCCTCACGGCCCTGTTGTCAGGACTCTACCGAGAGTTGCGCACTCCATGCGCGCCGCCCGTGCGGAGGCAGCGAATGACGGCCCCCGGCGTCCCCGGTACGTCCCGGTGGCGGTGACCGCCGACGCGGCCGGAGGTACCGTCACGGAGACGATCACCAGCGCATACGGGACCGGCCGATGAGTTCTCCAGGCGAAGCAGCGAAACGCGGCGGCGCACGTCTCTGGAATATGAACCCCATCTCGCACGGAACGGCATCCGCGAGACACCCTCTGTCAACAACCGGGCGTGTCACGCCGCAGCCGCCGGGCCGAACGCCGCATAAGGCGCCCCAGGCGCCGTTGCGGGGTCCCGGCGGCGAGGACCCGCCTCCCGAAGCCAGGGAGGCCCCCCGGGGCCGACCGCCCGCGAGGGAGGCAGACGATGCGAGCGCGGTGACCGCGCTGTACGAGGCGCACGCCCTCGGGATGATCCGGCTGGCCCACATCATGCTCGGTGACCGGCAGAGCGCCGAGGACGTCGTGCAGGAGGCGTTCTGCGGGCTGTACCGGCGGTGGTCCCGCCTGGCCGACCCGGGGAGCGCGGTGCACTACGTGCGGTCCGCCGTGCTCAACCAGTGCCGCTCGGTGCTGCGCCGCAGGACCACGTCGCAGGCGCCGCGGCAGGCGGCCAGCAACCCCGAAAGCGTGCGCTCCGCGGAATCCGCGGTGCTCACCAGGGAGGAACGGGACGAGATCATGCGGGCGGTGCGGCAGCTCCCGCCACGCCAGCGCGAGGCGCTGGTACTGCGGTTCTACCTCGACCTGTCCGCCGAGGAGACCGCCACCACCATGGGGATCAGCCCCAGCAGCGTCAGATCGGCCACGCACCGGGCGCTCGCGTCCCTGGGCCGCATGCTTCAGGAGCAGTCATGAACACGATCGAAGACAAGGTGCGGCTGGCGCTGCGGGAGACCGGCGGGGAAATCAGCCCGCACAGCGTCCCGCCGCTGCAACTGCGGGATACCCGGCGCACCCGCCTGCCCCGGATCCCGGGCCGGTGGGGCACCTGGCTCACGCCGCTGGCCGCCGCCGCGGCGGTGGCCGCCGTGGTCGCCACGTCCCTGGCCATCTCCACCACGTTCCACGGCCACACCCGAAGCGGCCAGGCCGCGGCACCACAGTTCACCGGTTCCCCCGTCGGCCCCGCGTCCGCCTTGCATCTCGTGCCGCGCTACTTCGTCACCCTGTACGGCCCGACCCAGTCCGAGGGCGACTACAAGGCGGTGGTGCGGTCCACCGTCACCGGCCGCACGCTCGCCACGGTCACCCCGCCCCGCCCGTACCGGGTCTTCACCTGGGTCAGCGGCGCCGCCGACGACCGCACGTTCGTGCTGGCCGCCCAGCGCTACTGGCATATCGGCCACGGCCAGGCCGGGGCGGTCGCGCAGAATCGGGACAACACCACCCCCACCGTGTTCTTTAAGCTGACCTTCGCTCCGGCCACCCACGCGGCCAAGCTGACCAAGCTCAGCGTGCCGGGACCAATCCATTCCTTGTATGGGATGGCCGTGTCACCGGACGGCACCAGGCTCGCCTTGGACCTGAACCTCAAGTCCGTCCAAGTGGTCACGCTCGGCACCGGCACTGTCCGGTCCTGGGCCTGGCATGGCAGGGGCAATATCGGCAACTGGAAGCCGATGGGCCAGGTCCTTTCCTGGTCCGCGGACGGCCGCTATCTGTCGTTCCAGCAGTGGGGCGGCCGCCTCGGCGAGACCATGCGGGTCCGCGTGCTGGACACCACCGCGCCCGGCACCTCGCTCACCGCCAAGGCCATAGTGGCATTCCCCTATTCGAGCGGCACCCTCGCCACCATGAACACGTTCCTCACCCCGGACGGCACCAAGATCGTGGCCGCGACCAGCTTCTACCCGCCGCATCACACCGGTCCCGGCGGCTACGTCCAGATCACCGAGTACTCCGCCAGCACCGGCAAGCCCGTGCTCCACGAGGACCGGTTCAGCGCCTCGATCGGCTGGCAGAACGTCCTCTGGTCCAGCCCGGACGGCAGCGCGCTGGTCCTCAGCGATCCGCGGGGCGCAAAGGACCAGTACGGCGGCCGGTCCAACATCCTGGGCGTCCTGGTCAACAACAAGTTCACCCCGATCCCCCATGGCGCCGACGAGTTCCTCAACCTGGCTTGGTAGCTCATCCCACTGATCACCGTCCGAGCGCGCATCGAGCGGCTGGCTAAACGCCTGCCACTCGATCCCCGCTCGCACGGCATGGGCTTGGCGCAGTGCGCGACACTGATCATGTGAGCACGCACGTGATTGGCCTGTTGCACCCTGGCGAGATGGGCGCCGCCATAGGGCACTGCCTGACCAAGAGCGGCCACACGGTGCTGTGGGCCTCCGAAGGCCGCAGTCCCGCCACCCAGGACCGCGCCAAAGCGGCAGGGCTCAGCGACGCGGGCACGGTCGCCGCCGTTGCCGGTCAGGCCGGGATCATCCTTTCGGTGTGCCCGCCGCACGCGGCGACGGACGTGGCCTGGGCGGTGCACGGGTTCCGCGGGCTCTACGTGGATGCCAACGCGATCTCGCCGGGCACCGCGCGCGAGGTCGCGCAGATGATCACCGACACCGGTGGCCGCTATGTCGACGGCGGCATCATCGGCCTGCCCCCCACCGCCCCCCGCACCACGAGGCTGTACCTGTCCGGCCCCGACGCCGAGAAGGTCCAGGCCCTGTTCACAGGATCCGACCTGGACGCACGGATCGCCGGCAAGGCCCTGACGGCCGCCTCCGGCGTCAAGATGGCCTACGGCGCCTGGACCAAGGGCACCGCGGCCCTGATCCTCGCGATCAGAGAGCTAGCCCGCGAAGAGGGCGTCGAGGAAACCCTGCTCGCCGAATGGGCCCTGTCCCAGCCCAGGCTGGAAGAACGATCCCAGGGCTCAGCGAGAGCAGCCGAGGCCAAGGGCTGGCGCTGGGTAGCCGAGATGGAGGAGATCGCCGCCACGATGGCTGCCGCCGGCCTCCCCGACGGCTTCCATCTGGCAGCCGCCGAAATCTTCCGCCGCTATCCCCGCAGCGATAGCGCCTGAAGGACGGATTGCGCGAGGGCGGCAGGCGTTTAGCCAGCCGCCCGTTGACCGCTCCGTCCTTGACCGGCCCGCCTGACGGGCCCCGGAACCAGCGAAGCCTGCGGACGAGCTAGAGCCCGGTCAATCGTTCGGACAAGTAGTTTTCCAGCGCGTCGATGCCGACCCGGTCCTGCCGCATCGAGTCGCGCTCGCGAACCGTCACCGCCTGGTCGTTCAGCGAGTCGAAGTCGACCGTGACGCAGTACGGGGTGCCGATCTCGTCCTGGCGGCGGTACCGGCGGCCGATCGCCCCGGCGTCGTCGAAGTCCACGTTCCAGCGCTGGCGCAGCGCGGCGGCCACGTCGCGGGCCTTCGGGGACAGGTCGGCGTTGCGCGACAGCGGCAGCACGGCGGCCTTGACCGGGGCGAGGCGGTGGTCGAGCCGCAGCACGGTCCGCTTCTCCAGCTTGCCGCTGGCGTCGGGCGCCTCGTCCTCGGCGTAGCCGTCCATGAGGAAGACCAGCATGGACCGGTCCACCCCGGCCGCGGGCTCGATCACGTACGGGATGTAGCGCTCGCCGGATTCCGCGTCGAGGTAGGACATGTCCTGGCCGGAGGCGCGGCCGTGGGTGGACAGATCGAAGTCGGTGCGGTTGGCGATGCCCTCAAGCTCGCCCCACTCACTGCCGGGGAACCCGTACCGGTACTCGATGTCCGTGGTGGCCTTGGAGTAGTGCGAGCGCTTCTCCGCCGGGTGCTCGTACAGGCGCAGGTTCTCCTCGTGCACGCCCAGGCCCGTGTACCAGGCCTTCCTGGAGTCGATCCAGTACTTGTGCCATTCCTCGTCGGTGCCGGGCTTGACGAAGAACTCCATCTCCATCTGCTCGAACTCGCGGGTGCGGAAGATGAAGTTGCCCGGGGTGATCTCGTTGCGGAACGACTTGCCGATCTGC
>Ga0306920_100008701_pt1 | contig 13490 bp, 15 predicted proteins | sample flu12Cox44000170_FD_204666 | JGI IMG/M metagenome (GOLD analysis project Ga0306920, IMG submission 204666) | Lab enrichment of tropical soil microbial communities from Luquillo Experimental Forest, Puerto Rico - flux4day.12C.oxic.44.000.170 (v2)... | ecosystem: Environmental > Terrestrial >... | reverse complement strand
CAGACGCCTTCACTTCGGGCTCGCGCATGGGGGGAGCATCAGCTTCTTCACCTTCACCGCGATCGGGTTCGCCGCGTTCATCGCCGCCCACTTCAATCAAGACGGGATGCTCGGCAGCGCCTCCGGCGACCGCGCCCAGGGCGTGCTCAAGCGGATCGCCGTGACGCCGATCTCCCCGCACGCGTTCATCGCCGCGCAGGTACTGACCCGTCTCGCGGTCGCGGTCGTCCAGACTGTCGCGTTCCTCGCCGCAGCGATCGCGCTCGGCGCGACGATCCACTACAGCCCCGAGTTGATCTGGATCGTCCCTCTCACCGCGATCGCCGTGCTCACCGGCACCGGCTTCGGGTTCGCGATCGCTGGTGCGGCAAAGAGCCCGGAGGCGGCGAACCAGATCAACATCGCCATCTTCACCCCAGTGTTCTTGCTCGCCGGCGTCCAGTACCCGTTGCAAGGCCTCCCCGGCGCGCTGCCCGAGGTCGCCGAATACCTCGTGCCCTTCGCCGCCCCGGTGCAGGCATTCCGCGAAGCCGTCGCAGGACATCTCGGCGGCGACTTCCCGCGCCTGATCCTGATCTCGCTCGGCTGGCTCGCGCTCGCGCTCACGCTAGCCGTGCGTAACTACCGCCTCGTGGAACGCGACGCATGACGCCTCTCGCCGCACAGCGCAAGCACAATTTCGAAGGAAGGACGAAATGACCAGCAGCGCACAGATCGATCGTCTCGCCGCCCAGATCCACGACGCGAGGCACACACTCGACCGCCGCCAGCAGAAGATCGCGTTGACCCTGCTCCGACTCCTCGCCGAAGGAGCGCCGGTGCCGATTGAGCGCCTCGCGGAGGCCGTGGACCTCTCACCCGGTCAGGCTGAGCAGACCATCGATCGATGGCCTGAAGCTCAGCGCGACGACCGAGGACACTTCACCGCATTCATGGGCCTCAGCATCCCCCACATCGGGCACCACCGCCTCCACCTACACGGCGGGCGGACCGTCTCGGCATGGTGCGCGTGGGACACGCTGTTTCTACCCGAGCTGCTAGGCGAGACTGCGCGAGTGACCTCCCGCTGCGCAGCCACCGGCGCGGAGATCTCCCTCGCGATCTCGCCCGCCGGTCCAACCGACCTACAGCCGGCCACAACCACCATGTCATTCGTCATCCCGGAGCGTAAATTCGGCTCGGACGTGATTAACGACTTCTGCCGCTACGTCCACTTCCTCGCGTCCTCAGAGGCGGCCGCCGGTTGGATCGAGGGGCATCCCGGAACATTCGAACTCTCGATCGACGACGGCTACCGGCTCGGCCACCTCACCAACGCGGCTACCTTCGGCAACGCCCTCGGCCAACCAGTCGCCAACTGGGTGATCTGACCGATGCCTGAACACGAGGAGCTGATGACGATCGGGCAGCTCGCGGCACGAACCGGGCTGACCATCAAAGCCATCCGGGAGCTCGAAGGTCACGGGCTGATCTACTCGGCGGGCCGCAGCGAGTGCAACTACCGGCTGTTTGACTCCTCGGCCCTGTGGTGCTGCCAAGTCATCACCAACCTCCGGTCGCTGGGATTGACGATCAAGGAGATCGAACAACTCGCCGGCGTCTACCTCGAGCGGCCCGAGGAGCCGATCGGACCCCGGCTCGCCGCGCTGCTTGACCGGGCGGAGCGACGGATCCAGGAACGCATCGGAGAGCTCGAGCAGGTGCGCGACCGGATCAGAACGTTCCGTGCGCAGCGCGCGGACATGCTCGCGGGGAACGCCGAGCACGAGCTGACCGGCGACGATCCTCGCAAGGCCGCTTGACTCTCCCCCCGGGGTGAGGGCTTACGCTCGACGGCATGACGAACATGCCCAACACAACAGTCAGTCAGGCAACCCGTGCGCCGGTGGTCAGCCGCCCGCGCGCGATCGGCCGACTGGGCACGGGCGCACGAGTGCTGGTCGGGGTGGCGCTGCTCGCCGGCGGGATGGTCGCCGGCGGAGGCTGGATCTCCTGGTGGCAGCTGGCGCTCGGGATCGTCGGTATGCCCATCGTCCTCATCGCGGCGCAGGCGACGCGGCTCGCGTTCACCAAGCGCACGCTCAGGCAGACCAGCCACCTCGCGACCTGCCTCAACTGCGCGGCCGTTGCCGGATTGCTGACGCTGTCGCAAACCCGCGACGCAACACTGGTGTTTCTCGGCGGCTCGATGCTGCTCGCTGCCGACCGTGGCTACGGCGGCTGCGAGACCCTGGCGATCGGCAACTGGCTACTGCGCCGCAACGACCAGGTGGGCTGCCTCCTGTTCGGGCCGCTCGATGCGTTTGCGGGCGCGGCCCGGGCGTCAGTCAGCGTAAGCGCGGCACTCGGACCTATTCATCGCGTGCCCTCTCGCCGTTTACCCCTTGACACGAACGCAGGTGCGACCCCAGCGTACGCGCCCTACCTAGTTCTTCGCCAATCTCAAGTCCCGTGCCGGCGGTCGGCGCGCGACAACCGCGGTCAGTCCTCGAATCCGCGCGCAAGCCGGGGGCTGCGATCCAGTCGCCGGAAGTGTCTTTGCCGAACGAAAGCGGGTCATCAGGCCTGAGTGGCGGCGGCCGGTCGGATCGGTCGCGTCCAGCGAGGCAGGCCGCGGCAACTTGTTTGGGTTTACGTTTTCGAGCCGGCCTGCCCGCGCGACGGACGGAGCCCGGCTCGGTGAAGAGCGTTCGGCTCGTGGTATCCGATGCAGACGCACGAACCCTCGCAGGGCGATGGTGCTCGCCAGTGCGACAACCGCGTCGGGATGGCGCGATTATGCGCGTGGTGCGAGTGTCGGGCGGTGTCAGCCCGGCGGCCCGGCTCCTGCCTTCTGCTCAGGCGTCTCAAGGCCGCTACGCGCCGCCGCGTGTCGATCGGCTGGGCGGGCCGTCCACCGGTGCTCGGCAGTGGCCTCGTCCGCGGGGAAGAAGCTCTCGATGCGAATCTCCTGTAGCAGCGCGTCTTGGGGTGTGCCAAGCGTGGTGATCGTCGAGAAGTAGCTCACCGCAATGCCGTCCTTCTCGAACTCGACCGGCACAACCGGCAGCGGCGGACTGCGAAAGTCGGGCACCCGCCATCCGGTTGGGACGCCTGGATAGGCAAGGACCTCGTCGAGCAGTGCGACGGCGTCACGGTCGGGCACGCCGCCGACGGCCTCGCGGTGCACACGCTGGATGAGCGACTCGGCGACCGCCTCCCAGTTGCTGAGGTACGGGCGCAGCAGCTCAGAGTGAAACATGAAACGGATCACATTCGGCGGCTCGTCGAGCTCGCGATCGCCGAGCAGCCAGCCAAATAACTGCTCGGCGGCGGAGTTGGTCCTGACGACGTTCCAGCGACGGTCCATCACGACCGCCGGGTAGGGCTCGTGGCCGTCAAGCAGCCGCTCCACAGCAGCACGCACGTGCGCGGCCTGTGCGTCCGCGAGGCCCGCCTCCCGGTAGAGGGGCGCATAGCCCGCCGCGAGCAGGAGCTGGTTGCGCTCGCGGATCGGGACGTCGAGCGCCCTGGCGAGCCTCAGCAACATTTGACGGCTCGGCTGCGAGCGGCCGCTCTCGACGAAGCTCACGTGGCGCTGGGTCGTCGCCACACGCGTCGCGAGCTCGAGCTGGCTCACGTGCCGCACCCGACGCCAATGGCGAAGGAGCTCCCCGACGGGACTGTCGAACGCTGCGGGCGCCAGCCGGGTGATGGTCACCGGCTGAGTGTATGAGCGCGGTCCGACTCGCGCGATTCCCTCGCGCGGAATTGCGAGGCGGTCAGCGTCATCGCATCCTGCCCTCCGAAACGGCCCGCATGACGGGCGACCCGAATGGAGGACAACGAATGCCCAACTTCCCAATTCACACGATCGATTCCGCGCCGGAAGGTTCCGCCGAGGCGCTTCGCACGCTCGAGCAGGGCCTTGGCTTCGTCCCGCACCTGGCCGCGACTATGGCAGAGTCGCCGGTGCTTGTCCGCGGCTTTGTTGACCTGCGCCAGACCCTCGCTGGCAGCGAGCTGAGCGGAGTCGAACGCGAGATCGTCGCGCTCGCGGTCAGCCTCGAGAACGACTGCGACTACTGCATGGCCGCGCACTCCACGTTCGCGCTGATGCAGAGGGCCGACGAGGACGCGGTCGCCGCGGCGCGCACAGGCGACGAGCCCGAGGACGCCCAGCTCGCCGCGCTGTACCGCTTCGCGCGCAGCCTGGTGACCAAGAAGGGCCACGTCACCGACGAGGAGACGCAGGCGCTGCTCGACGCCGGATACTCCCACGCCGCCCTATTCGACGTGGTCGCCCAGGTCGGCCACACGACCATGGCGAACCTCGCCCACAACATAACGGGCGCCCCGCTCGACGGCGCGTTCGAGCCGCAGGCCTGGGCGAAGACCGCAGCATAGGCCGCAAGGACAAGCGACCCGGCCGCGGACACAACAGCGCGCCGCCGAGTCTCCTGCGCGCGCAGGACCGATGGCCCCGTGCGGATCGCGGCGTACGGGGCCACGAGCCTCATCGCTCACCCTCGCCGAGGTGGCCGCATGGCGGGCTCGCGAGCAGCTAGCGACGGCCTGCCTGGGCCGCCCATGCCGCGAAAACGATCGCGACGCTCCGGCAAGTGCCTGCATCGGCTCGCCGAAACGGAGCCGGCGATCCGGCGGACCCGTCCAAGTTGATCGCGACGCGAACGGATGTGACGACATGCCTGTCAGCCCCACCAAAGGAGGGCAAAGCCACCCGAGGGACCTGCTCTCGCAAATCGCCTCTATGAACGAGGGCCCGGTGTCAAGTCCCTCGCCTGTTTGATGTCAGATCCCTGACGCCTTGAGTGTTGTTCGCCGGGTGAGCGCTGCCGTGTCAAGCGCCTCAGCAAGTGCACTGGAGTGAACAGCAGGGCTGATGGCGCTTGACGCGACAGCGTGAACCTGGCAGGACGTCGTCACGGTGCGCGGGCGGGTTGGTGGTGGTGTGGAGCAGTGCCCATGTCTCTATCGCTTCATCAGACTTCGAGGACCAGGTGTTATCGGGGCTCGCTCCGGCGGCGCATGTCAAAAAAGGACTGTCAGGCAGTCAGGCGAATTAGGGCGCCTTCCGGAGCGAAGGGCTTGAACGGCTGGTTGCGGGTCAGCATGTACCAGATCGCCTCGGTCAGCTTGCGGGCGAGCTCGATCTGGGCGACCTTCGCGCCGCGCTGGCGGCCGAGGCGGCGCTTGGTGCGCTGGTAGCGCTCCTTGTAGAGCGGGTGCGTGGAGGCGTGGATCGCGGCTTCCATCAGCCCCCAGCGCAGATACCTGGGGCCGTGCTTGGAGAGCGGGCCGCGGCGATCGACGTCGCCGGACTGGTTCACGCGCGGGCACAGGCCGGTGTACCCGGTCAGCTTGACCGGCGAGGAGAAGCGGCTGATGTCACCGATCTCGGCGGCGATTGTGAAGCCGGTGACCCACCCGATCCCCGGGGCGCTCATCAACAGCGGGATGTAGCGATGATCGGCGCCCGAGTGCTGCAGCCAGCGCTCGATCTCGCCGATCCGCCGGTCGAGATCGTCGATCAGCTCAACGCTCGCCCGGACGTGACCAAGCCACGGCTCCGGGAAATCCAACTCGGCGAGCAGCCGGCGGCCGCCGGCGCCGAACAGGTCCGCCATCGGGACCTGATGGCCGAACGCGATCAGCGACGCGTGCACCCGGTTCTTGAGGATCGAGCGGTGCTTGACCAGGTGCAGCCGCCACCTCGACCGCTCACGCTCTTGGCGGAGCTCGGGCGTCGGCAGCCAGATCGCCGGCACCAGATCCCGGAACGACAGCTCCGCCAACACGCGGGCGTCGATCTGGGGTGAAATGCCCCATCGAGCTGCGGCAACCGTCTGGGAAAATGGCGTTCGAAAGCCACTCGGCGCGACGCCGGGTTGCGAGCGGCGGACGTTTGGGAGCGATTTAGGCGGCGGCCGCCTCTAGGGTCACTTTGAAGCCGAGCTCTTCAAGCTGGGCGACGAGACGGCGGGCTCGACGCTCGGGGTCTTGGCGGCTGGTGAAGTAGTCATCGCCGAGGTCCTTGTAAACCTCGCCGGTGCTGAGCAAGTGCCAGACCAGCTCGATCAGAGAGTGCGCGATCGCCATGGCTGCCTTGTTAGGGCCGCGACGGCGAGCGATCTGGCGATATTGGGCGCCGAAGTAGCTTCCCTTGGTCCGCGCCGCGGCGCGGGCGGACTCGATCAGCGCTTGCCGCAGCCACGGGTTGCCCTTGGTCGTTCCCACGCGTCGGCGTTTGCCCGCCGACTCGTGCGAGCCGGGACACACACCCACCCAGGACGCGAGATCCCCGGGAGTTGGGAAACGTGACATGTCGGCGCCGGTCTCGGCGATGATCACGTCGATCGACAGCCGATCGAAGCCCGGTACCGGCAACAGCGACGTGTACACCGATGCGAACGCGGCGGTGCGCGCGTCGATCTGCTCGCTCAGCGCCTGAATCGACGCGTTGAGGAAATCGAGGTGACCGAGGATCCGACCGCATGCCACGGCGTGGTGGGAGCCGAAGTGCCCGGTCAACGCTTCGGTCAGCGCCGGGACCTTCGGGCGCATCTTGCCCATCGCCAGCTCGGCGAGCCTCGCGCCGTCGCGTTCGCCGGCGATCAGCGCCTCGATCATCGCTCGGCCCGACTGGGTCAGGACCCTGGAGGCGACGGAAGTCAGTTTGATCCCGGCATCCTGCAGCACCTTCTCCAACCGTTGGATCTCGGCCGCGCGAGCGGCGCTCTGGGTCTTTCGATAACGGGTCAGCTCCCGCAGCTCACGGATCGGCGGTGGCGGCACGAAGCTCGGGCGGATCATCCCGTGCGCGGCGACATCAGCCAGCCACTCGGCATCGGTCAGATCCGTCTTGCGACCAGGGACCTTCTTAACGTGTCGAGCGTTGCATAGCCACACCGCGAACTTCGCCTCAAGCGCGTAGTAGACCGGCTTCCAGTACACGCCGGTCGCCTCCATCGCCACCAACTCAACCTGCCGCTCGGCCAGCCACGCCTCGAGCTCCCGAAGCCTCGCCGTCGTGGCCCCGAACCGCTCCTTCTCGAACACCACACCACCCCGCGGACCAAGCCTGCGAAAGCACGCCACCACATTGTCGCGATGGACATCCAGCCCGGCCACCCGACCATAGATCTGCTGCACTGCTGCCTCCTTCCGGCGGTTGACAATGACCGACCCGCCGAGGAGGGACCTTGGTGATAACCGAATCTGGGGTTCGTGCTCGCAGCGACAATCCGAGGTCCCGCGGCCCAGCACCAGACTTGTCTCGGGCTCAACTGCCTCCACTATCGACACGGCGACCGCGCCCGGCGCGTCAGCCGAATGAAGGTGCCTGAGTTTCGACTAGACCCTGCAATAAGCATTTCATCGCTCCGGGGTGAGCCGCCGCCCATGCCGACTTGTCGGTCTTGCACGCCAACGGCGCCAGCCCCTTGACGCGCTGCGCGTCGGCGACCAGCACCTCCCACCCGTGTCCGACCAGCTCGTCGTGCACAAACCGCGCGCCGTTCATCGACTCAACGATCCCGCGCACCGGCTCCCCGTACACCGCCACCCGCCGCGTCAACCCATACAGCCCGTCCCGGTCCGCCGGCGCTCGGAAATGCTCGACCAACTCTCCCTCGCTCGAGATCAGGCACACGTCGACACGTTTGCGACTCAGATCCAACCCAACGTGCAGCACAACGACCTCCCTTCCCAGGAAGATGAGCAGGATCAGCCCGGCCCACCGCGTACCGTGAGCAAGGTCGGTCCTTCGGTTCGAATAGCCGGCCGCGCGCGGACCACAACCGCGCGCGCCTGACCTACGCTGTTCGACGCGGAGGACCGACCGCCTGCGCGGCGGCTACGCCCGCCGCAGGTGACGGCGGCCATGGAAACCTCCCCATAGGCGGCCACTGAATCTCCCCACTGGCGGCCGTGGTTTCTCCCGATGGGCGGCCAAGTTTTCTCCCCGCGGTTCTGTCCTGAGGTGTCGGTACTCGGGCTCGCGTTGTCGACGCGTGCCGAGGAGGCCGATCGTGAAGAGACCGGAGGAAGTGATGGAGATTCTTGAGGCGTTTGACTTGACGGGTTCGTTGCGCCGGGCGGCAGCGCTGGTCGGCTGTGATCACAAGACGGTGGCGCACTGGGTCGCGGTGCGTGAGCAGACAGGTGGTGCGCCGCCAGCGCGGGCCAAGCATCGGCGGCCGATGGCGGATCCGGTGGCGGCGAAGATCGAGGAGCTGGTCGACCGGTCGCGTGGGCAGATCCGGGCCGATCAGGCGCATCGGAAGCTGGTGGCGATGGGCTATGAGGGGTCCGAGCGCACCACCCGGCGGGCGGTGGCTGAGGCCAAGCGTCGTTGGCGCCAGAAGCACGGTCGGCGCACGAGGCCGTGGATTCCGGAGCCGGGGTTGTGGGTGCAGTGGGACTATGGCGAGGGGCCGGTCGTCGCCGGCTCGAAGACGGTGCTGTTCTGTGCGTGGTTGGCATGGTCGCGCTATCGGGTCGTGGTCCCGTTGCGTGACAAGACGCTGCCGTCGGTGGTGATTGGGCTGGACCGGACGCTGCGCCGGTTCGATGGCGTCCCGACCTATGCGTTGACCGAATATGTGCCCGGGCACATATTCAGTCTTCTGTGCCCGACCTGGTTATGTGCCGGCGTTTGAAGTAGTTCCCGCAATTACGGCGATTGGCGCGCGTGACGTGCGGCAGTCGGCCACATAACTCTGCGGTTCGATCTGAGGGTCCCTCCTCTGCCGATTTTTCGCGAGGAGGTTGTCCCTCATGCTGGAGAAGTACTTCGTCAGGCCCGGCACGGTCGACCGGGTCCGGGCGTCATGGATCGGCGCGGAGATCGAGCGGTACGTCGCGTCGCTGGACGAGCGGGGCTATTCGTGGAAGTCGGTCGTGCGGCGGGTGCCGCTGTTGGTCGAGTTCGGCGAGTTCGCTCGCGCTCGTGGCGCGGGCGCTGTTGCGGATCTGCCTGTCCACGTCGACGCGTTCGTGGCCGAGCGTCAGCGTCGTACTCGTCGTCGTGACGAGAGGTTCGTCACGGAGGTTCGTGGGCCGGTGGAGCAGATGCTGCGGCTGGCGGTCCCCGGGTTTGTCGGTCGCGGTCGGCGGCGTCGGCCGAGGCCGTTCGCCGAGGAGCTTGCCGGGTTCTATGAGTATCTGGCCGTTGAGCGTGGTGTCGCCCCGAGGACGATCGAGTCCTATGAGCATCACCTCACCCGGTTCGAGTCCTATTTGGCGAGGATCGGGGTTGCGAGCCTGTCGGAGCTCTCGCCGGCGATCCTGACCGCGTTCGTGGCCGAGCGCGCGGCGTCGGGGCTGGGGAAGGCGACGATCCGCGATGGGTGTGGGGTGCTGCGCGTGTTCTTGCGCTATGCGCACCGCGAGGGCGCGACCACTACTGACCTGAGCGGCGTGATGGACCGCCCGCAGTTCTACCGGCTCTCCAGTATCCCGCGGTCGATCACGTGGGAGGAGGTCGGCCGGGTCCTGGCCGGCGTCGATCGGCGCACCCCAGCGGGCAGGCGCGACTGGGCGATCTTGCTGTTGCTGGTGACCTATGGGCTGCGCGGACGCGAGGTCGCCGCGTTGACGCTGGATGACATCGACTGGAAGCGTGAGCGCCTGGCGATCCCGGAGCGCAAGGCGGGGCACTCGACGGCGTTCCCGCTCTCAGCGTCGGTCGGGGACGCGCTGGTGGACTACCTCCGAGCTGGGCGGCCACAGACCGGGAGCCGTCGGGTGTTCTTCCGGGCGGTCGCGCCGGTCGAGCCGTTCACCCCGGCGGCCGTCTCAGCTCGCGCCCGCCATTACCTGATCAAGGCCGGGATCGATGTGCCGCGTCCCGGGTCGCACACGCTGCGTCATACGTGCGTGCAGCGGCTCGTCGACGCTGACTTCGCGCTGAAGACGATCGGTGACTTCGTCGGACACCGCTCCGCGAAGTCAACCGAGATCTACGCGAAGATCGCGGTCGAGCCGCTGCGTGAGGTCGCGCTTGGCGATGGCGAGGAGGTGCTCGCATGACCGCCGAGAGCATCGAACTCGTGGCCGGACGATTCCTTGAGCACAACCGTGCCCTTGGCCGCAAGTACCTCAGCGAGGAGCACGAGTTGCGGCTGCTGGTCCGGTTCGCCGACGCGCGAGGGATCATCAGGCTGGATCGGCTCACACCCGGGGTGCTGGATGACTTCCTCGGATCCAGGTCGCGGTCACGACCTCGGTCGTTCAACCATCTGCTCGGTGTCGTCGGCTGTCTGCTGGAGTGGGCGGTCAGCCAGCAGCTGCTCACGGTCTCACCGTTGAAGACCCGACGGCGGCGGACCACCGCGAACCGGATCCCGTTCCTATTCGATCAGGCGCAGGCCCGGCGGCTGCTGGACGCCGCCGGCGCGCTTGCTGACAACTCGCGAGCGCCGCGCCGGGGCGCGACTCATCGGACGATCTTCGGGCTCTGCTACGGGCTCGGGCTCCGTGCCGGCGAGGCGTGCGGACTGCGGATCGGCGACGTCGACACCACCCGCGACCTGCTCGTCGTCAAAGGCGGGAAGTTCGGCAAGAGCCGCCTCGTTCCACACGGACCAAGGATCGCGGCCCTGCTCGCCGAGCAACTCCAACGACGTGCAGAGGACGGCGCGACCCGCGGTGATGAGCCGCTGTTCACCTTCGACCGCGTCCGAACCGTGCACCCACGCACCGCCAGCCAGACGTTCCACCAGCTCGTCCTCAGGCTGGAGCTGCCAGTGCCCGACGGAGTCAGGCCACCGACGCTGCACAGCCTCCGTCACAGCTTCGCCGTCGGCTGCCTGCTGCGCTGGTACCGCGAGGGGCTGGACCCGGCCGCCCGACTGCACCGGCTCTCGACGTTCATGGGGCACGTCGATCCGTCCTCAACCGCGGTCTACCTGACGATCACCCCAGACCTACTGGCTGAGGCCAACCGGCGGTTCGAGCGGTACGCCGAACCCGCCTGGCGCGAGCTGGAGAGCAGGCGATGAGCCCGCACACTCCGCTCGGGCAGCTGATCCAGTCGTTCTTCCTCGATCACCTGATCGCGGTCAAAGGACTCCGGCCCTCATCGGTGCGCAGCTACCGCGACACGATCCGACTGCTGATCCTGTTCGTCGCCACCGAGAAGCGCTCGAAGATCACCAAACTGACGGTCGGCGATCTCACGTTCGAGCGGATCGTCGGCTTCCTGCGCCACCTCGAACAGGACCGCGGGAACCACATCCGCACCCGCAACCAGCGGCTCGCCGCGATCCACGCCCTGTTCGAATACATCGCCACCCGCTCGCCGGAGATGCTGATGTGCTGCCAGCAGGTCGCGGCGATCCCGACCAAACGCGTCGCGCCACCCGAAACCAGGTTCCTGGAACGCGACGAGATCCAACAACTCCTCCACGACCTGCCGACCCGAGGCCGGCACGCGCTGCGCGACCGCGCGCTGATCCTGTTCCTCTACAACACCGGCGCCCGCGTCCAAGAAGCGGCCGACCTACGGGTCACACACCTCGATCTCGACGCACATCCGACCGTCCGGCTGCACGGCAAAGGCGACAAATGGAGAACGTGTCCACTGTGGAACCAACCGCGCGGATGATCCACGAGCTACTCGAATCCGAGAACGGCCCGGCACCGCCACCCACAACTCCGGTGTTCACCGCCCGCGGTCAGCCGCTGACCCGCTACGGCATCTACAAGATCATCCGCCGCCACACCGCCCAGCTCGACGACGCCAGAACAGGCCGGCGGATCGGCCCGCACACCTTCCGGCACACCGCGGCCGTGCACCTCCTCGAAGCCGGCGTCGAGGTCAACGTCATTCGCGGCTGGCTCGGACACGCCGACCTGACAACCACCAATCGCTACGCCGAGATCAACACCAGAGCCAAACAGCAAGCGCTGCTCCTGACCGAACCGCCAGGTGCTTCGGAGGGACTCCGCACCACGCCAATATGGCGCACCGACGAGACGCTGCTGAACTGGCTCTCCTCACTCTGACCTTTATGTGCCCGAGCAACCCCGCGCGGCGCCGCCGACCGCCGTGACCCCAGGCCGCGTCACCCCGGCGGCCACATAACGCGGTCGGGCACAGAAGACGGACAACGAGAAGACGGTGACGGTCGAGCACGTGTGCGGGATCGCGGTCCGGAATCCCGTGATCGTCGAGGTCTCGCGTCATTACGGACTGACGGTCGCGACCTGCGAGCCGGCGGATCCCCAGTCGAAGGGCGGCTCGGAGAACACGGTGAAGATCGCGAAGGCGGATCTGGTCCCGACCGATCACAACCTCCGCGAGGAGTACGTCGACTTCGTCGCGCTCGAGCGGGCGTGCGAGCAGTTCATGGCCGAGGTGAACACGCGGCCGCACCGGATCACGCGCCGTCCGCCGGTCGAGATGTTGGCCGATGAGCACGAGCATCTGCACCGGCCGCCGCGGATGCCGCACACGATGTGCTTCGGCCAAACCAGGAAGGTCAACTGGCAGTCGCTGATCTCGGTGGGGGGAGCGCAGTACTCGGTCCCGCACACATTGATCGACGAGCGCGTGTGGGCAAGGGTCGATGACCAGGAGCTGATCGTGGTGCACCTCGACGCGCTGGCCGGGCCCCGGGAGGTCGCCCGTCACCAGTTGACGACACCCGGCCGCCCGGCGATCTCAGATGAGCACTATCCGCCCAGGCCGGCCGGCGCGCTCGAGCGCAAACCGAGAGCCCGCAGCGCCGAGGAGCGAGAGTTCCTGGCGCTCGGCGACGCCGCCGAGGCGTGGTTGATCAAGGCCGCCGCCGTGGGCGCACAACGGGTGCGGCGCAAGATGGCCGAAGCGGTCGACCTCGCCAAGCTCCACGGCACCGCTGACGTGAACCGGGCGCTGCGGACGTGCGCGGACGCCGGCCGATTCGCCGACGGCGATCTAGCCGCAATCCTCACCCACCAGCAGCAGACAGGCGAGCTGATCCTGTTCCCGGCCCCTGAGGAGCGCTCGCTGCAGCGCTCGACCCGCAGCTGGGAGGGGTTCGGCAGGTGACCGTCAAGCCACCGGCCCCACCACCGCTGCCCGACGAGCTCGATCGACTTCTCAGACGGCTCAGGCTTCCATACGTCCGGCGGGCGGCGCCGGAAGTGATCGCCAACGCGACCGCCCAGCGCTGGGAACACGCCGAGGTCCTGCGAGTGTTGCTCGCCGAGGAAGCCGCCGGCCGCGACCAAGCCACCATCCGGATGCGCCGCCGCGCCTCCGGACTGCCCGCCGGCGAGACGTTCGAAGCCTGGGAGCCGGACCGCTGCGCGATCCCGCCCAAGACCCAGCGCGCGCTCCAGACGCTCGAATGGATCGACCGCGCCGAAGTAGTCGTGATCTGCGGGCCGAGCGAGCACTTTTCACACTGCCCTCCTCGCGGTCGTCATTGGTCAAATAGTCCAGCGGCGACGCTGTCGACCTGAATTCTCAGGCCTTTCCGCCGTCCGTTGATGACCTGGAC
>Ga0306920_100008700_pt1 | contig 13490 bp, 13 predicted proteins | sample flu12Cox44000170_FD_204666 | JGI IMG/M metagenome (GOLD analysis project Ga0306920, IMG submission 204666) | Lab enrichment of tropical soil microbial communities from Luquillo Experimental Forest, Puerto Rico - flux4day.12C.oxic.44.000.170 (v2)... | ecosystem: Environmental > Terrestrial >... | reverse complement strand
CTGATGACCAACTCCGCTTCGTGCACCGCAAGCTTCACGCAAATCGCCGGTGTCGAAGCGCTGGGTGGCCCCCAGGACTTGGTCGATCAAATGCGCATCGAGTTCCAGAAACGGCGCGACGTTATGGTCGGCGGTCTCAACAAGATCAAAGGTTTCTCTTGTCGCTTGCCAAGGGGCGCGTTCTACGTTTTCCCAAATATCACGCAGACCGGTTGGCCATCGAAGAAACTGGCCGACGCACTGCTGGACGACGTCGGCGTCGCCGCGCTTTCCGGTACCGCGTTCGGCGCTTTCGGTGAAGGTTATTTACGCTTTAGCGTCGCCAACTCGATCGACCACATCGAGCAAGCACTCGATCGCATCGCCACCTGGGTGAAAAAAAATTTGTAGGGTAACCGCTCCGGTTCCCGTATTTGGCAGGCGAGGCGCCGGCCCTACAACAGAAAAATCTCTCCGTTCCTGTTTTCCTGATTAGATTGTTCTGAAACTATGCCTGACAAAAGACATTACCGCGTGTTTGCGACGTCGCGCATTGGCGACGCGGCGGAGAACCGTCTGCGTGAGCGCAGGTACGATCTCGAAGTTTTTCAAGGGCCGGAGGCGCCGCCGAAGAAATTGATCATCGAGAAAGTGAAGAGCGGCATCGACGGATTGATTACCACGCTGCGCGATCCGATCGATGCTGAAGTTTTCGAAGCAGGGAGGGGGACGCTAAAAGTCGTGGCGCAGATCGCCGTCGGGTTCGACAACATCAATCGCGCTGAGGCAAACAAATACAAAATCCCATTCACCAACACAGCCGACGTGCTTACCGAAGCGACCGCTGAGTTCGCGTTTTTCATGATGGGGATGCTCGCGCGCAAAATGTGGCAGAGCGAGCGCCTCGTGCGCGAACAGACGTGGCCATCGTGGCACCCGTTCCTGCCGTTCCTCGGCGACGAGGTGACAGGGAAAACCGTCGCCGTCATCGGCACCGGGCGCATCGGCCTGGCGATGATCAAGAAATGCTCGGGGTTCGACGTGAACATCCTTTGCTACGATCCGGTGTATCAGAATAAAAAGTTCATCGCCGCCATCCAGGAATTGATGGACTTCCGCCACGCGCGCGGCATCCAGAACGAGAAGACTTGGATCAAATACGTGGAGTTCGAGGAAGCACTGCGCAGCGCCGATTATGTGACGATTCATGTACCGCTGTTGCGCGAAGGCGAAACCGATAAACCGACCTATCACCTCATCAACGAAAAGACGCTCAAACTGATGAAACCGACCGCGTATTTGATCAATAGTTCACGCGGTCCAGTCGTGGACGAGAAAGCGCTCGCGAACGCGTTGAAAGAAAAAATCATCGTGGGTGCCGCGCTCGACGTTTTCGAAAAAGAACCGCTCCCACCAAACTCGCCGCTGCTTGACCCCGAGATTGCCGATCGCTGCCGCGTATTCCATCACTTCGCCAGCGGCGCGCGAATTACGCGGCTCGACGTCGATCCAGACAAAGGCATGGCCGGCCGGTGCGTCCAGGGACTGATCGACGTCCTCGAGAAAAACTACGACGCCGATCCAGGCAGGATGCCATACGTAGTGAACAAAGAAGCATTCGCCAAATAATCAGAAAACGCCCAACGCTGAACGTCCAACGCTCAACGCTCAATGGCCCTGCATTTCATTAGAATCGTAATCTCGTTCGTACTCGTTTGTGCGATCGCGTCCGCGGGAGATTTTGATTCTATTCTGATCTTCCAGCGTTAAATCAAAAACTCAAACCGGCTGAATTTTCGGAAATCAAACCAGATTAAATTGGAGCCACGAAACGCGCGAATTGACGCGAAATGGATTTACGAAATTTGGAATCTTTCGTGTGATTCGTAGGCAGAAAAAATGACTGCTGACCAAGGACTACGGACTACAGACCGGCAGGCGCCGCTGATTACGACGTATCTCGAGATGCATTCGCCGGAGCAGTTGCGGCGGAAGCACGCGGATGCACGGTTTCAAGTCCGCGAACAGAAAGAGCTCAACTGGGTTTTGAATCGCGATATGTATTTTCGCGTGGGCGAACAGTGGCGCTGGATCGATAAACGCCCATGGAAGGATGAGCAATGGAAAGAATACGCCGCGTTGCCAGAGTTGCGCACGTTCGCCGCGCACTACGACGACGCGCTCGCCGGCTATTTCGAGCTACGCCAAGACGATGAAGGCGGAGTTGAGATCGCGTATTTCGGTTTGCTTCCGGAATTCATTGGCCGCGGTTTAGGCGGCGCGTTGTTGACCAGCGCCATCGAAGAAGCCTGGTCCGGCGGTGGTCGGATCGTGCCCCCGCGCGTTTGGGTGCACACATGCAACCGCGATCATCCGCAGGCGCTCGCGAACTATCAGGCGCGCGGCATGATCGTTTATAAGGTGGAAGAGACTGCAACTTAAGCAGAAAACATCTTCATCTCCTTGCTCTGTCGGGGCGTTCGGCTGTAGCTGCACTATCTCAGCGACAAATCCGAGCTACGCATCAAAGGCACCCGGACGAGGGACTCGTTCCGCTAGATACGACTGTCTTCGAACGACCCTTTTCGCAAAAAATTTCAATTTTTTGAAATGTCGGCCTTCAAAGTCTTTAGAAAAGGAAAAGACAATCAAGCCAACCTCCACAATATATGAACCTCGTAACAGACGATAGCTTTACTCACGCGCCCGATTTCACCAGTGAATTTGTGCTGTTTCCGCCCCGCTTCGACCACGAAGATCGGGCAGAACAACCCCTGTCGCGGCTAACGCGCGAGCAATTGGAGGCCTTTCTAAAGACGGCATCTGACAACGCGGGCAGCGGCCACTTTTCTGTTCCTTCAGTCGAACCGCCAGCACCGACTCCGGAGAAAGGTCTCGCGGCCGGCGTGCTGAAACAGGCAGCCCGCGATTTGCGTCGATTCCATGCCGCGACAAAGGGCTTGAAACGGGAACTGTATCTCGATGCCTACAGTTGGATTATGGCAAATGATTTCTCCTGGCCGTACTCGTTCGTGAACGTTTGTGAATTACTGGGCGTCTCGCCGGACGTTGTCCGCGGGGAAGTCCTGGCTGATGCCTCGCTAGGCTGGCTCGATTACTGGACGGCGCGTGCCGGTCGACTTTCCGAGAAGGTGCGAGCTTCTTTTGCTCATGCCTTTGCAAACTGCCGTAATCCGGAGGGTGCCGAGGCCAGGCAGGTGGCTTCATGCGTTTGATAATATGAAAAAAGTCTGCAACAGACCCTTCCAACTGCTGCGTTATGCCTGGCGATCGCTTGCTCGGACGAGTTATCGCAATCACGATCCGTTCCTGGTTTACAGCATGGCATCGTTCAATTTCGGCGGCGGATGGAGAGAACTCCTTTTGAAGGCGTCACCGCAAAACACATAATCGCAATGAAATTGTCCACGGAAGCCATAGTCGCAGCGGGGGTAGCAGTAGCGTTCGCAGTTTTGAGCATCGGTGCCATCGCGCGAGAGCAAGGCGTGCGTGGTCCGGGCGGGGCAAACACATTTAGCCAAGCAAGCGTGCGGTCGTTTACCAATTCCTCATTCGGAAGCGGCGAGAGCGAACCTCTCGGACTTTACTGACAAACAGGGCCGCCACGTCCTCTCCAAATCAGTCATGCGGCCAGGGTTACCGGCGCAGGCTGCAGGATTTCTGGTAGGGTGTCACTCAATTGTCACTCGATTTGTATCGCGAAGCGGAGCCGTTATGCGATAATACGCAGCCACGAAGGCAATTCCGGGAACGCTGCAGGAGGGGGGTGCTTCGTTTCAAACGACGCATTGGACTGTGGTATTGCGTGCGCGCGAGACGGAGTCGGAGGAATCCGCTCGCGAGGCGCTCTCTGGATTTTGCGAAGCTTACTGGCCACCGCTTTACAGTTTTCTTCGTCACCGCGGTTATCCGTCCGCTGATGCGCAGGACTTGGTGCAAGGTTTTTTCGTCTTTCTGCTCGAGCAAAACACGTTGACCCGCGCGGATCAGCAAAAAGGCCGGCTTCGCACGTTCCTGCTGACATCGCTGCAGAATTTCTTGTTCAATGAGTATGACCGCATGCGAGCGATCAAGCGAGGTGGCGGCCGTCAAGTGCTCTCGATCGACGAGCATTTGCCGGAAGCCGAGGCCGCAATGTTGGCGACATCTCATCTCAGCGACGCCGGTTGCTATGATCTCGTCTGGGCGTCGAACATCGTTTCGCGGGCCTGGCAAAATTTGGAAAACGAGTTTGTAGCGGAAGGGAGAGCTGAGTGGCTTGAGGAACTAAGACCATTCGTTGCAGGCGGCAGTGCCACGCCGCCGGATCAGGAGCAAGCCGCGACTCGACTCGGCGTTCCGATCGCTACTCTGCGAACGTGGCTTTCGCGTCTTCGCCAGCGGTATCGCGAATCGCTGAGAGCGGAAGTGGCCAGCACCGTCTCTAATCCGGCAGATATTGATGCGGAGCTACGCCATCTCTATCAAATACTGATGGCATGAGTTGACTTCTGCCATGCGCGGCAAAAGCATTGGTCTGGGAATGTGAAAGCTGAGGCTCAAGCTGCGGGAACTTGCGCTACATGTGGACGACCGCTGACCCAATGCGGTCCGAACGGCGAGTGCTTGCGTTGTCTCATTAGCCTCGGCTTTTTGGCAGAGGGCGAACACGCGGAAAGACCAGCAGGGCGGGGTCGTTTGACCCCCGGCCAATTGAAATATGCCCACTTCGAAGTTGAGATCGGCGCGGATGGTTTTCCGGTCGAGCTCGGCGCGGGAGCAATGGCCATAACTTACCGCGCTCGTGATACGGTTTTGAATTCGGTTGTTGCCCTCAAGGTTATCGATCGCAAGGCGGCGCAAAATCCCGGCGCGCGAACCCGATTCCTTCGCGAAGCGCGCGCAGCCGCGAATATTCATCATCCAAATGTTGCCCGGGTGACTTATTACGGAGAGCAGGATGGCGAATGTTTCTATGCCATGGAGCTTGTCGAGGGCGAAACACTCGAAGCCCGTGTGCGCCGTGATGGGCCAATGCCGTTTGCCCTGGCATTGGAAGTAATTGAGCAAGCCGCGCGTGCGTTGGTCGCCGCAGAAGCGTGCGGTGTTGTGCATCGCGACATCAAACCATCCAACGTCATGCTGGAATCCGATCCGAGCGACGCGCTCAGGGTAAAGCTGATTGATTATGGTGTGGCAAAGGTGATGGGGCCTCAAGCCGAGCCTGGCGCCGAGCAAACGCACGCGGGCTTCCTCGGCACGCCAGCCTTTGCGAGTCCAGAGCAGTTCGCGGGCGCTGGGCAAGTCTCGATTGATACGCGCTCCGACATTTACTCACTGGGAGTTACTCTTTGGTATTTGCTTACCGGTCGGACGCCTTTCGTCGGACGCACAATGGAAGAAATCCGGGCGAGGCAAACCGATGAGTTACCCTGGGACCAGCTCAAGGGCCTACATCTCCCGGGACAAGTTATTGCACTGCTGAAATCGATGCTGGCGCCGGATCCGAAGGAAAGACCGCAAACGGCACGCGAGTTACTTTCTGCTGTCCACGGCTGTTACTCACGATTCAACCCTGAAGCGCGCTGGCGACGCAGGCGAAGCGTCCTAGTCAGCGCTGCATTGATGTTGGTAGTCGCAGCGATTGCGCTTGGCCCCTGGATCTACCAGCGCACGGGGCCTTTCGCCCTCATGGAACGATCGATCGCGGTACTACCATTCGAAAACCTGAGCAGCGACAAGGAGAACGCCTATTTTGCCGAGGGAATACAGGACGAAATTTTGACGCGCTTATCCAAGATCGGTGATCTGAAGGTGATCTCGCGCACTTCGACGCAGAATTACAAGAGCGCGCCGAAAAACCTGCCAGAGATCGCAAGGCAACTCGGCGTTGCCCACATCTTAGAAGGAAGTGTGCAGAAGAGCGCCGACACCATTCGCGTGAACGTGCAGTTGATCAAGGCTGCGAACGATTCCCACCTTTGGTCGGACACGTGTGATCGCAAGTTAACCGACGTGTTATCGGTCGAAACTGAGGTAGCTAAAACGATCGCGGATCAGTTACGGGCAAAACTCACGGGACAGGAACAGGAAGTCATCGCCGCCAAACCTACCGACAGCCCTCAAGCCTACGATGCTTACCTGCGCGGTCTTGCTTACACGCTAAAAACTGGATTCACACCGGCGACCTCGCTTGGCGCGCAGAAATATCTCAAGGACGCAGTGCGCTTGGATCCGACGTTCGCCCTTGCCTGGGCGCTGCTCTCTTCCGTCGATGCGAGTGGCTACCTCACGCAGAGTCTTCAACCAACGATCGCACTCCGCGAAGAAGCGCGCGACGCCGGTGAAACCGCCCTTAAGCTGCAGCCCAATCTTGGCGAAGCTGTGTTAGCCAAGGGTTTTTATCACTACGCGTGCCTGAAGGACTACGACAGTGCGGTGAATTACTTCGAGCAGGCACATCGCATTCTGCCGAATAACACTCGCATTCCTCAGTATCTGGCTTATGTCGAACGGAGGCGAGGCAACTGGGACAAAAGCGAGAAATACTTCAACGAAGCCGAGAAGCTCGACCCACGGAATGTTAACCTGCTGTCGCAACACGCGCGCTCCTATGTCTGCCTTCGCCGTTTTCCGGAAGCGCTAACCAAGCTTGAGCAGATTCTCAATATCACACCGGATGACATAGACACGCTTGTGTTAAAGGCGCGAATTGCACAGGCGGAAGGCGATCTTCCGCGCGCTTCGGCGCTTCTGGCTCCGCTCCGGCTGGGCGCCAACTACGCCAACGCATTGGAAACACAAGTTTACGAGGCAATCCTGGAGTCGAGGCCTGCGCCAATCATTGCACAGCTAAAGGAAATACTGACCAAGCCCGACCAAGCACTGGGTTATTACAACGGCGAACTGCGCTTTTGGTTGGGCTGGGCACAGGAAGTTGCCGGCGACCATGCCGCAGCGCACGAAAGCTGGAGTCAGGCTCGTACCGAACTGGAACCTTTCCTCAAAGAACAGCCGGAAAATTTTGTTCTGCTGGGAGATCTTGCGCTTACAAACATGTCTCTGGGCGACAACGCTGCTGCACTTACCTTGGCGGAGCGCGCCATCGCCATAATGCCGATCGAGAAAGACGCGCTGACCGGTCCCCGGCCGCTCGATATTTTGGCCCGGGTCGCGGCCGGCATCCCGCAACTGCGGGACCGCTCCATCGAAGCCTTAACGAAGCTGCTTTCGATCCCGTATGAAGCGCCCCTGGCGGCAAATCCGCCGCTGACTCCCGCATTGCTCCGGCTGGATCCAATGTTTGCGCCACTGCGCAAAGATCCGCGCTTCCAGAAATTGATTGCCTCCGAGAAGTAATTCTGGGAAGCGCGCGCGTCTTGACGTGTCTATTTCAGCAATCAAAATTCAAAACACCAAAGAATCGAAACATCTCGCCGAATGCCGGCGGCGCGTTGCCGAAGCGATGGGACTCCGCGATGAAATCCTTTTGGTAGGCGCAGGTGAACCCATTCCGCTTCCCGAAGGGTCTGACCAGACATATCCATTCTGTGCGCATCCGGAGTACTATTATCTGACCGGAATCGATTCGCCGGGCGGAGTGCTGGCGTTCGATCCACGACAACACTCTTCGAAACGCTGGGTCTCTTTCGTTCCGCATCTGACCGAGGCAGAAAAAACGTGGGAAGGGCGAACACAGCTTAGCGGCACACCACTTCCACGATTGGAGCCTTGGCTGGGAACTCGCCGCGGGCGTCCGATTATCAACCTGGGTGCACCGTTGCGCGGAGTGCGATCTGATGAAAGCGACGTAGCGCGCGCGCGCGAACAATTTACACATGTGCGACGCGCAAAGGACGAGGTTGAGCTGAGTCTGCTCCGATGCGCGGCAGCCGCGACTGCGAAGGGTTTTTCCGCGGTTCGGCGTCACATTCGAGCTGGCGTCAGCGAACGAGCGTTGCAGATCGAGCTCGAAGCTGAATTTTCCCGGGGTGGAGCCGACGGCGTTGGTTATTCAACGATTGTCGGTTCGGGACCCAATTCAGCTGTATTGCATTTTTCGCCGTCGCGACGAAAAATTCGGCGCGGCGACTTTGTATTGATCGACGCGGGTGCGCGAGTTGATCGCTACGTGACAGATGTGACACGCACCTTTGTTGCGGGGCGCAAGCCCACACATTTTCAACGCGACTTCTTCGGTCTCGTCTTGGAAGCCGAGCGCAATGCAATATCCCGCTGCGTGCCGGGCGCCGAATGGAAAGAGCTTCATTTGAAAGCAGCAATAGAAATCACCGATGGATTGATTGAGCTCAAGTTGATGAACGGCAATGCCGAGTCACTCGTGGAACAGGGCGCGCACACATTGTTTTATCCACATGGGCTGGGTCATCTCGTTGGGCTCGGCGTCCGCGATGCGAGCGGCCGGTATCCGGGACGCCCAAAGGATGAAAGCGTGGCACTGCGAAATCTACGGATGGATTTACCGCTGGCTGCCGGCTACGTCACAACCGTCGAGCCGGGCTTGTATTTCATCCCTGGCATCCTCAACGATCCGAAACGACGCCGACAATATCGGCAGAGCGTCAACTGGCATCGGGTCGATAACTACATCGGCCGTGGCGGTGTTCGCATCGAAGATAATGTACTCGTGACAGAGAATGGGCCTGAGGTTCTGACTGCGTCGATTCCCACTGATTGGTGAACGAGAGGCGCGCGGCTCGGAGTTCGGCGGCACGCGTAACTCATTCGGCGAACGGACGGATGCCGAGTTTTTCGTTGCGATAAGAGCGTGACATCAGTGAGATTTTGTTATTAACTCAAAGCCCACTCATCAATTCGCCTTTGCGCGAGGAGGAGAACAATTATGAAGCTGAAGAACTTAAGGAAAAAGATCCAACGACTTGAAAAGCGTCTGCGAGAGGGCCCAAAGAAGCTGGCCAAGCTAAAAGAAAAGCTGAAGGCAGCCGAGGCAGCAAAGGCGCTGAAGGCTGCGAGGAAATCGGCTGCCCGCGCTACTAAGGCCGCTCGACCGGCTGCCAGCTCTTCAGCGCGAACGACCGAGGCGAAGAAACCAGGCGCCGCCAAGAAACCGAAGAAAAAACTGAATCTCTCGCCGGAACGCCGTGCCCAACTTGCGGCCGCGATGAAAGCCAGATGGGCCGCCAAGAGAGCCGCTGAAGCGAGTACGACAACCGCGTCGAGCGACGATCAACATTCTGCGCCTGAATCGCCTCCACCTCCGCAGCCACCAGAAAGCAGACAGGACGGCGTCTAGATCGAATTGGATACCGACGGTTCGTTGCCGCTGCAAGGGATCAATAATATGAAGTCATTGATGCTACTTATTTTCATTTTGATGGCGCTTGCGTCAGTCACTGGAAAAGCACGGGCCACGGGTGCAGCGCCAGCAAACGGAAACGATGTAGCAATGAAGGAAATTCGCGGCTGGTTTGACCGATGGACGAAAGCATTCGCGGCGAAGGACGTCGACGCAATTATGGCTCTCTACGCCGATGACGTAATCGCCTACGATGTAGTGCCGCCGCTTCAATACGTAGGGAAGGCCGAATATCGCACCGATTATCTGCAATTCCTGTCGCAGTACGGAGACAATGTGAAGGTCGAAGTGCGCGATCTACACGTCGGTGCCAACGGCGACCTCGGTTATGCTGCCGGGCTGGAATTACTCAGCGGCACATTGAAAAATGGTCAGAAGTCTGAGCTCTGGGTCCGATTTACATCGCTCTTTCGGAAGTCCGGCGGCCGCTGGCTCGATTTTCACGATCACGTCTCGGTGCCGGCTGATATCGAATCCGGCAAAGCGATGTTGGAGCTGAAGCCGTAGCGCGGGCAGGTTTATCTCCAAAGCTGCGACGAGGGTAAACCTATCCTGCCGTTTGTGTACGCGAGTGCGTCCGCCTTCGCACAAGGCTACGGTGTGACTGGAGCGGCTAGGAATTGCTAACCCCACAATTCACGCGCGGGAATTCCAATTCGCCCGTGATCGTACTGCAACGAGTGCTCGCGATCGCGGGCGAGAAGGAGCGGCCCGGTTAGTGAAGCAAACCTCCAACGCTCAACGCCGAACATCCAACGTCCAATTAGAGTTATCCCCAGAGTTCGCGCGCGGGGAGACCGAGATATCCGTTCTGATAAGAAAGAGCGTGTTCGCGATCCGTAGCCAAGAGCAGTGGGCCGTCGAGATCTACGAAATCGGCGGCGCTGGCGAGCACTCGAGCTGGAGCCATTCCCAAAGAAGTGCCCACCATGCAACCTATCAACAATCTGAATCCGCTTTTACGTGCTCGCTTGCACAAATGGAGCGCTTCAGTCAGCCCGCCGGTTTTGTCGAGTTTTACGTTCACGGCTTCGTAGCGATTTTTCAGGCGCGGAAGATCAATAGTCGTATGGCAACTTTCATCGGCGCACACCGGTATTGGATGATTGAGAGTTTCGAGAACTTCATCGGCATCGGCTGGAAACGGTTGTTCGATCAGTTCAACGCCTAATTCGTTCAGCGTGTGAACAATTTTGCGGTAATGCTCAGGCGACCATGATTCATTGGCGTCGATGAGCAGTCGCGTGTTCGGTGCCGCCTCGCGTACGGCTTCGACGCGCCCGAGGTCGTGATTCTCGCCGCCAAGTTTCAATTTCAGGATTGGCCGAGTCGCAGCGGCTTTCGCTGCGGCGGCCATTTTCTCTGGCGTATCGAGACTGATCGTGAACGATGTCTCGACTCGATCGACAATCGGCATATTCGCCAATTCCCAGACGCGTTTGGCGGAAATTTTCGCTTCCAAGTCCCACAGCGCGCAGTCCAATGCATTCCGTGCGGCTCCGGGCGGTAGCAAGTCTTCCAGTTTATCTCGATCTAAACTCTTCTCGCTTTTCACCGACTCAATTTGCGCCAAAACCGACACGATGCTTTGATTGTACCGCTTGATCGGGACACCTTCACCGTGTCCAACGTGTTCGCCATCGCTCACGGTCACGACGACGACTCGCGCGTCCGTGCGGCTGCCGCGTGAAATCCGAAACACTTCCTTCAGCGGCCAGACTTCTTCTTGTGCTTCAATTTTGATCACTGTGAAAAGTGACGAGTGACAAGTGGCAAGACGCAGCCAACGTTCAACGCTCAACGCCCAACGTCCAACTCAGAATTGGTGTCTATTGGTCTTCATTCGTGGTTAACTGGAGGTCATGAAAATCACCAAAAGCATCGGAATGATTTTACTGGCAGTCTATTTGATCGTTGATGGTCTGCTGGGCTTCGGCTTGAATCTCGGCCCGGCCATTTTCCTTCTCTACATCGTAGCACTCGCTGCTGGCGTTCTTATTCTCGTCGGCAAATAGTGGAGCCGACAATGAAGAGCGTAAGAATTTTACGAGCGCTAACTGTCATTGCAGTAACGGCCGTCGCCATTTCGTCGGTCTGCGCCGCGACTGGGCCACTGATGAAAGCGGCGGCGTTGCAGCAGTACGGCGGACCGGAAGTATTGAAATTGGAACAGGTGCCGCGGCCGGAGCCGAAAGATGACGAGGTCCTTGTCCGTGTGGTCGCGGCAGGGGTGAATCCGGTCGATGCCTACGTGCGGCAGGGAAGGCTGTCGGAGCGCGGCTTGGACAAGGGGCCAATGATCATCGGATATGATATCGCAGGCGTTGTCGATAAAACCGGGGCGAGGGTAATGAAGTTCAAACCCGGGGATGCGGTTTACGCTTATCTGCCGATCATGCGCGGCGGCGGTTATGCGGAGTTCGCGATCGCGAAAGAGGGCGAGATGGCACTCAAGCCGAAGAACATTGATTTTGAAAAAGCCGCCGCCGCGCCATTGGCCGCGACGACAGCGTGGCAAGCGCTCATCGATGAAGCAAAGATCGCCAAGGGACAGACCGTGCTGATTCATGGTGGATCGGGCGGGGTAGGGCATTTTGCGATCCAGATTGCGAAAGCGCGCGGCGCGAAAGTGGTTGCGACCGCTTCAACCGCAAACCAGGATTTGCTCAAGCAACTTGGCGCCGATCAACCCATCGATTACACGACGACGAAGTTTCAGGCCGTCGTGAAAAATGTCGACGTTGTCTTGAACTGTGTTCGCGCGGATACACTCCCAGCGTCGTACGCCGTGGTGAAGAAAGGCGGCGTGATCGTTTCAATTACGGGCGACCCTGATCAGGCTGAGTGCGAGAAACGCGGGCTTCGCTGTTCTGGAGTCATGGCGCATCCGGATGCAAATGTGCTGAATGAGCTGACAAAGTTGATCGAGGCGAACAAGGTCACGCCGATCGTGTCGCAAACTTTTGCATTGGCGGACGCGGCCAAGGCGCATCAGCAAATCGAGACGCGTCACACGCGCGGCAAGATTGTGTTGCGGGTAAGTGACGAGCCGAAACGCTGAAAACGCGAAACGCTGAAATGCGGGCTACTAAGCCGCGCTAACGCGGCATTCCAAACGAAAATGCGAACTCCGACTGTCCGGAATAAATTTTGTAGTCGCACGCAGCGCCGGAGGCGCGGAAGACTGTGGCCTGGGGCGCTGTATCTGTTTAGCGCCAACGGCGCTCTCATCACATTAGCCTGGAGCAACGCCCCAGGATCCCTCTGAAGATGAATGCCGCGCCTTTGGCGCGAAACACATACCGGGCTAAGCTCTATCGCGCCCTCAGCGCATTCGAACAGATACAATTTTATTTAAACGGCGCTAGCTGCGGAGCGCTTTAGTGAATCGAACCAATTCGTCGGCGACTCGCTCGATTCGATGCGTGATTTTTTTGTCAGTGATTCGTTCGCCGTCGAAAGCATCACTCGTAGCAAAGGCGAACCGCGGAATGATGACGCAGCGAAAGTCGAGCATCAGGCTGTTGGCGTACGACATCACCGACATGTAACTCGCGTGGCCTCCGGCAGCGCAAAGGAAGCCGACGATTTTTTCTTCCCACGCGCTACCCGTCAGCTCGATCATGTTCTTGGTCGTGGCGGCGACGTCATAATTGTAAACTGGCGAAGCAATGAGAATGCCGTCAGCGCGTTCGATGGACGCGCTCAAATTTTTCGAACCGGGCATATCATAACATTTGTCTGCATCGCACAACGGCAGGTCCATTTCGCGGATGTCGATCCAGTCGCAATCGACTTTCTGTTTTTGCAGATGCGCGAACGCAGCGCGCCCCATCCGCCGGCTGTTGCTGTCGGGATTGCCGCTGGTGCTAATGACAAGGTGCTTTGGCATCGCTACTTCAAATATTTGCCGATGAAGAGATGGCTGCGCCGCACAAAATTGTCCTTCTTGAAAAACAGTTGGATCATTTTCGAGAACGGCCGCGTGGACGCAACAGTGGGATGGGCTTGTTTTGGAAGCGACGATAAATCGTGAAATGGCCAGCATCGGTGGTGAGCACGAGGGCGCGGGGAAGGATTTCTGAGAGCCGAACCACGGCCGCGTCGCAAAAATCCATTTGCGGGTATTTGGCGGAAAGTGCGCGAAGATGCGCAATGTGATCGGGGAGAAGCG
>Ga0306920_100008698_pt1 | contig 13491 bp, 15 predicted proteins | sample flu12Cox44000170_FD_204666 | JGI IMG/M metagenome (GOLD analysis project Ga0306920, IMG submission 204666) | Lab enrichment of tropical soil microbial communities from Luquillo Experimental Forest, Puerto Rico - flux4day.12C.oxic.44.000.170 (v2)... | ecosystem: Environmental > Terrestrial >... | reverse complement strand
GAGCGCGGCGACGCGCGCGGGGTCGAGCCGGTGTGGCACGGCCAGGAAGCGCGGCTGCAGGACGGGCGGGTCGATCGCCGCCGCCAGCCGCTCGCGCATCGCCAGCTTGTTGGCGGCGGCGGCCATCGCTTCCGGCCCGTTCGCCGCGAGACCGAGCCGCCGGGCCGCGCTCGCGGCGACGCGCGCGGGGATCTCGCCGCCGACGGGGAGCACGGCCCGCACGGCCGGGGCCCCGTCGCCGGAGCCGACGGTGGCGTCGGCGATGGTTACGGCGGCCTGCTCCGGGTCCGAAAAGTCGATCACGATCGCGTCGGAGGGCCACTGCCATACCCGATCGAGGATGTGGCATCGATCCGACGCGACCATGACCCGCGCCCCTGCCCGGCGGCAGGCGTCGGCGAAGCCGGCCGCCCCGTAACTGGTCGTGTGCATGACGAGGACGACGGCGCGATCCAAGCACTCGTACTATACTCGCGCCCCCATGGGCGACGACGGCAGCCCCGACAAACCGCGCGGGACTGGTCCGCGCTCCGCGCTCTCCGCCGACGAGGTCCGCGCCTTCACCGAGCGCGCGCCGCGCAGCAAGGTGGTGGTGGCGGTGCTGTTCACCCCCGAACAGGGGGCCGGCGCCGCCGCCGACGCGCGTCGCCTGGTCACGGCCGAGCTCGTCAACGTGAGCAGCTCGGGGATGTTCGTCTCGTCGAGCCGCTTGTTCGAGGTCGGGACGCCGGTGCGCTTTCAGTTCAAGCTCGACGACGGGTCGGTGGCGTTGAGCGGCAGCGCGGTCATCGTCCGCCGCGAGCTCAAGGGGATGGGCCTCAAGTTCGTCAGCCTCGACCAGGCGGCGCGCGACCTGGTCGACCGGCTCGTCGAGGCGGCGTCGGGCGCCCCGGAACCGCCGCCCGGCGAGGTCGAGTACGCCCACGGCACCGTGCGCGTCCGGCTGTCGGCGGCGACCGCGCGCTATTTCACCTACAACCCGCTGCTCCACATCGGCGTCGGAGGGTGCTTCCTGCCGAGCGAGCGCGAGGTCTCGCTCGGGACCGGGTTCGAGCTCAGCGTCGTCGATGCGAGCGACCGGCTGCTGTTCCGGTGCAGCGCCAAGGTCGCGGCCAAGCAGGAGGGGCGCCTCGGCCTGCGTTTCCTCGAGCCGGACCGCACGGCGATGCAGGCGCTGCGCGCGGAGATCGCGCGCGCCGCCGCCTCGGCCCCGACCCCGCACGTGCGCTAGCACCGAAGGTCCGCCGATGCTGGTCGAGCTTCCCGTCCGCGGCGTCAGGGTGGGCGGCGTCACTGTCGGCCCCGGCGAGGCGCGCGCGGTCTCGATCCCGCTCTCGGCGCGACGCCGCGGCGACGGCGCGGCGCCGGCCCGCGCGATCCCGGCCTGGGTGGTCGTCGGCCACAAGGCGGGCCCGCGGGTGAGCGTGGTGGGCGCGGTTCGCGGCGTGGAGGCGGGCGCGGCGCGCGCCGCCAGCCGGTTGGCCGCGACGCTCGACCCCGCCGCGGTGTGCGGCAGCGTGGTGATCGCCCCGTCCTCCGCCCGGGGGGCCGGCTGTCACGGGTCGGCGGCGCACGGCCGGCGTGGAGCTTCCCGGGCGACGCCGGCGGCAAACGACGGCAGCGCGACGCCTTCACCGTGTTTTCCGACGTGGTCGTGAGCGCCCAGGCGCTCGTCGTGCTCGGCGGGCCGCCGCGCGGCCGCCGGGGCCCGGTCGTCGCCCGCGGGCGGCTCGCCGATCCGCGGGTCAAGCGCCTCGCGCTGGCGAGCGGCGCCGCCGTCGTGCTCCCGGCCCCGGCGCGGTCGCGGGGCCTGCTGGGCGCGGCCGCCGGGGCCCGCATCCCGGCGGTCGAGCTCTGCGCCGAGGGCGAGGGGGGCGAGGCCGCCGGCGAGCGCCTGGCCCGCGCGGCGCGCGCCGCGCTCGCCTCGTTCGGGACCTTCGGCAAGGAGGCGGGCGAGCCCGGCGCCAGCAACGGCGCCGGCCCGGCCGTGGTCGTCGATCCGCCGCTGCGGGTCGCGGCGCCGGCCGACGGTTTCCTCGAGGGGCCGGTGGCGGCGGGGGTCCGCGTGCGGGCCCGCGCCGCGCTCGGCCAGCTCGCCCCCCTGCTGCCGGGAGCGCTCGTGAAGCTGGAGGCGCCGGCCGACGGCCTGGTCATCGAAGCGGCCGCGCCGGGCCCCGCCCGCCGGGGCGCGACGCTGTTCCGGCTGGTCCCGCTGCCGCGCGCCGCCACCCGCTCCCGGGCCGGCGCCGCCCCCGGCGGGACGCCGGCCGACGAGCCCGCCGGCGTCGAGAGCAAGACCCGCGTCGGCTGGGTCGAGGAGGTCGGCCTCCCGGGGCTCGGCATCGATCGGCTCAAGGCGAAGATCGACACCGGCGCCCGCACCTCCGCCCTGCACGTCGCGCGCATGCGCACCGTCGACACCACGGCCGGCCCCCACCGCCGTCCGATCCTCGAGATCACCGTGCCGCGCGGCGGCCAGGGGCACCGCCCCGTCGTCGTGCGCGCGGCCGTGCGCGAGTTCGCGTCGGTGCGCGACACCTCCGGACGGACCGAACGGCGTCCGGTGATCGAGACCGCCATCCAGCTCGGGCCCATCCGGCGGCGGATCGCGGTGACGCTAACCAACCGGGGGGACATGCTGTTTCCCATGCTGATCGGGCGGACGGCGCTCGGTCCGGGGGTGGTCGTCGACCCGGCCCGGCGGTACCTGCTGCGGCGGTGACGAGCGCGGCGGTCACGAGCCGCCGGGGGCGCTTTTTTTGACAGCGCGTCCGGCCGGGTCGATGCTGGAGCCCCTTCCGACTATGACCGCTCGCCGTCGCCGCGCCGCCCCGCCGGGTCTCCGGGCCCGGGTGCCGGCGCGCTCGCGCGTGACGGTCCGCCGCACGGACGCCCCGCTGCTCCGTTCGGCGACGGTGAGCGCGGCCCTGCGCCAGAGCCGCACGGCGCTCAGCCACATCGAGGGGGAGCTCGAGGCCCTACTGGCGGCGCTGCGCGACCCGGCGGCGCGCGTCGACGCCGCGGCGGCGGACAGGCTGCGCGGCGCCACCGTGGCGGCCGGCGACGCGCTCGCCTCGCTGCGCGCCCTCGCCCGGCGGTAGGGCGGCTACAATACCGGCGGCATGACACGCACGAAGGGTGGCCTGCGCGAGCCGCTGCTCGCGTTCGCCGCCGCCACCGCGATCGCCGCGCTGCTGGCGGCGATCGGCATCGCCGTCCCCCTCGTACGCGACAACCTGCACGGCCTCATCGCCATCGTCTTCTTCTACACCCCGAGCGTCGCGGCGCGCCTCGGGGGACGCGACTTCGACTATCGGGAGGTGGGCCTGCGGGTGGAGCCGATCAAGCTCAACCTGGCGGTGGTCGGCGCGTTGTCGGCGCTCACCTTCCCGGCGTTCATCGCCGGATTCTTTCTCTTCTACGGCCACGTCTGTGGCGGGACCGCCAGCGGGCTGGCCCGGTTCTGGGCGCCGCTCTGCCAGCGGTGGCTCGGCGCCTCGGGCGGCCACCTCCACCTGCCGCCGCGGTTCTGGCTCTTGGCCTTGAGCCAGCTCGTGGTGGTCGCGATCCCCGAGGAGCTGTTCTTCCGCGGCTACCTCATGGAGCGCCTGGAGAAGGTCTGGCCCCCCACGCGGCGCCTGTTCGGCGCGCCGGTCGGCCTCGCCCTCTTGGCGTCGAGCGCGCTGTTCGCCCTCGGCCACCTGCTCGTGATCCCGAACCCGCAACGCCTGGCGGTGTTCTTCCCGGCGCTCGTCTTCGGGTGGATGCGGGCGCGAACGGGGTCAATCGCCGCGGGCGCCGTCTTTCACGCGCTGTGCAACATCGTGGCGGACGTGATGCACACGAGCTGGTTCGGGCCCTGAGGAGTCGTCATCGCCGGATGGGGACGATCTTGCCGTCCAGCGCCATCGCGATCTCCTTCAGCACGAAGTTGTATTCCTCGCACTCGGGCTCTCGCTCCAGGAAGCGCAGCATCTCGCTCAGCCCCTCGAGGATTTTCAGCTGGCCCATGAGGGAGTGAAACAGCCCGATCGAGGCCGTCTCGGACGCGGGCGAAAGCTCCCGCGCCCTCCTGTAGAACGCTTCGGCCTCTTCTGGCCGGTGGAGATCGAAGAGGTAGAGCCCGCCGAGCTCCCCGTTGATGGCCGCGGCCGCCGAGCGGCTCTCGACCTCCAGGGCCAGGAGCGGCACGAGGAGCTCGATCGCCTCCGAGGGGCGGCCGGCGTCACGCAGCTTGATCGCCGCGTTGAAGTCCTCCTCCCAGGATCGCATGCGCCCGTGCGCCCCCGGGCGCTACTTGCCCTTGCTCGTCTCGACGTACCGCAGGCGGAGATCGTAGAGCAGGCTCGAGATCAGCTTCGCCTCGGCGGGTGTGAGGTTCCCCTTCGTCTTCTCCTCGAGCATCGCGAGGATGTCGATGGTGTGCTTGGCGAGGGCCAGGTCCTGGTGCGGGCCGCCGGCATCGGGGTGCTCGAGCTCGCCGAGGTGGAGGAGCGCCGAGCTGCCGAGCGACAGCACGAAGGTGTGGAAGTCGACCGCGGGGAGCGCGGGGCCGCCCGCGGCGACCGCCTCCCCGTCGCCCTCTGGGGCGGGCGCGACGGGCGTCTCGGGGCGTGCTTCGCCCGAATCGCTAAACGCGCGCCGATCGGTCACCGTGAAGCCCCCAGGCTTGGATTCCCCGCTCGCCATGCGGCAAGGTTACGCACGGCTGGGGCGGGATTCAATGCCCCGGAGGCCAGGGAGGGCGGGGTGGCCGTCGGCCGGCTACTCGGCCGAGCTCGCGGGCGATTCGGCCTCGTCGGGTTCGGGCGGCTCGGGCGCTTCGATCTCGGCCCCGCCGTAGACTCCCTTGTCGGCGACGTCGTCGAGCGCCTTGACGTGCTTGTCGTAGTCCTTGCGGGAGACGAGCCCCTTCTTGATGTTTCGTTCGACGGTCCGCTTGTCGTAGAGGCGTGCCGTCTTGGGGTCCAGCTTGGTTTCTGCGTCTCGTCCCATGGGGTGCCTTAGCTAGCACACGCCGTGGAAATATCCTAGCCGGCGGCCAGGTTGTAAGCTGCGCGCCGCACGGGGCCCCCCCCGCGTCGGTTCCAACCCGCCCAAAAAACCGAGGAGACGAGGCAGCCCATGGACGTCCGGGTCATCAACGAGCTGGTGCAGAAGCAATCCGCGTTCGTCGACAAGCTGACGTCGGAGGTCGGGAAGGTGATCGTCGGCCAGAAGGCCATGGTCGAGCGGATCCTGATCGGCCTGCTCACCGGGGGGCACGTGCTCTTGGAGGGGGTGCCGGGGCTGGCCAAGACGCTGACGGTCAAGACGCTGGCCGACGTGCTGGCCATGAAGTTCCAGCGCATCCAGTTCACGCCGGACCTGCTCCCCGCCGACATCGTCGGGACCGTGATCTACAACCAGGCGCGGAGCGAGTTCGTGTCCAAGCACGGGCCGATCTTCGCCAACCTCGTGCTCGCCGACGAGATCAACCGCGCGCCGGCCAAGGTGCAGTCGGCGCTCTTGGAGGCGATGCAGGAGCGGCAGGTGACCATCGGCGACGCCACCCACAAGCTGCCGGACCCGTTCCTGGTGATGGCCACGCAGAACCCGATCGAGCAGGAGGGGACCTACGCGCTCCCCGAGGCGCAGCTCGACCGCTTCATGCTCATGATCAAGGTCGGCTATCCGACCAAGGAGGACGAGCGCGCGATCATGGATCGCATGACCGCGACGGTGAAGCTGGGCGCCGAGCAGGTGGTGACGCCCCAGGAGGTCGCCGAGGCGCGCGGGGTCATCCAGGAGGTCTACATCGACGAGAAGATCCGCGACTACATCGTCAACATCGTGCACGCCACGCGCGAGCCCAAGGCCCACGGCCTCGGCGAGCTCAGCGACTTCATCGCCTTCGGGGCCAGCCCGCGCGCGTCGATCTACCTGAACCTCGCGGCGCGGGCCCACGCCTTCCTGCGCCACCGCGGCTACGTCACGCCCGAGGACATCAAGGCCATCGGCGTCGACGTGCTCCGCCACCGCGTGATCCTGACCTACGAGGCGGAGGCGGAGGAGATCACCGCCGAGACCGTCGTGCGCAAGCTGTTCGAGCACGTCGAGGTCCCTTAAGCCCCGCCTGTACGGCCCGCGATGCTCCCCCGCGAGATCCTCAAGCGCATCCGCAAGATCGAGATCGTCACCGAGCGCCTGGTGCGCGACCGGATGGCGGGGCAGTACCACTCCGTGTTCAAGGGGCGGGGGATCGCCTTCTCGGAGGTGCGGCACTACACCCCCGGCGACGACGTCCGGCTCATCGACTGGAACGTGTCGGCGAGGATGAACGACGTGTTCGTGAAGCTTTTCTCAGAAGAGCGCGAGATGACCGTGCTCCTGCTGGTGGACATGTCGGCCTCGGGCCGGTTCGGCTCGCGCGTGCGCGAGAAGCGCGATCTCGCGGCGGAGATCGCGGCGGTGCTGGCGTTCTCGGCCATCCGCAACAACGATCGCGTCGGGCTCATCATCTTCACCGACGAGGTCGAGCGCTTCGTGCCGCCCAAGAAGGGGAAGCGGCACGTCTTGCGCGTGGTGAGCGAGATCCTCTCCTACCGCGCCAAGAGCCGGCGGACGTCGATCGCCTCGGGGCTCGAGTTCCTGTCGCGCGTGGCCCGGCGCAGGGCGGTCGCCTTCCTGATCTCCGATTTTCTGGCGCCGGTCGCCGACTACGAGCGCGCCCTGCGCATCACCTCCCGCCGCCACGACCTCATCCCGGTGCGGGTGGGCGACCCGCTCGAGGAGACGCTCCCCGACGTGGGGCTCGTCGAGCTCGAGGACCCGGAGACCGGCGGCGTGGTGGTGTTCGACACCGGCGGCCGGGAGGCGGCGGCGTTCGCGCGCGCCGCCCGCGCGGTCACCGAGGCCCGCACCGCGCTGTTCAAGCGGCTGTCGATGGACGCCATCGACGTCCGCACCGACAAGCCGTACCTGCCGGCGCTGACCACCTTCTTCGAGGCCCGGGCGCGGAGGATGCGGCATTGAGGCGCGCGGTGGTGGCTCTCGTCCTGCTGGTGGCCGGGCCGCGCTCCCTGGCACGCGCCGCCGCGGCCGCCGACGGTGGCGCGGAGGCGGATCCCGACGCCCCGACGGTGGCGGCGCGCGCCGACAAGACCGAGGTCCACGTCGGCGATCCGATCCAGGTGAGCGTGGTCGCCGTGGGCAAGAGCGGGGTGCCGGTGAACTTGCCGGGCACGCTCGAGCTCGGGCCGCTCACGCTGCTCGAGCGCAAGGATGCGGAGCAGAACCTGGGCGACGGCCGCATCCGGCGCGAGTTCACGCTGACCGTCGCCGGCTACGAGCCGGGCGAGGTCGCGGTCCCGCCCATCGACGTCACCTACCTCGGCCCCCGCGGCGACGTGCGCACGGCGCGGACCGCGCCGGTCCCCATCAAGATCGCCAGCCTCATCGCCAACGAGCCCGAGCCCGCGCTCAAGGACAGCCCGGGCGGGCCGGCGCCGGTGACGGTCATGGAGCAGAACCTCCTGCCGGCGTACATCGCGGGGGGCGTCGCGGCCGCGGCGCTGGGCGCGCTCTGCGCGGCGCTGATCGTGCGGCGGATGCGCGCGCGCCGCGGGGCCCGGCCCGGGCCGCCGCCGCGCCCGGCGCACGAGATCGCGCTCGAGCGGCTCGACCGCCTCGGCGCCTACGGCTTCCTCGAGAACGCCGACAACCGGCCGTTCTACTTTGCCGTGTCGGAGGTCATCCGCGATTACCTCGGAGCGCGCTACGACTTCGACTCGCTGGAGATGACGACGGACGAGCTCGCCGCCGAGCTGCGCCGCCGCGCGGGCCGGGAGCTGGTTCTGGGCGAGGTCGAGGGCTGGCTCTCAGCCTGCGACCTGGTGAAGTTCGCGAAGATCTCGCCGTCCGCGGCGGAGGCGCGGGGCGCGCTCGAAGCGGCGATCCGAATCGTCACCACGACGCGAGCCCACCCGGAGCCGCCCGCCCCTGGGTCGGTCTCGCCGGAGGCGATACATGCCTGAGCCTCGCCCCCCGCGCGCGAAGATCCCCTACGGCCTCATCGCGGTCGTGTTCGCGCCGCTCGCCGCCGGGTACGCGTTTCTGCTCCGCAACGTCGAGGGGTTCCGCTTCGCGCACCCCTGGCTGCTGGCGCTGATCCCGCCGGCCGTCGCGCTCGTGCTGTGGGTCGGCCTGGCGCGGGCGCCCGCCCGCCGCGGCCTCTACACCTACTCGCGCGCCGCCGAGCTCGCCGGCTATCGACCGGGGCTCGTCGCCCGGCTGCGCGACCTGCCGACGGTGCTGCGCCTCGCGGCCGTCGTCCTCATCGGCGTCGCGCTCGCCCGCCCGCAGTCGAGCCGGGCCAGCGACGATCTCGAGCTCGAGGGGATCGACATCGTCATCGCCCTCGACATGTCCGGCTCCATGCAGGAGACGGATCTGGTCCCCAACCGGCTCGAGGCCGCCAAGCTCGTCATCCAGGACTTCGTCCGCCACCGCCCGAGCGACCGGATCGGCCTGGTGGTGTTCGGGCGCGAGGCCTACACGCACATCCCGCTCACGCTCGATCACGGCACCTTCCTGCGCATGCTCGCCGAGCTCCGCCTCGGGATGATCGACGGTAACGGCACCGCGATCGGCAACGGCATCGGCGTGGCCCTCAACCGGCTTCGAAAATCCGACGCGCGCTCGAAGGTGATCATCGTCCTCACCGACGGCGAGAACAACGCCGGCAACATCTCGCCCGAGCAGGCGGCCCGCTACGCCGAGACGCTCAAGGTCAAGGTCTACACCATCCTCGCCGGCGACCCCGAGCGGCAGGAGCGGGAGTACGGCCACCCGGTCAACGCCAAGCTGCTCGAGCAGATCGCTTCGATGACAGGCGGGACCCCCTACCTCGCCACCGACAAGCGCGCCCTCGCCGAGCGCTTCCAGAAGATCCTCGAGGATCTCCAGAAGTCGCGCATCCGCGACCGCGGCACGCTCTACGCGGAGCTCTACCGTCGTTTCGTGCTCGTCGCCTTCGGGTTGCTCCTGCTCGAGCTCGCGCTGCGACTCACGCGCTGGCAAAGAATCCCCTGATCGCCCCCTGACATGCGCTTCGCCAACCCCCACGCCCTCTGGCTCCTGTTCGCGGTCCCCGCCGCGGTGCTGGGCTACGGCCTCGCCTTCGCCGCCCGGCGCCGCCGGCTGGCGCGCCTCGGCGACGAGCCGCTGGTCGCCAAGATGGCCGCCACCGTCTCGATGCCGCGCAAGCTCTTCCGCGCCGCGCTCGCCGTGCTCGCGCTCGGGCTGGTGGCGCTGGCGCTGGCGCGGCCGCAGGCCGGCGGGCGCGCGCGCCTCACCAAGGATCGGGGGATCGACCTGGTCGTGGCCTTCGACTTCTCGCGCTCGATGCTGGCCAAGGACGTCTACCCGTCGCGGCTCGAGCGCGCCAAGCGGGAGCTCGACCAGCTGCTCGACGGCCTCGCGGGCGACCGCGTCGGCGTGGTCGCCTTCGCCGGCGAGACGCTCTCCTACCCGCCCACCACCGACTACGCGGCGGTGAAGCTGTTCTGGCGCGATCTCGGCCCCTGGGACATGCCCGTCGGCGGGACGGCGATCGGGCGGGCCATCACCGCGGCGCTGCAGGAGCTCGTCAACCTGCGCGCCAAGGGCGGGACCACGCGTGGGCAGGCGATCCTGCTGCTGACGGACGGCGAGGACACGGACAGCGAGCCGCTCGAGGCCGCCGACCAGGCCTCCAAGCTGGGGGTGAAGATCTTCACGGTCGGCGTCGGCTCCCGCTCCGGCGAGCTGATTCCGGAGTATGACGAGCAGGGGAAAGTGACCGGCTACGTCAAAGATCCCGACGGCAAGTACGTCACCTCACGGCTCGGCGAGGAGACCCTGGCGGAGATCGCCCGCCGCACGGGCGGCGACTTCTTCCACGCCGACGCCAAGCGCTTCGGCGTCGACGAGGCGGCGCACGCGCTGGCCGGTCTCAAGCGCACCGAGAACGAAGCCCGCCTCGTGCGCGAGTACGACGAGGTGTTCGAGGCCCTGCTCGGGCCGGCGTTCCTCTTGCTCGTGCTCGAGGCGTGCATGAGTGAGCGGCGCCGGCCGCGCCCGGCCGAAGGAAAGACGGCGTGACGTCGCTGGCGCTCGCCGGTCTGCTGGCCCTGGCGCCGGTCTTCGGTCCGGTCTCCGGTCCGGTCTTCGGCGGCTTCAACCTGCTCGAGAGCAAGAACGCCGAGGTGGAGCAGGGGAACGCCGCGCTCAAGGCCGGCAAGGCCGACGACGCGCTCGCCCACTACGACAAGGCGATCGCCAAGCTCCCCGCCGATGCTGGCGCGCACTTCGATCGCGGCGCCGCCCTCTACGCGCTGTCGCGGTTCGACGAGGCGGGTCAGGAGTTCCTGCGCGCCACGCAGGCGCCCGATCCCAAGCTCAAGGCCGACGCCTTCCTCAACCTCGGCAACGCGTTCTTCAAGAAGGAGAAGTTCAAGGAGGCCGTCGAGGCCTACAAGCGGACCCTCGCCCTGCGCGCCGGCGACCAGAGCGCCAAGTGGAACCTCGAGGTCGCGCTGGCCAAGCAGAAGGAAGAGGAGAAGAAGAAGCAGGATCAGAAGGACCAGAACAAGGACGACAAGAAGGACCAAAACAAGAAGGACAAGCAGGACCAGAAGAAAGACGACGCGAACAAGGACAAGGACAAGAAGCAGGACCAGAAGAAGGACGACCAGAAGGACAAGCAAGACAAGCAGGATCAGAAGCAGGCGGATCAAGACAAGCAGGACAAGAACCAGAAGCAGCCGCAGCCGCAGCCGCAGCCCCAGAAAGACGCCGACCAGCAGCAGATCGAGGCCGTGCTCGACAACCTCGAGCGCAGCTCGAAGGACCTCGAGAAGGAGCGGGCCCGCCTGCGCGCGGTCCGCCGCCGGCCGCCGGCGAAGGACTGGTGATGCGCCGCCTGGTCCTCGCCCTCGGCTGCCTCGTCGTCGTCGCCGCCCGCTCGGCCGCCGCGCAGACGCCGCCGTTCGTCGCGGCGCTCGACCGGCAAGCGGCGGCCCCCGGCGAGCCGTTCGTCTACGAGGTGACGCTCACCCTCGGCGGCGACGACCCCTTCGACGACTTCCGCGCGCCCGACTTCAAGGGCCTCTCCGTGCTCTCGGCGTCGCGCTTCCCCAACCGGTCCATGTCCGTCCAGATGGGCGGCGGCGCGACGCGCGTCGAGAACCGCCTCTCCTGGCGGTTCGAGCTGGCCCTCGCGGCCGGCGCCAAGGGGCCGGTGACCATCGGGGCCGCGCACGTGCGCGTCGGCGGCCGCACGCTCGCCTCGAACGCCGTGACGGTTCACCTGGGCGCGGCGGGCGCCGCCCCGTCGCCGCCACCCGGACAGCGCGGCGGCAAGGGGCTCTTTCCCGGCGGACTGTTCCCGCCGGACATCTTCGGCGAGGAGCCGTCCGACAACGCCGTGTCGTCGACGCCGGGGGCCGCTTTCATCCGCGCCGTCGTCGACAAGCCGCGCGTGTTCGTGGGCGAGCAGGCGACGGTCACCTGGTACCTCTACATCACCGAGCCGCAGAACAACTTCCAGCCGCTCGCGCAGCCGCGCACCGACGGGTTCTGGTCCGAGGACTTGCCGTCGACGAACCCGCAAGGGCGGCTCGCCTTCACCGACAAGGTCGAAGGGGGCCGGCGCTACCAGGTGGCGGTGCTGGCGGCCAAGGCGCTGTTCCCGCTCCAGGCCGGCAAGCTGACCGTGACGGCCATGGAGGCGGAGGTCTCGCAGGCCGATTTCTTCGGCCGGCCGGTGCGCGCGCGGCGGCTCAAGGCCGACCCACTCACCATCGAGGCGGTGCCGCTGCCGCGCGAGGGGCAGCCGCCCGGGTTCGAGCCCGGCAACGTCGGCCAGTTCAGCTGCGAGGTGGCGACGGACCGCGCCGGGGTGGCCATCGGCGACGCGGTGACGGTGACGGTGACGGTGCGGGGAACGGGAAACGTCCGCAACGTCCACGTCCCGGCGCTGCCGACGCTCGACGGCTGGAAGAGCTACGAGCCGAAGACCAACGTCGCGGTCGAGCCCGGGACCCCCGTCACCGGGACCAAGACCGTCGAGTGGCTGATCCGGCCCGATCGCGCGGGCAAGACCACCATCCCGGCGCTGGTGCTGGCCAGCTTCGACCCCGCCGCCCGGCGCTACGTCGAGACGCGCACGCTGCCCATCGAGCTCGTGGTGACGGGCGAGCCCGGAGCGCCAACCACCGTCGCGGGCGCCGGCGCGGGCGCCCCGTTGGCGGGCGGGCCGGTCGTCGACAACGTGATCGGCCAGGCCATCCGGCCCATCCGCGTCCGGGGGACGCCGCGGCGCGATCTGGGCGCCGCGTTCATCCACGGCGCCGGCTTCACGGCCACGGTCGTCGTGCCACCGCTCGCCTTCCTCGGGCTGGTCATCGGGGGCCGCGTGCGCCGGCGCCTCGGCGCCGACACGGGGCGGACGCGGCGGCGCCGCCTGCGCTCGCACGCCCACCGCCGGCTGCGCGCGGCTGAAGGCCATCGCGCCCTGGGCCGCACCGCGGACTTCTACGTCGAGATCGATCGCGTGCTGCGCGAGGTCCTCAGCGAGCGGCTCGGCGCCCCGGCCGCCGGCCTGAACCTCGACGAGCTGCGGACGGCGCTGGCGGCGCGCGGGCTCCAGCCGCCCGAGATCGCGCGCGTGGCTGCCGCGCTCGAGGCCAGCGACCAGGCGCGCTTCGCCCCTGGCGAGCGGGCGTCGCCGACGGCCATGGCCGCGGCGCTCGGCGAGGCGGCCGAGCTCATCGACATCATCGGGGGCGAGGCGTGATGCCGCGCGCGCCCAGAGCGGCGACGGTCGTCGTGGCGCTGGCCGGGGCCGCGCTCGTCGCGCTCGCCGGCGCCGCAGCGCGCGCCGACCGCCTCGACGAGGCCTGGCGCCGCGGCAACGAGGCCTACCTGCGCAGCGACTACGCCGCCGCCGTCGCCGCCTACGAGGAGGTCGAGCGCTCGGGCATCTCCTCGGCCGACCTGGCCTACAACCTCGGCGACGCCTACGTCCGCAAGGGGGCGCTCGGGCCGGCGATCTGGGCGTTCGAGAAGGCGGCGGCGCTCGACCCCGGCGACGAGGACGCCCGCTACAACCTGGCGCAGGCGCGCAAGCTCGCCGCGCGGCGCGCGACCGACCGGATCGAGGGGGAGGAGCGCGAGCCGTTCTGGATCCGCGCGGTGACGAGCCTGGGGGCGTCGACGGAGACCTGGCTGTTCGTGGCCCTCTACCTGGGGTTCTTCGCGGCCCTGACCTGGCGCCTGCGGGCCCGGGGCGATGCGCGCCCTGCGCTGACGGCCGGCGCGGCCGTGCTGGGCGCGGGGGCGCTGCTCGCCGGCGTGCTGCTCGCCGGGCGGGTCCACCTCGACCGCCTCCCCTTCGGCGTCCTCCTCCCCGACGCGGTCGCGGTCAAGGAGGGGGCTGACGTCAACTACCGGACCAGCTTCGAGGCCCAC
>Ga0306920_100008697_pt1 | contig 13492 bp, 14 predicted proteins | sample flu12Cox44000170_FD_204666 | JGI IMG/M metagenome (GOLD analysis project Ga0306920, IMG submission 204666) | Lab enrichment of tropical soil microbial communities from Luquillo Experimental Forest, Puerto Rico - flux4day.12C.oxic.44.000.170 (v2)... | ecosystem: Environmental > Terrestrial >... | reverse complement strand
TCGACATTCATCTTCTCGTCCGGCGTCAGGGCGAGGGCCGCCCAGTGCCGCGTGTCCTCCATCGCCCGGTCGCGCTCGGTGTCAAACGACACCTTGACCTCGATCATTCGCTCGATGCTGTTACCGGGGCGCCCGGCGCGCTGCAGTCCTTCCTCGACCTTGGGCAGCAAGGTATCGCGATAGAGAGCATCCCCCTTGCCGCTGGTGCAGATGAACCCTTCGGCGAGCTCGCCGGCCATCGCCGCAGCGGTCGGGCCGGAGGCGGCGATCCAGATCGGCACCGGGGTCGCCGGGCGGTCGTATATCGTGGCGCCGCGGGTGCGGTAGTACTGCCCGTCAAAGGTCACCCGCTCCTCGGTCCACAGCCGGCGCATCAACAGGATCGACTCGCGCAGCCGGCCCTGCCGTTCACGAAAGCCCGGCCATTTGATGCCGGTCGCCGGCACGTCGTTCAACGATTCGCCGGTGCCGACGCCAAAGATCACGCGGTCGGGAAACATCGCACCCAATGTGCCGACCGCTTGCGCCACGACCGAGGGATGGTAGCGAAAGGTCGGGGTCGCAACGCTGGTGCCGATCTGCACCCGCGTCGTCTTGGCGCCGAGCGCGCCGAGCCAGGCGAACGAGTACGGCGCATGCCCGCCGGTGTGCTTCCACGGCTGAAAGTGGTCGCTGACAAAGACCGAGTCGAAGCCGACCGCCTCGGCCAGGCACGAGAACTCCAACAGCTCGCGCGGCCCAAACTGTTCGGCCGACGCCTTGTATCCGAGCTTCAGCAACGCTTGTTCCTTCCCTATACTTTGGCGAGCACGTCTTCGCGGAACCGCCGCATCTCGCCGATCATCGAGTCGGCGGTGTCGCCGGCGAAATTGAAATCGACATAGCCGACGCCGAAATCGCGGAACGCCCGCAGATCGGCGACAACATCGGCGGTCTGGCCGGAAAACAGCCGCCGCTCGCCGTCATCGGCGCGTGCCGGCAGCGCGCTGCCCCAGGCGCTGATGCGATAGGCGAGCGCCATTTTCGCCGGATCGCGGCCGGCTTCGCGAGTCAGCCGGCGCAGCCGCTCGACCCCGCCCTGAAAGCGCTTCATCGAATCGAGCCGGTGCTGCGGGTTGGTGCCGATCGGATACCAGCCGTCGCCGAGCCGCGCGGTCCGGCGCAACGCCGGTCCGCTCTCGCCGCCGACCCAGATCGGCGGGTAGGGCTTCTGAACCGGCTTGGGCTCGAACAGGATGTTGGCGAACTTGACGTAACGACCCTCGAAGCGCGGGTCGTCTTTGGTCCACAGCTCGCGGCAGGCGTTCAGATATTCGTCGGTAACCGCACCCCGTTCGGGAAAGGGCGGCACGCCGAGGGCCTCGAACTCTTCCCGCATCCAGCCGGCACCGATGCCGAAGACGAGCCGCCCCTTCGACAGCACGTCGATTGTCGCCAGCATCTTGGCGAGCAGCACCGCCGGACGGTGCGGGACGACGGTGACCGACGTGACCAAACGCAGCCGCGAGGTCCGGCCGGCGACAAAGGCGACTGCGGTCAATTGCTCGTGCCGGTCGCCGCGTGCGCGGCCGGGGAATTCGCCGGTGTCGCTGTAGGGATATTTGGCTTCGATGTCGCGGGGAATGACAACATGGTCGCTGATCGTTGCGTAGTCGTAGCCGATTGCTTCGCCCTCGGCCGCGATGCGCGCGAGATTGTCGGGTGACGAGAGCGGTCCGCTGACCGGTGGGCTGAAGCCGAACTGCATCTGTTGTCCCTCCCGCGAGAATTAGCTCCTGATAGTTACGGTAGCAGGCACGACGCGGCGTGACCACCGCGGGCTAGCGGTCGGCCTCGCAACGCAGCCAATCGCGAAAAGCGCGCACCTTGAGCCGTTCGAGCGCCCCCGGTGCGGTGACGATGTAGAAGGCGAACTGGTCCGGCAGCGCCAATGAAAAGAGCCGGACCAGACGGCCAGCGGCGAGGTCGGCGGCGGCGATCGTGCTCTGGGCTAATACTACGCCGTGGCCGGAGATCGCCGCATCAAGCGCCAGATGCATGTTGTTGAAGCTGAGGCCGGTGATAGCCGGGACATTTGTGACCCCGGCGGCCTTCAGCCACATCGACCAGGTCGGCACCAGCGGGTCGCGTTCGACGGCCTGATCGTGGATCAACGCGTGTGCGGGAAGATCCGCGGGTGTGCGCAGCGGCGGACCATTCGTCAGCAGCTGCGGGCTGCAGGCCGGGAACACCTCGTTTTTCAGCAACAGCTCGACCTCGAGCCCGGAATAGCGGCCGGCGCCGTAACGGATCGCGATGTCGAAATCGCCCTTGGCCAAATCGACTATCGCGTCGGTCGCGGAAATCCGCACATCGACCTCGGGGTGTTGCTCTTGGAACCGATGCAACCGCAGAACCAGCCATTTGGCAGCGAAGGAGGGCGATGCGGTCACAGTCAACGTCCCGGTATCGTTGTGCGCCCGCAATCGCCTGACCGAAGACTGGATGCCGGCAAAGGCCTCGGTGAGCCCGGGCAACAAAACCCGAGCCGAGGCGGTGAGCTCGATCGACCGGTTCATCCGGTGAAACAGCCTGACCCCGAGATCCTCTTCCAGGGCGTGGATCTGGTGGCTGACCGCGGCTGGCGTGACGTGGAGCTCGTCGGCCGCCTTGCTGAAGCTCATATGGCGAGCCGCCGCTTCGAATGCCCGCAGCGCGCTCAGGGGAGGCAGATGGCCGTTCATGCCGGATGAGAATTACTAAGCCGTTGCTGAGAAAGTCTCGTTTGTCGGTTCGTGCATCGCCGCTACTTGAGGATCAAGTGGTTGTGATGAGCGGATTCGCAACGCTCGACAAGTTTAGGAGAACTCAGATGACGGTAATTCCCCTCGAGGTACCCCGTCGCCGGCTAGACCCGCTCCCGCATACCCGCGCGCGGCGCATGAAGAGCAATGTGGCAGGCCGGCTACTGGCGACATGGCGGGAATGGCGGCGGCGGGCGCACGGCCGCGCCGAGCTGGCCGGGCTCGACGACAGGATGCTCAAGGACATCGGGCTCACCCGCGGTGACGCCGAATTCCTGAGCAATAAGCCGTTTTGGAGAGCTTGATGATGAAACCGATGAGACTAGCCGGCATAGCTATCGGAAGGTGGTTCCGGCGCGCGATGGTTGCCCTGGCGCCGCCACCGGCGCATGCTGATCGCAAAGCTTCGACGGAATATTACCGGTTTCCGATGTTCTGAGCATCGGATGACCGCCGCCAACAAAGTGGAGGATCAAACCATGACGACCCCGGACGGCCTTCGCTATGTCGAGGGTGAGCTCAATTATCTCGTCCCGATGCCGGAGCGGCCGCGCTATTACGCCTACGACGCCGGCCCCGAGGCGCCGCCGACAAATATGGCGCACGAGGCGCATCGGGTGCAGATCCACGACATGCGGCCGATTTCGGCGGGAGTGGCACTCGACCGGCAGGGCTTCGCGCTCGTCGAGCAGCGCACCCAAGTTCGTGACTTCTGGGACGAGGACGAAGTGCGGCGGGTCTATTATCCGGAGGCCGAGCGCTTTATCGCCGAGGTGACGGGTGCGAGCCGGGTGTTCATCTTCGACCATTTGCAACGCCGCCGGGTACCCGGCGCTGAGCGCCGGGCGCCCGGCGTGCCACCGCAACCGGCGACGCGCGTCCATGTCGATCACACCGCCAAATCCGGCCCGCAACGGGTGCGCGATCTGTTGCCGGAGGATGCCGACGAGCTACTGCGCGGCCGCGTCCAAGTCATCAATTTGTGGCGCCCAATCCATGGGCCCTTGCAGGACGCCCCGCTCGCGATGTGCGACGCGCGCACGATCGATCCCACCGATTTGGTGCCCTCGGATCTCGTCTATCGCCACCGTGTCGGCGAGACCTATTCGGTCACCTACAACCCGGCGCACCGCTGGTACTATGTGCCGGAGATGCGGCGCTACGAAGCGCTGCTGCTCAAATGCTGTGATACTAAGACCGATGGGCGGGCGCGCTTTATGGCGCACACCTCGTTCACCGATCCGACCACCCCGCCCGATGCGCGGCCGCGTGAGAGCATCGAGCTGCGGACATTGGTCTTCCACCCGAATTGAGATGTGCCTGCCACGGCCCGGCTTCAGCAACGGCGCCGGGCATGCCGCACATTCAAGCGTGCGATGACTGACACGCCGCGAATCGCCTGGGGCGGCAAGCCGCTCTATGGGGCGAGGGTCGGCATACTGATGCTGGAGACGCGGTTCCCGCGCATCCCCGGCGATATGGGCAATGCCGGGACCTGGCCGTTTCCGGTCCTATACAAGGTCGTGCCCGGCGCCTCACCGCGCCGCGTTGTCTGTGACAAGGCGGAGGGGCTGCTCGACGAGTTCCTCGACGCTGCCAGCGAGCTGGTGCGGCTGGGCGCCGACGGCATCACCACGACCTGCGGGTTTCTGTCGCTCTTTCAGCGCCAGCTGGCGGCACATGTCGGCGTGCCGGTCGCGACTTCGAGCCTGATGCAGATTCCGGTTATCGAGCGTGTATTGCCGCCCGGCAAACGCGTCGGGGTGCTCACGGTCAGCGCGGCAAACCTTACCGAAGATCACCTGCTCGCCGCCGGCGCCGATCCGGCGACCCCGGTCGTCGGCACCGACGACGGCGATGAGTTCACCCGTGTCATGATCAATGACGAGGAGCGGCTCGACGTCGCCGCCGCCGAGCGCGACATCCTCGCCGCCGGCGACGCGCTCGTCTCCTGCCACCCTGATGTCGGCGCGATGCTGCTCGAATGCACCAACATGGTGCCTTACGCCCGCGCACTCTCCGAGCGGCTGCGCCTGCCCGTGTTCAGCATCTACAGCTTTGTGAGCTGGTTTCAGTCCGCGCTGGTGCCGCGCGACTTTGGCCATCCGGCGAGTGCGGTCCGCGAATGGCGCGAGCGCTAAACACTTCGTCGATCGGATCGTTACCAGACTACCGGCACATCGTAATCGGCAAACACCTTGTCGACCGTGACCATGTGACACCGCTCAGCCAGCGCCTGAACAATCATGATCCGGTCCCAGGGGTCGCGGTGCGGCCCGCGAAGCGACGCAGCCGCAAGAGCGTGTTCGAGTGAGATCGGAAGAAGCCCGATCCCGTCTCGCTCGAGGCGGCGCCCCAGTCTCTCTGGCAAAGCGGGTAACCGCCCACCCGCTGCCTGTACGCAAATTCGTACCCGATACAGGCGCTGACCAAGACCTCGTTATCCAAGCTCATGATGCGCTTCGCGCCACCGCCGAGAGCTGTGGATCGTCGATGAGCCACCACAATAGCGCATGCGTATCGAGCAGCAGCCTCACGGCTCGGATGAACGCCGAAGCGTGATGCCGAACTCGTCGGTGTGTTTCCCTTCGGCCGCGTCGACATCCTCTGGATCCATGGGTGCGAACAGGGCTTCGTTTGAGATCTTGAAACCGCGCCAAGCACCAGGCTTCCGCCGCGTCATGGTCTCGATCGGGACGAGCCGCGCCATGGGCTTGCCGGCCCGCGCGATGACGATCTCTTCGCCGGCGAGCGCGCGGTCGAGCAGCGCGGAAAGCTTCGCCTTTGCTTCCGCTATATTGATTGGAACGGTCGTGGCTTCGAGTTCCGTTATGTGTTGAATATGGCCCAGTCCGGTCAATGGTCAAAGACTATGAGCCTGGTCACCCTTCGCTTTGCCACGGCCGACGATGTCGGCTTGCTGCTGGAGTTGATCCGCGAGCTCGCGGCCTATGAAAGAGCGCCTGGAGCGGTCGTCGCGACCGAGGATGACTTGCGCCGGCATGGGTTCGGACCGGAGCGGCGGTTCGAGGCATTGCTTGCGTTCGTCGATGATGAGCCGGCTGGGTTTGCCCTGTTCTACCCGGATTTTTCAACCTGGCGCGGCCGGGCCGGGCTCTTTCTCGAGGATCTTTATGTCAAGGAGTGGGCGCGCGGACGCGGTGTCGGCCGGCGGCTGATGACACGGCTCGCGGCACTCGCGGTCGAGCGCGGCTGGACGGCACTGAATTTCAATGTTTTGGACTGGAACCCGGCGCGCGGCTTCTACCGCCGGCTCGGCATCGAGCGGCGAAGCGAATGGCTGCCGCACAGCGCGACCGGCGAAGCGCTCCGCCGCCTCGCTGCGCAGGATCGCGGCGAGGTCGATTGACGAGCTTGCGGGTCAATACCTGCCGCCGAGCTTGCTGTGGTCCCAGCTGGTGACCTTCTCCGGGACGATCTTCAGTACCACCCGTTTGGGCGCGCTGTCGACTGATCCGCTCGGCCGTGAGGGACCGGCGCCCCGCGCCTCGGCCATGCCGGCAAATGCCGCTCGGACGGCGTCTGCGCCCTCGATGATCTCGCAGTGCCCACGTACCATGACCCCGCGCAATTCGGCATAGGCATTGCCCGACTCGATCATCAGCGCGACCTTCGGGTTGCGGCGGATGTTCAAGACCTTCTGCGCCTTGCCGTAGGAGGTCATGTAAAAGGCGCCGTCCTTGGCGAAATAGTTCATTGCCACGACGTGCGGAAAGCCGTGCTGGTCGAGGGTCGCCAGCGCAGCCTTGCGCTGCTCGCGAAAGAATGCGGCCTGCTCCTGGGGGCTCAGCTGGATTTGCGGGCGTCGGTTCATCGACATTCCTTTCGGCGCGTGCTAGGCAGCGAGGCTCATCTAGCTTTTGCGCGACGGCTCTGCAACGCTTTGGCGAGCGGCAGAAGCCAGCGGGAGAATTGGCAATGCTCGAAATCTATACTTGGCCTACCCCCAATGGCCACAAGGTACACATCGCGCTCGAAGAGCTCGGCCTGCAATACAAGGTGATTCCGGTTGATATCGGCGCCGGCGACCAGTTCAAACCGGAATTCCTGAAGATCACGCCGAACCATCGGATCCCGGCGATCGTCGATCCCGACGGCCCCGGCGGCAAACCCTTCACGTTGTTCGAATCGGCCGCGATCCTGATCTATCTGTCGGAAAAGAACGGCGGCAAGCTGATCCCCAAGGACCCGATCGGCCGTTACAAATGCCTCGAATGGATGATGTTTCAGATGGGCGGCATTGGGCCGATGTTCGGCCAGTGGAACCACTTCGCCAGCTACGCGGTCGAAAAGATACCCTACGCGATCGAGCGCTACACGAACGAAGTCAAGCGCCTGCACCGGGTGCTCGATCATCGCCTCGAGGAGTCGCACTGGCTCGCTGGCGACGAATACAGCATGGCCGACATCATCACGTTCCCGTGGATTCGCGGCGCCGAGCGGCGCAACATCGATCTCGCCGACTATCCCTCGGTCAAACGCTGGCACGACGAAATGGCGGCCCGGCCGGCGGTGCAGCGCGGGGTCGCGGTGCTGGCCGATCGTCAGTGGCAGGGCCCGATCAACGCCGCCGAGCGCGAGAACTATTTCGGCGCCACCCAGTTCGCGGTTCGCTGAGAAAGAGCGGCGAGATAACGCCTCCGCTATAATCAGTAGCGGATACTGCCGTCCGGCCGGTCGTCCGGCCGGTCTCGTGCCGCTCGGAGGCGGCGTCATGCGTATTCCGATCGGTTTAAAGATCTTTGGCATCGCCGTCGGGCTGCTGATCCTGATGGCGACCGCGGCGTTGTTGAGCATGCAGATGACGCGGACCGTCGACGGCCAGCTTGCGATCATCGACGAGAATTATTTCCCGGCCTATGTCGCGCTCGCCCAGGCCAATATTCGCTCCGTCGAGGAATCGGCCTATGTCCGGCGGCTGCTGCTGAGGATCGCCGAACCGGGTGACAATGCCGCTAGAATTGATCAGCTGCGCCAGCAGGTCGCCACAACCGGCAAGACAAGCGACGAACGGATTGCCGATGCGCGCCGATACATCAACCGGCAGATCGCCGATCCGCTCGATTTCGACGACAACATCGCGCTGGCACGGCTCGACGACAAAATTGAATTTTTGCAAGAGGAGCGGCAGCGTTACGAAGCCGTGCTCGGCAAGCTGCTCGCCGCCGCCGAGGCCGGCAATAAACCAGTGGCCGGCGAATTGCTCGGCGAGCTGGACGAGTTGCGCGATGATTTCGACCACAAGATCGACGCCGCGCGCGACGAAATGCGGCGGCTCGCGAGTGCCGCCATCGTCGGCACGCGCGCCTACCAGCGGCATGTCGTCACGATCGGCGTGGCATTGCTGGCGCTCGCCGCGTTGCTTGGTCTCACCGTCGCGGCCCTTGTCACCCTCGGTCTGGTGCGTCCGGTGCGACGCCTGCTCCTCGGCACCACTGCCGTCGAGCGCGGCGCGCTCGACACCGTGGTGCCGATCACGTCGCGCGACGAGATCGGCTCGCTGACCCAGTCCTTCAACAGCATGGTCGACGAATTGCGGGTCAAGGCGCGGATCCGTGACACCTTTGGCAAATATGTCGATCCGCGCATCGTCGCCGGGCTGCTCGACCGGCCGGAGCTGACCGAAGCCAGAGGCTCGCGCCGAGAAATGACGATCTTGTTTTGCGACATGAAAGAGTTCACCGCCCTCAGCGAAGGCATGACGCCGACGGCACTGGTCAATGTGCTGAATCGGTACATCACCGTGATGTCGGAGCCGGTGCGCCGCAATAACGGTATCATCGACAAGTATATCGGCGACGGGATCATGGCCTTTTGGGGTCCGCCCTTTACCAGCACCGACGATCATTCCGGGCTTGCTTGTTTGGCCGCGCTCGAGCAACTCGCGGACCTCCCCGGCTTCCGTGCGGAGCTGCCCGAGATCACCGGTCTCAGGCGCGGCTTTCCCGAGGTCGATCTTCGCATCGGCATCGCCACGGGCGATGTAATCGTCGGTAATATCGGCTCGGAGCAAACGCGCAATTACACCGTGATCGGCGACACCGTCAATTTGGCCTCGCGCCTGGAGGGGGCCAACAAGACCTATGGCACGCGCGCGCTCGTCAGCGAAGGAACCAACCGTCTGGCCGCCGATCTGGTGGAGACCCGCGAGATCGACCAGGTCCTGGTCGTCGGCAAGACCGAGCCGCAACGCATCTTTGAGCTGCTCGGGCGCAAAGGCGAAGTCAGTGGCGAGCTCCTGGCGCTGCGCGACGCTTTTGGCACCGCACTCGGCGCCTATCGCCGCAAAAATTGGGATGAGGCGCGCGCCGGTTTCGAGAACTGCCTCGAGATCATGCCCGGTGATGGACCGAGCAAGGCATTTCTCGGCCGCATTGCTCGGTTCTGCACCGCCGCACCCGACCACGACTGGGACGGCGTGTGGTCACTGGCGGAAAAGTGAGTTGCTCGATATTAGTTATCTTGTCCCGAGACATCCAAACCCGATGTGAAGCTGAGCAAGAGGAATTGAAACGCTCGCCCCCCAAACCTATAGCATTATCCCACCATCCCTCGCCAGGGAACCTTTTGAAAGTTGTGCACCATATCCGGACAGAAGGGTCGAAATCCTCGATCATCCCGGTCCTTCAGTAGAAGCATGTGTAAAGTCGAGCAGGAAATCCTAGAAGAGTGTTAAAAGAAATTAATTGTTTTTTTTGACTTGTAAAAGTAGAATTTTTTTGTATCGTAAAAAGGGTGGCGCGGTACTCTTACGCCACGCCGCCCTTGACATTATGGAACTGATCAGAAGTTCAGACAATGCCCGCGAATACTATAAGGTTTTCCCGCGCCTGGCGTAAAGCGCTCGGTGCCAGCTTGGCCGCTCCGCTGCTTTTGTCGGGCACTCCTGGCGCTCACGCATCCTTGCTTGGAACCTCCGGGTATGTGTTTGCGGCCCATGTCGGCAACAGGTGTGCGGCGGTATTCATTACACCACAATTTAATTCGCCAAATGGTGGTCAATGGTTTGCAATCGACATTTCTAGCTCAACCCCCCTTACACCACAAGCAGTGTCTGCTCAGGTTGGGATTTTACTTGGCGCGGCGAACGCAGAGAATCTGGCAATTTTGGCCGGTCAGACGCCTACGAAACTAGGCCTCGATTATGACCCAACCCAGACAATTACTTGCAATTGGGATGCAGTGGGAGATGGAATAATTCAAGGCTCCGCGGCGAGGAATTTCAATTACCCGCCTCCAGCAAATCAATAAAGGCTGAAGCTGGCGATTTGCCATTGCAGGGGCCGGGCGACGGCATGGATCTGGCCCGGCCAGGTCTTACCGGTGCTTCCACGAGACCCGGGGCAACCGAGCGAGACGCCGGGCTCGCCATCGGTCGGGCACGCTTGTTACGGATGGCGCTAGGACGGATCTCGTGATCGAGCTGCGTGTCACCGGCGCAGGCCGCAGGCCGCGGTCGCCACTGTCCCGAGGGTCGAGGTGGCGGAACTTTGGGCGAGGCTCGCCGGCGGTCCGCATGTCACCCGCGTTGGAGCCACAAAAACAACCCTGTCTCCGCGAGCCGTAGCGCGATCGTCGCGACAAACGCGGCGACCGCGACGACTGGCGCGGCAATCGCCGCAAGCGTCACCCGCTAACACCGGTGGCGCCGACGATGCCGGCGATGAGGAAGAAGAAGCCGCGGAATAGAAACACGAGTTGTGTCTGCATGAAAACCTACTCTCATCGGAACGACGCCCGCGATCGGGCCGCTGCGACGATGTAAGCGCATCTAACCCATGCAGCCGGCCGGGCGCGGGTGGTGCAGGCGCAGCCCCGTGATTGGCGACACCGTAAATTTGCCTCGCGACTCGAAGGGGCCAACAGGACTTATGGCATGCGCGCGCTCGTCAGCGAAGGAACCAGCCGTCTGGCCGGAGATTTGGTGGAGACCCGCGAGATTGATCAGGTCCTGGTCGTCGGCAAGACCGAGCCGCAACGCATCTTCGAATTGCTTGGCCGCAAGGGGTGGGAGTTCACCCTGACGTACGAGGCGCTGCGTGAGCCGCAACGCATCTTCGAATTGCTTGGCCGCAAGGGGGAGGTCGTTGATGAGCGCTTGGCGCCGCGCGATGCCTTTCCCGAAGCGCTCGGTGCCTATCGCCGCAAAAACTGGGACGAGGCGCGCGCCGGTTTCGAAAACTGCCTCAAGATCATGCCCGGTGATGGACCGAGCACGTCATTCCTCCGCCGGATTGGGCAGTTCTGCACCACCGCGCCCGATCCCGGCTGGGATGGCGTGTGGTCGCTGGCGGAAAAGTGAGCAGTGATCAAATCCGTCCCAGTGACGAAAAGCCTCAGCCGTGGTGATGACGCATCGATGCGCCAGGCTCACCATAGCCGCGAAGTCGCCGGTAGAGCGCGATCTGATCAGCGCTAAGCAGCGCCCGAGTTTCGAGATGCGCGGCCAGATGCGTGTAGCGTAGCCGACCTTGCAATTCGGCAATCGCCGTGGTCTCGGCCGTGAGCCCGTCCGGCGTAATCTCACCCTTTGCGAATAGCTGGTCGAGCGCCCGCTCACGCTCGACTAGCTCCGCACCGAGCGGCTTGGCTGCCGCGCTCATTCGATCGAAGATCGCTTGGATCTGTTGATGCTGTTGGTCCGTGAGCTTGAGCTGTTGGGCGATCGTCAGAACGTGGGCCGGACCCGGATAGCCGTTCAGCTCAGCCGCCTTTGCGAGACCCATACCCTCGCCGTTGACCAGTGCCGCGATCTCGTCATCCGAAAGAGCTTTGATCGCCCGGGTCTGCTGTCCGGCATAAGGCATGGCCGACTGCCCAGCGGATGCGGCTGAGGCGAGGACGAGAACGGCAAGCACCAGGACAACAATTCGCGAGTTCATAGCCGGATCCTCATGCATCGGCGGTGTGCGTTTTGGCGGTACGGCGCAGCGCCTGCGGTGGCTGGCCAAAATTCCGGATAAAGGCCCGGCGCATGCGTTCCGGGTCGCCAAATCCAATGCGGGCCGCTACGCCCTCGATCGGCTCGGCGCTGCTCTCGACGGCATCGCGGGCGGCTTCGAGCCGCAGGCGCTCGATCGCTTTGGCGGGGGTAATGCCGGTTTCCGCCGCAAAGGCTCGGGCGAAGTGCCGCGCGCTCATCGCCGTACACTCTGCCAGCCGCTCGACCGACAGACGTTCATGCAAATGTTCTCGCGCCCAGCCCAGCAACGACGCGAACCGGCCGTGTGGACGATCGGCTTCGAGCAACGCCGAGAATTGCGATTGCCCGCCAGGGCGGCGGTAATAGACGACAAGCTGCTGCGCCGTGCGCTTGGCAACACTTTCGCCGAGATCGTCGGCGACCAGCGCAAGCGCGAGATCGATGCCGGCAGTGATCCCGGCCGAGGTCCAGACATCGCCGTCGCGGGTGAAGATGCGGTCGGGATCGACGTGGACCTGCGGATAGGCGCGGGCCAGCTCGGCTGCTCGGCCCCAGTGAGTTGTGGCGCGGCGGCCGTCGAGCAATCCGGCTGCGGCCAGAATAAAGGCCCCCGAGCACACGCTGGCCGTCCGCCTCGCGCGGGTGCTGGCGGCGCGGATAAAGGCCAGTGTCTCGGGACAGGCCGCGGCTTCTCGGCTCCCCCAACCGCCGGCAACGATCAGTGTGTCGAGCGGGTCGTCGAAGAGGCCCTCCGCTATCAACTGCGCACCCGACGAGCTGGTCACCGGCCCGGCGGTCCTGGCGATGACCCGCAGCCGAAAGGAAGGCGGCGTGGAATCGCGGGCGGCGGTATCAAAAGCCGCGATTGGGCCTGCGGCATCGAGAAGCTGGAAATCCGGAAAGATCAGTATGGCGATCGTGCGCATGGCCGGAAGAGAGGGAAAATTGGCATTTCAGCCAAAACCTATGGCGGTTAAGATCCTCGCGTCAACAATCGCAGAGGGCTCGGCGATGAGCGAGTGCCACCTGGTTATCGTCTTCGCCCTGTTCCCGGGGGCAACGCAGCTCGATTTTACCGGGCCCCACCAGGTGCTGTCGCGACTGCCCGGTGCCACGGTGGTTCTGGCGAGCCCGCAAGGCGGCACGATCGAGGCCGATGGGGTGGTTTTCGCCGGGTTGCGCCGCCTCGCCGACATCCCGGCTTGCGATTTGATCTGTGTGTCGGGCGGTGGCGGCGTCACCGACAACGCGATCCATGACGAGGTCTTTCTCGCTGAATTGCGCCGGCTCGCCGCGAGTGCGCGCTATGTGACCTCGGTATGCACCGGCTCGATTGCGCTTGGCGCCGCCGGGCTGTTGCGCGGCAGGCGCGCGGCCTGCCACTGGCTGTGGCGCGATTTGCTGGTGCCGTTTGGTGCGATCCCCGATCCGGCACGGGTGGTTTGCGACGGCAATGTCATCACCTGCGCCGGGGTCACGGCCGGCATCGATTTCGCGCTCAGTGTCGCCTCCGAACTGGTCGGACCGGAAGCGGCCCAGGTGATCCAGCTTCAGATGGAATACGCGCCGGACCCGCCTTTCGCTGCCGGATCCCCCGAAACCGCACCACCCGCGGTGCTGGCGCGCGTCCGCGAGCTCAATGCGCCGCTGGCGATGCGGCGACGGGCAGCGGTCGAAGCCGCCGCGGCCAGGCTCGTGCAGTAGCCGTCATGCTGGAGCTCCGGCCCAACTGCGAATACTGCGACAAGGACTTGCCGGCCAACGC
>Ga0306920_100008696_pt1 | contig 13492 bp, 13 predicted proteins | sample flu12Cox44000170_FD_204666 | JGI IMG/M metagenome (GOLD analysis project Ga0306920, IMG submission 204666) | Lab enrichment of tropical soil microbial communities from Luquillo Experimental Forest, Puerto Rico - flux4day.12C.oxic.44.000.170 (v2)... | ecosystem: Environmental > Terrestrial >... | reverse complement strand
CCGCGGTCGATCCGCGGTTGATAAGAGCCCTGGCCCGGAAATACAGATCCATCGAATCGGGATCGGGCGACCCCTCGGCGCGCCGTGCCTCGGCCACCACCAACTGTGCACCCAATTGCCCGGCGAGCCGGGCGACGATGTCGTCCTGCATCTCGAATAGATCGGCAAGTTCTTTGTCGAACCGCTCGGCCAGAGGTGAGTGCCGGTATCGCAATCGATCAGCTGCACGTTGAGGCGCAACCGGTTGCCGCCGCGCTGCACGCTCCCTTCGAGCCCATATCGCACGTTCAGGTCACGGCCGATTTGCCTGAGGTCCATCGCCTTACTCTTGTAGGCGATGACAAACGCGCCCGAAATCCGCGAGAGATCGACGGTAAGGCTCTCGGTGATACCGTCGGCGAAATATTCCTGCTCGCGATCGCCCCCAACATTTGCAAACGGAAGCACGACTAGAGAAAGCCGAGGCGACGATAGGCCCGGGTGGAGGACCGGCGATACCGGTTCTCCCGGTATGTTGGATCGCTCAATTGGGGAGGCGCGTGCCAGCCAGCTAGAAGCCGTCACGGGTTTCTCGTCCACCTGTTCGGAAGTGGCTGGAGCGCAGCGCATTCCGTCCGGAGCGTCGACGGCTTCGAGCCGCGGCGACAAATCCTCGCTGCGAGCCATCGCGAACGCCGCGGCGATCGAATCGAACCCGTCACGCACCACAGGAAACAGCGCGGCGCCTGCTGGAGTGAGGGTCAGCGGGCGCGGGCGGCAGCGGAAGAGAGCACGGCCGAGCGTTGTCTCGATCAGGCGGATTTGATGGCTGATTGCAGTTGGCGTCAGCGCCAGTTCGCCCCCGGCCGCTTTGAAACTCATGTGGCGTGCAGCCGCCTCAAAGGCGCGCAGCGCTTTGAGCGGAGGCAATTTTCTCATGAACAACCATCATAGCTGAATTCGATTCACCCAATGCCGGAAATCTTTGCGTTTGAAACGGCTATCGCCGCCATTTATCGATTCGCCAGCGCGAGGCTAGCGAGCGCGATGGCTGATACCAGGGACGGGTCAGCCGCACTTTGCGCACGGAGCTATCGGCATTGTCCGCCGAACAGGAGGCAACCGATGCGTTCGGACTCGTCAATTTCTCAAGCTGTTTCCGGGATCGCGGCCAACTTTTCAGGCGAGCTGCTGCGGCCTGGCGATGCGGGCTATGACGAAGCGAGACGAGTCCACAACGGCATGGTGGACAAGAAGCCTGCGCTCGTCGCCCGATGCCGTGGGGTTGCGGATGTCGTCGATGCGATCAAAATCGCTCGCGATTTCGGACTGGAAGTCGCCGTTCGTGGCGGGGGACACAACGTGGCCGGCCGAGCCACGGTGAAGGCGGTCTCATGATCGACCTATCGTTAATGAAGGGCATCCAAGTCGACCCGACCCGGCGGACGGTCCGCGCGCAAGGCGGCGCAACCTGGGCCGACCTCAATCGCGAGACGCAACTACACGGCCTGGCGGTGACCGGCGGTGTTGTGTCGACCACCGGTATCGCGGGACTGACGCTCGGCGGCGGTATCGGGTGGCTCATGGGGAAATACGGGCTGGCTCTCGACAATTTGCAGTCGGTAGAACTGGTGACAGCCGAGGGGCAAGTTTTGCGAGCGAGCGCCGAGGGGCACCCGGATCTGTTCTGGGCCGTCCGCGGGGGCGGCGGCAATTTTGGTGTGGTGACGTCTTTCGAGTATCGGCTCTTTCCGGTCGGACCAATGGTTATCGGCGGCCTGATCGCGTACCCGTTTGACAGCGCCGGCGAGATGCTGCGGTTCTACCGGGATTTCACCGCATCCGTTCCTGATGAGCTGACGGTCGCCGCGACACTGGTCCATGCCCCGGACGGGACAGGCACCAAATTGGCCGCGATGGTCGGCTGCTACAGCGGGTCGCTTGCCGAGGGTGAAGCGGCAATGCGGCCGGTCAAGGAGTTCGGTTCTCCGGTTATGGATGCGCTCGGCTCGATGCCATACAGCCAGCTGAACAGTATGCTTGACGCCGGTTACCCGAAGGGTGCGCTTAACTATTGGAAATCGAGCTTTCTCGCACGGTTGAGCGACGACGCTATCGATATGATGGTCGAGCATTTCGCACATTGTCCGACACCGATGGGACAGGTGCTGCTTGAGCATTTCCATGGTGCCGCGACCCGGGTCGGCGCAACCGACACGGCATTTCCGCATCGGCTGGAGGGGTACAATTTCCTCGTTGCGTCGCAGACCATGGACCCCACGATCGCGGACCGGTGCACGGCGTGGGTACGCCAGACCTACGCGGCAATGAAACCGTTTATCGCGCCGGGCCGATACGTGAATTATCTGGATGACGATGAAAGTGGGGACTCGGTTCCCGCGGCCTACGGCCCGAATTACCGACGGCTGCGGGAAATCAAAACAAGGTACGACCCAGGCAACTTTTTCCACCTGAACCAGAACATTCGTCGATCAATGTGAAGCGAGTTAGCCGCTGCTCGCCCGCCGTCACCGCAACGCGTAGAACCCCATTGCGCCACCGGCCAGCACCTGGTGCTCGGCCGCGGCGGATAGCGGCCCGATCCGCTCGAGAAGTCGAGCTCCTCGGGTCGCTGAGGTCGGAACTCGCTCGATCGTCATGGCTGTTGCTCACGCCGGCTTGCGCTCGACCATCCGAGGGTCATCGACATCGAGCTCGATAACCTCGCTGGGCAGGGGTGTCGCGGTCATCAGCGTGACGCCCTCCGACGACTGAAAGCGATGCCAGGCACCCTGCGGATTGACGGCAATCATTCCGGCGCTAAGCGCAAAAGACTTGGGTGGCCCATCGCCGCACACGATCTCCAAGGTCGCCGTGCCGTCGAGAATGTGGATCAGCTCGTCGCCCGCGAGATGGGCTTCCCAATGACCTTTCCCGGCGAACTTGGTGGCGAACAGAGCTCCGTCGCGGTAGGGAGCCAATCGTCCGCCACTACCCTTGCGATCCGCCATCGTGGATTGCGGAGTCCGTCCTCGGAACATGGTCAGCTTCGCGAGTTCTGCGTTGAGATCAATGATGCTGGGCGTTCCGCCTGCGACCACTTTCTTCGGCTCTACCGTTCGGGGATCGTCGACATCAAGCTCAATGTGGTCGCCCGGAAGCGTCGCGCTCCAGGTCGTCCCGCCCTCTGCAGAACTAAAGCGGTGCCACGCACCCCGCGGAACGACGGCGAGCATTCCGGCATGAATCACGAAGGACTTCGGCGGCCCGTCGTCGCACACGATGTCCAGGATCTTCGTGCCTTCGAGAATGTGAACCAGTTCGTCCTCGGCATGTTCTTCCCAATGACTTGTCCCCGCAAATTTACCGGCGAAGAGGATACCGTCGCGGTAAGGGCCCAATTGCGCCCCGCTGCCGCGGCGCTCCGCGAACGTTGTTTGCGGGGTCAGTCTGCGGAACATCGTCAGCTTCGCAACTTCCGCGTTGAGATCGATGATGCTAGGCGTTCTGCTTTCCATTTCCTTCTCCACTTGTTGACGGCCGCCGCACCGATGGGGAATAGTAGCGTCACAATCTGATTGCAGTGATGTCCGTCTTTGGAGACCCCCGGAACGTTTTCGTGGCACCCGATTTGATGGTACGAATTACCCTCTGAAGCCTGGTTGTGAAGGAACCTGTTATGTCCGCTTTCGACGGACTGGCGATTGCGGGGCGCGAGACTCGGCACGAGCCCGCGAGGACTCTGACGCGACCCATCCGCGGGGCGATGGACTGGGACGATGTCCGGGTGTTCCTTGCCGTCGCCCGGGAGGGATCGATGCGTGCTGCCGGGCGGGCGCTCGCGCTGAGCCAACCGACCATCTCCCGCCGACTAGCCGCGTTCGAGGCAACTCTTGGCGGGCCGACCTTGTTCGACCGTTTCCCCGAGGGGCTGCGCCTCAACGCTGCGGGCGAGCAACTGATCCCGGCGGCCGAGAGAGTAGAGGGTGCGATGCTGACGTTGGAGCGGCGGCATGCGGCGGCCTCGCCCGTATTGAGCGGCACTGTACGGGTCTCGACCGGCGAGTGTGCCGCCGGGTTTCTGGCTCGTTCGCTGTCGGGTCCGACAACAGCGGCGCTTCCGTCCGGCATCGCTTTGGAACTGGTTTTCGAGCCGGGGCACACGGCAAACCTCGCGCGGCGCGAAGCCGATATGGCGCTGCGCCACCAGCCGCCGGAAACCGGCGATTACTATGTCTCCAAGGCAGGCGTCTTCGCCTGTGCCGTCTACCGGCGTCGCGGCGCCGATGCCGGCGCATGGATCACCTATCCCGAGGAGCAGGCGCATTATGCTCCCGCGCGCTGGGTCCAGCGGCAGACAGAGGAGACCGGGAAGCCTGTGGCGCTGCGTGCCTCATCGATGCTGATGCATTTGGAAGCGATCGGCGCCGGCACCGGGCGCGGTGTGCTACCCTGCTATATCGGCGACGGCCATCCGCTGCTCGAGCGGCTGACGCCGCCGATACAGGAAATCGCGGCCGAATACTGGATCATCGTCCACCGCGATCTGCGCCGCTCGGCCTGTGTGCGCGCAGTAATCGATTGGGTCAAGGCGCTGTTTGCCGAGCAGCGGGACGTACTAGCTGGCATCGCCTGAGCGAGAAGCCCCGCAACTCCACTGCAGTCAGCGGTAGCGTCACTGCATTCCGTAAAATCCCATCACACCGCCGGCCAACACCTGGTACCTCGCCTCGGTGGACAACGGCCCCATTCGCTCGCGGATCATCTGCGGCACGCCCGGGAAGAAGCCGTCCTGATGCGGATAATCGGTCGCCTCACACGATCTTGTGCGCGCCGATATAGTCGGCCAGTACGGCAATGCTGTCCTCGGCCGGCTCCAAAGGAAATCCAGCAATTGCGCTGGAAGAGCTCGCTCGGCCGGCCGCTCTTCGGGGCGGCGGGCGGAGCACAGCGCGACTCGCCATTTTACGCTCTCAATGTGCAGGGGTAACCGGTCTTGGCCCAGACCTTGCCGCCCTTCGGACCGGCCTTGGCTTGGAGCGTCCGGCCGAACGGGATCCGCAGCCAGGATTGCACGTCGAAGCCTTCGCCACCCTCATAGAAATCGCCTTCCAGTACCGGCACCTGGGCGCCGCGTGGCACGGTCATCGTGATCGCTGCTGCGGGAGCCCAGCGCTCCAGGCACACCTCTTCGTGGCTATCGCAGTACCGCGGAATGAGCTCAACCCCGGTCGCTCGGCAGGGGGGCGATAGGTTTGACGAAGAGGATGCATCCCGGCACCGAACGGGCCGGGAACTCGCCGTGCTCATCCTGGAACACGCCTTCGAGGAAAAGAATTCCTCCCGCCGCCATGCGTATGGGGGAGAAATGGCTACCCGGTGCGTAGCGAACGATAGACGTGGCTCTGGCTACCTCATCGCCGATGCAATCCAGCATGCGCCCCTCAACCTCGGGCCATCGGTGAAGCGACCCAGAACAGCCGCCCGGCATGGACAACGACGCGACGCGAAAAACCCGCATTGAGTTCCGTGCTGGCTCCTGAGGCGATGACGTCGCGGTGCTGCGACAAATGTTGCAGGAAATCCTGTCGCTGGTCGCCCGACTGCGGACATCACCACCCGCGCCAGCATGGAGGGTGCGAGGATCAGATGCGACAAGGAAACGACGGCGGAACTGTGCCTTGATGCGGTCAGAGCAGAGCGCTTCAGCGCCTCGGCGCCGTCAACCGACTGGTTCGATCCCCTGCTGGGCATGCGCGGCGCGACTTATCGTCCAAGACGCTTGAGGGAGCCATTCTGGCCTCACAATCGCCGGGCATCTGGCGAATGTCGGTTAAGGAGGACAAGCATTGCTCCATGGCGGGGAACAATGACCACCATCTACTCCTCCGGCGCCGCCATCGACTGGCCCGCCATAAATTTGGCGGTTGAATTTTTGATTGGCTTGACCATTGCAGTCCCAAAGAACAAGATTTCCTGCCTGACCATCAGGATTCCATTGGGTGTTAAGGCACTTGTTAGGTTGGGGTGCCAATGAAACGTATATCCGTCAAAGTCCCACATCTGCGGGTCACTACCGTTACAAGCCCATCTCACTATCGGGTTACCGTTCGATTGATCGCCGAGGTGGTTGTCCATGCACCCTCCCCCACCGTCAACCTGAAAATCGTACGCCCCGCTGCTGCCTAGCTCGTTAGCTTCCCACACGGACGCAGGATCATTAAAAGAGCAGTTTTGGTTGACGACCAATTGGGTACCGTCAGTCCGTGATTGATATGGGTTGTTGATGCACATGCTCCTATTTTCTGATGTTGCGAATAAGCTTTTCCTTGCGAGATTAGGGTCTCGAGAGGCGAGACATTGCTTGGCATTGTTGTCCCACACGGGCCACTGGGGCAAACAATCACATTTGTTGTCACTGACGCTCCACGAGCCGTGGATGGGGCACCTATAGCCGACATTGATACAACCTTGAACGCCCCACGCGTCTGTTCCCGGTGCAAAGCCGGCCGGGCAAGAAGATTGGCCTTCAGCGAAGCCAGCGTGGAGAAAACCCGCCACCAGTGCGCTGAGGGTGAGCACCACGGTCATGAGAAGCTTCTTGGGAACCAACGTTCGCATGATCATTTTGCTCCTATGCAGATAGGAGATTCAAACCCCCCTTTTCCGCTAGCGAGATGTAGCGGCAAGCTCGAGTGGCATGCTCCATAGATAGTGAACTTGAACCCGCTCGGTGCGCAGATAAGTCGCCATCCAGAACCCGACGGCCCACACTCCACCCTGGGCACCCATTACCATCAGCGACTTTTATCGTCAGCTACAGATACGGCCCGCGAAACGCCGAGAACTGCTGGCCGATCCCGCCCGTTTGGAATGGCGGCCATCGTGCGCGGGCTGTCACTGCAGGGCGTAGAACCCCATCGCGCCGCCGGCCAGCACCTGGTGCTTGGCTGCGGCGGAGAGCGGCCCGAGTCGGTCGCGGATCATTTGCGGCGCGCCGGGGAAAAAGCCGTCCTGGTGCGGGTAATCGGTCGCCCATAGGATCTTGTGCGGGCCGATGTAGTCGGCGAGCACGGCGATCGAGTTCTCGACCGGCTCGAACGAGATCCAGCAATTGCGCCGGAAGAGCTCGCTCGGCCGCATCTTCGGGGCGGTGTCGTTGAACCCCTGGTCGTCGAAATGCCGGTCCATGCGGTCGAGCCAGGGTGCGATCCAGCCGCCGCCCGATTCGAGAAACGCGATGCGCAGCCGCGGGTGGCGATCCACCACACCGCCCCAGATCACGCTCAGCGCCGCCAGCATCATCTCCATCGTATGGCTGATCATATGCCGCGCCGCGCGGTCGGTCTCGAAGCGGTCGACGCCGACGGTCGGCATCGCGGTGGTCGAGCCCTCGTGAAAGCCGATCGAGAAGTCGAGCTCTTCGGCCATCGCCCAGAACGGCTCGTAGATCGGGTCGCTGATCATCTTGTTGCCGTGATACGGGTTGGGCCGCAGAAACCCGCCGCGCATCCCGAGCTGTTCGCGCGCATAGCGCATCTCGTCGATCGCGAGGCCGACCGACTGCATCGGCAGCATCGCGACCCCGAACAGGCGGTCGGGGTAGGGCTTGCAATAATCGGCGAGCCAGCGGTTATAGGCGCGGCACATCGCGGCGGCGAGCCCAGGGTCCTCGACCGCACCGGCGAACAGCCCGAGGCTCGGGTAGAGAAACGCGGCGTCGATCCCGTCCGCATCCATATCGACGATGCGAGCATGCGGGTCGAACCCGCCCTTCTTCCCTTCGGCGTATTTGAGGCTGTCGAGCGTGACCGCACCCTGCCGCACGCCTACCGCGCCGAGACTGCCGATCCCGCGCGGGTTGCCCAGCAATTTGCCCTCGACCGTGAGGCGCTCCTTGCCGTTCTCGTCGATCGTAAAACGCGGCCGACGCTCGCGGAATTCGGGGTCGATGTATTTGTCCCAGAGATCGAGCGGCTCCAGAATATGGCCGTCGGCGTCGATCGTGTCATAGGTGCGAGCCATGACCCCTCTCCTTTCGGATGCGCGCGATGCGAAGATCCTAACGAGCGCGCGACCGCAGGGCGAGACCTTCTCTGTTGCCGACGGCCGGCTGCACGGTATAGGCCGCGCCGACCGGCGTCTCGTCCTCTAGGCTTGCAATGGCGCGGCCGCGGGTCTCCGGGAGCAGCAGCAGCATCACGATCATCAGGCCATGCGCCACGGTCGAGAACACCGCGATCGCCGTGCCGAGCGGCATAACCGCCGTCGCAAAGCCGATCGCGGTCATGAACACCGAGCCGATCGCGCGCCCGGCGTTGTAGCAGAAACCCTGGCCAGTGCCGCGGATATTGGTCGGATAGAGCTCGGTCATGAACGGACCCATCGGCGCGAACTTCATCAGTATCGCCGTGTTGAGCGGGATCCCGAGAAGCAAAAGGCCGGTATCCCCAACCGGCGCGTAGAGATAGATCAACACCATGACGATTGATGCGATCGCCGAGATCATGAATGTCGCCTTGCGACCAACCGCGTCTGCCAGATAGGCGCCGCACAGAAAACCGATCAGCGACCCCAATGCGAGAACTGCGGTGTAGAGGCCGGTGCCAGTGGCGGATAGATGGCGCACCGTGCGCAGATAGGTCGGCATCCAGAACCCGACGGCCCACACGCCACCCTGCGCCCCCATGACCATCAGCGAGACTTTGACCGTCAGCCACAGATAAGGCCCGCGAAACGCCGAGAGCAGGTGGGCAATCCCAGGCCGCTCGCCGCCGTCGCGCCGTTCGGCGAACGCTTCCGACTCCGGAATACTGCGGCGGATCCACAGCACAAAGAGAGCGGGCAGGATCCCGACCCAAAACAAGGCCCGCCACGCGATCGCCTCCGGCAGAATGGCGAATAGGCCGGCATAGACGAGAGCCGCCAGACCCGGGCCAAAGGCGGCGCCCGTCTGGACAAAGCCGACGCCGCGGCCGCGGTACTTGTCACGAATGACCTCGCCCATCAGCACCGCACCGGTGGCCCATTCGCCGCCAAAGCCGAGCCCGTGCAAGCCGCGCAGGATGAATAGCTGCTCGAAATTCTGAGCAAAGCCGCAGAGAAAGGTGAAAACCGAGTACCACAGGATCGCGATCTGCAGCATGCGGACGCGGCCGAAGCGGTCGGCGAGTGCCCCCGCAAACCACCCGCCGAAAGACGAGGTCACGACTGTGACGGTGCCGATCGTACCGGCGGCCCCGGTCGACATGCCCCAGAGCACGATGACCGTCGGCACGACATAGCTGTAGAGCTGCTGGTCGAAGCCGTCCAAGGTCCAGCCGCCCCAGCAGGCGAGCATCGTGCGCCGTTCCCGCGAGGTCAGGTCGCGCAGCCAGGCCAACATCGCCTTCCCCCTCCGCTACCCTTTTCGCCGACCGGTCGATTTAGGACCGGGACAGCGGTCGGCTCAAATGTGCAACACCGCCTTGCCGGTAAAGCCGCGATCGATCAGCCGTTGCGCGACCGAGCCGATCTCGCTCCACCGCGCCTCGACCGCGATCTGCGGGCGCAATTTCCCGCCGGCGATCAGCTCCGCCAATAACCGCAAGCCAATGCTCGCGCGCTCGACGCTCATCAGCTCGTGGAACAGGGTCAGGCCATAAAGCCGGGTTCCGCCGGTGGCAAAGAATTCGCGGCTTTCGATAGTCGCGGTGCTCGATTCCGAGACACCGAAGACGACGCAGGTGCCGTTCGGCTGCAGCATGCCGAGCGCCGCACCGACCGCCGAGCCACCGACCGAATCGAGGATCAGCCAATACGGACCGTGCGGCTTGGCGGCGGCGAGCTCGCGGCCGATGACCACGTGCTCACCGCACCATTCGGCGACCGCGGTGCGGTGCTCCTCGCGCCTGACATGCCCCCAGACAAAGGCGCCGGCTGCTGCCGCGAGCTGGCAAGCGAGGTGCCCGACCCCACCCGAGGCGCCGTCGACCAATACCTTGCGGCCGAGCAACAGCCCGCCCTGGCGCAGCGCATGCAACGCGGTCAGCCCGGCGACCGGCAGGGTGGCGGCCTCGGCGTCGCTGACCCCTCCGGGCAAGACCGCTACCGCATGGCTGCGGCAATTGACGCGCTCGGCCCAGGCACCCGACGGCAGGATGCCGACCACCCGAGCACCCGGCTCGGGACCGCTGCCGTCGGCGGCAGCGGTCTCGACGATTCCGGCAAAATCCCACCCGGGGCGCCAGCCTGGCTCGGCGACTTGCAGGGCGCGCCGCGTCTCGCCACGGTTCAGCGAGATTGCGGTGACCCTGATCCCGACCTCGTCGTGGTCGGGGTCGCGCAGGCCGACCTCGCGGATCGCCAGCCTGCCGGATACCGACGGATCGACGACGACGGCACGGATCTGCTGCGGCATAGGATATGTCCTCAGTTGCGCAGTTGGCGGATATATCCGGCCCATTTGTCCAATATCGGCAGGATGTCGTCGCGGGTCTCCGACATCAGGCTGACATTGACCCGGACGGCACCGAGGTCGCGGAAGCGCTTCAGCTTGTCGGCATCGTCGGGCGCGCCGCCAATCGTCACCGGTAGAGAAGCGGGGTCGCGCCTGGCCTCCTGCGCCATCTTGCGGAAGGCCGGCAAATATTCCTCGGGATTGCCGCTCGCCGCGTTCGGGTACCAGCCGTTGCCGTAACGGACCGCGCGCCGCGCCGCCCACGGAAAGGCGCCGCCGAGAATGACCGGCGGGTGCGGCTTCTGCACCGGCTTTGGCCAGGTCATCATCGTGTCGAACTCGACGAGCTCGCCGTGATATTCCGGCTTCGACTCGGTCCAGATCGCCTTCATCGCTTCGATCTGCTCGCGCATCTTCTGCATGCGCGTCTTGAAGACGGTGCCGTGGTTCTCGATCTCCTCCTGGTTCCAGCCGCCGCCGATGCCAAACAGAAAGCGCCCGCCCGAGACTTGGTCGAGCGAGGCGACGAGCTTGGCGGTTTGGATCGTATCACGCTGGATCACCAGGCAGATGCCGGTCGCGAGCTTAAGCCGCTTGGTCGCGCAGGCCGCCGCGGTCAAGGTGACGAACGGGTCCATCACGTCGTAGTAGCGCTTGCCGAGCTCGCTGTCGGCGCGCGTGCGGCGCGGCACCGGGATGTGCGAATGCTCGGCCGCCCACACCGAATCAAAGCCGCGCTCCTCCATCGCGACCGCCAGCTCGGCCGGGGTGATCGAGTAATCGGTGAAAAAGATCGAGGCGCCGAATTCCATGATGTCCTCCCAAACCACGTGTGACGGCCGATGCTAGGGGGCGCCGCGCGCGCAGGCAATCGCGGAGGCATCTCGGGCCGCCGACTTTTGTCGAACCGGCGCCGATGCTATGGTCGGCTCACAACGAAAAATTGGGAGGATCGCCGATGGCCACAGCCGACATCGCCGCCACCCCGCTGACCGATATCGAGCATCGCGGCCAGCTGCGCCGCGCGGTGATCGCCAGCACCGTCGGCACGACAATCGAGTGGTACGACTTTCTGGTCTATGGCCAGATGGCGGCCCTTGTCTTCGGCAAATTGTATTTTCCGAAATCCGACCCGCTGACCGGCACCCTCGAGGCGTTCGCGGTCTTCGCTGTCGGCTTTGCCGCACGACCAATCGGCGCGGCAATCTTCGGGCATTACGGCGACCGCATCGGCCGCAAGGCGGCGCTGATCGTCACCCTGCTGCTGACCGGTTTGTCGACCTTTCTCGTCGGATGCGTCCCGACCTACGAGCAGATCGGCATATGGGGTGCGGTCCTGCTGGTCGTGCTGCGCTTTATTCAAGGGATCGGGGTCGGCGGCGAGTGGGGCGGCTCGGTCCTGTTGTCGATGGAATGGGCGCGCACCAGCAAAAACCGCGGGCTGATCGCCTCGTGGCCGCAATTTGGCGGACCGGCCGGTTTTTTCCTCGCCAACCTGGCGATCCTGGCGTTCAGCCGGATGTCGGGAGACGAGTTCCTCGCCTGGGGGTGGCGCATCCCGTTCTGGCTGAGCCTGATCATGGTGATTATCGGGCTATGGATTAGGCTCGGCATCCTCGAGACGCCGATCTTCCAAAAGGTCATCGCCGAGGAGCGGGTCGTGCGGACCCCGGTGGTCGAGGTCTTCAAGCGCCAGCCAAAGGAGATCGCACTCACGGCGCTCGCGCGGATGGGGCAAATGAGCACCGCCTATGTCTACGCGGCCTTCTTTTTCACTTATGGCATCAAGGTCGTCGGCGCCTCGCGCGACTTTTTGCTCACCGTTCTGCTGATCGGGTCGTTCTTTTCATTCTTTACGATCCCGTTTTCGGGCTGGCTGTCGGACCGGTTCGGCCGCAAGGAGGTGTACATCTTTGGCGCCGCCGCCACCGGGCTCTTTGCCTTTGCCTACTACGCGCTGTTCGATACCGCGATCCCCGGGCTGATCGTGCTGGCGGTGCTGGTCGGGTTCTTCTTCCACGATCTGATGTGGGGTCCACTGGCGGCGCTGACCGCCGAATGCTTTACCCCGCGGCTGCGCTACAGCGGGGCGTCGATCGGCTTTCAGCTCGCCTCGGTGTTCGCCGGGGGGCCGGCGCCGTTTATCGCGACAGCGTTGCTCGCGGCGACCGGGTCGGGGCAGGTCATCGCGCTCTATCTGTTTGCCTGCACAATCGTCAGCGTCGTCGCGACAGCGGCGCTGCCGAGCGGCAGGAACCGTGATTTCGCCCGCGACCACATCTGAATATCGGCTCGGGCAAGCGGCCACCTCGCCCCACTCTCATTCCTGCAGCATCGCCGCGACCTGGTCGAGGCTGCGGATGCGCGCGTACATCTTCATCGCCTTATCGAGGCTATAGGCGTGGGCGGCGGCATCGCTGCTCCAGCAACATTCACGCACGACGATCGACGCGAGATCGAGGTTAAAGGCCTCGCGGACGCTCGTCTCGACCCCGCGATTGGTGGCGCCGCCACCGATGATGATCGTGTCGCGCCGCAGCATATGCAGGAGCTCGGCCACCCCGGTCCCGTAGAAAGCGCTCGGCCGCCGCTTGAGAAAGACGTAATCCTCCGGCCGCGGCGCGATCTCGTCCGGGAAGCCCGCCTCCACCGTGCCCTCAATGGCGTTGGTGAGTGGCGGCACGCCGGTCTCCACCGACAGGTCGGTCGGCAGCATGACGACATCGGCGCCGTCGGCTCGGCTGACCGGCGTCGTGTAGATCACCGGCACCGCCGCCGCCCGCGCCGCAGCAATCATCCGCACCCAGGCATCGAGCACCGGGCGCATCGCGGCTCTGCGCACAGGATCCGACGGGGTCAGCGCGCGCCGGCACACATCGTAAGCGATGAGTGCCGCTCGGCGCCGATCGATATGTTCGGGTTCCGGCATCGCGACCTCCTCGGATAAGACAGAAACGGTATTTCCGGGGCGCCCCGTGGAGCGGCTAGCCTCCCGGCGGAGGTGCCGTCAGGATCGTCTGCGCGGTTTCCTGGCCGCTCGCCAGCGCCGCCTCGACGGTCCCCATATCCGGACCG